>ENA-UOOH01002430-UOOH01002430.1-fermentation-metagenome-genome-assembly--contig:-NODE-2430-length-16058-cov-5.608886_pt1 | contig 16058 bp, 11 predicted proteins | sample MGYA00245778_ERZ724025 | MGnify/ENA primary metagenome ERZ724025 (study PRJEB28704, sample SAMN03018313) | fermentation metagenome | biome: anthropogenic terrestrial biome; feature: soil; material... | reverse complement strand
CCCCAGGGGGTCATAGTCATAGTGAAGGGAGTCGTGTATGTTGAATGTGAAAAATTCATCGTAACGTCTAAATATATTGCAAAGATAAAGGAATAATTCAAGAAAATAATAAAATTGCTAAAAAAATGGAGATTTAACAATTATTGATAAGAATACCTGCACCTGAAGAGATATTATTCTGTCTTACTCAAGTGAAAGGATAAACTACATGGCATGTTTGATTAGCTTTTATTTTTATTTCTAAGTGAAAAGAAATATATTTGTGGGATATTTATATTATCTAGATTGCCGTTTTGCCAGTAAGTTGAATAGTGCGAGTGATTCATTTAGGTTTTCCATGTATTGATTGCTGACGTACAGTTTAACTCCCATAAACACCTCGTATGAAAACATATCTTTATCTCAATCAGCTTGCCGTACTTTTTTTATTTCTGTGCAGCTGGCAGGAAACTACCGCGATGCTTATGGCGCAACAAACTAAAGGTGTAAGCGTGCCCAAACTGGAAAATCCTGTCAACCGGCAATATTTGCAGCATAATTTAAGAAAATCACACCCGAGGCTGGTGTTGAATTCAGCCATTGAAAAGGACCTCAAGAGAAAAATAAAATCGGACCCGGTGGTTAAAAACATGTACGGGGCCATCAGGCTGAATGCTGTTTCCATATACGATAAGCCGTTGTTGGAAAGAATTCAAACTGGCAGGAGGCTGCTCGGCGTATCCCGGGAGATGCTGTACAGGGTGAATATGCTGGGCATGGTTTACCGTATGGAGAAAGACCCGGCGGTATTGAAAAGGCTTAACGATGAGTTGGTAGCAGTCTGTAATTTCACAGATTGGAATCCTTCCCATTTTCTCGACGTGGCAGAGATGTCTCTTGCCGTATCACTTGCACTCGATTGGACAAAAGGTGATCTGCCCAAAGCAACGGAGGAGTTGGCGATACAATCCCTTATCGAAAAAGGGATTAAGCCCAGCTGGCCCGGGGACGGAAAGAATCCGGACTGGGCTTACGGCAACAACAACTGGAACCAGGTATGTAACGGGGGAATGATTGCCGCATCCATCGCGGTTGCGGAAACAGTTCCCGATCTGGCGGCCAAGACCATCTACCGAGCGTTGGACGGCATTCCTCACGCTTTGGTTGAATATATGCCCGACGGGGTTTATCCGGAAGGCTCTACCTACTGGGAATACGGCACCGGCTTTTCTGTAATCACCATTGCCATGCTTGAGAGTGCTTTCGGAACTGATTTTGGGTACGGCAGTTTTCCAGGTTTCAAGGATAGCGCGCTTTTCCGCCTGTTGTGCAATGCCCCCACCGGTTGGTATTATAATTTTGCCGACTGTGGCGATAGGAGAGGATTTAACGGGGATGGCATTCTGGCATGGTTTGCGTATAAAACCGGGAATAAGGCTTTTTTTGAGGAAGAGCGATTCCTTGTTCCGGTTGACAAAATGAGTAAACTGGAGAGACTCGACGGATCAGCACTGGTTTGGATTTCCCAGTACAGAGAAAAGGATGATGCCCGTCTTCCCACTGCCTGGAAAGGAGATGGCTCAAATCCGATAGTGATTTTTACGGGAGAAAAAGAGGATCCGCATCGCTATTATTTTGGAGGAAAAGGCGGGAGAGGCAGCGTGAATCATGGAAACATGGACGGTGGGTCATTTGTTTTCGAACTGAACGGTGTCCGTTGGGTTGTCGATCCGGGAAATCAGGATTACAATTCCTTGGAGCAGACCGGATTTGATTTGTGGAGCAACTGTCAGGGTTGTGAACGGTGGACGCTGCTCACCAAGAATAATTTTGGTCACAGCACGCTTACTGTGAACGAAGAACTCCATGCGGTTGACGGGTTGGTTACAATAAAGGATTTCAACAACGGAAAAACTCCGGAGACAACCCTTGAGATGACACCGGCATTTCAAGGATTGTTAAGGAGTGCTCAAAGACAATTCCGGAAAGATTCCCCCGTTTCCCTTACGGTGGAGGACCGGATTGAGATAACGGAGGATACAAAACTTGTCACTTGGCAGTTGACGACTACTGCGGATGTAGAACTTGTGAAAGATGGAGCTGTTCTCAGGCAGGACGACAAGAGCCTGAAGATCGAAAACCTTTCGCACCCCGGTTTATCGATGTCTGTCGTCTCCTTATATCCGGCACCGTTGAAGCTGGACCGGCAGATTGTGGGGTTGAAGCGCATTGAGTTAAGAATCCCCGCTTGGACTGTCGAGAATAAGAAAACCAGCATCCGGGTAAGACTTGTTGAAAATTAAAAAAAAATACGAACAAACAAACACAACGAAAATGAAAAAGTTACCGATCCTGTTTATTTTAACTGTTCCCATCCTGTTTGTTACGCAGTCGTGTACAACAGCCCAACAAAGAAACCAAGACAACAATGCTGATTTCATGGAAGAAACTGTATCCTTTGCCGCGGAGCAATACTCGCGTATGCTCGATAAAGTGGGAGACTCGGTAAGGATAGTAAATCCCAAATCAATAATTGAGGGAAAAATGAAGTATATCCCTCCACAGGAATGGACTTCCGGTTTTTTCCCGGGCAGCCTCTGGTACCTCTACGAATTGACGGGTGATGACAAATGGAAACCGATGGCTGTCAAATATACCGAAGCCCTGGATACCATTCAGTATTATACCGGCAATCACGATGTGGGATTCATGATCTATTGCAGCTACGGTAACGGACTCCGGTTAGTCGGCACCGAAGCGTACAAGGGAGTTGTCCTGAATGCCGCAAAATCCCTTTCTACCCGTTATATTCCCGAAGCAGGTGTTATCCAGTCTTGGAATGCTAACAAATCAAAAGACTGGGAGTGCCCGGTGATCATCGATAACATGATGAACTTGGAACTTCTGTTCGAAGCGACGAAGCTCTCCGGCGACTCCTCATTTTACCGCATTGCAGTCACCCATGCCGACAATACCCTAAAGAATCATTACCGTCCTGATTACAGTACCTGGCATGTAATCGACTATAGCAAGAGTGACGGAAGCATCAGGCACAGAAATACCCATCAAGGGTATTCAGATGAAAGCGCCTGGTCACGGGGACAGGCCTGGGGCGTTTACGGGTTCATCCTTTGCTACCGTGAGACGGGTGATCGGAAATACCTGGACCAGGCAGAAAAGGCGCTGAATTTCATTGCCAATCATCCCAATTATCCTGAAGACGGCATACCTTATTGGGATTTTGATTCGCCAGATATTCCGGACACACAACGCGATGTGTCTGCAGGAGCAATTCTCGCCTCTGCACTGTATGAGTTGTCTACCTATTCCGATAAAATGGATTACAAAGCTTGGGCGGACAAGATTGTTACTTCTCTGTCAAGTCCGGCATACCGTGCTCCGTTGGGTGAAAACGGCGATTTTCTGCTGATGCATTCCGTTGGAAGTCTCCCCCACAATTCGGAGGTCGATGTGCCTCTGAACTACGCCGATTATTATTTTCTGGAAGCATTAAAACGTAAGAAAGATCTGGGAAAATAGAAACAGTAGGCTATTTGACTATAATCACATCTTTGAACATATAAGCATTATCGCTGATTCGTAGAGGCAACCCGCTTGCTGTAGATACATTAGTCAGGATGACCTTTTTGGTTTTGATAAACGGTACCTTTTCCAGGTAAGTTTCATCGGTCATTTCTTTATTGAAATTTGCAAAAATTGCTGGGCCCTGATATTTTTCCGGATAGCTGGAATCGTCAATTTGTAGGTTTTCAATGGTAATCCTTTCCGGCATATAGCATGTATAACCAAAATCATGTTGACTATTATTAGATCCGCCTATCAGGTTTATGTTACCCGACTTTACGCCTCTGGGGACAAAGACACAATTGCGGATAAAGAATTCACCTTCCCACGTACTTCCGTAGTCTGAGCGCAGGTTAATCAGGTTTGTGGCGTTTATGGTAGAGTTCTCAACGGTGAAAATACCGCTTCCAATAGCATTTATTCCCTGGTGTCCAAGTGTTGAATGACGAATGGTAGCATTGGCAACGCCCATATGGGCATCAAATCTTGAAAAGGTACAATGATCATATACAATATTCTTGCAGTAATTGGATCCCATAATCCCCCAATACTCAACGTTGTTGATATCATTTGTCTGGCTGCAGTTCTCGAATGTGATGTTTAGTGCCCGGTTGATGTTAATGTCGTAGCTGCCCATTGAGACGGGGATTCCTGCTGAACCGACGGTACGGTAGACTTTGTGCCCAGTCAGGAATGTGTTTCTGACGGTCACGTTGGAACAGTTGCTGATACTGATGAAGCCACCATACGGCGCACCGTGATCTTCTTCACCGGTAATCCTATGTTCCAGTCCGTCAACAATAACATTGGACCTTTTGATTGCGATACCCCGGGCAAAGTAACTGTATTTGGATTCCTCCCTATTAGCTATTGTTGTGAATTTACCTCCGGAAATGGTTAGCATCGTTTCATCAACCGGGAGAATCGTAATCTCCGTAATCCGTTCAAAATCCCAGATTATGGGTGTATTTTTATCCACCGTGCCGTTTTTATCGACAATAAATATATCTGTCTGCGAAGAACCGTTGTTTTGGTTGGCTCCAAACCGGATATAGCGTTTTACGTTGGAGTCGGTAACCGTAACAAGAGAGGCTCCAGGCAATGTAATATCCAGTTTATCCTGATCTTTTTTTAATGAAGTTATATTTTTTGGCTTGAAAGATTGTTTGATAGAATTGACTGAAAAAACATGTGCATTTCTGTCTTCCACATCGGTATCATCAATGATAAATGCAGCCTTTCCAAATTCGGTATTGGTCTGTATACTGACTGTGCATTTTTCCCCTCCTATGTAATAAATGGCCTTATCATCTGCCTTTACAGTAAGGTGGTGCTTATTGGCAAATTCATGTGTAATAGCAATAGCCATAATATCATTGGTTATTCCATCACCTTTGGCACCGAAGTCACCGTAACAAACCCATCCGTTTGAAATAAATCGTTGGATATCTCTCTGAGACGGTATTTTACTTTTAGGTGTTTCCCCAGTTTCGTCCGATTGGGTCCGATTATCTGTTGTGATTTGGCAAGATGCCCAGGTGAAATTACACAACGTGGCGATGACGAATGCAAAAAAGTATTTCTTTTTCATACGATTAATACTATTATTTTCAAATGTGTCGGATGGAACTCGCTTTTAATCATATACCTGTGTGTAATTGATTTACATGCTTGTTTAGTGCAAACCGATTATTCGGTTACATCTGTTTCATCGACAGACAATCCCTGAAATTTATAGGTATCTTATTTTAGCTGTTTATGTGGGTGGCTAATGTGTGTTAAACTTATGTTATTGAATTTCAATTTTTAGTGGGTGATCGATTTTTTCTTTCTCTGTTTTTACAAATTGTGTCCAGTCCTCAAATCTGTTGAATCCGGCTTTGCTCCATCCGGCTCCAGTGTAGTAGGTATACCTTTTCCCGGGTTGGTACTTGTTCAGACCTGCATAATGGCCACCCAACACCATAACAGATTCGAAGCCTGCGGGATGTATAGCTGCTGTGTAAATGGTTCCGTCAGCTTCGGTACCCGGTGTTTCATAGGCAATGATACCATCCGAGTCATTGAACGTTGCAGATGTTTTCGACTTGTCCATTACAATAGAGGTAGCTAGCTTTAGTTCCCTTGTTTCGGCTTCAAAGATATTGGTGACCTTGTTGAAGAGGCTGTATGCATCAAGAGATATGATTCGTGTCTCCGTTACGGTGCTTTCACCCACTGGATATGGTTCGTAGGTCAGCCGGAAAGAGAGGCGTAGCGGTCCGTTGTCGATAATTTCGACCGTGATGAAGTTGTCCCCCAGGCAAAGGGTGTCATGATCTACAGGAGCGGTCATGCCTAGACCGAGGGTCCTGCCCACCTTGTAAAAGTCGAGCCCTTCGCCATGATCTTTGTGGTATGAGGCCGTTCCGGCAAGGTCATTCCGATACCATTTGTCGATGATCAGCGATTCGGTGCGCTTTGCCCAGAAATCCATTCCGTTGCTGATCTCTCCGGTGGCTTTCAATGCAGGTCCGTAGACCCGAAAAGCAGTACGGTTGTTCTCCCAGGCGAAGTCATCTTTCCTCTCCGGAACTAGCCGTCCGTAGACCAGCGGTTCAAATTCTGTGGACTCTCCCTCCATGATGCGGAATTTTTTTGCTTCTCCTGCTTTCAGCGATACAGGAAAGATGATCACTTCACTGTTAGTATCGTTGGTGACAATTTGCCAGGGCAGCCGTGTTCCTTCTCCATCCATCACTACCAGGCTTTTGTCCGCCGTTGCTCCCAGCTTTTCTGCAACTTCGCTCCAGGACACTTCTGCCATCTGGTTCTCCCGATCGGTTGTCCCCGGGTTCTGTACTGTCAGTGTCACCTTGCTCCCGGAAGAGGCGCATCCCATCAGCAGGGCGGCAATCAGAAACGTTTTCAAGTGATTGATTTTCATTACTATTGGCTGTTTTAAGCTCACTTCTCAAAGATTGGTTTGTGCGGTGGAAAATACGGATGTCAGGGTTGTTTGCCGATATAAGCCAGTATACCTCCATCCACGTACAGGATATGACCGTTCACAAAGTTTGAAGCTTCAGAAGCCAGGAATACTGCAGGGCCCACGAGGTCTTCGGGTGTTCCCCAACGGGCAGCAGGCGTCTTGGCAATGATGAATGAATCGAAAGGGTGTCGGGATCCATCAGCCTGTTTTTCCCGTAGCGGAGCAGTTTGAGGTGTGGCTATATATCCCGGGCCAATCCCGTTACATTGAATGTTGTACTCTCCGTATTCGGAGCAGATGTTTCTGGTAAGCATTTTCAAGCCTCCTTTTGCGGCGGCATAGGCAGAAACGGTTTCACGTCCCAGCTCACTCATCATGGAGCAAACGTTGATGATCTTACCGTGTCCTTTTTTAATCATGTGCGGAATGACAGCTTTTGAGACGATAAACGGCCCGTTCAGGTCGATGTCGATGACCTGTCGGAATTCGGCAGCCGACATCTCATGCATGGGGATGCGCTTGATGATGCCTGCATTGTTTACCAGAATGTCGATAACTCCGATCTCTTCTGTTACTTGTGCAATAAATTTGTTTACCTCATCTTCGTCGGTTACGTCGCATACATAACCGTGGGCTTCAATACCCTTTTTCCTGTAGGCTGCAAGCCCCCTGTCCACCAACTCCCGGTTGATGTCATTAAAGACAATGGTCGCTCCTGCCTCCGCATAAGCCGTTGCCATTGCGAACCCGATACCGTAGGAAGCTCCTGTGACGAGCGCTATTTTTCCTTCCAACGAGAAATTAACCATTTGAATTTTTTATTTTAGTTCGACAATTTTTGAAAAATCCTGATCGCCGTAGTCGAGGTTTTCTCCTGCCATGCCCCAGATAAAGGTGTAGTTACTGGTGGCGGCGGCAGAATGTATGGACCATTCGGGCGAGAGCACGGCCTGGTCGCCTTTCATCCATATGTGTCGGGTTTCATCCACCTCTCCCATAAAATGGCAGACAGCCTGATCATCAAGAACTTCAAAATAGAAATATGCCTCCATCCTGCGAGAATGGACGTGAGCTGGCATGGTGTTCCATACACTGCCCGGTGCAAGCTCTGTCATGCCCATCTGCAGTTGGCAGGTAGGCAATACCTGATTCACAATCATCTTGTTGATGTTCCGGTGGTTGGAGGTCTCCAGAGAGCCCATCTCGGCCACCACGGCATCCTCCTTGGTCACTTTCTTGTCGGGGTAGTTCCGGTGGGCAATGGCCGAGTTGAAATAGAACTTGGCCGGTTTGTCGGCATCTTCACTCTCAAAGTATACTTCACGGTCGCCCGCCCCAAGATAAAGTGCTTCCTTATAATCGAGTTCGAATACAACTCCTCCCGTTTTTACTTTTCCCTTGCCCCCCACATTAAAGATTCCCAGTTCGCGGTTTCGGAGGAAAACGGGCTGTTTCAACGGGTCTATTGCTTCCAGTTGCAATGTTTCTTTAACTGGCATTGCCCCCCCAACAACCATGCGATCGTACATGGAATAGACCATGTTTACTTCGTCGGCAGCGAATATTTTTTCAATTAAAAAATCCCTGCGCAACCGTTGCGTGTCGTAAGATCTCGCATCCTCCGGATGCGCAGCATAGCGTAGTTCATAATTTGTTCTCATATTATTTAATCGTTTGATGAATATTTGGCCTTAAAAAACGTAGGATGACAAATTTACAATTTTTTTGGTTCACTTTAAAATAATCCTGTTGAACTTGGTGTCCATCTTATGCTTATGGTTTTTTAGATAGGATCTCCCTAATTAGTTATTTTAGTCTTTCCAAAAAAAATGCACATACCTCCGAAGCATTACCCGTGTGTTCTTACTTAATTTTAACTGAGTTGCCCTTCTGTTTAGTCGGTATAAATTCATGTTGCCAGTAGCTTTGACTTCAATATTCTTATTGGTGTCGTGATTTACCACAACCAGAAAGTCATCTTCCCCTTTCACCAAAAGTAAAACCAATGCGCCACATCCCCTGAAATCTCAAGGGTCTTAAATACGTTTGGAAGTTGAGATTTATCCAATTCAACACATTCGTCTGGAATCTCTCCTGTATGTGCAGTCCATTTAACCTTTGCTCCCAAGAATACAGAAGCTAAAGCCTGAAATTCCCGGTTTATTTCTTGTAAAAGGAGCCATGTGGAAGTTTTTAGATCTTCATTGGTTAAGGGAGGTTGTCCCCCAACCGCTGAATTACCAGATGGCAGATAAGTATAATATTTTCAGCATAAATATCAATTATTCAGCAGGCCCTAATTCAACTATCTGTTTTTAATTTAAAATTTTACTTTTCCGGATTTATTTCGTTTCATTAATACTCCTCTCTTTCTCAACAGAATATCCTTTTTTGTAAAGTCAAAATATAGGTAATATATTTTTGTAGAGACAACTCTTAGTTATAATTTTTCTATCGATCAATATATTATTCAATTTTTCCGGCGGCTGCATCTGGATTTTGTTGCAACCAAATCCGATACAATTCAAAAAAGGTGGGAGCATCTAATAATTCAATATTAGGATTTAATCTTCCCAGTTCTTCCGCAACTGCCACGTACCAATCGGGCGTTTTTAAAATATTCCGGAACCAATGAAAGGGTATAGGTCGCTCAGATACCCTCTGGACAACACGTTGAGCAGCTTCTTTTGGATTTTGTTGGATATCTTCATCAGATCGTAATACAGGCATATTCCCATGCAGTAGGGTCAATGGCACTTTTTGGGGTACGATACCATCAGGGCTAAATGAGGCATAACAATCCAATCCTTCTTTTGTGAGACCAGGAGCAGTGCCATCAATGACAAAGCCGGTAATGGTAAGATCCCATCGGTTGTAGTAGGGAGTGCAATGTTTCGCCCATGCATCCAAACCCGATTTCAAGCCCGATATTTCCCGGGGTTCCTGCAACATCCCGGGCATCAGGTAACCCGCACCATTGTCGGCTGCCACGAAATAATCATTGGGCGTTGCCGTCTCGCGATAATAATCCAGAGCCATTGGCACCCTCTTTTCCAAGACTGGGCTAATTGCCCACATCATCGGAACTTTTCCCCTGTTTTTGTTGTCCCAGATTGTAGGTGTGCGTTGTGCCACCCAGGAGGATGCATCATAATCCCCTACGTAGAATATAATAAAATCTCTTCCCTTGAAATCTACTTTTCCTCTATCATCGATGTATCCTCCCTGTTTCAACTCGTCAAACGATACCTTTTTTTGTGGATATTTCTCCTTCAAAGGAAAATGGGTCCAGAAAGAGGCATTGGCCAAAGCACCATATCCAATGGCGTCGGCATCTTTAAAGGCATTGTATGCCCCGATAAGCTTGGAGAACTCCCATTCTGTAGCCACATCACCGTGCCTACCTCCAGCATGTTGTGTATATTTAAAAGCCCACGAAGGGAAACCACCTATGTAGCACATCTTTTCTCCTTTGTTGATTCTGTAGGCCTCGGAAAGAAATTCTTTCAGTGTTGCCAGGTCAGTTCCCAAAGCCTGATCGATGTCGTCAGTAGCCGGCTCATCTCCCCAGGGAGAGAGGTCGAAGAAGAAGGCTTTCTTGCTTACGAAGAAGTCATGATTGGTTAAGGTATGGTGATTTATAACCGTTGCAGTGGGGTTCTTACGCCATCTCTGGTCAATGTAATAGGCTCCAAATTCACCGGAACATTGATTAGTTTTCATGTACCTCTCAATAAACCAGATGTATGGATCGTTCTTCAGTGAGCCGGACGAGGTCCTGTTGGTACCAGGTATTGTCCCCTTTCCTGTGAAAAGCGGTGTGCCATCCTGATTGATCAACCTCTCCTTCACTTTCAATTTTGGTCCTGCGAGCACAATTCGTGAATAGAGACTTTCCGGTGCAGGATCATAACGAACTGCTACCAGGTTCTCGACCCCTGCAATGGCTGAGGCAACGTTACTGGTCGATGCTACCGAAGAATCGTAAAGAACAACGCCATCGATAAATTGTTTGTAACCTTCGATCAGTTCCACAATATCGTGATAGACTACCGTATCTTTATTGTGCAGCCATTTACCAGGCTGACGGTATTTATACCACCAGTAAGTATCAATCTCGATACCGGATTCAACCACATAGTTGATAAACAGACGGGGTGCATCCCGGTTGACAATTCCCTGCAGGGTGGATGCTGCGTGAATATCATCCCACATACTCTCAACCCGTTGAGGATCGTTTAGCTCATAATGTAGGCTGTATTTCAGATCAAAAAGTCCAATTGATTCGGAATTGGAATCATTGCATGAAAAAGATAACAGCAGGCAAAGAGTGATATAAATAAAATTTTTCATTTGATTTCGTTGGAATATGAGTAAGGGAAGTCTTTTATTCCCTTTTTTTGTTTGGAGTATCATCCATTTCAATTTCTATTTCTGCCCCATTCATCAATTCAGTATGTTTCAGATAATTTTTTGTGTAGGCCTCTCTTTTAAGCTTCACCCTTTTTATAAAGCGGTTTTCGACGTTGTTATAGGGTGCATTGATCACCACATTCTTTCCGTTTTCCAGGTGTATCGTTGCTTTTTTAAAGAGAGGGGTTCCCAGTACATACTGATTACTTCCATGACAAACAGGGTAGAACCCGAGGGCGCTTAACACATACCATACTGATGTTTGTCCGTTGTCTTCGCACCACAGTATACGTCCGGCCTAGCCCAATACAGACGGTTCATCATTTCACGCACCCAATATTGGGTTTTCCAGGGTTCACCGGAGTAATTATAGAGATAGGCCATGTGTTGATTCGATTGGTTGGAACAGATAGAATGGCACACCACAAGAACAGGCTTAAAGGGAGCAGATTAGCTATGGAGTCTTTCAGTCCGAAATCCTGTTTCACATAATTGGTTGAAATCCCAACCAAATATACAATTTTCATTACAAAAAAACAGCTTATAACGGGTTACACCTTTATTAAGGAGATTCTATGCTTCATAATTCAATAAAAATATTTTTTATTCACATTAGCTTCAAATAATTTTTAGTTAGGAGATACAGCAAAAAGATTCTCATTTTTATCAAAGCATCCATTTGCGTAAACAATCGCTCTATTATTCTGTATTGTTAATGGAGTATCGGAAACATAATTTCTCATTCTGCATCCAAAGAGTGAAACGGTGGTTTTTTCGCTCCCCTTTATTAATATAAAATCCATGGATTGATTTTCTTTTATAGTTGAAAGTGCCGGATTTGGTCCTGAAAAAGATTCAACGTTTGTAAAAGAGGTATGCCCTTCACCCTCGATAATAATTGGATGAATATCATTAATCTTTTCACCTGTGTTTGCTATTATTGATCCTTGTGCAATTTGCCAATTTCTGTTGAATGTATTGTTCCCTTTTTTATAAATACCAACTGTTACACAATCCAAGTTGAAATTTGTAAGTTGACCATATGTGTCCCCACCCAAAAATATACCCCCATAAGTACCAAACGTAAAAATATCTATCAATTGGGCATTATCCGTGTGATTTATTGAATATGCAAATGTTTTTTTTGCCACAACAGCATCGACAACTGCTGGAGCATATTGACCACCAATAAATCTCTGTATGGCTGGATTCACATGACAGTGAAGCAATCTGGGTATATCGTAACAATAATCAATTCGAATGAATTCACCACTTAACGGAAACCCATAACAATGCTCGAATGTCATTAACTCACTGATGTTTTTAGGATCGCCATTAAAATCCATCGCCAAATATTCGCCGTAAAATGTAAGACACGACAAAAAGACACCTTGTGTTGAGGAACTTCTGGAAGATTGTATAGTTGCCGGATAAGGAATTATTTTATCTGGATCTTTTATGGTTTGTTCTGGATACCAAAATTGAATTCCTTTAATTTGGGTTGCAGATTCAACAGTAATAAAAACATTATTTTTATCTGTAATACTGAAAACACTTCCTACTGGCTTTCCCTTTTGTTTTGGGTTAATCGTGCCACGCGGAGTAGGACCGTGAACTCCGATTAATGATACATTTTTTTTCAGTATAATACCACCTTCAACAGGATATGGTTTCTCAGACGGTTCTACAAATAATGCTGCTCCCTTTTCAGAAGCCCAGTCGATGGCTTTCTGTAGATTGATTTTATTGACTTTCGGACTGTTATCGGGTAAAACATCAAAATTACGGATACTTACTGAATAATTGTCCTGTTTTTTTTCTTGAGCTGTTATTGTACAACTATATATTAAGTAGCTGATTACTAAGCATGCGAGTATAATCAGTTTAGAAGTCTTCATGTTAGAAAAATTTAAGTATTGATATTATTTGTATATTATGTAAGCTACCCCTTCTTAGGGGGGAAGTCACTCGAGTAGTGGGCTACATAGATATTCTCGAATTCACTTCTGTTTTTAGTGATATTGCTCATCCTTATCTGTAATGCTCAATATGAAATTTCAAACTCAAAAAGAACCAAAAACGACATAAAGGAAGTGAAAACTTCCCTAAAATGGAAAAGCACTATTCCCTGAAATCTGAAACTTTAATCACCCACGCGTGTTGGGAAGGTAGTTCATCAACAGTTAAGGCGGGCAGGGTGATCGTCAATTGTCCACGTTGGAATTTCGTATTCAGGGTACCTTTATGTCCCAATAACTCAATATTTCCCGTGCTTTTTAGCCCGGTAAGGACGATAGGTGTTTTCTGCCACTTCTTCATGATGATATACAAGCTACCCTCTTTCTGGGTGAAAAGCAGGTTTTCGCTTTTAGGCTTGTTAGGACTTCTCCACGGCTGTGAAGAATAGATTGCATCCCCATTCACTTTCAGCCATCTCCCAATATCGAGCAATCTTTCCTGCATGATTACAGGGATCATACCGGTGGCATCGGGGCCTACGTTTAACAGGAAATTGCCGCCGTTGGCCACTTTGTCTATAAGGATATCGATCAGTTGTTTTGAAGAAAGGTAATGTTTGGTTGTTTCGAAACGGTTGTATCCGTAGGATGTTCCGATACCACGGCTCTCTTCCCACGGATGATCTGCCTTGTCACCAATTCCCTGCTGACTGTGTACCAAATCGTATTCCGTGGTATAGTAGTCACCGTGTTTGCTCCTGGTCTCTTTTCCCCATCTATCGTTTACTACTACCGTATTTTTTACGGGAGATTCGTTGTATAGCCAGGCAAGAAACTCTTCACTTTTCAATGTTTTGCTGTCGTAGTCCCATTCTCCATCAGAGAAAATAATTTCGGGTTTGTAATTATTGACCAGTTCTTTCATTTGAGGAATCATGTGGCTGTCCACCCATGTTTCAATGGTGGGCTTTGAGTACAACGGATGTGCCCACTCCAGCAAGGAATAGTACAACCCAAAACGAAGACCCGTATTGCGGACCGATGTGGACAATCCACCGATTAAATCGGTATGCGGACCCATCACCACGCTGTTCCAATGAGGAGATTGTGTGCTGGGCCACAAACAAAAACCGTCGTGATGCTTGGATGTCAGTACAACATATTTGGCGCCCGCTTCCCTGAAGAGTTCAGCCCACTCATCGGGATTAAAATATTCTGCGTTAAACAGGGGGGCAAAATCGGCGTATTTAAATTGTTCGCCGTATTGCTTTGCATGAAAATCCTGAAAGAACTTGTTTCCACCCAGGAGCCGGTTATAATAATGCTCGGCATACTTTTCGTAGATCCCATCCACTTCATTGACCGGGGCATAAGCTGGAACGGAATACAATCCCCAGTGAATGAAAATACCAAACTTGGCATCCTTCCACCATTGGGGCGTTTCCCGCTTATCCAGCGAATCCCAATTGGATTGGTACTGAGCAGAAAGTGACGCGAAAGAAAGTAATGCAAGCAATAGACAGATCCCTTTTTTCTTGAATTTTACCGACATAATTTGTTCTGTTAAAAATTTTCGCTTGATATAATGACCCACCAACCGTTTTTTGATGGAGATTCAGTTGATTGACTTGAGCAATCCGGAGAATGCTCATTCTTCAATCTTTTGATGCCAAATATACAAAAAAAACATTAAAATTCGGTTGTGAAGAAAAAAAAGCCAAAAGATCTAGATCAAAAAATTGGCTGCACGGGAAAAGACATTTGTAAAGGAACGGTTAACGGATGAATCATCTTTGATGTTTGCGGGAAAAGGGTTTTCGTGAGAATAAGGAAACGGAAAGTCCAGTAGTTCAATCCGTTCTTCCGCATTTTTTATTCCCAATGCCTCTTGTACTCCGTGGTAAGGAATTACCGTATCTTGGGCAAGAACAATTCCCCCGATTTTTTCTCCGGCCCGTTCAAAAAAACTTTCTCGCTGAGAAGGTAGCCTGTCGGACGAAATCATCCGGTAAAATGCGTCGAAAGCTTTGTCCCGAAACCATTGATCGGTCGGTTCCATACCAAAAACATAGACGTAATAATGGTAGAGCTTTTCAAAGGCTGCCTTATCCATGATACTTCGGGAAACGCCACGCATGGAACGGAATATGCTCCCCCCGCAAAACATGAACAACCGTGTATCGGAGAAAAGGCCTTGCGGGTTCGCCATGAGTGTCACCTGCGAAAGGAATGCTCCGATGGAATAGGCAAAGATATCGATATGCGTACCCTCCTTGAAAAGAGGGTGTCTTCCGGTTTTTATCGTTTCGAATAAAGAAGTCAAGTCAGCACAGGTTTGTCTCCCCGACAAATAAAAGCGCTCCGGATTCCGACTGATGCGGTCGCTCAATGCTACGTTGGCAAAACTTATGGAGCGGTCGTCTGTGTATTGATCTCGTCTATAGCTCAGTAAGGAAGAGAGAGTACGTGGAGTTGACCACGAGAGCGGTGCGCGGTTTATGTGAAAAGCGATGGGGAAAAGGATGACCGGTTTTCCTGTATTGTTGCACAGAAACTCTGCCCAGGTGAGGTATTTGTTCCAGTTGCGCTCGTTTAGCCCGTGTAAAAGCAGAATGGCCTTATCCTGTTTCTGTCTTCCGCAGGGGGTAAACACGGGATATTCAAAGAAAAAATTCTCTTCGATGCAACTATCGGCAGGTAAGGTTTCGCCAGAACATGACGTGCTTCCGAACGGAAAAAAACGGATGCTTGTTTCTGTTTCGGTTAAGCGGCAGTCCGCCCCTTGTTTAAAAAGGTTGGCCAGTTCGGTAAATCGTTGACAATACTTCATTTTTTCCGTGAAGGAATACCCTTTTTCAGGTATCCGCAAATCAAAGGGAAAACGGTTGCCGGTATGTGGCAGGAACCTTTATATGGGGTAAAATCAGCTATAGAGGGGCGAAATATTTTTGGTACGGCATGCATTTCATTTGGTTAATCCTCAATAAAAAACTATTTTTGCATCGGGTCGGTATCTGACAGTTTTAACATGAATGGGAAAATACCCGCATACTTATACGAGAAAGGCAACGCGGTAAAAATGATCGTGTTTACGGCGATTTTTGCATTGCTGTTCATCAATATCTTCCAACCTTTCGGCTCAAGGGCATGGT
>ENA-UOOH01002428-UOOH01002428.1-fermentation-metagenome-genome-assembly--contig:-NODE-2428-length-16061-cov-58.856741_pt1 | contig 16061 bp, 13 predicted proteins | sample MGYA00245778_ERZ724025 | MGnify/ENA primary metagenome ERZ724025 (study PRJEB28704, sample SAMN03018313) | fermentation metagenome | biome: anthropogenic terrestrial biome; feature: soil... | reverse complement strand
CGCGCCGCTCCAACCATTGACAAAAAAACAGGGGATCGTCGGTCAACCCGAAGCTAATCCCCTGTTGTGTGCTAAACATATGAACTTGGAATTGACGGGCAATAATGGTCTTCACCGCCTCAACTACGGTCTAAGCCGTCCCCAACTACATCCTAAGCCGCTCCAACACCTACGCCTGCCTAAGCCGGAAGGCTAACAATGAACGCCGGTCTTCAATGCGATTGTTTTTGATGGACATAAACAGCGCTTTTTTTGTGCCAACCAGGACCACCATTTTCTTGGCTCTGGTAATGGCGGTATAGAGCAAATTGCGTTGCAGCATGATGTAATGCTGCGTGGTCACCGGCATCACAACGACTGGATACTCACTGCCCTGACTCTTATGTACTGACACCGCATAAGACAGCACGATTTCGTCAAGCTCGTTCAAATCGTAGGGAACAATGCGATCCCCTTCCGGTTCAGGATACGCCACCCGGACTTCTTGTTCTTCCTGATCTACGGCCACAATCCGCCCGATATCGCCATTGAACACCATCTTCTGATAGTTATTTCTGATTTGCATTACCTTATCGCCAGCTCTGAAAGAAGTCCCCCGGTAAACTGCCGCAGGGGTACGACCCGGCTTATTAAGCACTTTCTGCAATTGCGTATTCAGGTTATCAACGCCTGTCTCAAAACGGCGCATCGGGGCCAGCACTTGAATATCATCGATTGGATCACATTTCAGAAAAGTCGGCAGCCTGCGACTGACTAATTGGAGGATCAGGGCCGTTACCTTTTCGGGTTCTGACTCCTCAATCAAATAAAAATCCTTGGCCTCCCTGGAAACTACCGGCATACGCCCGTCTTTCACGAGATGGGCATTGACAGCAATGTAGCTCTCGTTGCCCTGACGGAAAACGCGGGTCAGCCTGACTACCGGGATCCTACCAGAATCAATGATGTCACGCAAAACGTTGCCCGCTCCGACTGAGGGCAGCTGATCCGAGTCGCCTACCAATACCAGGCGGCAATGATCCGGAATGGCCTTGAGGAGACTATGCATCAGCATTAAGTCCACCATGGACACTTCATCGATAATGACGGCTTCGGCTTCCAAAGGATTGGTTTCATTGCGACAAAAACGAAAACCTCCGGACTCATACCCGAATTCCAGCAGGCGATGCAAAGTTTTGGCTTGTTGCCCGGTAGCCTCTGTCATTCGTTTGGCAGCCCGCCCGGTCGGTGCAGCCAATAGCGTACGCAGCCCAGCGCTGCGAAACACTTCCAGCAAAGCCTTTAAGGTTGTAGTTTTTCCAGTTCCGGGGCCGCCGGTAATTACCAAGACTCCGTTCTGCAATGCGCTTTGCACCGCCTGTAGCTGAGCAGGGGCTAATTTGATACTATTGTGATCCCTCACCTTTTGCAAAGCAGCGCTAACATCTTTCCCAGTGGTCTTTTCCGCACGTGACAATCGCATCAGCCGTTCGGCCACAGAACGTTCCGCGTAGTAAAACTGAGCCGGATACAAAAGGCTCCCCAGATCCGGACTTTCTTCGCAAATGATGCTTTTTTTCTGAATTAGTGCCGGCAAAGTGCCATGTACTATTTCTTGATCAACCGTCAGTTTCTCGGCGGCCCAGGCGACAAATTCGTCCAACGGCGCATAGACATGACCTTCATTAGTCATTTCGGTGATAAAAAACTCGATTCCGGGAATCAACCGCTTTGGTGATTCCAAAGGGATTCCCATCGCCAGCGCGATCTTGTCGGCCGTTTTAAATCCTATCCCAAAGACATCCTCTGCCAGGCGGTAAGGATTATCCGAAACCACTTGAATCGCCTGCCGCCCATAGGTCTTAAAAATCTTAGCAGCATAAGACGGTGTCACGCCATAGCCCTGGAGAAAGACCATAATATCTTCGATTTCGCGGTGTTCAGCTATGGCGCTGCAAATCGCCTCGTGCTTCTTAGTACCGATTCCTTCAACCTCATGGAGCTTTTCTGGATCACTGCGAATAATATTTAAGGTCTCCAAGCCGAATTTGGCGACAATGCGTCGCGCCATCTGCGGACCGATCCCCTTAATCAGACCCGAACCAAGGTACTTTTCAATGCCGGTGAGTGTGGCAGGAGCCAGTCGTTCAAAAGATTGAAATTTAAACTGACGCCCATACGAGGCATGATTCTCCCAATCGCCTGTCAACCGCAGGGATTCCCCGACTGTTACCGGTAGGATTGTTCCGACAACCGCACAGGAAGAACTGCTGTCGGAAAGCTTAAAATTAGCCACAGTATAGCCATTTTCTTCATTATGGAATGTCAGTCTTTCAATAACTCCCTCAATTACGGGCATGGCGCAACCGTCCTTCCAGTCTATAAAAATGGCTGTTGATTTGTTCAACAGCCATGCCAGCCACACTGCTTAAATCGTAAATCTTGGCTTCTTTGAGTTCTCCAATTGTCGAGCCATTCGCCGGCCATTATCATTTGAAAGGCTGTAGCGTGCAAACAGGTTATAACTATCTCTGGGGCCGATGCCAGCCGATAAATCCATGAACCGGACTTCGCCGCGGTAATCTGCGGAACTGTCGGGCGCGCCTCCGCATTTGGGGCAAACCCCTGGCTGGATCATAATCTTGAATGGTCCTCCGCAGTCACAGTGGTCAATACTGTCAAGCCAAAGCTCTTGGATCATACGAGCCTTTTCCCAAGTGCTGGCCTTTTGATAACGCGCTCTTATCTCCGCAGGCAGGGCCTGCAGCGAGTGTTCCTCGTAGTTTCTTGATTCCATATGGGCGTCGAAAATAACGCTCTGACCACAGCGCGGACATCCCAGCATCATATATGGCTGAACCGGACCATGATCGGCAATAGGAACTTGCGCGGACAGGTACGTAAGCTGACATTTTTCGCAATTATTCTCTTTAAACTCAGAAGGGAAAAAAGCCGTTGTTGGAACGTCCATAGCAACCTCCAACTGCACTTGCAGCCCAATTAACTGGCGCGTTTCGCTTAATCTTGCCCGCATGCCTTCTAATTGGTTAAAATTCATCTTAATATGAATTCATCACGCGCACCGCTTTATCCTTCCTCAAGAAGCCATAAACTTCTCAGAGACTCTTCTTTATCTGTGTGACTTTATCCAGCATTTCCCATGGTAAATCCAGATCTGTCCGGCCAAAATGCCCATACGTTGCCACCTGTCTATAGATTGGGCGTCTCAATGCCAAGTCACGGATGATGGCAGCTGGCCGCAAGTCAAAGTGTTCGTTGATTAGCTCGATGATGCGGCTGTCCGCGATCTTTCCGGTGCCAAAGGTCTCTACCGCGATCGAAACTGGCTGAGCAACCCCAATGGCGTAGGCCAGCTGGAGTTCGAGCCGATCTGCCACGCCAGCGGCAACAAGATTTTTGGCAACATGCCGCGCCGCATAAGCAGCCGATCGATCTACTTTAGTTGGATCCTTTCCGGAGAAAGCCCCTCCGCCGTGACGGGCCGCCCCGCCATATGTATCGACAATAATCTTGCGACCGGTAAGACCCGAATCACCCTGCGGGCCACCAACGACAAACCGTCCGGTCGGATTGACGTAATATTTGGTCTTTTGATCCAGAAACGCGGCTGGAATAATGGGCTTAATTACTTTTTCAATGATATCATGCTTGATTTGGTCCTGTTCAACGTCAGGATGATGCTGTGCGGAAACGACCACCGTATCCACGCGTATGGGACGATTACCTTCGTATTCGACTGTGACCTGTGTTTTCCCGTCTGGGCGCAAATAAGGGATCTCTTCGCTGCGCCTTACCAGTGCCAAACGCCGCGCCAATTGATGCGCCAAGGATATCGGCGCCGGCATCAACTCAGGAGTTTCATTAGTGGCGTAACCGAACATCATTCCCTGATCGCCGGCACCAATCTCATTTTGCTCTGCCAGCTGATCAAGCTTAGCTTCCATGGCTTTGTCCACACCCAGGGCAATGTCAGGGGATTGATCATCAATTGTACTCAAAACGGCACAGGTATCGCCGTCAAAACCGTACTTAGCCCTGGTATAGCCAATATCGCGAACCACATCACGCACCAATTTCGGAATATCAACATAGTCACAACAGGTGGATATCTCGCCCATCACGAGCACCAAACCGGTAGTGACTGAAACCTCACAAGCCACACGCGCATTCGGATCTTCTTTGATAAAGGCATCAACAATGGCATCGGAGATTTGATCGCAGACTTTGTCGGGATGACCCTCAGTAACAGATTCAGAAGTAAAAAGATGACGATTTTCAGCCAAGAATAGCACGCTCCTCTCAGGTATATTTTGCTGAATCAACTTGAGCCATATAAAAAAATATCCTCCCACATGGAAGGATAAGGCGGCCTACTCATCTTCCAGATGGCTCTGCAGGAATTGGCACCATACTACATAAGCGCTGGTTGCCGGGTTTCATCGGGCCCGTCCCTCCACCTCTCGCGATGAGTCAATATTCAATTGTGTTGTGTTTTCTGGTACGTACAGAACAAAGAATACCATTTGCACCACGGTCTGTCAAGCTAAAATCCAGCCAGCAAATCGCTCAGTGCCAGTAGTTCCTGATCAATCGGTTTGCGCGATTGAATGGCAAGCTCCAACGGGCAGAACGATGGCTTATTGTTGACATACCCGACCATCATGCCGCTCTCGCCGCTGATTAATAATTCAATCGCCTTCGCGCCCATTAGGGTTGCAATCGTGCGATCGAATACTGTTGGCGCGCCACCCCGCTGCAAATGCCCCAGAATCGTAATACGGGTCTCGATACCGGTTGTTTCGGTAATGATCCGGCCAACTTTCAAGGCACTGCCTTCATGGGGTATGGCGTTGTCCGTCTCTGCAAACAAGCCTTCCGCCACAATAATGATGCAATGCGCTTTGCCGCGCCGCTGAGTATCGACAACTCTTTCGCATAGCGCTTCCATATCAGGTTTGTATTCCGGTATCAGGACGGCTTCGGCTCCGCTGGCCAGCCCCGCGGAAACGGCGATATGTCCCGAATGACGACCCATTACTTCGATTACATAAGTACGTTCATGCGAGGACGCCGTATCGCGGATCTTATTGATGGCATCGACGACCGTGTTGGCCGCCGTATCAAATCCAATCGAATAATCAGTGCAGCCAATGTCATTGTCGATTGAACCAGGAATCCCGATGACTGGCACGCCAATTTTATCGAGCTCAATGGCACCCCTAAAGGAGCCATCCCCCCCGATGACAACCAAAGCATCCAGGAAGAACCGCCTCATTTGGAGTAAGGCGCGCTTCCGGCCTTCCTCAGTCTTGAATTCCTCAGAACGGGCCGTCTTCAAAATCGTGCCCCCACGCTGCAAGATGTCGGCCACTGATCTGAACTCCATACTGCTTATATCGCCTTCCATAAGACCGTGATAACCCCGTCGAATGCCATAGACTTCCAGTCCGCTCTTAATGGCAGTGCGCACTACGGACCTTACAGCCGCGTTCATTCCCGGAGCATCCCCACCACTCGTTAATACTCCGATGCGTCTGAGCATTTTGATCACTCCGCCTTCTTATGAATATAATAAAATCATTTCTGTAATGAAAGATGCCGGCGGAGAGCCGACATCAAGTCAGATCGAAGGCACCGCTCAGTATTTCCTGTGCTTCCTCGACTTCTCCTTCAGGTACCAGTACCTCTACAGAACCCGAAGCGCCGAAATGGGGCAATCCTATATGCCTGATCATCACGAGAAATCCTTCTTTTGTAAGATACTCCTTGATCATCGTAGCGATAGGTTCATTTGGTGCCACATAAACTACTGCCCACAAATGACTTCCCTACCTTCTTCGGGACGAACCCGCTTCTAGTTTCCTTCTCACCGACTGTTTTTATGCTCGCCCGGCGTCCTGGGGCGTCCTGGTTTCCACCATGCCAAATTTGGTATAGACCTCTGCCCGACCGCGGATTTTCATGGCAGAAGTGTTCGAAGTAAACTGCGCAATCATGATTTCACCATGATCAAGCTTTTCGGTATGGCTGAATTTAGTATCCTTACCCCTGGTCAAACCAATGATTGTCACGCCGTCTTCCATGGCTCTCACCATGATGTAATCGCCACCAATTTCAAAGGTATCGTGCATTTCGCCACTATTCGAATTCATAAAATCACTCCTGATCATGTGTGCGTCCTAATCAAATGTACGTCTTAATCAGATATGCGTATGCGCCTTGAGCCACGCAGCCATGTCGTCAAAGACCTGCGCCTTTTCCGGCTCGCTGAATAGTGCGTGATACAAGCCATCATACAAAATAAACTTTTTATCGTCAATGCCTGCGTCCAGAGCAAATTGGCGCGCAGCACCGGGATTAAGAATCTGATCGTCGCCTGCCTGCAAGATCAAGAGCGGTAATGAGAATTTTCCAGCGTTCGCTAGCGTTTCCGACATTACTTGGCTGAAACTGGCGTAAAAGCCTGCCGAGACTTTCGTATACAATAAGGGGTCCTCGTCATATGATTTGATTTCTTCCGGATCCCGCAGGGCAAGCTTTCCCCGGATGCCATTGTCTACTGACAGACGCGGCATCAGCTTCGCAGAGAGGGCTGCCAACGCCTTTTTCCATCCTGGCAGCGGCATCTTGACCTCCAACGCTGGCGAGGAAGCAATGACACCGTTACAAACCGCCGGGTACTTGAGACCGGCTGCCAGCACAATCAGGCCGCCCATACTGTGCCCCACCAGAAAAAGGGGACGCGCGGCATCGCGCGCGGCAGCGCCTGATCGGATTGTATCAGCCAAGAGCGCCGTGTCGTCGATTAGATCCTGAAAACTGTCGGCGTGTCCCCGTGGCCCTTCCGAGCGCCCCAGTCCCCGCAGATCCAGGGCATGACAGCAATATCCCAATGACGCGAAATGTTCCGCGACTTCCTGATAACGTCCGGAGTGTTCGGCCATGCCATGCACAAACAGCAGATGCGCGCTGTAATCGTCGGGAGTGATCGACCAATGGAATAATCGTACGCCTTTGCTGAGCAGATAGCCTTCACGGCGCGCCATGATATTACCCCCACATATTTCCTGTCGAGAACTTCCATTTTCGCTTTCGAATCAATCCTGCTTCAGCTTTCTCCAGAAGGGGCAACTTTCCTGCTGTCAGGCAGAAGTTTATCACGTAGCGCAGCCGTTGTTCTGGGATGCACGCTCGCGCCGGATTGCTCAAGGTAAGCAATCTTCATTTGCAGCGCATTGATCAAGGCCTGCTTTGGATCAGTAGCCGCCAGATCTCTTAAGCGGTCTACTCCTTCGTAACAGCGCCCGGGTTCAATCATATCAGCCACAAAAATCAATTGATCGAGACTGGTCATCCCGCACTCGCCGGTCACGTGCCGCCTAATGGCCGTTAGGATCTCGCGATCATTACTGAGACCACTTTCCTGAACCAGAAAAGCGCCGACAGCACCATGCAGGAGGATGGGATACCTCTGCTCCAGCAAGTCGACGGGGTAGGCAAACTTTCCGGCCAGCGCTAATAATTCCGATTCAGGAAGGTTTCTGGCATAATCATGTAGCCAACCAGCATAGTGCGCTTTATCATGGGCGACACCCCACGCCGGAGCAAGATCGCGGGCGATCGTGGCCACTCCACAGGAGTGTGCGAAGCGTTCTCTGCCTAAAGTGCGATGGAGGCCATTTAAAAATGAATCGTCCATGAAAATTGTTATCATCAGCAAGTGAACCTGCCTCTCTATGTCTGTCAGCCCTATTTTTAGCATCGGCGTACTTTTAAAACCATCATGCCCTGCCGTGTGCGCTGGTCGCCCCGTGTGGCGCTGCCGTCCGCGTGCCAAAAACGGAGACAGGCCTTCACCCGTCTCCGTTCGCTTCGTGTGATGCTAAACTACCCGTTGGTCAGTGATCGTGATTAGCTGATCTGCGCATCTGTCTCAATGCCTATGCTGTTGCCAAAACCTGTGTTGATACTGTTTTCATATCCGCCGGGCAGTGCGGAGATTTCCTGGCAGCAATCGGCGGTCGATTCCAACAAGGCCACTTTCAGGACTTCGCTGACATTTTCAACAGTTACAAACTCCAGTTGTTTGGCAATTTCCTGCGGAATCTCCTCTATATCTTTGGTATTTTCTTTCGGAAGAATGATGGTCTTAATGCCAACGCGATGCGCCGCCAGCACTTTCTCCTTCAATCCACCAATCGGAAGGACACGCCCACGCAGAGTGACTTCGCCAGTCATAGCCACTTTACCGTTTACCGGCCTGCCGGTCAGTGCCGAAACAATCGCGGTCGTAATGGTGATGCCTGCGGAAGGACCATCCTTGGGAACCGCACCTTCCGGAACGTGAATATGCAGGTCAACCATTTCGTGGAAACGTTCGTCAATGCCTAGCTCCAAGGCGTGTGCTCTGACATAGCTCAGGCTGGCCTGCGCTGATTCACGCATGACTTCGCCTAGTTTTCCAGTCAGAATCAAACCACCCTTACCCTTAATAACCGCCACTTCCACTGGCAATATTTCACCGCCCACTTCTGTCCAGGCCAGTCCGGTCGCCACACCGATACGATCCTCAAGATCGGTATTGCTACTGCGATATTTGGGAGCTCCCAAAAACTTTTCAATCAGTGAAACGCTCAACCTGATCGGCATTTTGGCTCCGCGGACAATTTCCTTGGCAGTTTTACGGCAAACCGAACCGAGTTGGCGCTCCAGGGAACGCACACCGGATTCCTTGGTATAGCTGCGGATGATTTCGCGAATAGACTTATCCGACAGCTTCACCTGTTCGGGCTCAATACCATGCTCGGCCAGCTGCTTCTGCCACAAATGCCGCTTAGCAATTTCCAGCTTTTCTTCTTCGGTATAACCCGATAAAGTGATTACTTCCATTCTGTCAAGTAAAGGCCGCGGAATCCCCTGGAAAGTATTGGCTGTGGTAATAAACAGCACATTGGATAAATCATAGGCGACTTCCAGATAATGATCGCCGAAATTGTTGTTCTGTTCAGGATCGAGCACTTCCAGTAAAGCGGAAGTTGGGTCGCCGCGCCAGTCCGTACTCATTTTGTCGACTTCATCAAGCAAAATGACGGGGTTCTTGGACCCGGCCTGTCGCATAACCTGAATGATCTTTCCAGGCATGGCACCGACATAAGTCCGACGGTGACCTCTGATTTCGGCTTCATCACGCACTCCGCCCAGCGAGAACCGCACAAATTTGCGTCCCAGCGCCCGGGCAACCGATTTGGCCAGTGAGGTCTTGCCTGTTCCAGGAGGCCCGATCAGGCACAAGATCGGTCCTCTGAGCCTCTTGGAAAGCTGGCAGACTGCCAGGTATTCCAAAATTCTCTCTTTTACTTTTTCCAGTCCATAATGATCTTCATCCAAAATGCGTTCGGCCTCATTAACGTCCAGTTGATCTTCGGTTGTCACGTTCCACGGCAAGGCCAGCAGCCAATCAAGGTAATTACGTACCACCACTGCTTCAGCCACCATGGGCGGCATTTTTTCAAGACGATCGACTTCTTTCAAGGCCTTTTCCGAGACATAATCCGGAAGATCAAGCTCGGCGATGCGGGCGCGCAATTCTTCTACTTCGGCGGCTCGATCATCCTTATCGCCCAATTCCTTTTGGATTGCTTTGATTTGCTCGCGAAGGTAGTATTCTTTTTGGGCCTTTTCCATCTGCTTACGAACGCGCAGATGAATTTTTTTCTCAAGTTCAGATATTTCGATTTCACGAGTCAGTATCTCAAAGACTTTCGACAAACGGTCTTCAGCGTTGATCGTTTCAAGAATGCTCTGCTTGTCTTCCATTCTCAGCCCCATGTGAGCGGCGATTTCATCAGCCAACCGTCCCGGTTCATCAATCGCATTGAGGGCGACCAGCACTTCCGCAGAGACTTTCTTGCTAATCTTGTTAAACTGCTCGAATTGCTCAACAATGCTGCGCATGAGCGCTTCGGTTTCGAGATTACCGGCTTGCTCCTGCTCGACAGTGTTAACGCGCACCCTGTAAAAGGGATCTTCCTGCACGAATGCATCGATCTCCATACGTGACAAACCTTCTACCAAAACCCGGATTGTGCCGTCAGGCAGTTTCATTAACTGCTTGATTTCGGCCAGTGTCCCGATTTTATGGATATCTTCGGGCTGAGGTTCATCAATTTTGGCTTCCCGCTGCGCTGAGAGCAATATGAGACGATCATGAACCATCGCATCTTCCAGCGCACCAACGGACTTCTCCCGGCCTACTTCCAGAGGAACTACCATATAAGGAAATACAATCATGCCACGCAAAGGAAGCAGCGGAAGGACTTCGCCTCCGAAAAATTCATGCCCGTTATCAGTTTGCTTTTCTGCATGTTCCCTAAGTTCCATTTTAGTCTGACACCTCCTGTAACAAACTTCGCGTAAGAGAATTCCACCTTCGCACTACCATTTCTGCTACAGGATCCTAATTCCTTTCGAGAATTTGTGGTCGCTGTGGAATGCATATAATTATATGGCAAACAATCCCCGATCCGCTATTTATTCTGCCTCCATTATTATTATCGGCAATGATCATGATTCACCCCAGCGCTTTGCCCCAGGGCCTATTTATATATATATTCAGATGTACCCCGGCCGGCCTCTCCATCAAAAAACAGGTGCCGGATTTACCCTTGCACCTGTTTAAACGCAGAAAACCCAAGAAAGTTCTAAATTTCTGCTGCAGCTACCACAACCTCCAGTTTTTCGGCAGCGGCGGCGGCAATTTTCGCTGCAGGCACAGAAGCCTCTTTATCCTGACATAAGGCGATTTGCACTACTTCCTCAATACGGTCAACTGTCACGATTTCGAGGTCTTTGATTTCGGCGAACAAATCCTGCCAATTCTCTCGGGGAATAATCACTTTGCTGGCGCCAGCCAGTCGTGCGGCTTCGATTTTAGCCACTACCCCGCCGATCGGTTTGACAAACCCGCGGATGCTGACTTCGCCGGTCATACAAATTTGGTGTTCAACGGGCACACCGGAAATGGCGGAGTAAATCGCCACAACCATTGCAACTCCAGCGGAAGGGCCGTCCACCGGTATCCCTCCGGGAAAATTGATATGCAGATCATAATTCTCGGTATGAATCCCAAAATACTGATGCAAGATGGTCAGCACATTATCAACCGAGCCGCGGGCCATGCTTTTGCGTCTCATGGTGTGGCCGTTACCGCCCATTTCCTCCTCGTCAACAACCCCGGTCGTGATCACCCGGCCCTGGCCTTTTTTAACCAGAATGGCGGAGGCCTCAATTTCCAAGATCGTCCCATAGTTGGGACCCACAACGGCTAACCCGTTGGCCACACCGACTTGTGCAGTTCCCGCAATTTTCTTCTCCATGCGCGGCGTATACTGCCCCGAATTGACCACCCATTCCACGTCGGCGATGCGCAGACTGGTCTGGCCGGCGGTCATCGCAATTCCAGCAGCCGTCTGAATAATGTTAACAGCATCCCGCCCATTAGTGGCATAGTTTTGCACGACTGCCACGGTGCCCTCTTCCAGAGGTAGTTCGATTTTACGGGCAGCATTGGTGGCAATGATACCGATTTCTTCCTTATTTAGCGGGCGAAAAAACACTTCCAGGCATCGAGACCGGATCGCCGGCGGGATCTCATCCGGAAGCCTGGTGGTCGCCCCTACCAAACGAAAATCAGCCGGCAATCCATTTTGGAAGATATCATGAATATGGTTGGGAATATTGGTATCTTCCGCACAATAGTAAGCGCTTTCCAGAAAAACCTTGCGATCCTCAAGTACTTTAAGCAGCTTATTCATTTGGACCGGGTGTAGCTCGCCAATTTCATCAATGAATAGCACGCCGCCATGCGCCTTGGTGACCGCCCCTGGTTTCGGTTGCGGCACCCCGGCAATTCCCAGCGGACCGGCACCCTGATAGATCGGGTCATGCACTGATCCAATTAAGGGGTCGGCAATCCCGCGATCATCAAACCGGGCGGTGGTGGCATCAATCTCGACGAATTTGGCGTTGTTCTTAAAGGGGCTGAGCGGGCTTTTCTTAGATTCTTCCAGCACAATACGCGCAGCAGCAGTCTTTCCTATTCCGGGAGGACCATACAAGATCACATGTTGGGGATTAGGGCCGCAAAGAGCTGCCCGCAAGGCCTTCAATCCTTCTTCTTGACCGATCACTTCTGCAAAAGTGGTTGGTCTGGTCTTTTCAGACAGCGGCTCCGTAAGGGAGATCGCCCGTAACCGCTCCAGCCGTTCCAGTTCTTTGCGCGATTCGCGCTCTACGGCGACTTTATTCCCTTGCTGGCTGCGCCAGAGGTTCCAAAAGTACATCCCAATTACGACCGCAAAAAAGAAGTTGACAAACATCAAAATGCTACTGGTGAATTCCATCTGCCACTCCCCCTGACCGTCCACGCTTGCGCGGTTTTGTGCATGCTGAATGCAGGAGTAGTATTCCCAAGGCAGCCTGCAAAAATCATGTATCAAATAAAAACCGCCTTTGGCGGAGAACTTTTCCTGCCAAAGGCGGTTTCAACTTCAGTTAAGTTAAGCAGTTTCTTCCTTTTTCTTTTTGCGGGTTTCAATAGTCAGCACCGGCTGCGCCTTACTCTCTACCATTTCTTTGGTAATCAGGCATTTGCGCACATCGGTCCGGGACGGCAGCTCATACATCAAATCCATCATGATGTTCTCAATGATCGCCCGTAAACCACGCGCACCGGTCTTATGAGCCATCGCACGCTTGGCAATGGCGTTCAGCGCCTCCGGATCAAATGTCAGTTCAACCCCATCCAAATCAAGGAACTTTTCGTATTGTTTGACCAGCGCATTGCGGGGCTCAGTCAGGATTTTAACCAGAGCTTCTTCGTCAAGCGCATCCAAAGAAACGACCACTGGCAGACGTCCGACAAACTCGGGGATTAAGCCGAATTTGAGCAGATCTTCCGGCATAATCATCCGCAAGATATCGCCCAGGGCTTTTTCCGCCTTGGTCTGAATTTGGGCGCCGAATCCCATTGTCTTTTTGCCGGTGCGGTTTTCGATAATTTTCTCAATACCGTCAAAAGCACCGCCGCAAATGAACAGGATGTTGGTGGTATCAATCTGAATGAACTCCTGATGAGGATGCTTACGCCCACCCTGCGGAGGAACACTGGCAACTGTTCCCTCTAAGATTTTCAGCAGTGCCTGCTGAACACCTTCTCCGGAAACATCGCGAGTAATGGAAGGGTTCTCCGACTTGCGGGCGATTTTGTCAACTTCATCGATGTAGACAATACCCTTTTCAGCCTTCTCGACATCATAATCTGCGGCTTGAATCAACTTTAACAGAATGTTCTCGACATCCTCACCGACATAACCTGCTTCTGTAAGAGAAGTAGCGTCGGCAATGGCGAACGGGACATTCAAAACGCGCGCCAGGGTTTGGGCTAACAGCGTTTTTCCGGAACCGGTCGGGCCTAGCAGAAGAATATTGCTCTTCTGCAGTTCCACATCTTCCAAACATTCATCCGAGTTGATCCGTTTATAATGATTGTAAACTGCGACTGAGAGAGTCTTTTTGGCATCTTCCTGACCAATGACATATTGATCGAGAATCGCCTTGATCTCTTTCGGCTTTGGAATGTTGCCCATTTCAAGCCCGGACTGCTCATTGACATCTTCATCAATGATCTCGTTACACAACTCAATGCATTCATCGCAAATATAGACACCCGGGCCAGCGATGAGTTTTTTCACCTGATCCTGCGCTTTGGCACAAAAGGAACATTTCAACTGCCCTTTTTCATTTTCGAATTTAAACAATCCTCTCACCCCTTTCCAATACTCCTGGGGAGGGGAAACTCACTACTTACTTACGAAAATCTTATCCACCAAACCGTAGTTTTTGGCCTCTTCGGCCGACATGAAGAAATCACGTTCAACATCGCGGGCCACTTTTTCAAGCGGTTGCCCGGAGTGTTTGGCAAGGATGTTGTTCGTCAGTTCCCTCAGGTTTAGTATTTCTTTTGCCGCAATTTCTATTTCCGCGGCTTGACCTTGTGCGCCACCGGAGGGTTGGTGAATCATTATGCGAGAATTCGGCAAGGCAGAACGCTTGCCTTTGGTCCCTGCCGCCATCAAGATAGCGGCCATACTGGCAGCCATGCCAATACAAATTGTATTAATATCGGGTCTAATATACTGCATTGTATCATAGATTGCCAAGCCAGAATAGATAATCCCGCCAGGGCTGTTAATGTATAGCTGAATGTCTTTTTCTGGATCCTCGGCTTCAAGGAATAGCAATTGTGCGATGATCAAGTTCGCTACGGCGTCGTCAATTGGTCCTCCAAGAAAAATAATTCTGTCTCGGAGCAGTCGGGAAAAAATGTCGTAAGATCTTTCCCCTCTGTTATTCTGTTCAACTACAATCGGGACTAGATGGGACAAAATTATCCCTCCTTTTCAGAATTGGTCGCGGTAGCCAATTTAGCAAGGAAATCTACGGTCTTTTCCCTGACCATGCTATCGGCCAGTCCGGCCAGCCGTCCTTCCTTTTCCAGACGCTTAAACAACTTAGACGCATCCTGTCTGACAGCCACAGCCAGCCTGCCAACTTCGCTGCGCAGCTCATCAATCTCGACAGTGATACCCTCTTTTTCGCTGATCGCATTCAAAACGAGTTCTGTCTTAACATTGTTGGCGGCGGTCGGTTTCAAATCTTCGCGGTAGCTTTCCTCTGTTGTTTGCGAAGCTTCGAGATACTGTTCAAAAGACATGCCGCTGGCTTCGAGGCGTCCTTTAATATTCGCGACAGAACGGTCCAATTCACGTTCGATCAATTTTTCCGGAACAATGAGCTCGGATCCCTCGACAGCCTGTTTTACTATTTGCTCACGCTGGTCGGCTTCGGCTTTTCTTTTAGCCTCTTCTTGGAGTCGTTCCTCCAGTGTTTGTTTCAGTTCTTCCAAAGATTCATAGCCTGCTTCTTTGGCCAGTTCATCATTAAAATCAGGAAGCTTCTTTGCTTTGATCTCCTTGACAGTGACTTTAAAGATTGCTTCTTTGCCTGCCAAGAATTCGGCACGGTAGTCTTCCGGGAAGGTCGTCTTGACATCGATCGTTTCATTCAAATTGGCTCCGATTAAGCCTTCCTCAAAGCCGGGTATGAATGTGCCGGATCCAATTTCCAGCGTATATCCTTCACCGGCACCCCCCTGAAAAGCTTCACCATCGACATAACCTTCAAAATCTATGACGGCGAAATCGCCTGTTTGAACAGTGGTCCGATCTGTGTTTTCAAGAGTGCTATAGTTTTCACGCAGACGCTCAATTTCTTGATTCAGCCGTTCTTCCGTGATCTGCTCTGGTTCTACCGCGACCCGGATGGTGCTGTAGTCACCCAGTTTGACTTCAGGAAGGATATCCACGGCCACCTTGTATTTCATGCCGGAACCTTCTTGCAGTGGCTCGATGAGTTCAAAGTCTTCCGGATGATCGATTGGTTCCAGCTTATGTTGTTCCAGGGCATTTTGATATGTTTCCGAGACAATGATTTCCAAAGCTTCTTCGACCAGGACTTCTTTACCAAAGCGGCTCTCAATAACGGCACGCGGAGTCTTTCCTTTACGGAACCCGGGCACCGTTACTTGCTGAGCAACTTTTTTGTAAGCCGCATCAAGAGCTTTATCAACCTCGGGACTACTGACTTCTACCTCCAGCACAACACGGCACTCGCTTAATTTTTCCAGCTGGGATTGCATTTATGCTCCTCCTTGCCTAAATAGTATATGCCGGTAGCGGGAAGCCTTGCTTGCAGAAAGCGCTGCTATGTGCAAAAAGCGCACAGCGTGCAGAAAGCACTGCCTAACTGCTAAGTTCAAGATTCGCCACCGTCTATCCCGTATCCTCTCAGAGGCTGTTATCTGAAACACAAAAAAACCGGTGTCGCGTGCACCGGATCAAGCATCGCAGTGGAACGGGAATGCGCCCCGTATATGGTCTATGATAGCTTTATTTTTACCATATAATGACCAAGGCACAACAAAGATCATACCTGTTTATCAT
>ENA-UOOH01002425-UOOH01002425.1-fermentation-metagenome-genome-assembly--contig:-NODE-2425-length-16077-cov-5.752653_pt1 | contig 16077 bp, 17 predicted proteins | sample MGYA00245778_ERZ724025 | MGnify/ENA primary metagenome ERZ724025 (study PRJEB28704, sample SAMN03018313) | fermentation metagenome | biome: anthropogenic terrestrial biome; feature: soil; material... | reverse complement strand
TATTATCTACAACCTGCATCAATCCCAGAACCACCAAAAAGAAAAGTAACATGGTTAAAATGGTTAAAAATGGGATGTATGGTTCTATTTTATCTTTAAAGCTCTTAGGCTTTGGATATAAGTTCACAGTCAAGTTAATACACCTTGTTTTTTTCATGTGCTTTGATGTAAAAATATCCTGGTTGCATGAAGATAAAACACTCATCGCCAGGTTTTAAAGGTTCTTCGCAACGTTTTAATGAGTTAAAAACATCTGAAATGCTTTGAGATTCTTCTTCTTTTGTGATTTTCATCACAGTGATTACAACATCATCACTTAGATCTCCAAGAATCCGGAGAGGCTCTTGGCTTCTGTAGATCATGTTTTCACCTCTTGAAAAAAGGGCATCCGGCTTTGCAGGGTGCAAGTTCACAAGCCCCTGCATCCTCAACCTCACGAGCTGTTACGCCCTGTTTTGCCATGTGTGTTCGGCATTTATCCTCACAGATTGCCTCATTTTGTGCTACAACCTTTTCAAATCGCAGTATCATCCTTCAGCCTCCTTGTAATCCTTACAAACATCCCTCTGACACTCCTTTTCATCCGAGATGTGCCAGAACTTTTTACACTTGCAAACACCGTCTTTATTCTGACATTTACTCACTACGATCCCTCCGACTTACCCATTCCCCTGTAAGTTCATAAATTCCTTCTTGATATGCTTTAAATGCTTTTTCTTGTGTGGGGTGTGACCCAAAATTTCGATTTTTGTTGTTAACCCTTGCTCTTGCCCTCCACGGGTTTTTCCTTGGTTGCCAAAATACTCCTGGATATTTGGAAGAATGTTTTTTCATCCGATTGACTTGATTTTGCCTATGTGTGCCTACTTTAAGATTGGATTTACGATTATCAAGCCCATTACCGTTAACGTGATCTATTTCTTCCCCATTTTTAGCGCCCATGATGATGCGATGCATATACTGATTTTTACCATCAATCCAAGCAGAAGCGTAAAATAACTCCCTACTTTTTAACCGAGATAACACGGCACACCACCTGAATTGATTTACTAATGCAAAATCAGCATCATCAACTAAGGCAACTTTATTTTGAGTTAAAGGAATTTTTATCAACTAATATTCCCCTCCAAGCTCTTCATATTCCTGTTTTTGCTCTTTAAAGCTCAATAAATCCCTTTCAGGCTCCGCAATTGACAAACCCACCACAACAGGGCCTCCACCGCCTGCTCGGTTGTTTGGGAACTCAACCTCTGCGTGCACTGTTTTACAGTCCACGAGTGCCTTTTCAAATTCCCCCTTCTTGAGCCACCTTGCCAGTTCACAGCTCCACTTTGAGCCATCTTTTTTTACCAAAATTGCTTTCTTGCCCTGAAATGATTTAACCGTCTGTGTTGTCGTGCTGTTCATACTAAAACCTCCGCGGTAGCTTGTTCTTTGTGTATCCCTATCTTATCATAGAACGTCTTAGATTCCTTCCTTGAAGATACCAATGCCTTGAAACAATCCTTACAAAGGTATGGGAAGCTTTCCAAGAGATATTCACCATTTGTTTTATATTCTGCCCTATTTCTTTCACAAACACTACATTTTACCATATATTTTCACCTCTAAACTTTCATAATTCCCTTAAAAACGGTCAATAGACCAAAAATGGCTTGTAGAGGATTCGAACCTCCAAGACATGTATCTCTGATTTTTGAGTAACGCCTCCACCTCGTGATGAAGGTCGCTCTCTCATTACACTAAATAATAGGGTTACCATTCTATCAGAGAACATGCCGTTCCAAAATCAAGCCCTTAAACTTTTTAGAAAAAAGTTTAATCAAAAACAAAAAAAAGTTATATTTCATCAAATGCACCAGGGTGTAACAAACCCCATACCGGAGTACTATAATCCAAATTAAAATTAATAAATAATTCTTTAGGATTAAGCCAAAATAAAGACATGATGGCTTTAGTTATTTCCAAATGGGCCTTATTTTTGTCTTCCCGTCCTAATTGACTGCCCCAGTAATCTTTTTCCATAAGCCCTAAGATAATTTCACTTTTAATTAATTTAACACATTCCAAAGGGGTCAAATTTAATGATGGTTTATATGGTTCTTCGGGTTTTTCAGATTCCAAACTTAATAATTCCTCAGTGGATACAAATATCCATTCTGCAGGTAATTTAACAGTCAATTCCGAACCTACAGCTACCCCTTTTCTAGACTTATATACCTTACAATACCTTTTTAATTGATTCAATGCTTTTAAATCAAAAGGACCCTTTTTCATTTCAACAGGGATGGCCTGTGAATAAAATCGGATAAAAGCATCAGGCATGTGATGAGGATTCATTTTCTTTTTAACTATCGTTGCCCCTTTGATTACAGATGAAACATGCTTTTTAAATAGGCCTTGGATATAAAACTCGTTATACCTTCCTTTTTTAGATTCACACTGTTCTCCTAAAAAATGCCAATAAAGGAGCCCCCAGAGTCTTTTAAAAGAGAGATCTTCAAAATTTTTTTCATGTGCTAACACATTTAACCACTTCAATGATTGTTTTGGATCACCACACCGTGAAACATGCCCCAATATTTCATATTTTTTTAAATCAATTATTTCGGCAGCCACTGTTTCTAAAACTTCACGTATGTCATTCACGCTGTTTCATCTCCTTTTTTGGTTATCTTCAATGAGCCAAGTACGGACTCTAAAGAAATTGATACCAAAAAAGAATAAAAATGTTTAATTTAGTAATCTAAGAATAATTAACGCTCTTCTTCTTTCGCAGTAGGTTCTATCTGCCTTTCATGGTTCAAACGTACATCACACCAAACCGTTGTACCCTCCGCTGGTGCTCCTTTGAATTAACTACACAAATAGTGTAGTTTTTTCTACACTTTAATCTATATATTGGAGTATATATATCTTTCTATAGTATTTTGTGAGGGAAAAAGGGTAAAACTATTTATAGTATAAAAATAAGAATTAAATATCAAGAAGTTTATGGGGGGGATTATGATATTCAAATACAAAAGTAAAATAGGAAAAGGCGATACAAAAGGCGTTTCATCGAGAACAATAATCCCTAAAGGCATAATTAAGATCCTAGGGGTGGAGTTTGGGGATGAAATAATGTGGACGGCAGATGTGAGTGATAAAGGAGTTAAAATCACAGTTGAACCGGCAAAAGAAGAATAATAATACATACTAGGAGTTCTTATTGAACAACCCAGTTCCACTAATTTCTCATTTTCACTAATTTTCAAAAAAGTTTGCAGATCAAAACTTATATTAGCAAAGCTAACTAAACTATTCACGTCAACAGCCTCCGTGGCTTTGATATGAGGATCTGGGGAAAGTTTGGTCGCTAGACCCCAGAAACCTCATCTATTTTCATCGATTGTACGACATGGAAGGGTTTAGCTCTTTTTGTATATAAATTGTATTGATGAGTGCGTATGAGAACTACACGCACACAACGCACTTTTACAAACTTTTCATACTTTATTACAATATGATCTAAAAAAAGATCGTAGCATACTCTAAACCGAAAAATAAAAGGTTAATGAACTCAAACACACTTATATGGTAAGGGTTTGCGTTGTATTGACAAATGAAGAATGGTACAAGCTTAGGATAAAAGGAATAAAGGATCATAAGTTTGAAAAGAATTACATGACCTTGTCTTTGAGAGATGCGATACGGATGTGGTACTGCAATGATTATACGCACCCTGACAAGGATGTTTTGTTGAAGATTGCAGAGAAGAAGCATCCAAATTTTGATGAGAGAGAATTGGTTAAATCGATATTTGAGGAAGCTAGTGACTTGTATTTAAAAAAGAATAAGAATTATTTATGATCTTTCATTTGTTGTTGCTGCTTTTTGATATTTGAAATTTTAAGTAACACCTCTTTATTCTGCATACGCTGTGCTTCTTTCATCTGGTCAATCTCACTTTTCAGGGACTTGTTTGTCTCTTCAAGCCGCTCAAACTCACGGCTTTTCACATCGTACACATCAACTGGTATATCCTAGATAGGACAGTATACTTTAAGCCCCTTTTTGATATAATTCTATTAAAAAAAGTATTACTTAAATTCCAAAAAAATAAAGGAAAAAACAGTTTCGCTTAAGCCTTTTTTAAAGGCTTACTTAGAAGGGTAGTTCTGCATAAGTTCCTTTTTCATTTATGAGTGTCCAGTTTTTAACAACACCCAGGGAATTATTGTTTGATGTTGCGTCGGCTGTAAGCCAGCTTCCGTTTACGTAGAACTGCGCTATAACATGTCCAAATGTGCCAGAACTGAATTTGGCAGATACATGGCGGTATCGTGCAGGGATCCCAGCTGCACGAGCTAAAGCGTTGCAGAGGTGACTCATATCAACACAATTACCTTTCCTGATTTGATATTCCTTCAATGCCCCGTACTTTGTGTTTGAATACCATGAATAGTCCGTGTTATTCCGTACCCAGTTAAACAGGGCTTCTGCCTTCTGCCTTGTCGTTGTACAACCGTTCACGATGCTTTTTGAAACTGCAACGATTGTCGTGTTTGTCACTTGGCAGTTCTTTGTAGCAACGAGGTATTTTTGAAGATCTGCTGAAACTGTTGTGTTCGTGCTTGTTGAACTTGATGTACTGTGTGATTTCCCATAATCGTACATGTAACCTAACGTTACAGGCCCACAAATGCCATCCTGCACGATGTGTTCGTGTGCTTGAAATGATTTAACCGCATTTGCTGTGATCTGGCCGTACTGGCCGTCTACTTTGAGTGTTGTTCCATTGTTGAATCCGAATCGGTTTAACCAGTTCTGTAAATCTTTTACTCCTTGTCCTGTGCTTCCTATTTTGTATGTTGTCATTTTATCTTCCTTTTTATTAGTTTATAAATTTAAGATTTAGAACATCCCAATACATTTCTATCGTGTTGCCTTTCACCAATTCACCCTTACTATTTCGGTATTTGAACTGTACAGTTAAGTTGCGTGTTTCTTTGCTGTTTGTATCTGTGAGTATCTTGTTATTGTCCGTGCTGACTCCCTCGCTACACTTGGAACATTTGAAAGGAACTCATGAGCATCTGAATAAGTGTAATCTGCAAGGTCAACAAGTGCTAGTTTGATTGTGTCTCCTGTGAGCGATATTTGCCCTGATAAAAGTTTTTCCTTCCCTTTTGGATATAATTTGTTTGTCATGTCCTTATCCTCCTTTAAACCTTTAGAAAAGGTTTAATCGAAATTTAATAACTTTAAATTAATATTTGCTTTAACCAAGTCGAACAGGTTCGGCTTTGACTCTTTAACACCCATATCTTGAGTACTGTTTGTCGTGTTATTAGCCGAAATAACAGGTTTCACCATGTAGTGTGTGAGCCATAGCTCCGTCCCTGAAATCTTCTCTTTCCCGCACTGACAGCAATAGTCCGCATCACAATGACTGCAAGTCCACTGTCCACCCCAACACGTCTTACTGTAACTTAACGTGCCGTAATGGTGACAAGCAGGGCAGTAATTCAAGAACGTGTGTTTTTCATAGGCATATTCGCCATTTCCACAACTACACACTGAGATTGATGAAACATATTTGCTGGTTACTGTGAGGTTGTAAGGTTGACAACTGCCAGACAAGGCCGTGCTGACTGGTAGACATCCGATTAAAGCAATAATAAACAGTAATATGTAAATTCGCTTAATATAATCACTCCCCATTTTGGTGTTGGTTTACAAGTCGAGCATTGCTGTAAGACTTGATAGACACTGCCACATAGGAGTCATTAAAGCATGGAGAACACCCCCTTAGAAACTTTTAAGAAAAGTTTCATCAAAATTCAAAAAACATAAATACGAATAATAAGAAGATAATATATTAATTGAAAAGGAGTTGATAAAATGAGTTTCTTTAGAGTAAAACCGTATGGGCTGTTTGGAAGTTTGCTTTACAGGGCCGTACAAATCTTTATAGTTGTTGTGATTGTATGCACGATTTTAGTATTCATTTGAAGAAGTGAAAAGTTATGAACAAAAAAATTATAATATTAATAATAATCGTTTTAATAGCGGTTTTAGCTGTTTCAAGTTATATGCTGTACCCAAAAAACATGAAAAGCAACAATACAACGCAGATGAACAATACAACAAACGTCACGCAGGGGAATAATACAACGGCATCTGCACAAGCACAACTAAAAAATATGCCAACACCAACAGGTTCTGACTCTCAGACAGCAAAAAGTAACGGTGTAACAGTTCATTACGTCATAACAAAGAATGTAAACGGCGTAACATACTATTACAGTGCAAAATATGGCGGTTGGTACACTCTCAGCGAGTTAGTGCAGAAATATTTCAAAGAAAATCACATATCAACACAATTACCTGCAAAATCGAGCAGTGATGAATCTGATAATCAGAACAACCCTGAATGGAACTCATCCGATGAAAACGGTTATGCGTGGGGTTCTACTGCTTAATTCTGCTTTTATTTTTATTTGAATGTTAATATTTGTTTTGCACTTGTCCTATTCAATGCTGCAGCCAGATCGTCGTAAGCCAACCACTTCGTACCCCATGCAGGATCATTTACAAAGTATTGGGAGTCATTATATCCCCTAATTACTATATAATGCCCTCCGGTGTAACTTTGCACGTAGGGGGGACTGCCAGGCCTACATTGAATATGTCCGATCATCGGTTTTCCAGCGTTTATATTTGCTTTAATTTGGTTAGGGCCGGTGTATCGTGCCTCATTATATGAAAATGCAACGTTACATCTTGCCCCCGCCCTACCTGCTGCCGCTGCTAGTCCGGCGTGGCTTGTACCATTTCTGCCAGTGCCAGACCAACCCGCCAGTGTTGCCTCTGAAACACCACACCCATAAAAACTTAAAATCATGTAAAGGCTTGTAGGGCCACATGTGTAACTGTTAGGCTGTTTCATGTATGGAACGGCAAGTGTTGAGCTTGACGCAACAATTGAAGCAATTTGAAGGGGGATTGTTGCAGGTTCTGAACCGTTTTTGGCAACATAATCGTTGTAATATGATACGCATTGCTGCCAGATACTGAATGCAATCGCCGCAGTACCGCCCGTTGTGATGTAAACGGCTGCAGGCCAAGCATCTATTGTTGTAGTTGTTGTTGATGCGGGTGTGAGCTTTGAGGATGAACCACATTTCTTTTCACGTCCACAGTGACCACAATAATCTGAATCACAGTGACTGCAGGTTAATTCGCCCTCATATTGATGTTTGGGGTTATTTAAGAGTGTCCCGTAACGTCCACAGTTTGGACAATAGTTTAACCAACAATAGTGTCCCCAAACATACGGTTGTGACCCATCATGGCACGCTGAAGGCTTGAAATCACCACAAATAACGTTTCCAGTTGTACTTGTTGTTGTTTTGCTGTGTGCGATGTGGTATGCGTTCACACGTGCAAGCATGTCTTTGTATTGTGCGAGTGTGATACTTGCAGGTATGGTGTTGCTGCCGTTGTTAATCTCTGTTGTGCCTTGTGTGCTCTCTTCTATGTCACTTTCAGACCGTGTGGGTCGTGTTTCAGTTATAACAGTTTCGGGAATGTTGATAGAAACTCCAGCAATGTCTAGTACACTGTTACGTACCTTGAAATCGCCTAATTCAATTGCAGAACTTGATGGGTCGTGTCTTTGTTCGTCAATTGAAATAACACGAGCTTGTAAAGGGTCACGCATTCCTTCAAGAAGAACATCCACGGTGTCGCCTATGCTTAATAATTCGGTTTCATAGCCACTTATTTGTCCAAGCATGGCAACTGTTGTTTTTATATTCACTGTTGGAACTTTTAAGGTGTTTAATTTATCATAAGTTGACCATAAAAGCTCCTCCGCACTTGCATCTTCAGATGAGAACGTTCCGAACCTGTGTGTAAGTGCTTTTGTCTTCGTATCATATTTTCCATACAGGACTCTTGCGTCTTCATCACCAAGCCATGTTTGCCCGGCGGGTTTGTCCATCGGAGCCTCCATCGACGGCCCTGACGGCCATAATAAAGCTTGCTCCCCCTTCTTCCAAACAACATCCTTGAAATCTATCGTTGTTGTTACCTTTGTTGTGCTGTCTGTTGTTGATTTCCCTGTTGCATATAAGGCCGTTTTCACATCTGTATTGTCTACTTCAACAGACACTCCTGTCATGTTTCGCCCAAATTCAAAACGCATGCCTGTTGAGTTTCCACGTGTTTGAAGAAGGTCTACATAACGTCCCGTGATGCTTGTTTTATCAACTGTTACATAGAATTGTAGTTCTGCACTGTACGCTTTTGCAAGTGCTGTAAGGGCCGCTAATGGGTTCTGGTTTTTGAGGGTTAAATCTATCTGTGTTTCGTTGAGTGAAATAACACCTCTTGACCAATTTGTATTTGCAAGGATTAAGTCAAGCTGTTCTTCTGCCGTTTTGCCAGTTAAATCTTCTGTGATTGGTGGGTAATCCTGTAATTCATAGTAAATGTGTTCTCCATCTGCGTTTAAGGATTGTTCGCCCTGATCTGCCTTTACCGTGACATCTGTGAAGGTGTACAGATCCCAGTTTCCGTCGAGGTTTTGAAGTAGAAGTTTATTCCCCGTTTCTATGTCGTGTGATACATCTGTCGTGGTCGCTGTTGCTGTTTTTTCTTCAATAACTGGATATTCTCCTACTTGTCCGTATGTGTAAACAGCCCACCCATCAGCTTCTCCATCAACGGCTTTTTGTGCTTCATCACACACAACAGAATATGCAAGTGCCCCATTACTGTCGTAGCATTGAAGTCCTGCAAGAAGTGTGCATTCAGGGGCTTGTACTCTTATGTCTTCTATTACTCCTTGAATCCATGAACTATCCTTGTTTTGATAGATTCCAACAAAAGTATCTGCAACAAGTACGTCTACAACGTTTCCAATGCCGGTGTAGTCTTGTCCAAAAACCAGAAGAGGATCAATTCCAACTTGGTTCGGTACAACTGCTACACTTATAAGTGTGCCTGTTTTTGCGTTTTTTACCTGTGTTCTAAGGGATGTTACAAAGTCTGTAACGGTTTCAACGCCTAAATCGTATAAAGAGGCTTCTTCATCACATGCTCCACTCCACCGGCAGTAGTCGAGGTGTATTCCCTGTATTGCGTATGTTGTTGCAAGTGTTTTTGCAAAGTTTATTACTGTTGTTTGTCTATCCGTGTCGGTGGGTTTAAGCCATTCTGTACCGTCGTAGAAGCAGTTAATCCATGCAAACACTTTAAAATCAGATATTCCTTCTAAACCGAGGACATGAGGTAATATTGTCGTGTAATTGGTACTGTCAACTTGTATGAAAAGGTATGTGTATCCAATCCTTTTCAACATTGCAAGGTCCAGGTTCGTGTACTCTGTTGATAATACCCAAACAGCTTTTGTGTAGTCCGTCATTGTCTTAAACCTCGCTCTCGGATTGGTCATCAATTGGATAGGTTAAGTTTATCGTGTTTTCATTTTCAATACTGTTTTTTATTTCTATTTTGGTCTTTTCAGGTGCTAAGAATCCCCTGATATTTTCGTTTGAATCTAAAATCACATAACGGTAGAGGTCGTATTTGGACTTTATCGCCGTGATTGTGGGGAATGGCACTGTTGCTGTTAGTTTTGCAGGTATTGTGTAGAGATGTACCATTTTAGCACCTTATTGTGTTGTCTTATTGAGTGTGATTAATCCAAAACCGTTTATATTGAATTTTATTGATAGTGGCTCGTTGCTTACTGTTACGTTGTTTTTAAATGTCACATAAAGTAGTAATATTGTGTTTGCAGTTGTGCCGTCTTTTTTATCGTAGATTACAAGGTGTTTGAATGTTGTACTCACCGCAGATAGGCTTATTTCATCAGCATAGAAATTTAGGCATGGCACGGTTGGATCTAAACTTACAGAAACTCCGGACAGACTTACGCCCCCTGCGGTGTACCCTGTTCCTGATGCTTCACCGGTGACATCTGCAAGGGTTAAATGGTCTTGGGCTGGTTTGTACGTGTCTGTTACAAGCATACAACGCAAGTCATCATTATATACATCGATCGCAGTACCGGCGAATGGTTTACGTAGCCCCCGGCCGTACCAACTGGTTTCTAAGACTTCCACATCTGATGTATTTGTGTCATCAGAATCGCCCGGATTCGGCTCTGTTCCACCAGGCACAGAATATGTAACGTACAATTGACATGTGTCAACATAAACTGTGGGCGTGTACCTTGTATTTGCATTAACAAAGAGTATATCAATTGTTAAACCATTATTAAGGTCTGCCGGTGTTATCCCTATAAGTCCGGATGGTAACCCACTGCCCAAATGTGGAACTGTAAGATACCAACTGTTGTTTTGTGTTATATACGTTTTTGATGTGAGTTCTGCAAATTTAGAACCACAAGCAAATTGCACACTGTCAAAACGTACCATTTGAGCTGTGCCTGACTGATGGCAGAGTGTGTGGACTTCAATGCCTGTTATCGTCGCATTGGTGGGGATGTTACATCCAAAGTTGGTGAAATGAAGGAATTTTGTCTTTGAATGTGATCCACTTCGGGCAAGATCTGCATGTGCATAAGTACCATCCGCATGATACGCACTTTGTTGGTTAAGCCATCCCGAGGCATCCGCTGAAATATCTGAAATATATCCAGGTTCAAATGAAACTTCTACCATGATTTATTCCCCCTTTAATATGATAACTCCTTGTATGCTACTGCACTTATTGAACCACCGACCGAGGTTATTTCAAACACGCCCGGCCACAGTTTGAAGAAGCTTGAGGTAAACTCTACCTGTGAACGTAAGTCCACATCGTCGGCGTAAACTGTTCGTTTATCACAGTCAATTACTACCTTTTCCCCTCCCCCAAACGTGTGATTTATAGCGATTTCTTGCTGTGTTTGCTGGTTTATAACTTTTAACTCAGTCACAGCGTTTGCAATCAAAGTGACTGTTGGATATGTTGCAACTGTCCCCTCATTGTTCCCAGCAGGGCCGGATAAGACAAGCCAACGTTTCTCAGCATAAGGGAGAGGTAGATAAAAGCTTACAGTTGCTGCAACCTTGGAAAACTCCTGTGGGGCTGGTATTTCGCCCTGTGGGTACACGTTGTATTTGTGGGTGGGGTCGTCGTCAAATATGAGTTCTGCCGTTTCGGGGTGGTTGTTGCCTATCCTATTTGTTTTCAGCCATCCTGCAATGTTCTTTACTTTGGTTCGTAGGTCTTCGTAGTCTGTTCCAATGATTGGGAATGTTACATCTATTTTTCGTGCTGAATCGTCTTGTCCTACTGGTATTGTTCCGTCACGTCTTGATATGTCCATCACAGCGTCTGTTGTTTCTCCCCGCATGTTTCGCACTATTTCAGAACAGTAAGGGATACCGTACTGTTGACTGTAACCTCCATCGTACCAGAATCCGATATTTGAGTCTGTTGTGGCCGTTATTGTTTGAATGTTGAACGTGTAACTTGCTGAATTGTTTATCGTGGTTGGATCATCAACGGAGCTTGTTACGCTTGCTGTTGTTGTGCCTTCTGCTGTTGCTTCTGCAAGGATATGCAGTTTTGCAGTTTCACCATTTGCAAGTGTGGGTATTGTCCATGTTCCGTTTGCGTATGTGCCCTTAACAAGCGTTGAGTACTGCATTGTAAAAGAAGCTGGTAATGCTATTGTTGCAACAACATTTGTGGCTGGACATGGGCCGTTGTTCACAATTAAATATTCAATGAGTGCTACTTCCCCAACAAAGAGTGTTTGATGGTCTGTTTTTATCGTTGCTTGTAGGTCACTTTCAGGGTAATAATATGTCACGTCAAGTTGTACGTCATCGACCTGTACAAGTGCTTCTGCATCCTCAGAACTTGATGTTTTGAACTGTATTGCAGTTCCGAAGTTTGCATCCAAGATCAGTTCTCTTAAAAGCTTCCAGCCCCATTGATCCTTGTTACTTCCAAGCGTTATCCATGCGTATTCTTCTGTAAGTGCTGTCGTGCTTGTTCTTTTGATGTTGTTTGAACCAGAGGCGGTGTTTACAAAAGCGGTGTCGAGTGTCACGGTTGGATTTGTTGCAAATGCTTTTAATTGCATTCCTGTTGTGTCCCTTACAACCGTTATATTCTTTATCTCAATATTCCATGCGTGAGTTACTGTTGTTTGCAGTTTTAATATATTATCTGTTGCGTTTGCAGTGAATGATAATTCCCTTGTTGCGTACATTCCTATGCCGTTTACAATTGTCCATGATGCTGATTCACCTGTTGATTGATTTACAAGTGCTACCTGTGCCCCATCTGGGATGTTTGCGTTTATCTGTACCGTGTATTGTTTTCCAACTGTTAATCCTGTTGCATGCCATGAAACGCCCTCATTTGTAGCGGTTCCGGGCGTTGATATTGTTAGAACGCCCCCGGATGTTGTGAGTGTTTCGTCACCGTTTACCTTTGAAAACCCAGTTAAGTTATTTAATGTTGCACCACACGTGTTGACGTTTTGGGATACGTGATTTATTAATGCTCGTGCTTTAACTTTTACTGTAACTCCATATATGTTCGTATTTTCTGGTGTTAAACTTGCAGATAAGGTGTCATCTTGAATCACTGTTGCAATTTGTCCTTCACTCCAAACCAAGCTTGGTTCTAATTTTTGTTCACTGCCGGGATGGAATGATGCTGCACCAAAGAAATAAGAATAAGCATTTGCATCTTCCGCATAAAAAGTCGGGGTTACTTTTGTTGTTGCATTGTCAAGTGTTCCTGTCCATTTAATTACTTGCCAAGTGCCATCAAATGTGAGTTCACCAACAGATAGCGGTCCACGGTTTTGATTGTTAAGTTCATCAGCTTGTTCAATACTTATACTTATTTTTGAGCCTGATTTACCTTTTAAAACTGAAATAAGTGAATATTGACCTCCACCAACTGGAACAATTTGTCTGAAGAACATTCCTCTATTAGCTCCATTTGGAATAACTTTTAAACTGTTTGTGCCTTCATATGCTTGTTCTATGACGGATGAAATTGCAGCTTCCCAACTGCCAAAACCAGTGGTTGTCTTCAATGTGTTTGTTCCGGTTGCAACGTTTGCATCCAATAGATTTGGGAAGTTTCCAGGCCCATTTATATTTGAATCAACATACACTGTTCTTGCAACTGTGTCTTCACAATAAATTATTGTATACATTGTTGCGGCACCAGTTATGCTCGTGTAAGGTATCGTTATAGTGTCATTACCACCTGAAAGAACATATTTTAAAGATTTATAAAGTCGCCATGCTCCAGAATCACCGTTTATATCCCCAATTTCAACCCTTATTTTTGTACCTTTAGTACCATGTACAACTTTTCTGAACGTGTAATCTTTTGATGCTTGAATATTATTAAACCAACAACAATAACCTGTTGTACTCGCATCAAAATCTATTTTTAGACTTTTAGAACCCTGTAAATACCAATCAGTTGATGGTGATATTGCTGCTGCTGAATTATGTTGAAAACCATTTACTGTTCCATCTTCACAGCAATTCGCCACGTTTGGTGCAAAAGTATTCATTTGTGTGAGTTTTGAAACTTTTGAGGTGAGTAATCGTGAGTATTGTGAGCCGTTCGCACTTCCATTGAGGATTGTTTGTGCGGGACTTGCATCTTCGGCTGTTATGTTTGATTCGTTTTCCCATTTGCTTAAAATGTTTTGTGAGTCCTGCGTGTTGCTTGTTGGTGCAATCCAACCAGTATTTGTACTTCCGGCTTCTACTTTTAAGTGTCTAAATCTTACGCCGTCTGTTGTAACCGTTGTACCGTTATAAAGTCTTATAAACGCTTCTGTTGCAGTGGGGGGAACTTCAACAGTTACGGAAAGGTCAACCCATGAATCTGCAACTGTTGCAGCATTGGATCGGACTTCAAGATATGATCCTGTTCCACTATACATCACAACAATCCTAAATGCTCTCTCATGTTTTGATGTTGCATTGAAAACGTCAGAAGGCACATATATCTGTCCTGATACTGTCCGCTTACGTAGTTCTTCATCAGAACCGGCGGCAGGGTAGGGGTCTGGTCTTAGTTTGCTTGTTATTTTTCCACAACCAGCCCCACCTTCAATATCACAGAAAGAATCCAAGTTTGAACCGTCAGATTTGAGTAATACTGCCGTTCCATCGTCAACAGGTACAAGGCTTGGATTAACAAGGTTTATCTTTAAAAAGTTTGTCAAGTCTGCTGTATTCGCAACAGCAACGCTTAGAAGGTTTTTATTTATGTGGGAACTAACCGCTACGGTTGGTTGTACAATTGAATCTAATAATGTTACTGTGCTCATGCAAAGCCCCCTGTTCTGCGTGTTACGCTACGTTTTGTTGCACCTATCACTTCATCTAATTTTTTCTGTACTTTTGAGTCGTCCATTGCTTTAACAACCTGTTTTGCGAGTTCGCTCGTGCTTAAAGTTGGTGGAACGTTTTTAAAGTCGTGTGTGATGTTTAGGTTTGCATCAACCGATATTGTGCTGTCTGTTGAGGTTGTGAGTTCTGTATCGGAGCCTGCACCAAAGAGGTCTGCATCTCCTCCCGCTGCTGAGCTACTACCAGAAAGGCCGGCCGTAATACCATTCCAAATAGATTGACCAACCCCAACGGCCGCATTCCAAACATAACTTCCAAAACTCACGATATTATTGTAAACACCTAATAATATGTTCCAAACTTGCCCGGGAAGACCAGTTATTGCGTTAACAATTCCGTTTAAGATGTTTCTCCCTGCACTCCCTGCTTGACTGTATGCTGATGCTGCAAAACTGATGATACGCTGTATAGAACTCCAAAGGAAATTCCACAGATTACTTGGTAAGTTCTGTACAAAGCTTATAACACCGTTTAAAAGGTTACTGCCTGCTGTTAATGCCCAGCTTCCCAGTTGTCCAGCCCATTCAATTACATAATTTATTGCGGCTGTTAACCACATCCAGACCGTTCCGGGGAGTTGCATGAGCCATGCAACAAGGCCTGTTAATGCTTTTGTTGAATAAATGATAAACTGCACCCCAAGGTCTATCCAGAACTTTAAAAACTTCCCGATAAGCTCACCAATGAAGAATGCAACTTGATTTATGCCGGTACGGCCGCCTTCACCTGCTTTCGCCCAAAGGGATGTAAAGAATGTTGTAACCTTTGTTAATATTCCTGAGAAAAATCCACCTATCGCACCTGCAATTTGTGTTATCGCACCCCACAAGGCTTTAACTCCGTTCACGATTTGATTTATTGCTGGAATTACAATGGCTTTTATCTGGTTCCACGCCCCGTTTAAAGCATTTCTGACAGTTTCATTCTTTGTGTAGAGTGCTGCGAGGATTGCAACCAACGCAACGATGGCGATTACAATTAATGCAACCGGATTTGCGTCCATTGCTATGTTTAAAAGCCATTGTGCTGCTGCTGATGCCTTCGCTGCTACTGCATGAGCAATTAATGCCGCTGTTGCTGCACCTCCTGTGATTGCTGCACGTGCCTTACTTAATATTCCAACATTCTCTGCCTCTGTGTCTGTTGCAATTGCCCCTGCGTGTGCGGCTGCTGCTCCTGCTGCAACGTCTAAAGCTGCACTACTCCCGTATGTGGATGTTGCATAAGCCCATGAAGTCACAGCAGCCCGTATTTTGCTCAGTATTCCAACGTTTTCGGCTCCTGTTTCTGCACCTGCTGCAAGTGCTGCTGCCGATCTGGCTGTGCTTAACCCTGTATAAGCCGTGATTAATCCTCCAATAGCCCCACCAAATGAGGCAACTTGAGATATTGAACCGCCGTAGGTTGTTGAAAGGTCATCAACTGCCGCTTTCATCTTTTGAAGTAGTGTTGTGTGTTTCTCTGTTATTGCAGCGTTTTTGTCTATCTTTCCAGAGTAGGCGGCTGTTGCTTGTGATGCATTTTCAAGACTGCCTGGTTGCATGCCTAACTTCTGTTCTAATACACCTAGATTGCCGTTTGATTCTTGAATTGCAGTGTTTAATCCTGTGTATGCTGCACGGCCTCCACCGAACTTTTTAGTTGCTGCACTGATGAGCACGGCCGTCTGGTC
>ENA-UOOH01002422-UOOH01002422.1-fermentation-metagenome-genome-assembly--contig:-NODE-2422-length-16082-cov-9.693517_pt1 | contig 16082 bp, 7 predicted proteins | sample MGYA00245778_ERZ724025 | MGnify/ENA primary metagenome ERZ724025 (study PRJEB28704, sample SAMN03018313) | fermentation metagenome | biome: anthropogenic terrestrial biome; feature: soil; material... | reverse complement strand
TACTACAAGGAAGCCAAGAGAGGTTATATATCAAGATATAGTCAATCCTCAAGCTCTTTTCAAAGCGCAGAAGCTTTATTATATAGCTGACGGTAAGTTTTATGTTGATGGAGTTTTGAAGTTTTCGGGACTTTCAGCAGGAAAGAAAAGCATTGTAGAATTCCATAAGAAGATTTGTATATTCCCGGATAAAAAATATTACGATGAAACAGATGGAACGAACGGAAATATAGGAAATGGTTCAGTGTATCCGGCCGCAGGAAGTTGCCCTGATATTGATTATGTTTGCGTGCATGATAACAGAGTATTTGGGGTTAAGGGTTCTACGATTTATGGATGTGCTTTGGGCAACATCCAGGACTGGACAACTTTTGTCGATGTTGACGGCAATCCATCAGAAATAGGTGCTTATGCTGTCGATGTTGCTTCTCCGGGCGAATTTAAAGGGTGCATTGAGTATCAAAATCATGTTGTCGCTCTGAAAGAGAATTATCATCATGAGCTTTATGGACAGAAGCCATCTAATTTTACTGTTATCGATGTATCACGCACAGGAACTATATCAAACAGCTCAATGGTTGAGGTTAATTCCGTTTTATATTTCTTAAATAGTGAGGGCGTACAGAGATATGGTGGCGGTCAAGCAGTTAATATTTCCTCTAATCTAAATGAGGTATACATAAATGGAGTCGCCGGAAAAAACGGAAGATTTTTATATATAAGTGTATATAACGGCACTGAATACAGTTTGTATGTGTTTGATACCTTGACACAGCTTTGGTGGCGCGAAGATAGTTTGCAAGCGGTAGATTTTACAAGATACGGCGATGTCTTATATTGTTTAGCTGCGGATGGCAAGGTATATAAATTTAATTCCGGTACAGAAGAAATAGAATGGCAGTTCACACTGACGGATTTAAGTGAAATAGGCAAGGTCAATAAAAAGAATACTACGATTTATGCCTCAATCTATGCGGAATATGATACTGAAATTGAGGTTTTAATATCGGAAGATAGAAAAGACTTTAGAAGAGTTGCAGTTTACAGATATGACAGCGATACAGTAAAGAATATTCCAATAAGCATAAATGCCGTAAGTGAACTCAAGATTAAGATCCAGGGCAATAAGTATGCAGAAGTTTACAGTATTCAAAAGAAGGTTGTCGGAGGTGGTGTTGTATGGCGATGATAACAACTCCAATACCTGACGTAAATGGAGCTAAGTCTGTAGACCAAAAAATAGAAATGCTCTTAGACAATTATTTTATGCTCCGTAAAGAAATAGAGTACGGTATGCAGAATGTTGACTTTGAAAACCTGTCAACTAATTTCAATAAAAGATTGACTGATAATTTCGGAAATGTTGCTGAATTAATCCTCACATCTGAACTCTTCTCAACGAGATTAGGTGATGCAGAAGGGAACATTTCTTCTTTATCTCAAATTTCTACAGCTATTGAATTAAGGGTATCGGATGCAGAAGGTAATATAAGCTCATTAATTCAGACATCAAACAGTTTAAGCTCAAGGATTACAGATGCAGAAGGCAATATTAGTACAGTAATACAGACATCCGAAACATTGACAAGCCGAATAACGACAGCAGAGGGCAATATAAGCACGGTTACTCAAACGGCAAGTAGTTTATCGAGCAGGCTTACAACGGCTGAAGGCAATATTTCGACTGTTACTCAAACGGCTAACAGCCTTACAACAAGGATAAGTGATGCAGAGGGCAATATATCTACCATACAACAAACAACTACAGGCATAACAGCAGCTATTAACGCTACTAAGCTTGTATTTGATAATAGCGGGCTGACTGTTAAGAATGGTGGTTTTAAAATTATGGATGGCTCAACTAAAACGGTTGGTATTTCCTCAAGCGGCGTATTGGAGTTGGGCGGTGGGAAAATAGTTATTTATAGTTCTCCATCAAGCAGTTATGAGGTATTTAAAGCAGATAGCAGCGGAAATATATTATTAAGAAATCTATATGTTTTAAATCCTTACAGTGTTACAAGCGGAATAATGTATACAACACAAAGAATGTTATTGAAGGTTACGTCCGGTTTAAATGGACAAGTGGTTATAGGTGATAATAGTTATTCGTCTTACTATGATTTTAGGGAGAGCGGAACATATAATCATATTTTTCGAGGTAATATTGATTTAGGTTTATCGTCTAACACGATTAAAATAAAAGGTTTTGAGGTAGTGTTTGATAGTAATGGATTTTTGAAAAAAGCATAGGAGGATTTTATGAAAGTAAAAGATATTGTGGCCGCATACAACAGCTTTAAAGAAATGGGAAATTTAATATTTACAACACAGGAAGGCTTTGATATAGGCATGATTATGAAAGAATTAAGTCCTATTGCGGAGAATTTTGAATTGCAGAGGAATAAAACGATTATAAAACTTGGAAGCGCAGATGAAACAGGAGCATACACTGTTTTGGATGCCAATAAATTAAAGTTTTTCGATGAAATATCTAAACTTGAAAACAAGGATATCGATTTTAAATTACAGTATCCTAAATTTAAGTTGAGAAAAAACAATAACCTGCAACCTAAGATAGTGTGGGCGATTATGGATTTCATTGAATTAGTTGAATAAGGAGGTATTTATATGGCTTTAGGTTCTATTATTGGAGCTGCTATTAAAAAGAAAAAGCAACCTGCAAACACTAATTATAAAGAGTTGCTTGGTGGAATGTCTGACTATGACAAAATGTATTCGAATGATTTAGGCGGTATCTTAAAGGCTAAAAATAATTACATGAATGCTGCTACAGATGAAGATAGAGCATATTGGAATAACTATGCTAATAACATCCGGAAGGAAGATGGGTATTATGGCGGTGCTACGGGAGCTGAATTAAATCCTATTCTAAATATGCCTGATTACAAGTCTTTTTCTTATAAGGATTTTGCATACAACCCTGATAAGGATAAGTCATATCAAATATATGCTGATAAATTTAAAAGAGAAGGTCAAGCGGCAAGCGAAAGAGCTTTGGCGGATACGTCTGCTGCTACAGGTGGTATGCCTTCAAGTTTTGCTGCGGCCGCTAACGCTCAAACACAACAAGCGTATGCAAAGAAAACGGCTGATATGATTCCTCTTTTAGAGCAACAAGCTTTTGACAGGTATAATACAAACAGGGAATTTGATTACAGGGATTATCTGAATGAATTCAACTTCCAAAGAGAAGATACTCAATTAAGAAATCAAGATATGTGGCGTAATAAAGAATACGGCGATTCAAGGGATGATTTAGCTTATAACAGAGAATTCGCAAGAGAGCAATTCGATTATGAGAAATTCATAAATGACAGAACCCGGGAAGATAACTTGTCACAACTTGATATTGATAATAAATACAGACAATCAAGATTTGATTGGGATGTAGGTACAGATTCAAGGGACTACAATAGAAATGTATTCACTCAAGACAGAGCATACAACTATAATGCAGAACAGGATAGATTGAGCCGTGAGGATAAGGAAAAACAATTCAATTACGAAAGATACCAAAAAGACTTAGAAGCTAATTATCCTAACACGGTCATGGGGCAGTTAGAGGCAAGAACAAAAGAAGCGCAAGAAGCAGATAGACAAAATAACATCCGTGCTGCTATAAGTAGCGCAATGCAAGCTCCGAATGCAGCTGAATGGCTAAGAGAAAATGCGGCATATTTGAGCGATGAAGAATATGCCTCAGTAATAAAAATATTAAAGGACTACGGAACAATCTCAAAACAAGGAGAGTGATATAGCATGGCTAAATCATGGGAAGAAATAAAAAGGGAGCGCGAGGAAAAGGTACGCTCCTTTTCTAATCCTGTACAAAATAATGCAAACAAAATGATAAATCAAGGATTTTTAGTAGCAGATCCAAAACCACAACAGCGAAAATGGGAAGATATTAGAAAAGAAAGAGGATATGTTGAACCTGAGCCTGAGCCGACGGATTATTGGAAGGAACAAACTGTAAAGACAGCTTTTAAAAATGTTAATTACGGAATAAATATGTTGCCTCGTGGAATAGTAGGAGTGGCAGATGCAACATTAGGTGGATTAGGAATAGAGCCTGTAAATAAACTTTTAGACAGCTACAAAGATTATTATAAAAAATCTGATGAAGAATTAGCAATGCTTAATCAAGGACATGAATTCGCAGGGGGCGTGGCTCAGGGTATAGGTCAAGGAATTCCAACAATAGCACTTGCGTTAATGAATCCTGCAGCCGCCGCAGGAAGTCTTGTACCTACAACAGCAAAAGGTACTCAATTAGTAGCAAATGCTGCAAGTTTAGCAAATCCTACAACATTAAATGCTGCACGAACAGTGGCGATGAGTTTAAAAAGTAATCCTGCATTATACTCGTCAATGGTTACATCGGTCGGTAATCAATATTTGCAAGGCGTAAATGAGGGTGCATCAAGAGAGCAGGCTTTAAAGTCTGCTATAATCGGCGGTGTACCTTCTGCTTTGATTGAGGTTAGCGGTGGTATCGAAAATATAACCAATATCCTGGCAAACAAAACAAAAGGTGTAGCAGGAGCGATGCTACAATCTGCATTAGAGGAAGGCTTTGAAGAAATCGTGCAGTATCCTATAGAGAATATAGGTCAAAAGGTTGCTTATGATAAAGATATGCCTTTATTCTCCATGCAGGAGCAGGCAATTATAAATCCTAAAGAAATGGCGTTCTCAGGAGCGGTAGGAGCTACAGTTGGCGGTCTTATGGGTGGAGGAGCGGTAGGAGTAAATACAGCCCTCAATAATAGATATTCCAAAATCATAGACAAGGAATATAAAAATACTGTCAATTCTCTTCCGGAAGATTCTCCTATACTTGAAAGGGTTAATCAAATGCGGGATGACAATGTAAATATCGATGACAATACAAAAATATGGGTTATTAATTCTGCAAGACAAGATGGAATTATGTTCGAGAGCGAAACTGACAAGCTATTGAATTTAGAGGGGCAAAAAGAAACGTTTTTCTCTAACGAAAATAATGCCAACAAACAAACAGTCGAACAAGGACAAAAATTTGTCAAAGCTGAAAATAACGCCTCTAAAACGGTTAATCCTGTTTTGTCTACATTTAGCATACAAAACATAAATAATGCCCGTGAAGTTAAACAGAATGTTTACGAATTTTATAAAAATTCAATAATTTCTGACAGCAATACATCAAAACCTATTTTAAATAAAGGCTCCGGTATGAATATCGAAGTATCGAGGGCAACGATTAATCAAACATTCCAGGCAGATGATAAATATATAAAGAACCAGGATAATGAAATCAAGGTTGCTGCTATGGCAAACATGGTTGACTTAGTTCAAAACGGAGAATTTACGGTTATTGATAATTCTGATACTCCGTCAAGTAAAAAGACATATGCAAATATTACAGGTACAGTAAATATTAATGGTGTTCCATACGAAATTACAATGGACATCAGAAGGACAGACAATGGCAGAAAATTATTCGTACATAGCTTATCAACAAATTATCAACAAGTTGTAAGCAAGAAAAGCGGAGTTGTCTATAATGGTGTTGATAATAGAGTAAGACAGCAATATCCAAAAGTCTATGATATTTTAGACAGGATAGGCAAAGCGACAAATACTAAATTTAAGTTTGTCGAAACAATTTACGATCCTTCCGGTCAAGAGGCAGGGTTCGCAAATGGACAATATGACCCGACAACAGATTCAATAGAAATAGCACTTGATACCTTCAATCCGTTTATGGTAGTTGCAAAGCATGAATTAACTCATGTGTTAGAGAAGGAAAGTCCAAAGCTCTATAAGGAATACAAAGATTATGTATTGCAAGCTATGAAAGAAAACGGAACATATCAAGCTAAATATGATGATATGGTTAAGCTGTATGAAAATGCAGGGCAGAGTATTGATAAAAACGGCATAGAGGATGAATTAGTTGCAGATGCTACAGAGCTATTCCTCACGGATGAAAAAGCGATTAATGAGTTAGTTGCAGAAAATAAGACTTTGGGTCAAAAAATTCTTGATGTGCTTAGAAAACTTATAGATAAAATTGAAGATGCGCTTAAAGTATCAGGATTTACTGAAGGTTGGCTAAATACAGAACAGTTAAGAGAAGCTGAGAGATTATGGGTTAATGCTTTGAATAGTGTTTCAGAAACAGAAAAGAAATCCAATTCTAAAACAGACAAGAAGCAATCGTTAAAAGATAATCCATTTAATGAAAAATCATACCATCCTTTCAAGGAAACGGATAAATGGGAGGAACAGTTTGAACGCCGGACAAAATGGCTAAGAGAAAAAGTTGACGGCATAAAGACGGGTAAATTTAAGGGTTCCTTTGGTATGTACGCAACGGTCACTCCATCTATTAAAGACGGTAAATATCAAATAACTGTATTTGATAAAAATGATACTCCGATGATGGATGCACAGAGAAATACTGTAGATGAAATTGCGGAATTCTTACAAGAGGATGGCTTTATATTTCCTGAGCAGATTACAAAATATTCTCTTAAAAATATAGAAAATGCTTTGGTTGCTAATCATGATGTATATAGAAAAGACAAGTCATCATTAAAAATGGCATCAGAAGCACTTTATGATTTGAATAGGGTTAGATATTCAACTAAGGATAATAGCGGTATAGTAACCATCGCTGACGGTTTAACAAGGGATTTTATAACTACAGGATATGTTAATTTTAATGGCAGGAAGTTCAAGTCTTTCGAGGATCTTGCACAGATCATGCAAATATATAGAGATCCAAGGTTTGAAACGCTTAGATATGTCTATGTAAAAGAAAAAAAGAAGATAATTCATGATGAATTTTTAGGTGATTACAATGACAGTACATACACGATAGTCGGTCATGAGGCTGTAAGCAGTAGAATTCCTGGAATATCTCAATCAATACCGAATTTACCTAAGCAATCCGAAGTAACAGGCGCACAATACGAAAAAGCCTTTTATGGTGGCATGGATAAAATAAAAGACAGGATGAAACGCCTTAAAGCTGATGGCTATTTCATACTGCACAATCATCCAAGCGGCAATCCTAATCCATCGAGCAATGATAGGCACTTGACTAAATTCTTTGCTAATAAAATTGATGGGTTCATAGGTCACATAGTAATTAATTCCAACAAATATGCAACAATAACAATTAATAAATACAATGGCATCGAAACATCCGTAAGAGATATAGACCAACAATCGATAGACTATCACAAGCAGCCTTCTGTATACAATAAAATATTAGATTACAACACTAAGGATTCCGATGGGACTATTAGCATGAATAAAATTGCATCCTTGGCAAAGTCAATGCAGTTTGTAGATGATAAATCTTACTTACTCTATTTGGATGCAAGGGGAGCAATAACAGGGTTGCAAATGATACCTAACGGTATGCCTTTAAGCGAAATGCGAAGTTCGAATAGCAAGCATTTTAGAAACTTCATCAAAAATAGATTAGTTGATTTTGGCGCTCATAGTGCAATGTTGATAACTGAGAATAGAAGAATATTTGATTTTGGTTTAGATTTAATTGAACAAAAATACATAATGGATTCTATAAGAGTGTATACAAATTCTTATTCTGAAATTGATACAGTTCATGGAGTGTGGCGTACACAGCCTTCAAATTATTATGAATGGGCAGGAATTCCCGAAGGCGACAGTCAAGCTAAAAGAGTTTTCAGCCTTAAAGCTCCGGTGGAAGAAACAAAAGACTTGATTGCTATACATAACATTACAGAGGAAAAATTAAAAGGTACGCTTGAATTAGGCGGATTTCCTGTGCCTTCTATTGCTATAACAAAAGCAGAGCAAGGGCATGATAATTTTGGGGAAATATCAGTTATATTTACAAAAGATACTATAGATCCTCAATCGGATAGAAGAAACAGGGTGTTTGGCAGCGATGTGTACTCTAAGAGATTTCCGTATATAAATTATAAGCTTGATTTTGAGGTAGTTAACAGAATTAAAGAAAAAATAAATAAGCTAACCAATGAAGAATACAGAAAAGAATTCAGAATTAGTTTAGATGATAGCAATATAACGAATACGCTTCAATCCTCCAAAGCAAATGGAGATTTCGTTAAAGGGTACATTGACGAACCATTATTAAAACTTGCATTTTTAAAAGAAAAAGGTATTGCTTTTAAGCCTGTTATGAAAGAAAAGACTTTCGGCAAGTGGGAAGTTCCACTTTTGGAGAAAATAAAGAAACACTTAGGCGATGAAGAAGCATCAGTTTTATTCAGAGGTTTAGACAGCACCATGAGATGGGAGCCTGAAATAAGAAGCATTATTAATGAGTTCTATCGATCTAAAATAAAAGATGATAGACTGTATGAAGTTCTTGTCTACAAAGAACCTATGGGATTTGGCACTATGGATGATTTATTGCAACAAGTTAGCAGATATACAAGAGAAGGAGCTAACAAAGAAATTGATTATCATAAAACGATTGAAAAGTTAAATAAAGTCACTCCTAAAAAATCTTATAGAGATTGGTTGACTAATTTATCAGAAGGTATTATTGAGAAAAAAGGTGTCAGAAACGATAAAGATCCTTTCACTCCATCTGGCTACAGAAGGTCTTTTGAGCAACTTAATGACGAATATACACTTGATACCATTATTAAGTTAATGAAAGGTGATGTTAGGGGCGAAGAAGGCTTCATGTATGGCTTAGGCAATGTAAGGGCGGGCATGACAAAAGAGTTTAAATCTATAAAAGATATTAAACATGATAAGAATAAGATTGTTTCGCCTGAGGAATTTAGGGAAATAAAAGAAAAGGCTAACCAGGAGTATTATAAATTAAATAGTTGGTTTTCAAAATACCATAAAAGTATGTATGGTTCTTCGGATGCTTTTGATATCGCGATGTTTGAAACAGCTAAAAAGGGTAGCATTGTACCTTCTATATTTAAAGCGGAATTGAAAGAAGATGGTTATGAGGTAAATGATATTCCTGATTTCATGATAAAACAAGCGCTTGATTTCCTTAATTCTTTAAAAGATATGCCTACAGAATACTTTGAAGCTAAACCACAAAGAGCAGTCGGATTTGATGAAGTTGCTGCAATAGTGGCTCCGAAGAGAACTGATAAAGAGTTATTACAACAGCTAAAGGAAAAAAATATAAAAGTCATTAAGTATGATGAAAAGGTTGAAGGCGATAGGCTCGAAAAGGTTAATTCTGTTAAGGGTGTTAAATTTAGCTTGAAGGATAGTCAAGGAAGAGATTTAACCAAAGAACAGGCTGAATTCTATAAAGATACAGTTGTTAGGGATGGACAGGGCAGATTGAAGGTTATGTATCACGGCACAACAGCACAATTCAATTCTTTCAGAAGTGGTGATATTGGATTCCATCTTGGAAACAAAACTCAAGCTATAACGAAAGTCGGCAAGGGTGCTAATGCAAGAATTATCGAGGCGTATATCAATTTAAAAAATCCTTTGAAGGTAAATTTTGATAGTGGTAATTGGAATGCATTGAGTGGCTTAGCGGTTAGGTTGGCAGACGTAGGTGCTATAACAAAAGAAGAATACCAAGACTTGATTAAGTTGGGCAATAGCAATCATGAAGGGTATTATTCAAAAGCAAACAAAGCTTTGAGAGAGTTGCTGAGTAATAAAGGTTATGATGGCATTGAGTATCCTAATTGGTATGAAGGCAAAGGGACATCAAAATCATACATAATTTTTGATGGCAATCAAGTAAAACTAATCGACAATAAAACTCCAACAGATAGTCCGGATATAAGATATCAATTAAGGGACAATAAATCTACAAAGGATGTAGAAAAGCTTCAAAATACCGTGACAAGGCTCAAGGAACAATTCAAGCTGACAAAAGGTGTTAAACTTGATGAAAAGGCTGTAAGAGGGCTTGCAAAAGCTATTTTGAAGGATTACAGCAGTAAATATTCATCTGCGGAGCTTGAAACTAAACTGTATAACGTATATATGGGTATGGTTAATAGTGATATGGAATACGATGAAGCTCAGACGATTATTACTGAGGTAGCAAGGGATATTATCGAAAATGCTTCTGCATTAAACGATGCAATGTATAAACAATATTCTGATTTAAGGAATACCATGAGAAATACGGCAATTGCCATCGATGATAAGTATAAAGGTGATTTTGATGCCGTGGGCGGATGGAATGACTTTAGAAAGAAAAATTTCGGAAGAATGAACATAACCAATGATGGCATGAGTATTGACAGCTTATATCAAGAATTGTCGGATTTATATCCGGAATTGTTCATGAAGGATATTGCTAATCCGGCAGACCAATTGTTGCTTATTAGTGATGTTTTAGATAACCTGGTACCTATATATGAAAATCCTTACAACAGAGATTTGAATCAAGCAGTTGAATACTTAGCATTTGAGATATTTGACGGCATGACATCCGTGCAGGAGGCTAAGCCTACGTTTGCAGATAGAAAGAAAGTTGAAAAACAAAAGGCTGTAGAGAGCGAAAGACAGAAGTCTAAAGAAAGGATTAAAGCTCTTAGGAATAAAAATGCGGATGACGTTGCCTGGCTGAAGTATCAGAATAAGGAAAAGCTCACAGAGGTGCTGAATAAGGAAAAAGCTAAGCGTGATGAGGCGGTTGCTAAAGTAAGAAAGCAATATCAAGATAGTGCTTACAAAACTTGGTGGAGAAATAAGATAAATGAGAATGACATTAAATCTCATTATCAAGAAATGATTAAGGAACTTAGAGCTAACAGGGATGAAAAGCTTGAGCAACAAAAGGCTAAATACAAGGAAAGAGTATCCGGCATATATGAGGATAGGAAAATTAGGCAGGCTAAAGACAGAATAAGAAACATGACTAAAAAATTAAGTAAGATGCTTAGAAATCCTACTCAAAAACAACACATACCTAAAGCCTTGGATAAAACAACGGCAGAACTTTTGGCAATGCTTGATTTTACTACAGACAAACAAAATGAAAATACTCAATTGAAGCTTAGAGATTTACGAGCGGAATTTGAGAAGATTGCAAAGGTGAGCGATGAGGATGGATTGAGCGCTGCGGCAGACCCTTACATTGTTGAGGCGCTTGAAACGCTTCACGGTAAGAGAATAGCTGATATGAACTTGCAGGAGATTGAGGTATTAAGGGATATTGTCGGGTATTTTGAGAATATGGTTAGAACCTACAATAAGGCTTTCAGGAATGGTAAATGGGTTGAAATTAGTACACTATCAGAGAACATATTGAATGATTTGAAAACCAATGCTCCGATAAATGACAGTGCTTATGGTGGTATCTTGTACTTTAAAGACATGATGAATTGGGGCATGCTTACTCCTCAGATGTATTTTGAGCGTATGGGAAATACTTTTAACAGCTTGTATGATGATTTTAGAGTTGCACTTGATGTTAAAATAAATAATACTAAGATTGCACAGGACTATATGAAGAACTTGTTAAAGAATGTCGGTCAAAAGGAGCTTCAATCATGGAGCGATTACTTTTGGCAAGTTGTAGACAAAAGCAAAAACTCACAAATAAGTGAATGGACAGGAAGAAGGGCTGAAATTAAATCTATTAAACTTGATAGCGGAGCTACAATTGAGCTTACTCAGTCGCAATTAATGAGCTTCTACCTATTGATGAAGCGTGAGCAGGCAAGAGGACATATATTTGGACTTGGTGTAAAGGCGGCTCCAATTGTGGCGGTCAACGACAAAGGCATAAAGTATGTTAAAAAGCAGTTTGAACCTGTAAAGATAACTCTGGATGATGCAACAAAGATGATAGCAATGCTAACCAAAGAGCAAAGGCGTATTGCAGACGGTATAGGTAAGTTTATGAATACCTACTCTAAGCAATGGGTCAACGAAGCTACATTGCAGAATTATGGATATGAGCTTGCTAAGGAAGAGAATTACTTCCCGATTAAAGTCGATAGGGACTTTCTTAAATCTGATTTTGACAACACTAACTTAGACCCGACATTTACAAGCATGGGATTTTTAAAGGCTACGGTCAAGGGTGCCGGAAATGCTATCGTGCTTGAGGATGTGTTTGATGTATTCACTGAGCATACTGACAAGGCCGCAACATACAACGCTTTTATCGGAATTACTGAAAGCACTAAGAAGATAGTCAATTACAAAACTCAGGACAACAGTATTAAGCAGGCTATGAATAAGAAATTCGGCATCCAGGCATTTAACTACTTGAAAAAGTTTATGGTTGACTTACAAGGTGGCATAAGGACAGAAGGCGGTTCTCCTGTAGTGAGCAGTTTGATAAGAAATTCTAAGAGAGCTGTACTTGGACTTAATTTAAGAACCATCATACAACAGCCAACGGCTATAGTAAGAGCTTCTGCATTAATTGACGTTGACTATTTGATTAAAGGTGTTGCCATGAAGAGCAACAAGGCAGAAATGCTTGAAAAGTCTCCGATTGCAAGGTGGAAGAGTTGGGGTTATTTCAATCTTGACACAGGCCGCAGTATGAAAGATATTATACTTGATACAGTGCCGATACTGGATAAACAATATGAAGGTATGCAGATTGCGGATGATATAACCTGGACAAAGATATGGAATGCCGTAAAACTTGAAATAGAGAACAATGAGCCTGGTCTTAAAGTTGGAAGTGCTGAGTATTTCGAAGCTGTCAATTATAGATTTAATGAAATTATTGATAAGACACAAGTTGTTGATACTGTAATGCACAGGTCGGATGCAATGAGGCAAAGTGACAGCAGTTGGAAGATGTTGACGGCGTTTATGTCGGAGCCTACAAAGAGCTATAATTTACTACTTAATGCCGTTGAGAAATATAATTCCAATAAAAGCGCAGAAAACAAGAAGGCTTTAACAAGAACATTTTCTGCCTGGACAGCAACAATGTTAGTCAATACGCTTGTTATATCCATATTTGATATGTGGCGCAAAAAAGAAGATGATGAAGAAACTTTCAAGGATAAGTGGCTTGATAACATTCTAAACGATATAACCGGATATATACCGATTGTCAGGGATATATATAGTCTATTTGAGGGCTATAGTGTTAAGCGAATGGAATATAACGGTATTGAGAGAATTGTAAGAGCTATCAACAGAAGCAAGAAGTACATTGAGGAAATGGCAGAAGATGAAAAACATAGCTATCCTCTAAGGCTAATAACAAAGGATTGGATTGAGTCGATTGCTTATGTGTTTGGTATTGGTGCTATAAATGTATCTAAGGACTTGCAAGCACTTTTGAAAAATTACACAAAATGGATTGACGATGAAGGAGTTGTCAATGATATATATGAATTTATGTTTAAAAAATAAAAGCGAGGTGACTATATGATAGTACAATTGCTAAAGAATAAGGAAGTGTTGCAAGACACTTTCCTTCTTTCTAATCGATATGACAATAAAAGCACGGATATAAAAATTAATTTAGTTGATGAATTTGTTAATGAGAATTATTTTTATTATTTAATCTGCAAATCACCGGATAAGAATGTTGCTCAGTTTGCAGTTCCTTTAGTGTTAAACTTGGAAACAAAAAGCCTTACATACATCGTGAGAAATCACATAACCAATACGAAGGGAAACTGGGAGTTTTGCTTACTGATAAAGGAATTAGCAATTGTTGACGGCATAATAAATGATGACGGCTTAATTGCAATAAGTGAGTATTTTGTTGGGAAGGTTAAATCCGGAATTATAAGCGAAGAAGAGTTGGGCGAACAGCCTTTAGAAGAGCCTTTGCAAATTATTTATGACATCCTTTTGACTACTGAAGCTAATATAAGTGCAAATGAAGAGGCAAGAAAAGTATTTGAAACGTTTAACATTAGCAAGAGTTACAAGGTGAGTAATAAGGTATCTTACTTAGGCAGTAGTTATTATTGCATATCTGATTGTGTCGGGATATTACCTACGGATACGACAAAATGGTTATTAATTGCTAAAAAGGGTGATACAGGAGATAAAGGGGATACAGGAGATAAAGGCGATACAGGAGATAAAGGCGATACGGGAAACACAGGCAAAGGGCTTGAATTTGCTTGGAATGGCACTCAGTTGGGCGTAAGAGTTGAAGGTGAAGCTCAGTATCAGTATGTAGATTTAAAGGGCGAACAGGGTATTCAAGGGGACACAGGCAATGGTATATCTTCGATAGTACGTACAAGTGGAAATGGAGCAGCAGGGACAACAGATACTTACACAATTACTTTTACAAACGGCGCAACAACAACATTCCATGTGTATAATGGTGCTGACGGGCAAGGTGCAGGAGATATGCGCAAAGCAGTGTATGACACTGATAATGACGGTAAAGTAAATAAAGCTGACGATGCGGATAAATTAGGAGGTCAATCACCTGAATATTACGCTAATACAGAGGTTGCTGACGCAAGGATATCTACTGCAAAAAACAAGACATTTGCTGACTTGCGTGAAAGGTTAGAGGAATTAGAATATGAAAATGCAATGCCGCATGTTTTTTTAAATTTAAAAACAGGGAAAAAATATAAATATGGTTACAGGGTGTCGGTAGATGGCATACCGCAAATCATATCAGAGGAGGTAATTTAATGAATATTTTTAATCAACCAAGCTACGAGCAGGAGCAAGAGAAAATTGCAGTCTTGAGAGAAATAGCGGGTAAAATGGGGGTTATAGGCACTGTGGGCTCCTGGGACGACGTCCAAGCTGTAGTTAGAAGAGGGGAAGCAGACAGGTATTTTGCTGTAGGCGACCAGCTTATGAGCACTTATAACGGTGTTCCGGTTGTGTGGGATATCATAGGCATAAATCACGATACTCCGACCGACGCAGCGAAAGCTTTTAGTATAACGATACAAGCAAGAGATTGTTTGCAAAACGTACAATTCGACGCTCCCGAGCCTACAAATACTGACGCTAACAGACAGCAATATGGTAATAACAGATATATCCACAGCGCTATAAAGCAATGGCTAAATAGTAATGATGCAGTATTTACATGGGTATCTAAACATCAATATGACGCTGCGCCTACAGGAGCTCCATATACAGGACCAGGATTTTTAAAACTTTTAGACCCTGAACTTGTGGCAGTTATAGGGGCGGTTGATAAACAAGTTGCAGTTGCTACTATTGATGGTGGCGGACAAGACTTATTCAGCGACAAAGTATTTTTGCTATCAAGAAAAGAAATTTATGGAACTGATGAGGGCACTGTTACAGGTGAAAAAGCATATGCGTTTTATAGTGCTATGGCAGGAGCTGCTACTGATGCTGCATTGGCAGGTAGAATAAAATTATTAAGCAATGCAGCTCGTAACTGGTGGCTGCGTTCGCCGAACGTTGGTAACTCGTATTATCCGCGTACTGTGAATACTGACGGCAATGTCAGCGACAGCTATGCGCACAGTGCTTACGGTTTGGCGCCCGCTTGTTGCATCGTTTAGAATCGAGAATCCGCCCTGACAGGGGCGATTCTAAAAAAGAGAGGTAATTAATCTTGAGTGTAGTAAAATCAAAAAGAACTGAATCAAAACTTGAGGTTGTAACTAAAGCTATAGCATTGTCGTCATACACAATCCACATATGCTCAAACGAAAAGAATTTTCCAAAGAGGTATAGATGGTGTCTGACAGGCAAAATTGTAGACTTTACAATCGACATTTGCAATTTCACAAATATGGCGAATTCCGTTTTCGTTTCAAATTCCAAAGACTTTCATACAAGAAGGCAGTATCAAAATAAAGCATTGGCGGCATCGTATGCGCTTTTAACAATGATGGATATTGCCTACTCTACTTTTGGTATTGATGATGACAGAATTCAACATTGGGTAGGACTTGTAATTGATGTACAAAATCTGCTGCGAAATTGGCGCAAGTCTGATTCAGAGAAGTATAAAGATTTGAAATAAATATATGGGGTAACGGTTGTAAGCTCGTAACTGGTGGCTGCGTTCGCCGAACGTTGGTAACTCGTATTATCCGCGTACTGTGAATACTGACGGCAATGTCAACAACAACAATGCGAACAATGCTAACGGTTTG
>ENA-UOOH01002421-UOOH01002421.1-fermentation-metagenome-genome-assembly--contig:-NODE-2421-length-16086-cov-3.488491_pt1 | contig 16086 bp, 18 predicted proteins | sample MGYA00245778_ERZ724025 | MGnify/ENA primary metagenome ERZ724025 (study PRJEB28704, sample SAMN03018313) | fermentation metagenome | biome: anthropogenic terrestrial biome; feature: soil; material... | reverse complement strand
ACGTGGTCTGACCACTTTGCTTTAATTTATCATTCTACGACTCCACCACAAATTCCTTCTAGTTGTAAAAATAAATCTTGATTTATAAAAACAGATCGACTTAGCTAAAGCTATGTAAGCTAACGTAAAGCAAGGGGAGGCGCCACCCCTATGTTCCCAGACCCCGCTTGCTTTTTGCAACGGATTTTCGTAAATAGTTAAAGGATAATTACGCTTCCTCACGAAGGCGTAAAAAAATGGAGAGAGCAAAATAATGAGTGACCCACGTTATTATCTTGTCCGCGCTCACGGCCAAAGTGCTGAAGCATTTAGTCTCTTTTTTGAGAACAGTGTTATTGCTGTGGGGTGGGGAAAGGTAGATTTTTCTGCCATAGATGATCCAGATGAACTCGTAAAGCAAGTTGATGGTCGCTACTACAAGTTCATTAAGATTGTCCCGACTACGAAAGAGAACGTCTCAACGCCGTTCGCCGTTTTAAGAACATTAAAGCCGGAGACTGCATCATTGTCCCCTATCGGGGTGCAATCCGCTTAGTCATTGCTGAAGCTGAGCAAGTGTCTGATCTGAGGGCTGGTCCGCTCGATGCAATAAGCGTAAGGTGCAATATCTAAGAACACCTGAAGGATTTAGAAGTATCCCACGCAAAAACCTTAGTGAAGGCCTTCAGCGATGTCTGCGCATGTCGGGAGCATCGTCGTTGATTTGACTGAGTTTGGCGAGGAAATCGAAGCATTGTTCAAAGGGGGGCTGGACAAACCAGTTTACCACTAGAGAAGCAGTATAATGGACCCAGAAAGTGAGACGCGATTTTCCACAGGATAAGCGACACTGAATCTCGAATGTTTAGGAGCTTGAAAGGAGCATATCCATGGCGGAAAAACAATCTCACCGCAAACGAAGTTGAAAATAGTTCTAGAGGTTCTTAAGGAAGAACGGCACGTTAGCGAAATAGCGGCGGAATACGAAGTACATGTAAGTGCTATACACTGTAGACCTGCATTCTTAAATCGTTGAAATTAGAATAATTGCAGCACTTTGTATTCTGGTTAGATCATAAGTAGCTGGTTTCCATTTGCCGTATTCTACGGCTTTTTTCGATCCCCTATTGATCTTTAGGGCTTGGCCTAGTAAAGTTAATTTGTGGTATAAAGAGAAAAGAGCCCCATGACCTACCAGTCCGGCTCTTTCCCCAACCTCCCACCTACGAAGAAAAGAGGTATGCCTTTATGATAAGGGGTTTTAGCTAAGATACTGAATGGTACGCTCAGTGGAGATTTGACCATTGAAATCCGACTAAAGATCATTGCAGAGATACCATAATTTGTCACTCTCTGTTCTCGCAGATTGACGGAACATAGGAGTGCAGTCGGCACAATAGAAATGTTCTTCCATCAAGCGGAAACTGGCGATTGCCTAGTAGTTTTGGTTTTTAGGTGCTTCAAGAATAATCGGCTCACCCATGCAAAGGATGCTTCCCTCTCGCACCAAGATTTCCTGATTATCAATCAAGTTTCTATACACTCCATCCGTCAGGCCAACCTTTATTACCCCACTTCTCCCGCTTACACTGAAAATACCAATCATCTGGCTGCCACTGGCACTATGAGTAGCGTGCAAAATCTCATTAGGTAAAGCGCATACTTCGTAGCGACTGTTGGCAAATAGTGGGTTCTTTTTAATTGTGTATAATCTCGCGAGCAGAGGGGTGAGATCGTAACCACCCCTCCATTGAACGGTATCCTTATCGAAAAGGCTTGGCCGGTGATCATCGCCGACCTCTTGACCCGCATATAGCAAGGTCATCCCCTTTTGAAAGTATAAGAACGCCAGCCAATTTCGCATTGACGTTTCATCAGATATGATAGATTTCGCACGAGCCTGGTCGTGATTTTCTAAGTACCGTAGCTTGACATAATTATCGGGATAGATAGCTTCTTGTTGGTTGATCTTTTCTACGTAGGAAGAAAGGATATTGCGTCCGTCAAGATATCCCCGAAAATAAGCAAAAATATCATAATCATAGCAGATGTCGAAAGATTGATATAACTCAGAATCTGAAAGGCTTAAAAAGCCACGGGCGCGGTTTTCAATAGTGAAGAGTGGTTCGACGGACTCCGCAAGCCATATACAACCGGGACGCACTGATTCTACCTGCTGGCGCGCCTTCAACCAGAATTCCAAAGGGATCAAAGGTGCTACATCGCAACGAAATCCATCCACGATCTCCGCCCATTGCTTTAGTGTTTCGATCTGATATTCCCATAACCCCCTCTGGCTGTAATCCAAATCGATAACATCAAGCCACTCACCGACCTTATTGCCAAACAAACCGTCCTTGGTGCGATAGAACCATTCAGGATGATGTTGCACAAGCCATGAATCAGGCGAGGTATGATTATACACCACATCAATAATACATTTCATTCCACGGGCATGAATTTCGTCTACCAAAGACCTGAATTCATCTAGTGAGCCGTACTCCGGGTTGATTTTCCGGTAATCCTGAATAGCGTACGGGCTGCCTAAAGTGCCTTTCCGGGCTATTTTCCCTATGGGATGGGCCGGTAGTAACCAAATGATATCAACTCCGAGCCGCTGTATTCGGTCAAGATCGGTTCTTAAAGCGCTAAAATTGCCTTCTTCACTATGATTGCGGACGAAAACGGAATACATCACAAGGCTTCTAAGCTCTTTACTCGTTTGCTTGGCCATCTTAATAGTCTCCTTTCGCTTCCGGAAATGGGGTCGGTTTAGCCCTTGAGGGAAGAGGAAGATACACCCTCAATGAACTGGTTTTGGAAAAACATGTAGAGTATCACTACGGGCATAATGGAAATACTTGTGGCAGCGAATAATCCTCCGTAATCAGTAGAGTAACGTCCATTGAAGAGATTCAATGCTATCGGCAACAGGTATTTGCTACTCGTCCGGATCACAAGGTAAGGCCACAGATAATCATCCCAAGCCCACAGGAACTGGAATATTATGATTGTGATGATGGAATTGTGTAGCAGAGGAAATACGATCCGATGAAAAATATAGAATTCATTGGCACCGTCAATACGAGCTGCCTCTAGCATCTCGTCAGGTATAGCATAACAAGCCTGCCTCATCATAAAGATACCAAACGCGGTAAAAGCGCCAGGCAATACTAGTGCCTTATACGTGTCCAGCCAACCCAAGAACTGCATAATACTGTAACGAGGAATGATTGTAACCGTGCCGGGAACCATCATGGTCATCAAAATGCAACTGAACAATAGTTCCCGTCCCCTAAACTCATATTTGGCCAAAACAAAACCAGACACGGTACTAGTGTATACCGTAATGACAGTGATTAAGAATGCATAAACAAGACTGTTAATAAAATAACGCATAAAATCGAATCCGGCAAGAACATTGACGTAATTCTGCAGCGTAAAACCCCTTGGGAAAAAGTACTGTTCTAACGCGCTTATCTCTATGTTTGACTTAAAAGAAGAAGATAACATCCAGACAAATGGGAGGACCGTTGCAATGCAAAAAATGCTTGTGATGATATTTAAAGAAATCGAGCTTAACCTGCGTTTCATGGTGATCCTCCTTCTAAAACGGGACGTTCTTACCTGATATCTTGAAGGTAACTGCGGTCAAGATGGCTATGAAGACAAAGACAATAAAGGAAAGAGCCGAAGCGTAGCCGAAATTATATTTGCTAAAGGCTTCTTTATAAATCAAATAAGTGACGAGATATGTCTGTGTGCCAGGCCCGCCCTGAGTTAAAACCATCACCGGAATATATGCTTGGAAATACGAGATAAGTGAGACAATGATAACAAACAGTACCATTGGTCTTAGAAGTGGTAGGGTCAGCCTGGTAAAACGTTGCCACGAGTTAGCACCATCAATTTCCGCTGCTTCAAAACACTCCGTTGGCAATGAATACAACCCGCCAAGGAGTATGACTACTGCGTACCCGAAATCTTTCCAGATAGTGAGTATCAACATCGCTGCAAGAGCGTACCTACCATCGTATAACCAGTTGATATCAGAGTTCAACAATCTGTTCAATAAACCTATACGCGGATCAAAAATAAACTTCCAGACAAAGGCAACCGCAACCATGGGCGTAATGGTAGGTAAATAGTAGAGTGTACGGTACACCGATTTGTGCTTGATCAGTTTGGAGTGAAGAACATGGGCCAGGATAAGACCTAGAATAACCCGGAAGAAAACGGCAATCATCGCGAAAACGAAAGTATTTTTCATTGAGTGCCAGAAAAGTCCATTTGCGAATATCCTGTTCCAATTTCTCATACCAAGAAAATCAAATTGCTGCTTCAACGGATTCCACTGATGGAAACTTCCAATGAAAGCTATGCCGATGGGGACAGCAAAGAACAGCAAAAAGAAAACGCTCATTAAGAAAACCGCGATACTTCTCAGAGCGACCTCGCTAGAGTTTCGAAGCACTTTTTTTCCTCTATGATGACCTTGCATTAGGCACCCACCCCACTAATTATTAAAACGCCGGAGGGCGACAACTCGCCCACCGGTAGCCCGCTATAACCTATCAATTGAGACCTAATCGATCGTTATTTCTTCGCTTCACTGGCGTATTTATACATTGGCTCCTGAGACGTGAAATCCGAATATTCCAGATCTTCGTTGATAGCCTTTTCAGCCATGGTTAGTGCTTTTGTAATGTCTTCATTGTTGTAAAAAATGTTTTCGAGCGCGATTTTAATATTGTCCTCCACAGTACTCGGCATCGGCCCAGGCCAAATATAGCGATCAATGTGGTCTTTCAGAATAGCTACGCTGGGGATGCTTAGCAATTCGTCGTCGTCTTGTAATGTTACTTTCATTGGGAACACGGCATTAACGAGGCAGAACTCTTTCTGAATAGCATCGTTAGCAAGGAAGAAGAGGATGATATCCTGTGCAATACTTTGCTGATCCGCGGGTGCGTTTTTATTCACGCCGAATGTTGACTCCCCATTGTAACGATGGAACGCATATGGGATGTCGTTGGTTGGTGTAGGTATCTCAAAACACTCAAATGGAGTATTGGGAAAGTTTTGACCAAATACATTCGTCATAAAACCCCAACCCAAATACATTGCAACAAGACCTTGTCCGAAATTATCCCCGGCATTGTTACCAAAATTATAGTCGCAGACTCCGTCCTTTTCGTACATGTCCTTTAGACGCTGAATTACCATATTCATTGCATCATTATTAAGACTAATCTTGTTGTCCCAAGTGAAAAGATTTTGGCCGTATTGATAGTTCATGCCAAGGACGTCACCCTGGATACCACCGTTATAGCTATAACCCGCCTGAATTAGCTTACCATCCTTCCGAATAGTGAGTCTCTTAGCAACTTCGCGGAATTCGTCCCAAGTAGTCGGAATATCAGCCTTGGTTAAGCCAGCGGCCGCCCACATATCCGTGTTGTAGTACACTGTTCCCGTCATTAGGCCGTAATCTGTATAGTAGATCTTTCCATCAATTAGGTGACCGGAAACTCCAGTAAACTCGGCTTCCAAGTCACCGACTGGTATATCGTATGGTGCGAGATATCCTATGAGGTTTTCATGGTGGCTATTGTGTATGTTGAAAATTGCCGGACCATCGGATCCTTGAAGTGCCAGTGGAAGTTTCGTCCAATAATCATCCCAAGGGTTTTCCACAAGCCTAATGGTCACATTAGGATGAATAGCCATATATTTTGTGGCAAGAGATTCAAAAAGGTTTGCCGCCCCGGTCCAGTACCATAGTTCCACAGTAATGTCTTCCCCGTTGTTTAAAGGCACGCTTGGGTCGTACTGGATAATATTTCCGATTAGATCTGACGGCATTTCTTGCGCTAGGGTGTTATTGCAGATCGTAAAGCTTAACATAAAGGTCAGTAAAAATGTCATGACGAGCGCTTTTTTCACTTTCATGGTTAACCTCCTCTGTTTTGTGTCACACCTTTTAGGTATATCGCTAAACTACCCCCACTATACCAAGATCGGTTGAAAATGTCAATACTAGGTTAAGCAATAATTACCGAAAAATCTTTACTTTGCAGATTGACGTCATGCATTACAACCAATTCATGCAGTATACGTGCATTATCTAGTCATATTTGGCTCAAAGTCACTTTTTGCAAAGTGCCATTTCTAGTTGATCTTTTCTGTGAAGATGTGTATCCTTAATATAGCGCTAAACCGAGGGAGTGATGATCGTGGTAACATTAAAGGATATAGCGCGCGAAGCCGGGGTTAGCGTGATGACCGTATCCAATGTAATCAATGGCAAGTTTTCCAGGGTATCTGAAGAAAATGCAAAACGCATTCTAAAGATAATTGAAGAGCACAACTACGTACCGAATCTATCGGCACGTAGTTTAGCTAAGAGTACTTCTAAAATTATCTCCATTATCCTTCGGGGCGAACCTGATGAAAACACCTTACGCAACCCTCATCACGCGACCCTTTTAGGCATTGTTATCCAGAAAGTGCAAGACCAAGGCTATTATACCATGGTCAATAAGGTGGAATCTCACGAAGACGTTTTACGAAGCCTGCGCACTTGGAATGTTGAGGGTGCGATTCTTCTAGGGATGTTCGATGACGAGATAGAAAACATCTATAGTATCAACGATGTACCTTTGGTTTTTATTGATAGTTACAGTGATGCGCGTCAATTATCCAATGTGGGTATTGATGATGACAAAGGAGGTCAACTGGCGGCTCGTTATCTAATAGAGAAAGGGCACCGCAAAATAGCTTTTGTGGGTCCACCTCTCAGGGGCAATGGAGTTGTCAAACATCGCTTCGATGGATTTTGCAGTGAACTGAAAAATAATGGTATTGCACTTAACCCAAGACACCATTTCGTTGTTAAATCGGATGTTCAGCCTGAGGCGATCATCCAAATGGGTGAAAGAATGGCCTGTCTACATGACGAAATCACCGCCGCATTTGTGACTAGTGATCAAATCGTACCCTATCTTATCCGCGGTCTTGCCAAAAATGACATATTTGTACCCAAAGATTTTTCCATTATTGGATTTGACAATTCGACAATAAGTACCTTGGTAATCCCTCAGCTTACCACCATAGCACAGGATATTGACAAAAAAGCGGAACTTGCGGTTGAAATCTTGTTCCGCCAACTCAATTCACCCGATTCACCCGCGGAATCACTAGTCTTAGACGTGGAACTTGTTGAAAGGGAATCTGTAGCCGCGATGCGCGCCTGTAGCGATTCGTGAAAAACCTGGCAGGGGTTGTCAACACTTTCCGACACTTGCTAAGCGACACTCATTAAGACTCTTCTGTATAATAATTAAGCCATTCTATTGGGTTAAGATAACCTAGCCGTTTTTGTACGCGCCGCGTCTTGTAAAAATCCTCCCTTAATACTCTTTCTTTTCTGGGTATTCCTATCAAATAAGGCTATGTTCACGAGAAAAGAGGATCACCCTCGCGGGGATAACGGCCAAAGTCACGGACTAGAAGGCAACTTTAAACTAGTATAACGGATCGGGGCTTTGTGCAAATATCAACGACCGGCGCAACCTACCGCAATCCACGGAGGCCTTCCGGCTACTCGCCCGGTGGGGAGCAGCAAACAATTCTGCTCTTTACCATGAAACCGTCATGGTCGTATCTAACATGCATCTGGCCGTAGCCAAACATCGGATACGATGGGAATAGTCAGCTTACTACACTATCCACTAAAAGATCCGGAAAACGGGGATATCTGTTTAGTAAGAACCAAACCGATTGGATTTTCGAGTGGCCCCCAATAAAGCTTCTCCACGCTCGTTTTGTATGGTGCATCTTCGAAAGCGTAATATCTCACTAGCTCCAAATTGGCGTCGGTTGAATGGTCCTTTAGAGTAACATAGATACTCCAAGAGATCTCCACGAGCATGACCTGAGTTGGCAAGGTCATATTTCGCAAATTGAGTAGAGAGTGTAGCAAATTGGTTCGTAACATCTCCTTCCTTGATCACATCTAGGCTAGCAGCTTCCTTTAGGGCCAGCTCCAGTTTGTTATGAAGGTGACATACGCAACGCGTTTGGGTAACAAAGTTATTGAGTGGATACAAGTATTCAGGGTGAATCAATAGAAAGTCTCCGATCTCTCTTATTTCAGCCCTTGGTATCCACTGATCTTTAATTCCGTTTAAGACAGTTACCACTTGAATCACCTAATAAACCTTATAGGGTTCAATAATTAGCGGAGGAAAACCCATCCTGGTTGTCATGGAGCTGATTACTTCTCTAGCGTAGGGCCAAATATTGAGTGGCGGGTTACTTTTCAAGAAGATCTCCTTGATCTCATCATCAAAATCAGTATCGCTAGCGCTATGATAAACAAGCATGAAGGTGGCATCCACAACCATCATCTGCACTTTTTGCTCATGCGCGCTGGCTCGAAGTCTAGCTTCAACTCTAATTTCCTCACTCTTGCCAGAGTCCACTCCCCTAAACTCTGGTCGTAGATCTACATACCAGCGCTCACCTTCTACATCTACTTGGCGACTGCAGCTGAGATTCACTAGGTATATTTGCTGTAAATCAAGTCCCTCAATAAACTTTGAATAACGTTCGCGGCTCACTATACCACCTCATTTGTATGCATTGGCAACCTCAAAAAAAGAGACTGGCTACATCCAGTCTCTTCTAGCTCTTTATATCGTTCACCTTCCAAAAACTTCCCGGTCGGCGAAAATTGCTTCGGTTCGGGGACGACTACTTCAACTTCTTGAGAAGCTAGCCTCCTTAAAATAAACCGCATTCTCGCTGGCAACTCCTTTAGGAAATCTAACAAGACCTCGAAGTCCTCGTTCGAATTCCAAGCATGCTCCAATAACAGGTTATACTGATCCCAAATGTTTCTTATGCCGTTCTTAAAACGTTCTTTTTTCTCTGTACTCAAAGAGTCAAATAATTTCCCTAGATCTGAACGATAGTACTCGAAATCCTGGTAAATCGTATGAAGCGTGGATTGGAAGACTTCTAGATTGGTGAGATCATCTTCCTCTACTTCTTTTACTGAATTAAACCACTCAGCATAGAGAGTGTCAAAATCAAGCATCCGATAAGCAGGACGGCTCTGACAATACACATCCAAAACAATCTCCCCCTTCCATGCATTATTATCCCACAACCATGTATCAGCCAAAACATGCCGTTGGGTAACTCTCATACTATCACAGCCCCCATGATTTGTCAGCTTAGTTTTCCCAACTGAGATAAGCTTATTCCGAATATCACGGTGATAGAAGTATCTGTGATAGAAGTTTCTATTGAGAATTACCTTTCGATATTATGCAGTTCTTCACTTAATCCTCTTCGACTAAATCGCCTAGCTCGATTATCTTCCATTGCCGGGCCGCAGGAATTGAACCTTTCCATCGGCTAACAAGACACCTTAGCAGCACCCTCTAAAAGCACATCCGTTGAGTTTGGGTAAAGGAGAACTTATCCAAAATAACACCCATCTGAGAAATCACGGTGTTAGCATAAATGAGCTCTACCAAAAAGTATTACAAGACCTTGATTATGTTCCCAATCTTCCCCACTTCCTGGATGTCATCAGGAAGGAGAAGGGCAAATATGTTAGGGATCAGTACAACTTGGTCTTCAAAGTACAGAAGACCTATTCTCAGGCGACACTCCTCCAGGCTTTTGACTTTTATGGGCTGTACAGTGCGGTATCGCTTAGGGACGCTGTAGAGCACTTCGCAAACGTGCCTGAAGTAGCTGCCGCTTCAGAGTTCAGTTACACTGGTGTGCTCCCCGATTATCTAAGCATCCAGGCTAACACGAGGGACATCTCTGAATATGTTCGTCTCCAAGGTGAAGGTGCGGTGACATCCAGTCTCCCAGCCTTGTAGTCTTGAATGTCCTGCCTGATGTGCTCGTAAAGGTCTTGCTCAGTAAACTGGTATGGAAATGGCTCTTCACGATACTTGGCTAGTAGATATCCACGTAGGGCTTCTGGGAAGTGCCCTTCGCACAAGGCTTCTAGTTGTAAACCTGCACCCTTAAATCCTTAGAAAGGGGCAGTTTACGGCTCATTGTTTTCTGTACAGATTATCCATAGCTGGTTTTTATCTGCCGTATTTTACGGCTTTTTTTGATCCGCGTATTGATTTCCATGGTTCTTTCGCGCCGAAATAATCAGTTGATCTCTAGATTCGATTGGTTGAATGAATACTGCGCTTTCTCAGAGCCGTCTTACCAGTCGGTACCCTCTCCATGTTATCTCAGGTACCGTTTTAGCTCCCTGTAGAAGTTCTGCCTAGTACCTGCCAATAGGATCACGATAACGTCACCATTCTCAAGCTTTGAAACACGATAAGCAAGCTCATAATTTTGACCGGCATGAAATACATCGAGACTGAATATGCCTCTCAAGTCCCCCGATTTTGCTTCGCCGATCCTAGGGTTTTCCCTGATAGCTTTCTTGAACTCATCTTTGAGATGCTTGTCCTTTAGTTTCTTAAGATATCTCTCTGCCTGCGGCAGGTACACAACTGGCAACATAGTCAAGCCTCTACTTCGTCATCGGATCCAAAGATTTCGTCCGTGAGATCCCTGTAGTTTTCAGAGGCAACCTTGGCCAATGCATCTGCTTCTCGGATGATCTGCTCAACGGCTGGCCTAATCTGTCGATTGATCTTTTTGAACTCAGCCAATAGGGTTTCTCCCGTATAGCCCTGTTGAATCAAATCTGCCAAAATTTCCTCAGCAAAGACAGAATCCTGTCGTTTCACGGGTAGAAAAATGAGCATGTTGTTGGCGTAGATACAGTCCACTTCGTCTGATAACTCTAGGCTGTCGTAGTACTTAGCGGGGATGGTGACTTGCCGTTTAGAGGAAATTCTAATACGCCTCTTCTCCATAGATCCATTCTCCAATCCCTTTTGTAGGTCTAGCATTATTCTATGCTCCTTTCTCATAATCATACGTAAGGAAACTTGGTTCCTTACGTATAGTGTAACGCTGTGGAAGGAAGAAGTCAAATGACGTAGACCATGTCGCTCGTCCCGAATAAGTAATTGTCCATCTAGAAAGTGTAAACCTCTGGGCGATCCTCATTATCCCCAAAGTCAGACTCTCGGTTTTTGAACCACGGCTTTCTCCCTCCACTCTTCTTCCTCATAATTCGCTTTCACCCTCCCCCGATTCCCAATATTCTGATACTTCATCTTAACGTTATTGGAAAGAGACATAAAGCGTGGTCGATCTTTACGTTAGATTGGCTTACAAGGATCTTGTGGTCAGGGTTGTTGTATTCTTAATTCAGCCCGAACCTGGGAGTTAACGTTGTCCACCGACCGGCAATTCCCATATAAGGGTGATGACCTCGTGCGGGCGGATCGGAGAGGCCACCCGTGGCATTTCCCTACTCCTCTGGCTCCCTATGTTCTACATTCTGTTCATCCACCCAATCCTCTTCGGTGAACACCATACCATTCCTGCCCTCTACTTTACGGTTAGAACCTGCTTTGTAGAACTTGCAGTTTCGTGGGCCATAGCAGAAGGTCTCAAAGCGATGCTTCTTCTTACCACGAGGATTCCAGTTATCGATAATGATCTCCACAGGCATCCGGCAACCCCACATACAGGTAGTGCATTTAGTGAAGTACGTCCTAGCGGCAAGCCTGCGGTGACCACGCCATCGATAAGTTTCTAATTCTGGACAGACATCTTCCCACGGCGGCGGCTTAACATTGGCCCGGGTGGTCTCCTGGAGTTTCTTCAGCTTGGACACCTTGTAAAACTCCACCGGCTCTAACCTGTCGTCAGCAACAGAAACGCAGGCACCACTTATCTCATCATCGATTCTAAACTGATGCTTTTCATGGGCAGCCTTACTAATACCGATGGAGAATTCCCGTTCTTCCTCACCGATACTACCTTGTAGGAACAAAGCATACCCCAAGTAATTATGGCTGGCTTCGTCAAATGAGCGAACCAACCTTATTCTGGGCTGGACGGATATGATGGTACCTTTGAAAGTTAACTTGTCCATTGGGTGAGTCACCTCGATTTCGTGTTTTACATCCAATATATCAGTCTCTACTCTGGGCTAGTTCCAGTCGGCTCTTCGTTCAGTCACGATTCATCAGAAGCTTGCCCATCAATATTCAAGTATTCCATGAGTGCAGCTTGAAGAATCTTCGAGTAATTCACTCCTCGCTCCTCTGCCATTTCTTTCAACCATGCTGGGATTGTAAGATTCGTTTTAACTGCTCGATTATCCAACTCATTGCGGATAATGCTTGGAAACACTGATATGGGGGTAACTATGCTCCCCGGTGCGGTATCTGGAGCCAATTGCGGATTTTTGCTAGGTGCAGGCACCTCTTCACCATCCTTCTCGATTCCATAGATGTGTAAGCCTAATGCATCCGCTGCCTGACGGCTAGCATCTTCGAAATCAGAGCCTACACTGATGCATCCAGGAAGATCGGGAAAGTAAACGCTATAACCTGTAGCTGTGGGCTCGAAAACGGCGAAATACGTTAGTTTACGCATGAGATTTCTCCTTAAACACATAACTATTTTAAACCCGCTTGTTTGAGAATACTGTTCAGCGTACCAAAAGCAATATCGCCTCTGTGATAAGGAACAGTTACCTTACTCGGTTGGAAGGGTGCGTGAGTTGGAGGTGTGAACCTTTCGTTCGAGCTTCAGCCTCGCGCCAGCCATCTTTGTGGAGAATATTTAGAATCTCTCTGGTTGTCACTGCTGAACCTCCCAAATTTATTATACGCCTCTTTTGTGCGTACGTCAATTCGCCTAGCTGTAGTCGGGCAGGGTCATTAATTCTCTGTCAAAATTGACTGAGTTAAAACGGAGATAGCAAATGCGCGAAATGACGAAAACGGCCTCATAGAGATAAGCATCGTTGTCCCGTGAAAAGGACACTGTCTTTCCGCCTGTGAGGCAGGTAGCATTGATGGCAAGCTCGATTCGTTTTAGGTCACTGATCTTTAGATCCTCTGGAATTATCCTTCAACTTTCTCCGGATTGTGATGTTATCTACAGCGGATGCGAAATTGAGCGGATTCCCCGTCTTCCAATACGAGCGAAGGGCTAAGCCGGCAATTCTCCACAGACTAACCGTGAAAAGATCCCCCAGCTCCCACCAGGTTGACTTGACGGTTTCAGCGGCTTGAATCATGTCTCCCGTTTGTTCATACTCCCAAGCAAAGACGGCGGCGTTGATTGCCCCTATGGATGCACCAGTCATTACGTGAATATCCTTCGTCTTTCTGACAACCGAAGCCAAAGCTCCCGCTTCATAAGCCCCCTTTGCTCCACCCCCACTTAAAACGACAGCAACCTTACGTTTCTTTTGTCTCATAACTGATCTCCCTTCCTTGGGCTAATAATGGGCCGTATTCTCTACCATGCGTCAAAATCCATTTTGTGGAACATGCTTTGAGTACATCCTGTCAAACACCAGTTCAGATTTGGGAACCCCCGTTCGCCCTATTTGCCATTGTCCGTTAGTCATCGACCGTGCTCTAACGCCAAACCGCGCTCCAACACTCCCCCCACCCCACTACCTCAACCCCCTCAATTTCGACAGTAAAAAACGGACACCGGTTTCCCAAAGGGTGCTGGTTAAAGCCCTTTCAAGACACCGCATGACCGTTATAATCAAGTGTTTCTTAGATTTTGGTTTTTGTGATTGGGTTTCCCCCGCTACAATGTCGGTTTTGGTGAATATTTTACGGGTCTCCTTTCCACTAGAGACCACTTTCCCTTCTGGAAGGTTGGTGGGCAGAGCAGACACCCGTTCTGGCCTCAGACGCTCCGACAGACTACCAAAGAGGATGACCGATTCGTCTGTGGTTGTACTTATATGTAAGGGGTTGTTCGTAATTGCACCGCTGGGGTACCCAACTAGCCCATGTCTGGTTCTAGAGATGGTAGCTTCGTATGCTTTAACCCCTTGATGGGTGATGTTTATAACTCCAAAAGGGTTTTGGGCTTGTAGAAGCCCTTCGCTTTGTAAGTAGTAGAAGGCATCTTTTGAAGACTGAGGAGAGAGCCCAGTTTGAAGTAGGATCTCATGATGGTTGGCCGTCCGAAGGGGAGAGCCCCCCACCATCTTGTATAGGGCCTCTAAGTACCTAAACCTCTTCTCTTTCTTCTCTCTTAGTTCCACTATTGTTCACCTCCAGAATTTTTCCCTAAGGGATGTTGGTTAGGCTTTGAACTTGATGGAAGTCTGGTCCTTTTCCCCCACTTCACAGTGTTTTCCACTCTTGGCTTTGAACATACTGGCCAGAGGAGACTACGGGCATTTGAGATCTCTGGCCACCTACCTGACCCTGGATAAACTTTTAGGTGGAGTCAAGGGAAGGGTCTGAAGCTGTATCTTCCTGAGCATCTGGGTTCAGCCAGGGAAACCGACTGCGATCTTGTTGGGATTCTTTGTACGTAAAATCCTCCCTCGTTATTTTCTCCCTTGGGGGGAGGCGATCCCAGTTCTTCTCTTCTAAGAAGTGCTCATAACCCCGCTTTTCTAGAAACTCTACGAGACGATATTTATGCCTGGCTTTTCTGGCTTTATAGAGTTTGGCATAGGTTGTGATGGTTCCTAGGAGCTCAGAAAGAGAGTGGTCTTCAAGGGCTGCTTCCAGAGCTATTTGCATACGAACTCTGGTGTTTTGTCCTAGGAAGTAGTGTGGGTTTATGCCTGCTTGGTTCCAAAATGCAATTAAATCATCAAGGCGTATCTCTTTCTCCTTTTTTTCTTTTAGATAAGACCATATTTCTAGCTCCATAATCTGGCCTTGGCTCTGGCTTGCCTCTTCTTGTCTTGTGGTGGAGAGATTGATCTTACTTTTGTTTTTGGTAGTACTAAAACCCTGAGTATTACTTGTGTTCATCTGGTGAGAGTTACAGGGATTGGGTTGATCGGATTCTGAGTGACTGTTCTGTTCAGGGTCGCAGTCTTCTGTAGAAGAGATTTCTCCTTCGGAAGGAGACGTTACATAGGTTTGAAAGATGTAGAGGTTGTTGCCGAAGACTTGTTTGCCCTCTTTAAGTGTTTTTCGGCCTTGTTCTACGCGAAGGAAGCCTGCTTCTTTGAGCTCTTTTAGGTATTTTCCGAAGGTGTTCACTGAGATGTTCATGTCTTTTAGGATCCTTTTTCTACTGGGCCAGGCGTGCAATTTCCCTTCTTTCATTTGATCAGCGTTAACAAAGGTGCTTAAGTAGGCGTAGAGGCCTTTAGCTCCTGGGCTTAGATGGGGATTACGATGGACGAGTGTGGGGGAATAGCCATAATGCCGAAAGACGAATTCCTTTCCTTCTTGTTCTGGGAAGTTCTTTTGAAGATCTGTCATGTAGGTGCTCCTTTCTGTATACATCCTTTTATCTGAATATATACTATATTGCGTGCCCTGTCAAGGTCTATTGGTAATGTTCTGATAATTATGTCCGAAGATAAGGGCAAAGGGCTATAGGGTTGTGGTTGAATGAACGGCCATGTGGTTTAGGACGATCTTTTGGTTCAGGTTTATTGTATACTTTTTGGGGCCCGAACCGGGGCGTGGGTTGTTGCTTTGTTAACGAGCTAATACAGTAAAGACTCCGTTGCTTAGTAACATGATGATTAGGCCTGCGATAAAGTTACCTACCATGATGGCTGGAAAGGAGTATTTGAAGCGCATATCGAGTAAGGCAGCGATTAGGGAACTTGTATCAAGTAGGGGTATAGGCCCACAACCCCTTTGTTCTACATCCTAATCATTGACCTTCTCCCGTTCTTTTCTGCCCCAGCTTCTTCTTCACTACCTCGAGCGTCCGATCCACTTCAGGAACTTTGATGAAATAGATTATAACTGCGTAAGCCAATACCCCCACTCCTATAGCCAAGATTAAGGCAAGGTTCTCCTTCATGCTTGGTTTAAGGAAGTTGAAGCTGCCTAAGGCGATGAAGCCCATTAGTATTGAGGCCACACAGATCTTTATAAAGGATTTGGTGATCTCTCTTAAACCAAAGCCACCGATCTGGGTTGTCAACACTTTTCCGGACACGTGCTAAGCGACACTCATAAAAAGCTCTTC
>ENA-UOOH01002420-UOOH01002420.1-fermentation-metagenome-genome-assembly--contig:-NODE-2420-length-16087-cov-5.222680_pt1 | contig 16087 bp, 9 predicted proteins | sample MGYA00245778_ERZ724025 | MGnify/ENA primary metagenome ERZ724025 (study PRJEB28704, sample SAMN03018313) | fermentation metagenome | biome: anthropogenic terrestrial biome; feature: soil; material... | reverse complement strand
CTTTCCAGTTTTTTTTGCCAAAAATTCTTTCCCTAACACGCTTTTTTCAGGACTAGAAGACCGCACCATCAGTAATCGCGCTCGCTCTCATTATCACGCACGCTTACCGGAAGGGACGCGGGGAGAAATCGCTGGTCAGGAATTGCTAGCATGAGATATGCTCAACTTGGGTCAGCTCGATATGATCGACGGAGAGCACACCTCGCCACGCGCAGCCGTCAGGAGAGAGAAAACAAACAGGCGTATGGGAGCCACCAACCACCCATGACCGATTACGATCAACTGCGCCATCGGATGGTCGCTCAACAGATCGCCGGCCGCGGCATCAGCGATCCACGCGTCCTCAGCGCGATGGAGCGCGTCCCCCGCCACCTCTTTGTGCCCCAGAAAGAGCGCTCCGCAGCGTATGGCGACTACCCGATCGCCATCGGCTCGGAACAGACGATCTCCCAACCGTTCATTGTCGCGTTCATGACCGAGGAGCTGCGCCTTGAGCCGCATCACACCGTCCTGGAGATCGGGACCGGTTCCGGCTACCAAACCGCTGTTCTCGCAGAGATCGTAGAACGCGTCGTCTCCATCGAACTACGACCGGAACTGGCGGAGCGCGCATCAGAGACCCTCCTGCGGCTCGGCTATTCCAACGTTGAGGTGCATTGCGGCGACGGTTTTGAGCCGTGTGCCAAGGAACCGGGCTATCCACGCATCATCGTCACCGCCGCCCCGCCCATCACCCCGCAACCCCTCATCGACGCGCTCGCCAACGGTGGACGGATGATCCTGCCCGTAGGGCATTCCTGGGCGGCACAAGAACTGTTGGCGGTCAGTAAGGACTCCCATGGCACAGTCACCGAGCAGTCGCTGCTCAGCGTCCGCTTCGTGCCGATGATCCACCAGGAACGCCTGCACCCGACCCATCCCCCGCGAGACCCGCAGGCAGGCTAAAACAAAACGGCACGACCACCGTCAGATGGGGCCGTGCCGTATCGAGTCGCTACAAAAACTCGGCAGCGCGTCAGTTGCGATCGATGCAATTGAGGTCCTCAAACGCCTGCTTCAGACGCGCGACCATCGTATCTTCACCCTTCCGCAGCCAGACGCGCGGGTCGTACTTCTTCTTGTTCGGCTTGTCCTCGCCCTCGGGATTGCCGATCTGGCTCTGCAAATACCCCTTGTTCGCCTCGTAGTAATCACGGATCCCGATCCAGTAGGCCCACTGCGTGTCGGTGTCGATGTTCATCTTGATCACACCGTACCCGATCGCCTCGCGGATCTCTTCCCGGCTCGAGCCGGAGCCGCCGTGGAATACAAAGAAGACGGGACGCTCACCCGTGTTGTACTTCTCCTGAATGAACTTCTGGGAGTTATCCAGGATCTTCGGGGTCAGCACCACGTTGCCCGGCTTGTAGACGCCATGCACGTTGCCGAACGACGCCGCGATCGTGAAGCGATCGCTGATCTTCGACAGGCGCTCATACGCATAGGCCACGTCTTCCGGCTGCGTGTACAACGCGGAGTTGTCGACCTGCGTGTTGTCCACACCGTCTTCCTCACCACCCGTCACGCCCAGCTCGATCTCCAGCGTCATCCCGATCTTGCTCATCCGCTCGAGATACCGGCAGCAGATGTCCAGGTTCTCCTCCAGCGGCTCCTCCGAGAGATCCAGCATGTGCGAGCTGAAGAGCGGTTTGCCGGTCTGCTTGTAAAACGCCTCGCCGGCATCAAGCAGGCCGTCGATCCAAGGCAACAGCTTCTTCGCCGCGTGGTCGGTGTGCAGAATGACCGGTACGCCGTAAGCCTCGGCCATCAGATGCACATGCTGCGCACCCGAAACCGCACCCTTGATCGCCGCCTGCATGCCGTCGTTCGGACATGCCTTGCCGGCATAAAAGGCAGCCCCACCATTCGAGAACTGGATCATGACCGGTGAGTTGACCACCTTGGCCGCTTCCAAGACGGCATTGACCGAGTTGGTGCCAACCACGTTGACGGCAGGCAGAGCGAATTGATTCTCCTTGGCCAGCTGGAAGATTTTTTGTACGTCGTCGCCAGTGACGACTCCAGGCTTGACCAGATCCAGTACTTTCTGGGGCATTGCTAACTCCTTGAAGTGGTTCATTGCATAGTGCGTTGCGAATCACGTTACCTAAATAACATCATCGCCCAAAAAGCAATCACGGCGGGAGGTTCCGGCCTGGAGGGCCGCATCAGCAGTCCCAGAGGAAAAGCTGCATGACAGGTTATTCCGGGGCTGTATTCGGCTCACGGCGGCCGCCCTTTCTGTCGAGGGAATCGACAGAATCGATTCATTCGATCGAATCGATTCCCTCGAATCTCTCGAATTCCTCAGGGTTATCAACCAGTCCGGATTGGGGCGCCATGAAGGGGGTAACGCGGTGTGTTTGGGTCGAAACGGCAGCAAAGGGCTGAAGCGGGTTACTGCCCAGCAACTCGCGCGAAGCGCTTCCGGGGCTGACCTCCGACCTCTGACCCTCGCGCGGGGGCCCGAAGCCCCCGCGCCGCAGCACGCAAAGGCGTGCTGCGTAAATCAGGCGTTGTTCGCCTCTACCTGATGCAGATGCACATCCGTCTGCGGATACGGAATGCTGATCCCCGCCTCATCAAACGCCCGCTTGACCGAGCGCGTGATCGCCCAATAAACGTCCCAATAATCCGAGGTCATCGTCCAGGGGCGGCAGATGAAGTTCACCGAAGAGTCGCCAAGCTCATTGACCCGAACCACGGGCTCGGGCGTCTTCAACACCTTCGGATGCTCCGTCACAATCCGCTCCAGGATCGCTTGCGCCTTGTCCAGGTCATCGCCGTAGCCGACACCGAACACCATGTCCACCCGCCGGTTCGGTGAGCCGGTCACGTTCGTGATGATCCCACCCCAGATCGAGTTGTTCGGGACGATCATCACCTTGTTGTCCGGCGTCTTGATCGTCGTCGATACCAGGTTCAACGACTCCACCGTGCCTGCCACTCCCCCGGCTTCCACGAAATCACCCACGTCAAAGGGGCGATACCCCAGAATCATCAGTCCGTTCGCGAAGTTGCTGAGCGACCCCTGCAAAGCAAAACCAACCACAAAACCGAGGGCGCCGATCGCCGCAAGGATCGGACCGATGTTCACCTCGAGCGCCGCCAGCGCAACAATCACGCCAATCGCAATGATCACCCGGCGAATCGCCTTCGAAAGGAATTGACGCATCAGCATCGAAAGCGACTGACTCCCCATGCTCAATCCGCGGTCCACCAACTTACCGATTACCCGTGCCAAGATCCAGAACGCCAAGAGGATCGCCAGAAATTTGACCAGGTTGAAAACCCAACGAATGCCGCCCTCCGGCGATTTCACCCACTCCGTGATCGTCAGCCACGCCGAACTGACGTCTTTGACGTCGACCGTCAAACCGGAAACCGCCACCAGGTAGAGCCGCTCCGTACTGGGGTCGCCACCCTTCTTCTCCCACGCATTCATCACCGCATTCGCGCGGTCCACGAGTCCGACCCGCTCGCTCTCCAACGCGGCCTTCTGCTTGATCATGGCCGCGATCGCCTCCGCAGCCGTCGCCTTCTGGGCCTGGATCTCCTCGTCAGCCGCAGCTTTCGCCGCCTTGATCTGCGCTTCCGCGGCCTCCTTGGCCGCCTCAGCGGCCTCAAGCGCTGCCTCCGCTTCGGCCTCAGCAGCAGCCTCGGTCTCCGCCTCCGAAGTGGCAGTCGCCTCTGAGGCTGCCGTCCCGGCCTCAGTCGACTCAGATGCCGCCTTCGCCTCCTCGACCGCGGCCTTGGCCTCATCCGCCGCCGCTTTCGCCTCCTCCTCAACGGCGGCCTTCGCCTCCGCGGTGACCGCTTTCACTTCCTGCTTTGCGGCGTCTACCGTCTCCTCAGAGAGCTGCTTCTGCGTCCGGATCTCGATCTCAATCTCGCTGATCTCCTGGACCTTACCCTTGACCAGGCCGATCCAGGCCGCAGCCTCCACAGCCAGCTCCTCCTTCGTCAGCGGCCGCAACAACAGCTCCAAATGATCCACCGGTATCGTCGGATCGCCGACCGTCACGGCAGTGTATGCCTCCGGCGCGGCCTCAGCCGTCTGCGCCCTGACCCCGAATGCACTCCCCAACAGCGTGACTAATACGAATGCCACCAACCAGTGATTGAACAAAGTTCCCCTGTGCATCATGTCAACCAATCCCCTCTCCTGACCCTTAACAACGACGTTTTGTAAAATTGTCCCACATGCGAGCCGATTCCAGAATCAGCCCCCCAACATGCCCCCGCAGTCTGCGTAACATACATTTCTCCAGCCCACTCTGCCAGGGCCGACAGGAAAGAGATCATCCCCAGAAGGGATCGGCCAGGCTGGAAGTCGTCCGAAAAGGTCAATGGCGAAGCAAGCTCGGGGGCGGGGTCGCTATCGGAATCGAAAGGACGTGGTATGGGATTCGGCGACGCGAAACCGGGTGCCGCAACCGTATTGTTGCGGTCCTGACCCAACTCGGCAGTGAAGCTTGAGCGGTCCATGAGGGCCGGGTGCTAACCAGGGCAGGGATCGATCCCGATTTCGATTTCGTCGATTTCGTCGATTCCGATTCAGACAATGATCTGACTGATCGGCAACCATTGCCTGGAGGCGACGCATGAAGGAGCGCGCCTTTTCGTACGACCTCCTGCTACAGGATTGGTCAGCTGGAAACGGTAAATCTAATTATTCCCAAAAAAGTCTGGATCAGCGCATCGGTCCTACACACCCCCATTACCAGGTCGAAAACGCCTTTGCGCCTTTGCGCCTCTGCGCCTCTGCGCGAGGCCTCCCGTTCCGGATGGCATGGTCATGCCATGGCCGCATGCGCCCGGAAGTTGCGGAATCCGTTTCCGTTTGGAACCGGTTTCAGATTATAGTGTCCGCTGGTTCCACCCCCTCCGCCGAGGGAACGTATGACCAGCCTCCGGCCGAAGGCGACCTTCGGTTCCATTTTGAAGTACAAACATGAGATCTGTTCCATGCCTACAACGAAGTTTCCAGCAGTAGCCGCAGCCCTCTGTACCATCCTCGCCGCAGGCAGCCTCTCCGCCAAGGCGCCCATCTTCATGCCCATCAAAGTCGATGGCCCCGTGCATGCCCCCGAAAAGGGAAGCTTCTGGTACGGGCCCTTCGCAGAGGGCAGCGCCGTCTTCGACCTCAACGGCGACGGCTGGCTCGATATCACCTGCGGCCGCAACTGGTACGAAGGCCCGAATTGGGTCAAGCACACCGATTACCGCGAGAATTCCAAGACCTTCGGTGAGTTTCAGGACAACAACGGCGAGGTCGCCTACGACGTCGACCGTGACGGGGATACCGATCTCATCGGCTCCGGCTGGATGGGCAACGGTATCTTCTGGTACGAAAACCCCGGTCGCCCGCTCGAGCCAGGCGAACAGTGGGTCACACACAAGATCCACGATACCGAGTGGACCGAGGGCTTCATGGTCGCCGACGTCGACTCCGACGGCGATCGCGATATCATCCTCAATCACTGGGATCCCAAGGAAGGCCAGTTCTGTACTTGGCTTGAACTCCAGCCCGGACCCGTCTACATCCCGCACCACCTCGGCACCGCCGGCGATATGCACGGCGTCGGGCTCGGCGATGTCAACGGCGACGGCCGCAATGACCTCGTCACCCGCGAGGGCTGGTACGAGGCGCCCGCAGACCCACACAGCGATAAGTGGGCGTTTCACGCCGATTGGAACATCGAAGAACATGCCAGCATTCCAATCCTCGTCATGGATGTCGACCAAGACGGACTGAATGACCTCATCTACGGCAATGCCCACGGCTACGGACTCTTCTGGATGCAGCAGGCCAACAACGGCGGCAAACGGCGCTTCACACGCCACGTCATCGACGAAGACAACGGTCAGTACCACACCTTCGCCCTGGTCGACCTCAACGGCGACGGCGTCGATGACCTGGTCACCGGTAAACGCCTGCGCGGACACAACGGCGAGGACCAAAGCGCATTCGATCCGCTCTTCCTCTTCTGGTTCGATATCCAGAAAGGCGCATTCATTCGCCACCCCATCGTATACAATCACCTCGCGCATTACCCCGGCGCCGAAGAGCGCAATCCCGTCCCCCAAATGGCGATCGGTATCGGCATGAACATCAATGTCGCGGACGTCAATAAGGACGGTCGAATGGATATCGTGGTCGGTGGCAAGAGCGGACTCTACATCCTCGAAAACCGGGGATTCCCGCCGACGCAGCCGATGGTCAAGCGGTAACAGCCGCACAAACACACCATGACATGCCTTGGAGGGGATGCCCGTATGACATCCCCTCCATCCCTCATTCCAAGCCTCCGGATCCAGCCTCTCAGGGTCCGTCCCCCCTCCAGGTACAAGACCCAACCAGCCAGGCACGCACCCATGACACTCCCCATCCTGCAACTACTCCCCGGCAAAGAACGCTCCGTCGAGCGCGGCCATCTCTGGGTCTTCTCCGGTGCACTCGCACCCAAGAACCCACAGCCACCCGACGGCGCATTGGTCGAGGTGCGCGCTTCCAACAGCCGCTTTCTCGCTCGGGGCCAATACCAACAATCGGGAGCCATCAGGGTCCGCATCCTCACCCGCGAGCCGGAGCAGATCGATCACGAGTTCTGGACCCGGAAATTGCGCGCCGCGATCGCGATCCGTAACCGGTTGGGACTGCTGGACGGACCCGATACCACCGCCGCCAGGCTGGTGAATGGGGAGGGCGATTTCCTGCCCGGCTTGATCATCGACTACTTCGCAGGGAACGTCGTCATTCAAACGCATTCCCGCGGCATGGAGCTCGCCTGCAAGGACATCGCCAACGCCCTGATCGAGGCGCTGGAGGATCGCGCCTGCTTCATCTGCCATAAGCCGGTCTATATCGGACCAGATACCGCGGGCGAAAAGGTCTCGACCCTTTACGGCGCGCCGGTCGAGCCCTGGTTTCGCGAAAACGGCTTCCGGTTCCGACTCGATTGGGCCGAAGGCCAGAAGACCGGGTTCTTCCTCGACCAGCGCGATCATCGCGCCATGCTCTCCCGCTACGCCTCGGGACGCACCCTCCTCAATGCCTTCTCCTATACCGGTGCCTTTTCCGTCTACGCAGCCGCCGCCGGCGCCGCCGAGGTCATCACCCTCGACAGCTCCGAACGCGCCATCCAGCAAGCAAAACTGAACCTGGAGGCCAATGGCTTCGCCACGGCCGCTTCCAACGTCGTGGTCGGTGAGACGTTGCGCTACCTGAAAGAAGCTCAGCGGGGCTTCGACCTGATCGTGCTCGATCCGCCCGCCTTCGCCAAGCGGCTCTCTGCCAGACACAGCGCGGTCCAGGGCTACAAACGCCTCAACCTGGAGGCACTCCGGAATCTCAATCCAGGCGGCATCCTCTTCACCTTCTCCTGCTCCCAAGCCGTCGACGCCAGCCTCTTCAACGGCACCATCACCGCCGCCGTCATCGAGTCAGGCCGCAATGCCCGCATTCTGCACCGCCTCGCACAGCCCGCGGATCACCCGATCAACCCATGCCATCCGGAGTCCGAATACCTCAAAGGCCTGATCCTCACCGTCGACTGATCGCCCCCACCCGCCGCCGCGCTCCAGCATGAGCCCGTCCGAAAAGGTAGCCGCTTTCCCAACCAGGCTCTCCCATCCGGATCCGGAGAGCCTCCCGCAGAGGGCGCGGTGGCGTTTTCGACCCGGCCATCTTGGAGATTATTTGTAGATATACCGTTTCAGCAGTCCTCGCCTTCCTCCTCCTCCTACTCGTACTCGTACCTGCCCCCTCTGCCTCCCCTCTGCGTTCTCTGCGGGAGTCATCCCCATCCGGCCCCGGAGACCTTTCGTTGTGGCCTATTGACCTTTTCGGACGGGCTCTGGGGGTTGTCCGAAAAGGCGCACTCCTTTAGGCGTCGCCTCCAGACAATGGTTACCGATCAGTCCGATCAGTCCGATCAGTCCGATCAGTCCGATCAGTCCGATCCGTCTCGGAATCGGGGTCGGGGTCGATTCCCGTTCTGGTTGGCACCTGGCACTTATGTGCTGTTCAAACTTTGCTGGCGAGTCGTGTCAGAACCGCAACAATAGGGTTGCGGTACCCGGTTTCTCACGTCCGAATCCCATCCCGCGTTCTTTCGATACCGAGACCGATAGCGACCCCGACCCCGATCTCGCTTCGCCATTGACCTCTTCAGACCGGCTCAGGCTAGGGCGGGGAATGATTTATGGGCGAAGCTGGGGTATGAAAGGGTTAAGAAATATTAGATGCGCGAATTCAGCTTAAAAACAGAACCGATGAAGGACTGAGCAATGCCCAAAGACCCGATCTGCGGAATGGATGTGGCCGAATCGTCACCGATACGAGCAGAGCGCGACGGACAAACCTATTACTTCTGCTGCGAGCATTGTCGGAATACCTTTGTCAATCAGACCGCAGCCGCGAAGCCACATTTCGTCAGCTTCGGAACTAAGCCTCCGGAGTCGGCACCTCCAGCTCAGGACAGTCATTCGCCGCACAGCCACTGCCACTGCGATCACACGGAAGCCACACCCCATCAGGCAGCATCTAAGTACTTCTGCCCGATGTGTCCAGGCATCGAATCCGATACCCCCGGCGACTGCTCCAAATGCGGTATGGCACTGGAGCGAAACCCGGCCTGGACCCCGCCAGCTCCGGGAAAGGCGATCTATACCTGCCCTATGCACCCGGAAGTCCAGCAGGATCATCCCGGTGATTGTCCGATATGTGGCATGCCGCTTGAATCGGCTACCCCAACACCAGCCGCCGATGCAGAAGACGATCATGCGGAACTGCGTGACATGACCCTCCGCTTCTGGATCGGCGCTCTCTTCACGCTTCCGGTCTTCATTCTGGCAATGGCGCACATGTTCCCGCTGCCACGTGCCATGGCCTGGGCCGATAGCCTCGTCTCCGATTGGATCCAATTCGCCCTCGCTACCCCGGTCGTCCTCTGGGCCGGTTGGCCCTTTTTCCGACGCGGCTGGCGGTCGCTCCTCTCAGGGCACTGGAATATGTTCACGCTGATCTCCCTCGGGGTGGGTGCCGCCTACGTCTATAGCGTGATTGCACTGTTCGCTCCAGGGGTCTTCCCACATGCGATGCAGCACGGCGGCAGAGTCGGTGTCTACTTCGAAGCCTCAGCCGTGATTATCGTCCTGGTCCTCCTCGGCCAGGTGCTCGAACTCCGCGCACGAAGCCGTACCGGCAGCGCCATCAAGGCACTCCTCGACCTCGCACCACCTACGGCGCGGAAGGTGGTGCCGGGAGGCGATCAGAAGATCCCCCTTGAGGATGTGAAGGTCGGCGATCTCTTGCGGGTTGTGCCGGGGGACAAGGTGCCAGTCGACGGCGTGGTCGTCGAAGGACGCTCCAATGTCGAGGAGTCGATGATCACCGGTGAGCCGCTCCCAGTGGAAAAGAGCGCCGGTGATCCAGTGACCGCCGGTACCGTCAATGGTACCGGTAGCTTTGTGATGCGGACCGAGCGCGTCGGCAGCGATACCCTGCTGGGACAGATCGTGAACATGGTCGCCGAGGCCCAGCGCAGTCGTGCCCCCATCCAGAGGCTGGCCGACAAGGTCGCCGGAATCTTCGTACCCGCCGTCATGGCAACCTCCGCCCTGAGCTTCGTCCTATGGCTCTGGCTCGGACCCGAGCCACGGTTGGCCTACGCCATCGTCAACGCAGTCGCAGTGCTCATTATCGCGTGCCCCTGTGCCCTTGGCCTCGCCACGCCGATGTCGATCATGGTCGGCGTGGGGCGCGGCGCACAAGAAGGTGTTTTGTTGAAAAACGCTGAGGCGCTGGAGCGCCTCGAGAAAGTCACGACGCTTGTCGTGGATAAAACCGGAACCCTCACCGAAGGCAAGCCCAAGCTGATCGACGTGCTGCCGAACGACGGGATGGATGCAGAGGAGCTCCTCCGGCTCGTAGCATCGCTTGAACAAAACAGCGAACACCCGCTCGCCGCCGCGATTGTACGCGGCGCTAAAGCACAAGAGATCGCGCTGGAACCGGTCGGAGACTTTCACTCCGTCACCGCGGGCGGTGTCATGGGCACCGTATCCGGCCGCTCCGTAGTGACCGGGAAGCCGGCCTTTCTGCGAGGTGAGAAGATCTCGGGACTCGAACCGCTCGAAAGTATGGCGGCCAAGCTTCAGGAAGAGGGAAAAACCGCCGTCTTCGCAGCCGTCGACGGGCAGCCGGCCGGGATTGTCGTCGTCGCAGACCCGATCAAGTCCACTACCGCGGAGGCCGTCCGCGAGCTCCACGCCCTCGGCTTGAGCATCGTGATGCTGACCGGTGACAATCGGCGCACTGCCGCCGCAGTGGCACAATCACTCGGCATCGATGCGGTTGAGGCGGAGATCGAACCCGCCGGGAAGGTTGCCTATGTCAAGAACCTGCGGAGCCAGGGCAAGCAGGTTGCGATGGCAGGCGACGGCATCAACGACGCCCCCGCCCTGAGTGAGGCCGACGTCGGTATCGCCATGGGGACCGGTACCGATGTCGCCATGGAAAGCGCAGGCATCACGCTGGTCCAAGGCGACCTGCGCGGGATCGCCAAGGCGATCCACCTGAGCCGCGCCACCATGAAGAACATCCGCCAAAATCTCTTCTTCGCCTTTATCTACAACACCCTGGGCGTGCCCGTCGCAGCCGGATTGCTCTACCCCTTCTTCGGGCTCCTGCTCAGTCCCATGATTGCAGGCGCCGCCATGAGCCTGAGCTCCGTCTCCGTCATCACGAACGCACTGCGACTGCGAAAGGTGAAGCTGTAGACAAAGGGTATCCGACAAGGTGAATGGCGAAGCAAGATCGGGGTCGGGGTCGCTATCGGTCTCGGTATCGAAAGGCCGCGTGATGGGATTCGGACACGAGAAACCGGGTATCGCAAACGTATTGTTGCGGTGCTGACACAACTCGACAGCGAAGTTTGAGCGGTCCATGAGGGCCAGGCGCCAACCAGAACAGGAATCGATTCCGACCCCGATTCAGCCAATGGTATGACGGATCAGCAACCATTGCCTGGAGGAGCGCGTCTTTTCGGACGGGATCCATCTAGATGTAAAAGGTTGCCTAAACACTGGATACCGTCCAGAAAGTGAACCACAGATAAACACAGATGGACACAGATCAGAAAGGCTCGCAGACGGGTCCACTTTCCCATTCACCATTGGTCGCCTCCTATCGTTGGCAACCAAGGTAAGACACAAACTTGTCAGAGTTCACGCACGCTTGCAGAAAGGACAACAATATCTGTGTGAATTTGTGTTTATCTGTGGTTGAAAAAATGGATTTCTTGCAGCCGGAACCTGCCCCAGCTCGGACTGTCGAAAGGTAGATGGCGAAGCAAGCTCGGAGTCGCTATCGGTCTCGGTATCGAAAGGCCGCGGGATGGGATTCGGACATGAGACCCCGGTTATCGCAACCGTATTGTTGCGGTGCTGACACAACTCGACAGCGAAGTTTGAGCGGTCCATGAGGGCCAGACGCTAACCAGAACATGTATTGATTCCGATCCCGATTCCGACCCCGACCCCGATTTAGACAATGGTCTGACTGATCGGCAACCATTGCCTGGAGGCGACGCCTGAAGGAGCACGCCTTTTCGGACAACCTCTAGCCTGGGTCAGTAGCGCAATTGCCTGGTGTTATGGTTCGCAAGATGGCATGTAAACCGCATGAAAACGCGCATGCCAACTATTCTGGTACTCTTGGGACTGCTCCTGGCTGGGAGGGTCAATGTCGGTGCCGCGGAGAGCGTGTATGAGGCCGACGTCATCATTTACGGCGGAACCTCAGCAGCGGTGACCGCGGCGGTACAAGCCCGGCAAATGGATAAATCAGTGATCATGGTCTCCCCGGATCGGCATCTTGGCGGCCTTTCCTCCGGCGGACTCGGGTTCACGGATACCGGTGACAAATCGGTCATAGGAGGCCTTTCCCGAGACTTCTATCAGCGCGTCTGGCAGCATTACAACCGGCCTGAGGCATGGACCTGGCAAAAGCGCTCTGAATTTGGGAATCGCGGCCAGGGCACCGTTGCGATGGACGGGCAAGAACGCACCATGTGGATCTTCGAACCGCATGTCGCGGAGCAGGTCTTTGAAGATATGATCGCCGAATACGAGATCCGCGTGATACGCGACGAATGGCTCGACCGGGAAAACGGAGTTCTGCTTGAAGGCAAGCGAATCGTCACGTTCCGAACACTCAGTGGTCGGACCTACAAGGGCCGCATGTTTATCGATGCAACCTACGAAGGCGACCTGATGGCGGCCGCGGGGGTGAGCTATCACGTCGGCCGCGAGGCGAACAGCGTCTATGACGAGGAGTGGAACGGTGTGCAGGTCGGCATACTCCACCACGGGCATCACTTCGGCAACATGCAAATCTCACCCTACGTCGTTGCGAACGACCCCACCAGTGGGATTCTCCCGCGCATCACCGCCCAGGCCCCAGGTCGAAGGGGCCAGGGAGACGATAAGCTCCAAGCTTACTGCTTTCGCATGTGTCTCACCGACCACCCCGAGAACCGCCTGCCCTTTCCCAGGCCGGAGGGCTACGATCCGGACCAATACACTCTGCTCCTGCGCGTGCTCGACGCCGGCTGGCGCGAGGTCTTCCACAAATTCGACCGCATCCCCAACGCCAAGACCGATACCAACAATCACGGTCCATTCAGTACGGACAACATCGGCATGAATTACGACTACCCCGAGGCGTCCTATGAACGTCGCCGGGAGATCATCGCCGAACATGAGACGTACCAAAAGGGGCTGATGTACTTCCTCGCCAACGATCCGCGTGTCCCGGAGGACGTTCGGACCGCCATGGGCAAATGGGGGCTCGCGAAGGATGAGTTCACTGACAACGCCAACTGGCCGCACCAGCTTTATATTCGCGAGGCACGTCGGATGATGGGGGCCTATGTAGTGACCGAGAACGACGTACTCGGGAAACGCCTCACCGAGCAATCGATCGGGATGGGCTCCTACACCATGGATTCACACAACGTGCAGCGCTACATCACCCCTGCGGGCCACGTTCAGAACGAAGGCGACATCGGCGTTCACCCCAAGCAGCCGTATAGGATCGCCTATGGCGCGATCACCCCCCGGAAGGAGGAATGCCCCAATCTCCTCGTTCCGGTCTGTGTCTCGAGCTCCCACATTGCCTTCGGCTCCATCCGCATGGAGCCGGTCTTCATGATCCTCGGCCAGAGCGCTGCAACAGCCGCGTGCATGGCGATCGACGCAGAGGTGCCCGTACAGGAACTGCCCTATCCAGAGCTCCGCGCACGCCTGCTTGCGGATGGACAGCGGCTCTGACCACATATTCCGCGAGCACGTTCGGCGTCTAACCCCGTCAAGCCCTCCGCCCGGATGGGGAGGTCTCGCGCAGAGGCGCTGAGGCGCAGGGGGGGAAGAATTGGGAGGCGGGAAATCCAGATCCTTCGAAACTGTTTCCCCGAACTGCCTTTGGTCAGCAGGCTACGGATAACCCCCCAATCTCCCCAACAAGGTTAGAATCAGGCTATTGCCCCTACCCTCCCCCTGGGCAGATCTAAAACGCCACCGCGCCCTCTGCGTCCTCCGCGGGAGGGTCCCCAGGTCCGGATGGGGCCTAATTGCTGCCTCTACCCTTTCGGACGACCTCAAGCTCAACCCCATCCATCCGCTGCTCCGCGCAGTCGATCGGCGGATCGAATTCCAGCACACGATCATCGATCTGGAGTCGGGTCAGTCCGCTCGCCGCAACAGCTTCCAATCCGCCGTCGGCACCGAGACGAAAGGCAAAGAGTCCGGTGGCATCGGCACGCACCCGGTGCCCACCCACGACATGGTCGACCTTCAACGGATCGCCGGCGGCGCTCTCCTCGGCGGCAACGAAAACATGGGTCCCGTCGATCAATCGCGCCATTCCGTGCCGGCCCGGCGCGCGATGCTGTTGACCATCCCACCCTATAACCGCAGTCGCCGGTGTTTGCGGCTCGATCCCCGAATTTCTCAAAAAATCGAGCACCAGTTCCGCGCAGGCCTTGGCGTCGTCTGCAGCCGTCATCCGGGCGGGGAACAGCTCAGTTTGCAGGTCGATCGGCCGTCCGTCGAAGCCAGCCGTCCAGTCACCCACCCGATAGAGTGCGGTATCACCCGCGGCAGCCCGGAGTAAAAAGTCGCGCAGTCCCGGACGCTCGAACTCGGGATGGTAGACCACCACCGCCTGGTACGCCTGCGCACCGTATCGAACCCTGCCGGCCTCATCGATCCGCAGTGCACCGCCGTGCAACTCACTCAGTGGAATGAGATCAGCTGGATAGCCATGCGCCCACAGGGCATCCGTGATGGCAAGACCGACATCGTCATAGGCCGGCCCCGCCCAGTTCATGGCGCAGGTATCACCGAACAAAACCGCAACCGGGCAATCCAACTGGGCACGGGTGATCTCGTTCAACAAGCGTACCCTCTGTTCGCCCTTGATCAGGTCCGGATCAAGCGGCATCCGGCTCGGTCCCACATCCGCCGGCCGCTCCGGATAGTACGGATGATAGTTGATCCTGCCGCCACCCAGCACAGCGGACCACAGTTCACGCTCATAATCCGCGATGGCCGAGGCGTAGAACATGTTGAACCAGACCGGTCCCGTGCATTTCTTGGAGAGCGCGGTCCGCACCGAAAACGGCGTGTGCTCATCAGTCTGTGCCCAGTCCCGCCGAACCGCCCACCAGTCGAGCCCGTTCTTTTTGAACTCACGCCGGTCGGGATGCGGCCACCAGGTCGGATGCGTGCCGACGAAGGTATCCGGTCCCCAAACCGCCTTGACTGCATCGTAGAAATCGGCTTCTACCAAGGCATTGCGTTCACGGCACATCTCCTGATAGTGGTTGATAGCCGCCAGCCGCTCGGTCTCACGCCCCGCCTGAGGGGACCAGAGCAGAACCAGATCAGCAACGAGGTCTCGACCGCCGGTCCGCTCGGCATAAGCATCCGCCATCGCGTTTGAGAACCAGTAGTCGTTCTTGTCCGGGCAACCGGTGAAGTCTGGAGGAAACCCCCATTCGTCCTTCCACGCCCCGGCCAGAGGGAGATCGGAGTACTGCTGAATGATCCGCCGCTGGAACGGCAGCAGATGCGGCGCAAAGACATCGACCGCCCAATGCGAGAATCCGACCATCACACAGGCATAGCGCTCCCGTGTCGCACCCGAGCAGGCAAGCTCCACCTGCACCCGGCTGGCATCCGCTTGGGTGACCCTGTAACCGGCGCTGGAGACCGCTTCCAGACTTGCGGGGTCGATCGCATCGCCGATCCGGCGGTAGGAATAGACGCGAATGAGCCTGCCTGCCACCGGGATGTATGGTGTGGCTGCGCCGGTATAGTGGTCGGAGCGCGACTCGGAAGCGATCTCCAGCATGACCGTCCCGGAGTCCTGGAGCGGCACCTCCCGCATGCGCAACATCTCTTGCAGTTCTTCGGGATATTCCTTCGCGAATGCGGCACGAGCGAGGCGAATGTCCAGGTCCAGCACGATCCCCACACCGCGGGTTGCGGCGTAAGCGACCGCGGCGGCAAACTGATCGTGCACCTCGGGATCAGTGATCTCGCGCTTTGCGACACGCAGCGACGCAGTGAGTAGGTCGAACCGTGCGGTTGGGGCGACCGCATCAACGAACATCCGATATCCCTCCGACTCGAACTCGCGGTCATGCCAGAACCAACAGCCGATCGAGGGAATCCGCAGCCCCCTCTGCTCTCCTGGTATCGCGAACAGGATCGCCGAGGAGAACAGCCCGAGGAATACCGTGGTTATCGGGCACCACCACCGAAAAGTCCGCCTGGAAACGCGCTGCCTCATCCCATCCCTCCTTGTTCGCATGCACCCACCCAAACCCGGGGAAGTATCCGCAGATTACGCAGATTACGCAGATTCGAGCCCCATCTTGCTTCGCCATTCACCTTTTCGGAAGTCCGAGCTGGAGCAGGTTTCGGCTGCAAGAAATCCATTTTTTCAACCACAGATAAACACAGATTCACACAGATA
>ENA-UOOH01002418-UOOH01002418.1-fermentation-metagenome-genome-assembly--contig:-NODE-2418-length-16090-cov-4.169192_pt1 | contig 16090 bp, 15 predicted proteins | sample MGYA00245778_ERZ724025 | MGnify/ENA primary metagenome ERZ724025 (study PRJEB28704, sample SAMN03018313) | fermentation metagenome | biome: anthropogenic terrestrial biome; feature: soil; material... | reverse complement strand
CAGGTGAGCCCCTGGGTGGGGTCAGAATAACACCTCTATTCCAGCTACATAAGTTATATTGCTTTCCCTTACATAAAACAGTATAGCACATATTCTAGTGGGAGTCAAGCTTTTGCAAAAAAAAATAGGCTCTCTTAATTGAGAACCTAAAACTATAGGATATCATTAGTACCAACCATGTGATTGTCTAAATGCCAAGGCACCTTCAACTGAACTATATCTGTCATTACAATACTTAATAAAGGTTCTATCTTGGTTAGCTGGACTATAGTCACCATTTAGATACTGTGCATCAAGCTGAAATTTACCGATAAAGCGACCATTCCTTGCATTATAATCTCCACCAGACTCACTCTTAGCAATTTCTTCACCGGCACTACCAATATTTGAGCTACCTTGTGAGACTCCGTTATTTGCTGTTTGAGCTACTTTAGGAGAAGGGGTAGGCGTTTGTACCTGAGACTGATTATTTTGCTGTACAGAGGCTTGTGTGACTTCCTGAGGCTGTTGCTGAACTTGAATATCTCTCTTATCAGGATTGGTTTTTCCAGTAACAATTTTATCACCAGGAAATATTAAATCAACATCTTTTAAATGATTGACTTTCTGAATGTGGTCAACAGTATCATTGTGTTCCTGAGCAATCTGAGAAATTGTATCTCCACTAGCTACTTTAACTGTATCTGCACTAGCTTTCTGAGTTACTCCTACCAAACCTAAACCTAATGCTAAACCAACGATGCCTCTTGTCAAGGACTTTTTATTAATTGAAAATTGAGTAATGCAAATACCTCCTAATTTCTAACTTATACTTAAGTAAGTTTTTTATTTTGTGTTCTCACACAATATAGCCTAGTATGACATACTAGTATTACATATCAGTAACAACAACCTTAAATCGTAGCTCAATTTATGTAATAACGTAATATTTTGTAATATTCACTTAAATTTTATTTAAGTGAAAAACTTTAATCATAAAAAAATAGTGTAATTAACATATCTGATTAAAAATGTGTTATACTATATTTAGATGGTAAGAAGAGAACAATTATCTAAATCAAATAACTCTTGCAAAAATTTGACTCTATCTTATTTTTGTGATACAATGTACCTATAAATATAAATTCGATATTAATTATGCCCTAAGAAGGCTACGAAAGTGGTTTAGGATTAAGTTACCTAAGAAATCAAACAAGTCCGTCTAACTTACACTTTAAACAAGTTATGTGCGGTTAAGTGTCTAGGTATTTTAAAACTGAATAAGCCCTGAATTGGAACTAGCCAAACAATGATGACACTCAGGGGAAAGATAGGGTGAAGACAAACATCCTGGCTAAAGCAAAACTGTATGGTTTTATCAGAAGGATATAACATAGTTCAGCTATTGATTACACATTTCCAGTGTGGTAACTCAACTACAACTGTTATGGTTTAGAGACTCTGACGGACAGCCAGTCATATGGTACACTTAATCAAATAGACACACGGTTGAGTATTCTTGGGTTATCGTGATTTCAAAAACAAAAATAACCCCAGCGGTCTATCCTTAGTATTCGATAGGCATACGCTGTAGGAGCAACGCCTCCATAAGGGAATTAACCCTAAAATGGCGTGGTCGGGTAACTAGTTGTCGAGCTTCGGCGTGGCAAGGTGTTACTATTGCATATCTTACTGGGTGTTTTATTCACAGGACAGGAGATATTCCAATCGGATAGTTAGATTGATAGAAAGTTAATAACTTAGCAATAGTGATTAGTCCTCTACAGGGACTACTTGATGAATACTCTTTGAAAGCGATGGTGGAAACCTCATAAGCAAATTCAATGTCAAGATTATTAAGCATATATCTATTAGATATGTGTCAAGGTCTTGATACTTTTCTGCTCAGGATGATATTTCCTACAAGCAAATTGATTAAACCAAGATAGAGTAAATAAGAATTGAGATGCTCTTCAATCTATATAGATAGTATACATTGAAAGATGTTTGAATTATTATTTACTAAGTAAATTTAACAGGTACAGTTGGTTTTTACTGTACCGACAGGTTAAAGGTGAATTGCGAAGCAAGAGGGTTTAAGGGAAGGTCACTGCTTCCCTTTACCCTGCTTTTGAACTTGAACTTTTTATATAGTTATGATATAATAGATACATAGTAGCTAAGTAAAGATAGTTTAAGTATTTAAATAGAATTGCTTAATTTACTAAGTATAAGTATCTATACAGTTAGGTTCAAAACAAAGGAAGTTCTTTAAATGAAAAACCATAAATTCAAAAACAAAAAAGATGTTTCTGACTATACAGAAAATAATGAAGTATTAGATGTTTTTAAAGAAAAAGAGCATTATGTTGTTACAGTTGAAGATGTTAATCCAGATAGGGTTAAGAACGATACAAAATCAGATTCTAAAAAAGAAAATTCAGTTAAAGAAAAAAGTAATTCTAAAGTACAATCAAGTGATTTTGTATACCCAAGACATTTAGTTCAAGATAATTTAAAAGATGTCCCTAGTGTTAAACAAATTAAGTATTTACTTGGTCTTTCTTCAAAATATGACAAAAATGCAACTGAGAGAATCAGAGAAATAGAGAGTAAGGAAGAGGCATTTAACTGGGTGTCATACTTCAAAAAGAAGTATTCTATTCCAAAGAGCCATTGGAAAACAGAGCCACCCTCTGATAAACAGCTTAACTATCTTATTAGTTTAGTAGATAGGTATCAACCAGTAGATTATCCAGACTTATCTTCTATTAAAACTAAGAAACAAGCCAGTGAGTGGATTAATAAAATTAAAAATAGGTATGAGTAGGTATTGATTAATTTCAATACTTATTTTTATTGACTTTATGCTTATTATATGATAAACTGTATCTATACAGATAGAAAAGAGGTAGTAATTATGGAAGATTCAATTATTAGAGCAGTTAAATTAGACACTACAGATGAAGTAAACAATCTTAATTTATTATTAGAAAAAGAAGTTAAGACAGTTCCAGCAGGTTACCATATTGCACAAATCCAACCACTGGATGATAATATTGTTTTATTGGGATTTATTAGAACTCAGCATAAAACTGTTAATGGTTTACCAAAGGCTTCTGTACCAACACCTAAGGGATTACAAGAAGCAGGTCCTTCTACTAAACAACTCAATTATCTAGCAAAGCTAGTAGATAGTCTTCAACCAGATGATTTTCCTGGTATTGATGAAATCACTACTTCTAGGTTAGCAAGTAAGTGGATTGGAAAGCTTAAAAAACAGCAAAGTGATAATAGAAGTGTATAAGTTAAAATTATTACTTACTAAGACTATTGATAAAGACCTTGCAGAGTCCATTTGAATACTATTACACTAAAACCAATAAAATAATAAATGATAGCTTATATTATAATTGCAACTAATTATGTGCTATAATCAATATAGGGTATTTTAGTTACATAGATTAAAAAATAGAAAGGATGAACAAAGCTTTGTCACATAAGAATAAAAAGTCTCTGCGCAGAGCACTAGTTGGTGTGACTATTGGCTTAGGAATGTTTGGGTTGGTAAGTGTGGGTGCATCTCATACTAGATTAGCAAACAGTCTTGAACCACAAGTAGCTCAAGCAGCAACTAGAGAACAGGGTGTTGACTGGTCTAGGTACCAGGGTTACTCTGGATTGCAAGGTCAGAAATCCGATAAATTTGCAATTTCACAGATAGGTGGCTATACTTCTGGCTACTATTATGACCAGGCTACATATAAGTCACAGGTTAGTTCTGGTATTGCTCAGGGATTACGTATGCATACCTACATTTGGTTTGAGGCAGGTACAAGCACAGCCCAGGGTAGAGGAATTGTGCAACACTTCTTACCTAAGGTACAAACACCAAAAGGTAGTATCATTGCCCTGGATGTTGAAGGTGGGCTAAATAGTGCTTATAAGCAAGCCAATACTAATGCTATTATTGCTGGTATGCAAGCAATTAAAGATGCTGGATATACTCCTGTTTTGTATACAGGTAAACCATATTCACAGGCTAACTTATATCCTCAGCAAGTTGTTAATAAATTTGGTAATGATAGCTTATGGATTGCTAGTTATGCTACTATGAGCGCTAGTTGGAGTCCTAACTACAATTATTTCCCTAGCATGGATGGTATTGGACAATGGCAATTTACATCAAGCTATACTGGTAAGTCTTTGGATGGTAATGTTGACTTAACTGGTATTACTAAGTCTGGGTACAGTGGTACATATAAACCATCTAAGGGTGGTACAGTTGCTAATCCTAAAGGGAACAATGCTAAACAACCTAGCGCTGTTAAGCAAGGTTTGAAGGCTAATAGTAGTGCTAAGAAAGTTGGTTCTACTGTTAAGGTTAACTTTAGAGCTAGTCGTTGGTCAAATGGATTGAGCATCCCTTCTTGGGTAAAAGGTAAGTCTTATAAAGTAATCCAAGTTTCAGGTAATAAGGTATTGCTTGGTGGAATTATGAGTTGGATTAATAAATCAGACGTAGAAGTTACCTTGACTCCTAGTCAGACTACAAGCGCCCATAATAGAACGCAGTCTTCAACTTATTACACTGTAAGATATGGTGATAATCTTAGCTCCATTGCTATTCGCTATGGTGTAAGTACTGGTCAACTTCAATCATGGAATGGTATTGCTAATGCCAACAGGATTTACGTTGGCCAGAGGCTAGTTGTTAAGAAGGGTGCTAGTCAAGCTAAAGCTACTTCAAGTACCCAGGGGAGATACAGAATCGTTAAATATGGTGATTCTTTGAGTCATATTTCTTACTTGACTGGCTATAGTATTAGCTACTTACAGTCTAAGAACGGTATTAGTAATCCTAACTTTATCCGAGTAGGACAACGTATCTATTATTAATATTAATTTAGAGTCTCTTAGTTGGGGCTCTATTTTTTTGTGTGTAATAAATAATATGCTACTAGTTTGTGGTATACTGTTTAAGTAGAGTAATTATATTATACAGTAGAAAGCAGGTGAGATGCACAAATTGGCAATTTTTAACAAGTTTTTTAAGCGTGATAAAGACAACTTTGTAAACTTAGATGATTTTAAAGATGGTAGTATTAAGCCTCGAACCAAGGAAGGTCAAATTACTTCTATTGAAGTTGGTGGTGATGATACTACTAAGGATACTGATGAAATTAATAAATCATTCACTAAAGGTCGTTCTGAATCACATGCTGGGTTATCTAGTTTAAATAGTGCAAGTTTTGATGCTCCTACTGGTAATAGTAATAAATTACCTAAAGACTTTTTTATTAGACGTAAACAAATACTTAGAATGTTTGGAACAGGTAATCTAGTAGCCCAGTCGATTATTAGAACTAGAACTAGCCAAATACGTAAGTTTGCAAATCCCTCTCGTGAGACAGCAGACGGAATTGGTTTTCAGATTATTCCACGAGACCAAGAGGGAAAGAAATATACTGATGAACAAATTAAAGAAATACATCGCATAGAGGATTTTATTTATAATACAGGTAAAGAGTATCATAGCTATCGTGATACTCTAGCTACTTTTTTAACTAAGCTAGTCTTTGATTACTATGTATATGACCAGATTAACATTGAACGTTTATTTGAATCTCCTACATCTAATAAGTTAAATCATTTTAATATTACAGATGCAGGTACTATTGTAATTGATAAGCTTCCTAGTAGTAAAGATTCTAAGCGTCAGTTTTCACAGATTATAGACAATAAAGAAGTACACAAGTTTAACGAACGTAACATGACTTTTATTACATACTGGGACACTGGTGATGTTAATAGTTTTGGTTATGGATACTCTCCTGTAGAGGCTTCTATGGCTCATTTAGGATATTTTAATGATACTGAACAGTTTAATGCTAGATTTTTTAAACAAGGTGGTACAACTCGTGGATTACTTGTAATTAATGCAGGGGATAATCAATATTCACAAGTAGCTTTGGAAAGTTTACGTAGAACATGGACTAGTCTTAAGGGTGTTAATGGAGCTTGGAAGATACCAGTTATGACTGCTGCTGATGCCAAGTTTGTTAATATGACTCAATCCTCTAAAGATATGGAATTTGAGGAATGGTTAAATTACTTGATTAATGTCTTAGCAGGTGTATTCCAAATTAACCCAGAAGAGATTAACTTCCCTAATAAGGGTGGTGGAGCTACTGGCAAGGGTGGTGGAGCTACTTTTGAATCTAAGGGTAGTGCTCGTGATAGAAGTTCTGCTTCTAAAGAAAAAGGGTTAACTCCTCTACTTAAGTTTATTGAATCTATCATTAATGATGAAATCTTAAGATATGTTAATAAAGACTATCGTTTTGAGTTTACTATGGGTGATACTGGGGAAGAACAACGTACTCAGGACCTAATTAGCACTAAGCTTAAGAATGGTATGACTCTAAATGAAGCTCGTGAGGCGAATGGATTACCTCATAAAGAAGGTTTTGATACTCCAGGTGATTCTAATAACTGGGTACAATATCAAACGATTCAAGCTAAAACTGACCCTGCTAGTTCCTATACACAACAACATAAAAATGATGCTAATCCAACTAATGGTGATGCTCCTGAATTTAATCCTAATAAGGATGATAAATCCCAAGGTGATGATGATTTGAAGCAACCACTACCACCTACTGATAAAAATAAGGATAATTCAAAATAAGTGTTATATTATACTTAGTGAAAGTCAATATAAGGTGGTGAGTTTGAACGGAAGCTACTAAATTAGAAGATACCCTAAATTTTTATGTGCCAATTGATACTATTAAATCAGTGAGTGCTGATGATACAGTTGAAAAAGGTAGTAATGGACAGATTCTTGTTTCTGGTTGGGCTTCTACTGGTGATAGGGATTTCCAAGGTGAAACTGTAGAACCAATTGGGATTGATGCTACTTATCTATTTAATAACGGATGGATTGACTATGAGCACGACACTAATAAGGTTATTGGTGCTCCAACTAGTAATTCATATGTTGATACAGATAAAGGTTTATACATAGAGGCTCGTTTGTTTAAGGATGTTCCTGAAGTTAAAGAGATGATGTCACTATATGATAACATCCAAGAGAGTGGTGTAAATCGTAGCTTAGGATTTTCTATTGAAGGAAATGTTAGGGAACGAGATGAGGATGACCCCTCTATTATCAAGGATGTTATGGTAACTGGAGTTGCCCTAACTAAGAATCCTGCCAATGGTTCAGCTTTACTTGATTCTGTTATTAAGTCTAATAATGCTAAACAGGTAGAGAAGAATAAGTGGATGCGGGCATATAAGAAGACCCGTCCTAACAATGCTAAAAAGACTTATGAAGCAGGTTATGGCATTACTCCAGAAACACAGCATGACGGAGGAGCCTTAAGACCAGAGTCACTTCTAAGTCATATTACATATTTAACCCATTCTATGGAACAGTTAAATGAAAATGGTGACTTAGATGAGTTTATTCATGAAATGGCTAAGGCTATTGATGAAAGAAGTCCAGAAGATAAATCCATTAAAGCAATGTTTTTGCAAATAACAACTGGAGTTTCAAAATCAGAGGCTTTGCGAACTTTAGCAGGTGAAGATGAAGGTATAGATAATACTAAATTAGAACATCAGTTAGATGCAAATCCTAATACTGGTGATGAAGATGATGACGATTAATTAAAGGAGGCAACTTACACTTGGCAAAGAGTGCACAAGAGGCATTAGAAAAGATTAATGCTACACAAAAGTCAATTGCGGATAAAGCAGAAGAAATTAATAAATCTGTTGAAGATGCAAAAGATAAAGAGGAAAAGGCTGAAAAATCAGAACAACCAGAACAAAAAGAATGTGATGATAAAGAAGCTAAGAAGTCAGAAGCAGAAGATAAGAAAGATGACAAAGACAAAGAAGAAAAGTCTGAATCTAAAGAAAGTACTGGTAAACTGGAACATGAAAAGGCTCCAGAAAAAGACCCAGCAGCTAAATCACTTGAAGCTGACATTACTTCTGGTAATGTAGCTAATACTGGCGTTGACTATTTAGAGGCAGTTAATAAGTCTTTGGACTTAGTTAATACTATGTTTGGTGCATACCAGGAATTAGCTAAATCAGTTACAGCAGATAAAGAAGTAGAAAAGTCTGTTGAGAAGTCTCAAAAAGATATGGATGACCCTGATGATGATATCGAAGAGTCAGCTAAATCCAAAAAGTCAGAAGCAGAAGATAAGAAAGATGACAAAGACAAAGAAGAAAAGTCTGAATCTAAAGAAAGTACTGGTAAACTGGAACATGAAAAGGCTCCAGAAAAAGACCCAGCAGCTAAATCAGAAGATAAGGGTGAAGTAGAGAAATCTATGGTTTCTGTTAAACCTTTAGGGGAAGATAAGACCGAAAAGTCTATCACTGATGACTCTGGTATTTCTAAGGAAGACTTTATTGATGTCGTTTCCAAGTCCATTAATAACTATGAAGATGCTAATAATGTTATTAACTATAGTGATAGTATCTCATTATTAAAATCATTAAAGGAAAAAGCTTCTGAAGCTGATTATATCTCTAATGATATGGTAGAGGAATACGAAAAAGCTTAAAGCTATATTGTAGTTAGTGATAACCAAATTAACTGTATATAACTTTAAAGTTGGGCTTGGGCTAAGCCGTGGTAAAGAGAGTGAACTTCTGGTTGAAACTTGAAATAGTGAATACTAAGTTGTACTTGTTCCCAAAACGTATCTAATATGAAGTCATATTGTAGTAGTAGATAGTCATTATATTATATTATGAATAACTAATAACGGATGTAATTTGAAAGGTAGGTTTAAATTAGCTTGGCAGAAAAAACGCTTAAAGTTAAAGGTAAGGATGATTTAAACAAATCACTCTTTACAAAAGATGAAGATGTAAACAAAAGCATCTATGGTGCAGACCAAATGGATGTTATCGGTAAGTCAATGAGTGCAGGTTATGGCATTTCACCAGAAACACAACATGATGGTGGTGCTTTACGTCCTGAATCATTAGACCGTGATATTAAGCAAGAAACATGGAGTACACAAGACTTCACAATCTTTAATGATATTGCTCGCCAACCTTCACGTTCAACAGTTGAAAAATACATTGTTTACTATGACCATGGTAAAGTTGGACATGAACGTTTCCAACCTGAAGTTGGTATTGGTAACCAGACACAACCAAGTTTAGACCAAAAGACTGTTAACATGAAGTATCTTGCAGCTACTTCACAAACAAGTATGGTATTGCAACACTCTAATGTTGTTGCTGACCCAATTGCGGTTCAAGAAATGGGTGCCATTAATGTTTTAGCTAAGACAATTGAATGGGCTATCTTCTATGGAGATGCTGATTTGACTCGTCAGGAAGCAGGTCAAGGTTTACAATTTGATGGCTTGTCTAAGTTGATTGATAAAGGTAATATCATTGATGTTCGTGGTAAAGGTATTTCTCCTTCATTGCTTAATAAAGCAGCTGTTATGATTGGTAAACGTGGTTTCGGTACAGCTACTGATGCTTATATGCCTATTGGTATTCAGGCTGATTTCGTTAACAAGTACTTGGGTGCACAACGTGTGGTATTACCTACACAAGACGGTATGCAAGCAGGTATGAATGTTGATTCATTCTTGAGTACTCGGGGTCGTATCCGTTTGAATGGTTCAACAATCATGGATTTGGACAATGTTTTGGATGAAAGCAAACGTCCTTCACAGGGTGCTCCATTAGCTCCTAGTGTAGAAGCAGAAGTAGTTTCAGACCAAGGTGGACAATTCTTAGCAGAAGATGTTGTTGAAGGAGACAATAAGCATGTTGTTGTTCCTGCTGAAGTAGGTAAGGACTTGAAGTATCGTGTAGTTGCTGTGGGTCATAATGGTGATTCAATGCCTAGTGACGTTATCTCGGCTAAACCAGCTAACGCTACAGACGGTATTAAATTGACAATTACTTTGGATGCTCTCTCTTCAGAAGCTCCAGAATACTTTGCTATTTATCGTCAGTCATTAATTGATGATGAAAATGGTGACTTCTACTTGGTAGGTCGTGTTGCTGGTAATAAATTGAATGGTAATCAAGTAGAATTTGTTGATACAGATGACACTATTGCGGGTACTGCTGACATCTTCGTATTACAAAATGATGCACAAGTATTGAACTTGTTTGAATTTTTGCCAATGACAAAACTTCCATTAGCCGTTGTAACTAATGCCACTTCTTTTTCCGTACTTTGGCAGGGGGCATTACGTCTCTCCTTCCCTAAACGTGTAGTACGTATCAAGAACGTTCACTATGCAACTGGTGATGACGAATTTAAGTTTTGTTAACTAGAATATAAACTATAGGGTCTCTTAATTGAGACTCTATTTTTTTTTTGCATTAATTTATAAAAACCTATTGACATTTTATTTTACACGTTGTATACTATCCTTATAATTAAAAATAAATTAAGTAAACAGGAGGAATTAATTATGACGGATACAGAAGTATATGATTTTGAAGGTAATGATGTAAGAACTATGGTACTAGGTGAAGAACCTTGGTTTGTGGGAAAAGATATTGCTAAAGCGTTGGAATATAAGAATATACCAGATGCCTTAAGGACTCATGTTGATAAAGATGACAAGAAAACATTGGCATATAAGGCTTATCGTGAATCACGACAAGCTAATTTATGGAAAGGAAAAGATTACTCTAACAAAACTATTATTAATGAATCTGGAATGTACTCCTTAATTATGGGAAGTAAGTTAGATTCTGCAAAAAGATTTAAGCACTGGGTTACTTCAGAAGTACTACCTTCTATCCGTAAGCATGGTATCTATGCAACTGAAACTACTATTGATAATCTATTAGCTAACCCAGATAATGCTATTAAAGTATTCACTGAATTAAAAAATGAACGTGAAGCTCGTAAGCAGGCAGAATTAAAGCTTAAAAACGAAAAAGAAGATGTAGAGTTTGCTAAGGCAGTTGGTAATTCAAAAGGATTGATTTCAATGGGTCAGATGTCTAACATTTTATCTAAAAACGGGGTTGATATTGGTAGAACAAGATTTTTTGAGTGGGCTAGAAGTATCCATGCAGTTAAGCAGTCAAACCAAGACCCAACTCAGTGGGCTATCAATATGGGTATTTTAACTTCACAGGAAACTCATAAAGTTGATGGCTATGGTAATGACCATGTATTTGTAACTGCTAGAGTAACACCTAAAGGTCAGAAGTACATTTTGCAGAAGTTTGGTGTAGTTAGTGGTGAAATTAATTTATTAAACAATGAGGTTGATTAGAATATGACTAAAAAATCAAAGAAAAATTCTAAAGATTACATTTGGCTTATGAGTACTTTATTTTCAGATAGTGTTTACTCATTTGTAAAGGGTAAGTATGACTTAACTGAAGATGAATATAAGAATTACCAAGATAATGGTTCTTTTCTAGTGGATATACGGGAAAGCAAACACTACACAACTTATGTGTTGTATGTAGATAAGTATGCTACTATTAAGCATAATGATTCTAAGAAACCTAAAACAAAACGTAAAAATAGTAAAACTAAGAAGGCATAGATTAAATTCTATGTCTTTTTTGTATATCTTATAATTGTATTTTAATATGTGGTATACTAGAGCTATATTGTAACTAGTAGAGATATGTATAGGAAGTAGGTGAGTTTTTGGCAATTACATATATTGACCAGTTCATTTTAGATAGATTAAAGTCATTAATTCAAGGGTTTCTATCTGATAGCTATATTGTAAAAGAGGAGATTCTTCCTAATTTACCTGACAGGCTAGTAACTGATTTTGTTGATACCTATTGTAATGATGATAATCATAAGGGTATTAATATTCCTGTTACTATGACTTTTCCACAGCAAAGCCAAAATCATCCATTTATTTTAGTCCAATTTAAACAAGGAGTAGAGGCTAAAGAAGATGCTTCAATTGGAAATGTCCAAGGCTCCGTTTACAATAGCTTAGAGGGTGATTCCGTAGTTGCTAAGCTACCTATTACTACAGAAGGCTCTCAGGCTTACATAGAGCTTCCTGAAGAGGTTTTTAAGGTGTATGCTGTTAAAGAGACTACTACGTATAAATTGTCTGAAAACAGGGTCTATGTTCCTTATTTTGACTTTTATAAGAATGGTACTCATTATATGCATATTACGTATGCTAGGAAGACCAATAAAAAAGAAGCTAATATGTTACCTAAGGGAATTGTGGAACAGGAACAGGTAGTAGTTGATTTTTGTTCTACTAATATGGATACTTTAAGGTGTATGGTCGGTTTACTAACTGCTACTTCTATTTATTTAAAAGATACTTTAGAAGCAAATTCTGATATCGAATTGCCTAGTATAAGTACTGAGGGTACTGATTTAATAATGGAAGTTAATAATCCTACTGAATCAGTATCAGGACAACAAATATTTTATCGTAGAATGACAATTACCTTTAAATCACTTCATACTTTACCTGTTAATGCAGGAGATAATAAATATGACTATCATCTTACACCTGAAATAAAAGATTGGAGAGAAGATTAACTTGGCAAAAATTAAGTTATACTCCCTGACTAAATTTGTAGATTCAGTTAAGCAATCAAGTAAATATCGGAATGTATCTGATATTACTTTAGCAGGATTCAAAGCTACTATGAAAAGTCAGGATAAAGAATATGTGTTTAATGAACAAGAGTATGTAGATGCTCTTGATGAATATTTAAAATAGGAAAGGTATGATAAATTAAATGGCATTTACAGATGTTTCGAAAGCAGAATCATATAAACGTATTTATCCAGTTGGGAACATGTATCGTCCTCACGTTGAAACAGATTATAATGATGATGCACTATCTAATCAATCTGGTAATTCTGATAAGAATATCTTCTTAATTGGTTCTGCCACTGATGGAAATCCTAGTGAGGTTTATGAAGTTACCTCTTTAGACCAAGCAAAGGGAATTTTTGGTTCTGGTGATTTGGTTGATGCAATGGAGTTAATTTGGAATCCAGCAAATAACCAAACTCAACGGGGAGGCACAGTATACGCTTTGCGTGCTGAAAATGCAGAGCCAGCTAGTTTGACCAAGGGAAAGTTCATCTTTACTTCTAAAGTATTTGGTGATAATGCTAACCAGATTTTCTTAGCCTATGATAAGGATGCGATTTCTGGTGCTAACCGATTAGAAGTTAAATACCCAGTTAAAAACTATGACAAGACATACACTAATATTGGTGATGTTTTCCAAGTTGCTTATACTGGACAGTCAAAGGTAGCTCAGATTGAAGTAACACAGGCAGATGATTCTGGTAATGCTACTAACGTATCTATTTCGTTGGGTGATTCTGAAGATACACTATCAGAAGTTATGAATTTAGATTTAACCAAGAATAGTTATGAGAAGATGTACCAAGTAATGGATTCAATTTCAAGTTTACCAGGATTTGAACTTATTAATAGCTCGCAAGCAACTTCAATTGACTCTAAGTATCTAGACTTGCAAAAAGTTGTTTTACCTACACAAGCTCAGGTTATGGTATCACCTAAGGATACTGGTGCTGATGTTCAAGTCAATGATGCTAAGGTTGAATACCAAACAATTAAGTCTATTGGTGGAGACTTAAGTCAAAAATTGCGTAATGACCCTTACGTATCTGTAGCTATTAATCAAATGGAAGATTACCCAGCAGATTTTGCTGATACTCCTCTTAGTGGTGGTAGCACAGGTAATGTGCCAGTTTCATGGGCTGACAAGTTTGAAGGAGTATTGGGACATAATGTTTACTATATTGTTCCTTTAACAAGCCAAGAAAACATCCATGCTGAATTAAAAGAGTTTATGGATGAAGAATATGTATATGGATTTAACTATCGTGGTTTTGTTGGTGGAGGCTTTGATGAATCTGATGCCGATGCAATCTCACGTAGAATCTCCCTTGGTTCTAACCGTATTGGTTTAGTAGCTAACTCTGGTTACTATACATCACTATCAGGTCAAAAGAAACATATTCCTGCCTATCTGATGGCAGCAATGGTTGCTGGTGTTGCTTCTAGTTTGCCAATTGGTAACTCGTTAACAAATAAGTATCTGGACTTAGTATCATTAGACCAAAACTTTGCAGGTTCAGTATTGGACCGTTTAGATGCTAATGGTGTTATTGCTATTGAACGTATTGTTAACCGTAATGCTAGTGGTGGTTACAAGATTGTAGAAGATGTTACAACGTCTAATTCAACTAATGAACCAGTTAAGGCTCTCATTTCCTTGGGTGAGTTAACTGACTTCCTGTTTGATGACTTGCGGACACGCTTGGATGAAACTTATATTGGTGCTAATGTACGTATTAATAGTGCCGACCTAGTTAAACAAGATATTATTACTTTCCTAACCGAAAAGAAAGCAGATGGGTTAATTGTTGACTTTTCTGAATCTGACATTGGAGTAACCATTGATGGACAGAACATCTATATTATCTTTGCTGTTAGTCCTAGTCTTGAAGTTAGAAATGTTATTGCTCAAGGTGTTTACAATAACTATTCTGCTACTACAGAATCAACGGACGAACAATAAGAAAGGGGAAGATAATATATGGCTACATTAGCTGGACAAAAAACAGAAACAACAAACCGTATTTATATCATGATGAAACACAAAGTTATTGGGCGTGCTCAGAACATGACTGTCAATACTGACTTTGGCGCAGAGCGTGTGTATGAAATAGGTAACTACATGTCACCTGAAATTGTGTATTTGAAGTATACAGGAAGTCTAAATCTCGAACGTTTCCGTACTATTATTGATGATTTAGCCGATGATAGCATGGGAATTACTGCTATGGGTGAGGAAATTCTGAAACGTGATGTTCTAGACACGAACATTACTGATTCTATTACAAGTAAAGTAGTTGCTACATACCGTGGTTGCAGTGCCTTGACGACTGACTATAGTTACCAGGCTAATAGTATCACTTCAGAGTCACTATCTATGGGATTCTTGTCGGCATCGAACGGACATAATTAGAAAGTTTCTAAACTAGGAGAAATAAAAATCTCCTAGTTTTATTTTAAATTACTTGACATTACCACTATATTGTAGTAGAATGGTTTACATAAAGAAGGGAAGTAATATAATGCCAAGAAAAATAACTTATAATGAAGTAAAAGAAAACATTGCAAGTATGAATGGTTTAGAGCTACTAACTACAGAGGGTCAGTATAAGAATGCCAATACAAGGATTAAAATTAGACACCACAATAAAGATATTGACCATATTATTTATACAAAGCTAATGACCATTTTTTTAGAAAAAGAGATGACCGGGCTTTAAAACTTGTTGAACAAGTAATAAAAAACTAAAGCGATATATAAACGACAAAAAAATAAAAGCTTCACAGTACAAAAACTTAATTTTTGTTTCTTGTACAAAAATACTTACTATGTTAATATACAGTTGAAAGAAGTCAGAGGTTCGTGTGACCCGATTGGAACCTCTGGAGATTATATCTCTGCCGTTTTTTGGCTAACGTGGTGATAAAGGTCAATCATCAAAAACTTACTTTCGGGGTCTCAGGTGCATACCCTTTAAATGTATTCCTTATTTCGTAGCTAAGGTAACTTGTTACGAACGTTTATTAATTTTGGCTTAGGAGAAGCCGTGACATCTTGCATGTCGAAAACAAGCACCTTTCATTTTAATAATAACGGCGAATGTGCTTATGTACATTCGCTTTTTTACATAAAACTAAATATTTAGAAAGAAAGTTCTTTATGCAAGACGAAAAAAAATTTGTTTCTACATATCAGCTCACAGAGCTTCTTCGCAAAGATAAGAATATCGAGCCCGAACATTTTAAAGAACAAAGGATATGGAATATACTAATAAGTCAGAAAAGACATTCCCTGATTTGGTGGATGTAAGTAATCTTCGGTATGATTTCTATCTTAATGACTATAATGTATTGATTGAGTATGATGGACCACAGCATGATGCAAAGAATAAAAATAAGAGTCATTGGGATAATTTTGATTATGACTTATTACACAAGCATGACTTGATGAAGAATGAATATGCTAAGAAGCATAGTATTCCTTTAAT
>ENA-UOOH01002417-UOOH01002417.1-fermentation-metagenome-genome-assembly--contig:-NODE-2417-length-16092-cov-4.808318_pt1 | contig 16092 bp, 19 predicted proteins | sample MGYA00245778_ERZ724025 | MGnify/ENA primary metagenome ERZ724025 (study PRJEB28704, sample SAMN03018313) | fermentation metagenome | biome: anthropogenic terrestrial biome; feature: soil; material... | reverse complement strand
TGTCCACCAGCATGTCCCCACCGGTGATGGCTGCCGCCGTTAAAAACGTTCCCGCCTCGATCCGGTCCGGGATCACGGTGTGGACAGCTCCACTCAGGCGGGGCACGCCTTCTACCCGGATGACTTTTGTTCCGGCTCCCTTGATTCTGGCGCCCATGTTGTTTAAAAAATTGACCAGGTCCACAATCTCCGGTTCTTCGGCAGCATTTTCAATAATGGTGTGGCCCTTTGCTAGACAGGCGGCCATGAGCAGGTTCTCGGTAGCGCCCACACTGGGAAAATCGAGGTAAATCCTACTTCCGGTCAGGACGCCGGCTGCGGCCTCAATGCAGCCGTGTCCGTAAATAACCCTGGCGCCCATAGCTTTAAAGCCTTTCAAATGCAGGTCGATGGGCCGGGTACCAATAGCGCAACCACCCGGCAACGGCATTACGGCCCTTCCGGTACGGGCCAGGAGAGGGCCCATCACGAGGAAGGAAGCCCGCATCAACCGCACGTATTCATAGGGCGCCTCGGCTTCCTTGAGGTCCGGCACGGAAACGGTGACTTCCCCTTCACTCCTGGAAATCCTGGCTCCTAACTTCTCAATCAATTTGCAAATGGTCGTGACGTCGGCCAGGCTGGGAATATCCTGCAAGATACAGGTTCCTTCCGACAGGAGGGAGGCGGCAATAATGGGTAGGACGGCATTTTTAGCGCCGCTCACTTTGACGGAGCCCTTCAGGTTTTTTCCACCGCGTACAATTAGCTTTTCCACCGGATCCCCCCTGCTAGTATTCCGTAAAAATGACCGGAGAGGCCGCATAGACATACGTGACGTGCTCCACCGGGCTGCTGCGCAGGGCTACATTGAGGTTGATTTCTTTATTGTCGTAACGAAGGTCACTGATGAACTGCGGGCTTAAACCCGTTAAACTGACCAGGTTGTCTTTCACGGTTTTCTCTTGAATGCCGGCGTCGGCCTGGTTCATCATCTTTTCAGCGCCTGTTAAAAGTTCCTCGCCGTTTAACTCGCTTTTAATTTTTCCCGCGTAGGTTATAGCCGTACGGCTCTCCTCGCCGCAGCCGCTCAGAGCTTTCCGGATTTTACGCTTATAAAGTCCCGTTTTTTTGCTGTCTACCCCGTCCAGGCTGACCATCACGTGGGAGATCTTCTTACCCTTTTCAATTTCCATCGTTTGACCTACTACGGAAATTGCGCAACCCCCATCCAGCAGACCCTCCAAGCGGATTCCGCAGGCATATGGATTTTGCCAGCTTTCATACCTGCGGCCCTCCCCGGACAGTTTCAGCCGCGTAGCAACCTGGCTCACCAGCTCCCGGGGATCATGGGTCCCGGTTGTTCCTTCGTCAACCCTGACCCAACCGGCGACATTCACAGAGCTCAGTTCGGCCCCGGAACACTTAATCAGCCCGAGCAGGGCGGTGTTTTCCCGGTAAGCGCTGAAAACGTTCCTGCAGGCGGGGGAAAAAGCAAATGCCAGCAGGAAAACCACTACAATTACGCTTGATCCTGTCAACCATTGGTGTTTTTTAAACATGAGCATCCTTCCAGTATGAAGAGTAAACGTTCATGCTCCTATTCTTACCATTTTTTTCAATGCAGATACAAAATTCGCTGTACTGCTCATTAATTAAGAAAGCCAACCTCTGCGACCTTTTTTCAAAGGCGTAAAGGGGGTAGAAAAAAATTTAACCGGAACTGTTTGTCCGGTTAAAAAATAAACATAAACATACAAATGGTACTGCCTAGCCATCACTGGCTGCCTTGAGGCGGGTCAGAGCACGCCTTAAGGCAAGCTCCGCCCGGAGAGTATCCAGATCAGGGGTCTTTGTGGAAAGCCTCTCTTCGGCCCGCCGCTTGGCTGCCTCGGCACGGACCACGTCGATTTCTTCAGCCCTTTCGGCAGAGGTTGCCAGGACGGTGGTCTTGTTGTTGCGAACCTCCATGAAGCCGCCGCTTACCACAACCTTGAACTTTTTGCCCTCCTGCTCGATTCTCAGAATGCCGATGTTAAGAGATGTGATCAGCGGGGCGTGCTCCGGCAATATACCCAATTCACCGTCGGTACCCGGCGCCACCAGAAAACTCACATCCTCGCTGAAAACCTTTTTCTGAGGAGTTACGATTTCCAGTCGTAGGTTTTTTTCCGACATAGCTGCGCACCCCCCTCTATTATCCGGCTAATTTCTTAGCTTTTTCCGCTGCTTCTGCGATGCCGCCGACCATGTAGAAAGCGTCTTCCGGCAGGTCATCATGCTTGCCGTCGAGGATCTCCTGGAAGTCCCGGATGGTATCCTTCAGCGTGACATACTTGCCTGACATACCGGTAAAGGCTTCCGCAACAGCGAATGGCTGTGAAAGGAACTTCTGCAGTCTCCGGGCGCGGGCCACGATGAGTTTATCCTCGTCAGAAAGTTCTTCCATACCGAGGATGGCGATGATATCCTGAAGTTCCTTATAGCGCTGGAGTACCTTCTGCACACCCCGAGCCACGGCGTAGTGCTCGTTGCCTACGACCAGCGGGTCAAGAATCCGGGAGGTAGAGTCCAGGGGGTCCACCGCAGGGTAAATGCCCAGCTCGGAAATCTGCCGGGAAAGAACGACAGTACCGTCCAGGTGGGCAAATGTGGTTGCCGGGGCCGGGTCAGTCAGGTCGTCGGCAGGCACGTAAACAGCCTGTACCGATGTAATCGAACCCTTCTGGGTAGAAGTAATCCGCTCCTGCATCTGGCCCATCTCGGTAGCCAGGGTCGGCTGATAGCCCACCGCGGAAGGCATCCGGCCGAGAAGTGCGGAAACCTCGGAACCGGCCTGGGTGAAACGGAAGATGTTATCAATGAACAGCAGGCCGTCGGCGCCCTCCTCGTCACGGAAATACTCGGCCAGGCACAGTCCTGAAAGCACCACCCGTAGACGGGCTCCCGGCGGTTCGTTCATCTGGCCGAACGCCATGGTCATCTTGTCTAGAACGCCGGACTCAGTCATTTCACGTAAAAGGTCGTTCCCTTCCCGGGTGCGCTCACCCACACCGGCAAAAACCGAGATACCGCCGTGCTGCTTCGCAATGTTGTTGATCAGCTCCATAACAACAACGGTTTTGCCTACACCGGCGCCGCCGAACATGCCTATTTTACCACCTTTGAGGAAGGGCACCAGCAGGTCAATCACCTTAATACCGGTTTCCAGCTGTTCCGTCTTGGTGGACTGGTCCACTAGCGTAGGCGCGGGGCGGTGAATGGGATACCTTTTATCGGTCGGAATCGGGCCTTTGCCGTCAATGGGATCTCCTAGAACGTCGATGAGGCGCCCCAGAGAAGCTCTTCCCACCGGGACGGTAATGGGCGCGCCGGTATCCGCCGCCTCCATCCCGCGGACCAGACCGTCCGTGGCGCTCATGGCCACCGCGCGGACTGTATTGTTCCCCAGGTGCTGGGCAACTTCCAGGGTAAGGTCAAACTTCCGTCCAAACATGTCTTCCTTGTCGCTTTTGATTCTCAGAGCGTTATAAATCTCAGGCACCTGCCCGGGCGGAAAACGAATGTCCACCACAACGCCGATGACCTGCACAACTTGACCAACGTTCATTCGCTGCTCTTACCTCCTTCGCTACAACTTAAAACTAAAAGCGAGTTAACAGGAATTAGATAATCCGTTTGATTTTGATAACAACGTTTTTATTCACCCTGTTAATCCCGTGATCTAACTGTTTTTACTCCAGGGCAGCAGCGCCGCCGACGATCTCGGAAATCTCCTTGGTAATCTGGGCTTGACGGGCCCGGTTCAAGGTCATGGTCAATTGGTCGATGATATCCGAGGCGTTCTTGGTAGCGTTATCCATGGCTGTCATCTGGGAACTGTAAAAACCGGCTTTTGTCTCTAAAAGTCCCTGGAATATAGCGTTCTCAATATACCTCGGCAACAACTCAGACAGCACCGCTTCGGCAGAAGGCTCGAATATATAATCAACTTTCTGGGCCTCTCCTTCGCCTTTCTCCTCAACGGGCGGCTCAGCCGGCAGAATTTTGTGCAGAACGGGTCTCTGTATCAGCACGTTGATGAACTGGCTGTAGATCAAGTAGACCTCGTCGTACTCCTCCGCCGAATATTTCTCAATAACAAACGAAGCAATATCCCTAGCTGTGCCGTACTTGATATCTTCACCCAGACCCACATACTGTTTGGCGATTTTGAACCCGCGGCGTTGGAAAAAGTCGCGGCTCTTGCGCCCAACGGTGATTAGATTCAAGTCTGTGGTTACCTTTTTAATTTCCTGGGTCGCACTGCGGATCACGTTACCGTTGAAACCGCCGCAAAGTCCCCGGTCGGCCGTCATAATGATATAGGCGATCTTTTTGGGTTCACGCACGGCTAAAAGCGGATGACTTACCCCGCTGGAAGCTACAGCGACCCTGCCCAGCACGCCCTTAATCCGCTTGGAATAGGGGCGGGCGGACAGCACCGAGTCCTGAGCCTTGCGCATTTTAGCCGCTGAGACAGCTTTCATGGCCTTGGTGATCTGCTGGGTACTTTTAATACTTTTAATGCGGCGCCGCAAGTCTCGTAAACTTGCCATCTACGTTTTCACCACCTCTTAATTCGGTAGTCGGTAGTCTAAGATCAATTTATATATCATGCGCTACCGCCAGTGGCTGGCTTGATTACAGTTCGGCTTATAAACCTTTCGTAGCCTTAAAGCCTCCCTTGAAGTCCTCAATGGCCGCGCGCAGGTCTGTTTCAATACCTGTCAGTTCGCCCGTTTTGCGGATGGTCTGGCCGATATTGGGCTTGTTGGCCTTCATATACTTCAGTAGTTCGGCTTCAAAGGGCTGGACCATTTCCACGGGTAGATCGTCAAGGTATCCGTTGGCCGCGGCGTAAATGCTCATGATCTGATCCTCAATCGGCATGGGCACATATTGCCCTTGCTTCAGCAGTTCTACCATACGTTCACCACGGGTTAATCTGGCCTGGGTCGCCTTGTCCAGGTCGGAGCCGAACTGGGCGAAAGCGGCAAGCTCGCGGTACTGGGCCAGGTCGATGCGGAGACTGCCGGCGATCTTCTTCATCGCCTTCACCTGGGCCGAACCTCCAACCCGGGAAACCGAGATACCCACGTTAACCGCCGGGCGTACCCCTGCGTAAAACAGGTCGGGCTCCAGGAAGATCTGTCCGTCAGTAATAGAGATCACGTTGGTTGGAATGTAAGCTGAAACGTCGCCTGCCTGGGTCTCGATAATGGGCAGGGCGGTCATGGAGCCGGCGCCCAGGTCGTCGCTGAGCTTGCAGGCCCTCCCCAAGAGCCGGCTGTGCAGGTTAAACACGTCACCGGGATAAGCCTCACGGCCCGGCGGCCGACGCAAAAGCAGGGACAGTTCGCGGTATGCGGAAGCCTGCTTGGAGAGGTCGTCATAAATGATCAGGACGTGCTTGCCCTCGGCCATAAACGCTTCACCCATGGCGGCTCCCGAAAACGGGGCAAGATAAAGCAGCGGGGCCGGGTCGGAGGCAGTAGCGGAGACAATGATAGTATACTCCATCGCACCCGTTTCCTGCAGTTTTTGCAGCACGTTGGCCACAGTGGACTGTTTCTGGCCCACGGCAACGTAAATGCAGATTACATCTCCGCCCTTCTGGTTAATAATGGCGTCAACCGCAATAGCAGTTTTGCCGGTCTGGCGGTCGCCAAGGATAAGTTCCCTTTGGCCGCGGCCAATCGGGATCATCGAGTCAATGGCCTTGATCCCGGTCTGGAGGGGCTGGTGCACCGACTTCCGGAAGATCACGCCGGGGGCGATTTTTTCTACCGGGTTAAATTTGTCACTGCTAATCGGGCCCTTCCCGTCCAGGGGCTGGCCCAGAGGGTTCACCACGCGGCCGATCAGGGGATCGCCCACAGGCACGGACACGATCCGGCCGGTGCGCTTAACGGTATCACCCTCCTTGATGTGCTTGTAAGGCCCGAGAATAACGCACCCGATGTTGTCTTCTTCCAGGTTCAGGGCCATCCCCAGCACGCCGCCGGGGAATTCCAGCAGTTCCATGGACATACATTCCATCAAGCCATACACACGGGCGATACCGTCACCTACTGTGAGAACGGTACCGACATCAGTCATCTCGATCTGGGCCTGGTATTTGTCTATCTGCTGCCGAATAATCGAGCTGATTTCTTCAGGTCGCAAATTCATCTACTGGTTCACCCCTATCTAGTTAACTTATTGCCTTAAGACGCTCTTTTAGGGTAGCCAATCTGGTTTTTATACTGCCGTCAATAAATTTATCCCCTATACGCACTACAACCCCGCCAATCAGGGACGGGTCAACAAGATAAGAGGTTTCCATTTTTTTGCCGGTCAGTCTGGCCAGAACCTGGTTTAACTCACCCTTTTCCCGGTCGTTCATTGCTACCGCCGTGGTGACTTTGGCCGTAACGATATTTCGGCCGGTATTGGCCAGGGCGACAAACTCGGCCACAATGTCTAAAAAGTGGGTCTCCCGCCGCCGGTCAACCAGCAAGGCAAGAAAGTTACCTGTTACTTTAGAGATTTTTTCTTTAAAAAGTTGGTCCAACAAGTCTTTTTTGGCAGCAGGGGTAATCTGGGGATGGTAAAGCAGTTTTTGCAAATCGGGATTATCCTTAAGAATACCCTCAATTGCTTTCAGCTCACTCTCAATTCTGTCCACCATATTTTTGTGTTTTGGCAAACCCTCTTGCTGTGAGGCGATATCGTACAGCGCTGTCGCGTAACGCCCCGCTACAGGTCCCCCGATCATTGCAGTTCCCCTGCCTCTTTAATAAATTCCTCAATCATGCTGCGCTGAATTTGGTCATCCATTCTTTCACTAATAATCTTACCGGCAACCATTATGGACAGGGAAGCAACCTGGTCACGCAACTCCGTAATTGCTTTTTGTTTTTCCCGTTCGATATTGGCAAGAGCGTCGTCCTTCAGTCTTGCAGCCTCTTTCTTGCCATTCTCAATAATCCCCAGAGCCTGTTCTTCCCCGGCCCTGGTTGCTTTTTGAATAATTTCCTGGGCCTGCTCCCGGGCACGGCGCATTTCAGCCTCATACCCGGTCCTGAGTTGCTCAGCCTGCTGCCTTTCCTGTTCGGCGGCGGCAATGTTATTGGCAATATGATCTGAGCGGGCAGCCAGCAGCTTTACCAAAGGCTTATAGGCCACCAAACGCAAGAAGATTAATAAAATTATAAAATCAGCTATCTGCGCAAGCACCGTTGCGTTAAACTCTAACACTCGTTCCCCTCCTTCCATCTCCCTGTGGACAAAAGGAAGGCGATAGCGAAAATGGACATCAACGTGATCCATAAATCGTTTTTGAAGCACACCATCTTGACAAATAAAGTACAAGAGCCAGGATTTTAAAAGCTGGGATAGCAGGAATCCAAAAACCCCGGATCCCTGCCCAGCAACGATAACGCTCACGTCTTACGACCAACTCGCTATGCCTTTTTTGCCATAACGTTTGATTCTAACTAGGACACGCTACCCAAAAGTATGAAGGCGATAACGACCGCAATGATGGGCATAGCTTCGATTAGACCAACAGAGATAAACATAGTGGTCATAATAGAACCCCTAGCCTCCGGCTGACGGGCAAGGCTTGAAACGGCACTACCGGTAACCATACCGTCACCAATACCGGCTCCGAGAGCCGCCAGACCCACTGCCAGGGCAGCTCCTATAGCAGCACCAGCTCCTAATTCCATACGTCTCCCCTCCTTTCCAAATTAAAATTAATTAATCCTATTTAATTATCTGGATAGCAAATGGCTAATCCAACAAGTGTGACCCGCATCGATCCCCCTAGTGATCGTCCGCCACGGCCTGGCCTACGTAGGCTATGCTGAGCATTGTGAAAATGAAGGCCTGAATACAGCCCACAAAGATACTGAATGCCAGCCAAACGACTGAAGCGATAAAGCCCCCGAAAACATGGATCCATCCCCCCAGCATACCTAACAGCACGGCAATCAAAACCTCGCCGGCGTAAATGTTCCCGTAAAGACGGAAAGTCAGCGTGATGGGCTTGGCCAGGTCTTCGATGATGTTAATGGGAAGGAAAAATACGAATGGCTTGAGATAGTGCTTGAAGTAACCGAGACCCTTGTACCGGATGCCGAAGATGAAAATCAGGCAGAAGGTACACAGAGCCAGACCCAGGGTAGTATTGTAGTCTGCTGTTGGGGAAGTCAATGTCGGTACCAGTCCAATGAGGTTGCCAAACAAGATAAAAATAAAGTACGTGATGACAATGCTGAGAAAAGACGCACCTTTCCTGGGATCCATGTTTTCATTGACCAGGCCCCTAATAAACTCCCATAAAATCTCTAAAATATTCTGCGCCCCTCTGGGCTTGTTCAAGCTCATATTCCGCGTGGCCGCAATGCAAAACAGCATCACCAGGATCATGGTAATCCAGGTCATGATCAGGGTCTTGGGATTAAAGGCCAAATGCGTGTTGCCGAGAGTTACCTCCCATGGATGGTGCGGCCACCCCCAAACATTTAATTGTTGTTCGACTTCGTGTAAACTCAACATAACTCTTTTCTCACCCCTTTCTTTTTTAAATTTTTGACATTATCTTAAGGATTTGGCCTTTCCTGATTCCCCTTCAAGAACCCCATCAGCATCAGGGCGGCTCCGAGCGTAAAAATGCAGGGAACCACAAAAAAACCTGCTGCAGTTGCGTAAACATTAATTGAATCTGTGCGGGAAACAAAAAACAGCACCGCTATGATAATAGAGATCCTCAGGGCATAACCCGTCTTGAGGTGCGCGTTAGCCCTGGGCACAACCATGGTCATGATGGCACGCAACCTTTTGCCCAGAAAAAAAGCATTCCACATACCAGCGCCAGTGCCGACCAAAAAGCCCCAAATATAAGGGTCTTTCGGCCGCAGCACCAAGGCAAGGCAAAAGAACACCATAAGACAAAGAGATATTCTTAATGTCCTGGCAAGCTGACCTTCAAAGTTCCAATCCCGCATTTTCTACTCCCCTAAAAACCCCTTAAGGGTTTTATACACACCCACAGTTCCGGCGGCAAGCCCTATTAAAACTCCCGCCAACATAAACCAGGGCTCGGTGGCCATTCTCTGATCTAAATACTGTCCACCGTAGTAGCCCAGCAGCACCGCAATGGCCAGCTCCATACCAATTGTGGTAGTGAGCGCAAGCGCATGGAGGGCGCCTTCTCGGTCTTGCTTCTTCTTGTCTTTATTATTGTCTTTGTTCTGATCTTTAGTTCCGGTCATTCCCCACCGTTTCCCGTAAGGATAAAAACATCGCTGCGTCATGGTCTTTTTTACCACAAGAAAACTTGCTTCAAATCATTCTCTATCTGGTTTCTACAAAAATAATGTTATTCCTCCAACAGAAGGAGCGAATTATAAAAAATTTTTTCTCAGCTTGCAAAATATATGCCAGGTATATCCGACAGGGTTATTAAAAGGCTACTATGGCAAAAAGAAACTGCACCAGGCTCCCGTCAAAGTATATTTATTAACTTTTCAAATCTGCTACTGCCCTGAACCAGACTTCACGAGATTACCGCCAGGTGTGAATTCCCCCGGCCTTTCACCTGAAAACCCGAACTTGAAACGGATCGCCCGGACTATTCTTTCCGAGGCCTGGCCGTCCCCGTAAGGGTTGACGGCGTTCGCCATTCTTTCATAGAACGCCTCGTTGTCCAGGAGCCTGCGCGTTTCAAGGGCGACGGCTTCCCTGCCGGTTCCGATCAGCCGGACTGTGCCGGCGTCCACCGCCTCGGGGCGCTCGGTGGTGTTGCGCAGCACCAGCACCGGCTTGCCGAGAGACGGCGCCTCTTCCTGGATACCACCCGAGTCACTGAGCACCAGGTAGCTGCGGCTGATCAAATTGATAAAAGGCTCATAATCCATTGGCTCAATCAGGTGAACCCGCTCCAGTCCGCCCAGTTCATCATCCACAACGCTACGCACGGCCGGGTTTTTATGAACGGGAAAGACCACTTCGACATCAGGATAATCCCGGACCACTTCCCGAAGCGCCTGGTAAATTTCGCGCATCGGCTCACCCAGGTTTTCCCTGCGGTGGGTTGTAACCAGAAGGATTCTACGGCTGACGTAATCAATCCCGCTCAGGACGGGATCGTCAAAGCGGTATCCCGGACATACCGTGGCCAGCAAGGCATCGATAACGGTATTTCCGGTAACGAAGATCGTAGAAGCCGAAACTCCTTCGTCCAAAAGGTTTTGCCTGGCAGCGGAGGTTGGTGCAAAGTTCAGGTCGGCCAGCACCCCGGTTAGATGCCGATTGGTTTCCTCCGGAAAGGGGGAAAACTTATTCCTTGTCCGGAGCCCCGCCTCAACATGCCCCACGGGTATATGCAGATAAAAGGCGGCAAGCGCGGCAACAAAGGTGGTTGTAGTGTCACCATGCACCAGGACCAAATCAGGCTTTTCTTTCGACAAGACCTGCTGCAGGCCGGACAGGGCCCGGCCCGTGATATCAAAAAGATTCTGTCCCTGCCGCATAATATTAAGATCGTAGGCGGGGGTAATTCTAAACAAGGCCAGCACCTGGTCAAGCATCTCCCGGTGCTGTGCCGTTACAGCCACCTTACAGTCGATTTCATCCCTGCAAGCTTGAAGCTTTTCAACCAGGGGCGCCATCTTGATGGCCTCGGGCCTGGTTCCGAAAACGGTTATCACCTTAAGCAAAGATTCATCTCCCTGACGTATACTGTCGCATTTTTTAAAACGGCTGCCAGGTTAGGGGGAACTAAATCCATTGGTCAACTGGAAATATTCTATGCCCTAACCCATTTTTAAATACCCTTTTTTTAGGAGCTTTTGGATGTGTTCCTGCCGCGCAAACTCCAGGTCAACACCGTACTGCTCCTCCAGGACGAACATCATGGACACCGCAGTTTGAGCCACATCCAGCAGTTCGCGGGTAATCCTTGCCACAGCTTCCTTTTCACTGCACCTTTCGGCTTCTCCGGAAAGACCCCGCAGCTTGCCGATGGCCTGCGCCAACTCCCCGGCTTCCTCCATCAGTTTAAGGGCGGTTGACTCGATGGTAGGTGTAAGATTATTTAATTTCGGCAAGATGATATTCTTCTTTTCCATTAGAGCTGTCTCCTATGGTGGATCAGGGTAACCCCGGCCTCTTCAAACAGTTTCAGCGCAAGGGGGTCGGGATAGCCACCCCGAAAAACGACTTTTCGAATTCCCGCGTTAATCATGATCTTGGCGCATAAAACGCACGGCTGGTGAGTAACATAGTAAACTGCTCCCTGGATGGCGATCCCGTATACGGCGGCCTGGATCAGGGCGTTTTGTTCGGCGTGCAGACCCCGGCACAGCTCGTGGCGCTCACCCGCCGGAACACCTTTTTGCTCCCGCAAGCAGCCGGTTTCCAGGCAGTGCCTTAAGCCGGCCGGGGCGCCATTATAGCCGCTGGCAAGGATGCGTCTGTCTTTAACGATGAGCGCCCCCACGCTCCGCCGCAAACAGGTGGAACGGCTGGCCACGACACGGGTGATGTCCATAAAATACTGGTCCCAATCAGGTCGGTGGGCCACAGGATGCGGTTGGCAGGCTGCGGACAACGGATTATGACCATCAGGCCCCCGCAGGGGCCTGTCCGTGCTCTCGTCAGGATTGAAGCGTTTCCCCGGATCTTCGCTTTCACAATAAGGCTTGTCTCCCATATAATCGCACCACCATGTTTAGTTCGAAGGCCTTCCACCCCGCAAACTTATTTCCCAATTCCCAGATCTTAATAAAGGGGATAGCGGTCGCACAGGCCGGCTACCTTAGACCGGGCCCTGTCCAGTTTTTCCGGATAGTCACGGTTGACAATGGCATAATCAATGATTTCTGCAATTTGCACCATGTCGGCCTCGTTCAACCCCCGAGTTGTCACCGCCGGGGTGCCGATGCGGATGCCGCTGGCTGTGTTGGGCGGCTGCGGGTCAAAGGGGATAGCGTTTTTATTAATGGTAACGCCGACAGCATCCAGGAGCGTCTGGGCTTCGCTGCCGGTAATTTTTTTACTTCTTAAATCAACCAGGATCAGGTGGGTATCGGTCCCCCCGGAAACGAGGTCAAAGCCCCTTTCGCCCAGCGCCGAAGCCAGCGCCCGGGCATTGTTCACAATCCTTTGCTGGTATTCTCTAAAGCCGGGATCCAGCGCTTCCTTCAGGGCAACCGCCTTGGCGGCAATAACGTGCATCAGAGGCCCGCCCTGGATCCCGGGAAAGACGGCCCTGTTCAGTTTGGCGCCGTACTTTTCACCGTCCCTGCTCAGGATTAAGCCCCCCCTGGGGCCCCGCAGGGTCTTGTGAGTAGTTGTGGTCACCACGTCGGCATGGGGCACAGGATTCATATGCAAGCCCGCTGCCACCAGCCCGGCGATATGGGCCATATCGACCATCAGGTAGGCTCCTACCTCTTCAGCAATTTCCTTCATCTTGTAAAAATCAATGATCCGGGGGTAGGCGCTGGCCCCTGCCACGATCATTTTTGGCTTGTGTTCATAGGCGCTGCCAAATACTTTTTCATAATTAATCAGTCCGGTTTCTTGATCAACACCGTAAAAGACAAACTTGAAATATTTACCGGAAATGTTAATAGGACTGCCGTGGGTCAGGTGTCCGCCGTGGGCGAGGTCCATACCCAAAACGGTGTCGCCGGGCTTCAGGAGCGCAAAGTACGCAGCTGTGTTGGCCTGGGAACCCGAGTGGGGCTGTACGTTGGCGTAGTCCGCCGAGAACAGTTCCTTGGCCCGCTCAATGGCTAGACTCTCCGCTAGATCGACGCATTCGCATCCCCCGTAATAGCGGCGACCCGGGTATCCTTCAGCGTATTTATTGGTCAGGACAGTGCCCTGAGCCTCCATGACCGCACAACTGGCCGCGTTTTCCGAGGCAATTAATTCCAGAGTTTGGCGCTGCCGCTGCGTCTCCAGTTCAATCGCCTGATAAATCTCCGGGTCCACTTCTGAAAGAGGCCTCATTAAACTCATAAAAAATCCTCCCCACAGCCGGCTCCTTACATTTCACCGGCTACAACAATTGTATTTTTTTTCGATTGCACATATTTTATCAACCCGGCGTTCATGCCGGCCCCCCTGGAACTCAGCCTGCAACCAGGCGGAAACAATCTCCCCGGCCAGGCCGGGACCAATGACACGCTGCCCCATGGTCAGGACATTGGCATTATTATGTTCCCTGGCAGCCCGGGCGGAAAACGTATCGTGGCACTGCGCCGCCCTGATCCCTGGGACCTTATTTGCTGTAACAGCAACACCGATGCCCGTACCGCAACAAAGGATACCCCGGTCAAAATCGCCCCTTTTTACTGCTTCAGCTACCAGCAGGGCGAGGTCGGGATAGTCCACCGGTTCCTCTGAAAAAGTTCCGAAATCCTGATATTTTACGCCGGATTTCTCAAGCAGGGTAAGCACTTCTTGTTTCAACCTGAACCCCCCGTGATCACTGGCCACGGCAACCTTCATTGCTGGCATCCTCTCTAAAAAAAAATAATGACAACTGGACAAATTATATCTTAAAACAATGTTCTACAATAATTTTATTATTCCTTTTTACTTTCGATTAATTTGGGTAAAGGCGCTCCCGGCCAAGCTTTTCCAAGGAACGGGCAACCAGTTCTGCCAGCCTTCGGGCGCACCCGCGGTAAGCCTCCAGCGGATACCCGATGGGGTCGGGAATATCCTCACTGTCCCCGGCGTAATCGGCGAGAGTGAATATTTTCCCCTGGGAATGCGGAACCAGCCTTTTGATGTATTCTCGATGGCCGGAAGTCATGGTCAGAACCAGATCAGCCTCCCTGATGTCTTCCGGGGTAAGCAGGGCTGCCCGGTGTTCATGCAGGCTGATTCCCAGTTCCGCCATGACCTCGACGGCTTCCCGGGAGGCCGGTTCCCCGGAGAAAGCCGCTATCCCGGCGGAAGATATCTGGATATCTTCCCCCCCCTTTTCCTCCAGCATTTTACGCGCCAGGGCGCCGGCCATGCTGCTGCGACAAGTGTTGCCGGTACACACAAAAAGAACTTTCACAGGAGCTTTCACCTACCGTTGAGTATACTTTGCAAATAGATGCAAATTATATGCCATTCTTAAAAAAACAACTTGACCCCGATCCCGATCAGGATCAAGCCTCCCAGCAGTTGGGCCTTTTCACCCACCCAGGCGCCGAGAAAGCGACCAAAAATCAACCCGCCGGCCGTCATTAAGCCGGCTACCAGGCCGATAATCCCTGCAGTAAGCAGGAGATTGACCTGACGCGTACCCAGGGTGAAGCCGACGCTCAGGGCGTCCATACTAACGCTTGCACTCAGCAAGATGAGCCCTTTGACGTCAAACCCGCTCAAGGATGGCTCCATTTTCCGGCCGGTTTGCAGTGTGTCCCAAATCATCCGGAGCCCCAAGTAGATCAAAAGAGCCGAACCGAGAACAGTGGCCGCGCGGCCAATCCGGCTGCCCGCGAACTCTCCTATGACCCAGCCGGTAAGAGGCATAAAAATATGGAACAGCAGCACTGTAGCGCTGATCAGGATGATCTGCCGCCGGCTTACCCCGGCCAGCCCAATCCCCACACAGAGGGAAAAGGCGTCTGTCCCCAGCGCCACCGCCAGGGCCATCAAGGTTAAAAGGGTCATAGCACACTCCCGGCCAATACAATTTTAAAACACCAGGTTTTGAGATATATATCAATTTTTTGGAATAAACCCACAGCTGGGGTTTATCCTTGATTTTTCCAATGGGTCCCTTCCCGTATCGGGAACAACTGCCCGGGCCGCAGACGGTCAGGGGGCGCCATGGAGCATAAAAACAGCAATAACCTAAATAGTTCATGGTTTGACGCCAATAACCCTGCAGCCGGCCTAACCTGTTGCCACGATTCGTTTGTCTGCGGCCTTCCTCAGACGGTTCATGATCGCAAGCCCAACGCCGCTGTCCTCCAGACCCTCTGCCAGGATTAAGTCTACCTCCAGCTCATTAAAGCGACGCAGGGCGGCATACAATCCGGCTGCGACCGTTTCCGGCTTTTCCCTTTGACCGGCCAGGACGACCTCCCCCACCGAGGAATAATCCCTGCTGCCGGAATAGGAGAGGATCCCCACCCGCCTGCCGAGAGCCTGCTGCTCAAGGGCCAGTTCCATCATTTTCGCGGCGACTGCCTCGGGTGTTCCCTCAACTAGCAACAGCGGTGCCTTGGGCGCGTAATGGATGTATTTCAGGCCGGGGGAGCAGGGCCTGTCCCCGGCCAGAGTACCGGAACGGACCGCCGGCTCAAGCTCTACTTTACCTAGCACTGCTCTAAGCTCCTCCAGGGTCACGCCACCAGGCCTTAAGATCACTGGTACGGAGGTTGTCAAATCCAGCACTGTTGATTCCACGCCCACTCCGGTCGGGCCTCCGTCCAAGACGGCCTCAATGCGCCTGCTCAGGTCCTGTAAAACATGCTCCGCCGTGGTCGGGCTGGGCCGCCCCGACAGGTTGGCGCTGGGCGCCGCCAGGGGCACTCCGACCGCCCTGATCAGGGCCAGAGCTACCGGATGGTTAGGCATCCGTACCGCCAGCGTCTGAAGCCCGGCGGTTGTCTCGGGCGGAACTGCAGGGCCGGCGGGCAGGACCAGCGTGAGGGGCCCGGGCCAAAAAAGTTCCATCAAGATCTTCGCAGTAGAGGAGATGCTTTTGGCAAGAAATTCTACCTCCTGCCTGCCGGCCACATGCACGATCAGGGGGTTGTCGGAAGGACGCCCCTTGGCTTCAAAAATCCTGGCCACGGCTCTCCCGTCAAGGGCGTTTGCGCCGAGGCCGTAGACAGTTTCGGTTGGGAAAGCCACCAGCCCGCCCCGGCTCAAGATCCGCGCTGCTTCCAGAATGGCCTCTGTTTCGGGGTAGACCGGATCTATTTTTATGTAACGGGTTGCGCATTTCTTTTCTTCCATGGATTAGCCTCTAATTCGCATCTTATTAGTCTTCGCAAATAGGATCTCTGAAACGCTTTTAATTATAATGCCAATTTCCGTGTTTATCAACATCCGCCGGCA
>ENA-UOOH01002408-UOOH01002408.1-fermentation-metagenome-genome-assembly--contig:-NODE-2408-length-16141-cov-3.407373_pt1 | contig 16141 bp, 18 predicted proteins | sample MGYA00245778_ERZ724025 | MGnify/ENA primary metagenome ERZ724025 (study PRJEB28704, sample SAMN03018313) | fermentation metagenome | biome: anthropogenic terrestrial biome; feature: soil; material... | reverse complement strand
GAATGAATATGGAGGAAAAGAAGAGAGTATTGACGAGAAGAGATTTTCTGGTTAGTGCAGGAGGCGCAGTAGCTGGTCTTGCGTTGGCAGGCACGGGTTTAGGATTGTTGACTTCAAAAGCAGAAGGAGCCACCGTTGAACTTCCAGAGTATCCTTGGGAGCAGTTCTTTGACAAGCCTCTAGATGTGGAAAAAGTTTGGGAGTTAGGCGCACAGTACTATGGTGAAGGGAATGGCTGTGCCGAAGGTGCATTCAGGGCAATCATTGAAACACTAGGTGAGCCCTTTAGCTATGTGCCATCCCAGCTTATGAACTTTGGCAAAGGTGGCGGAGTTGCGTGGGGAACACTGTGCGGTGCTCTTAATGGAGCTGCGGCCGCGGTGTCCTTAGTATATGGACGTGGTCAAGGCACAGCCGTGATTGTTAATGAGCTCATGGCTTGGTATAGTGTTACAGCATTACCCCTCAACACCACCGAGAGTAGCGTGGCTAAAATCCCACTCTGTCATGCCTCCATTGCTAACTGGTGTAAGGCCACTGGTAAGAAATCCAGCGACAGAGGACCTCGTTGTAAAGCCCTCACAGCTGATGTAGCCGCTCAAGCTGCTCTATATATGAATCAATTGTTAGAAGGCACATTCGTACCAGCACATCCCATGTCTGAAGAAACCAAAGCTTGCTTTGATTGTCATGTAGGCGGCTATGCCGATGATACTTTAGGCAAAATGGATTGCGCACCTTGCCACGAAGGTCACTAGATCAAGCAGCTGAGTGGCAAGGGATTACGTGTTTGTATGTGTATTTTCCTGGGGAAAGCGTCCTGCGCTTTCCTCAATCTATTTTGTCTTGGGAGGAGTTGAGAATATGAGCAGAAAGAAACTGAAAATCCTCTTACTTTCTTTGTTACCACTGCTATTACTGGGCTTCTTGGCCTTCCGAGCGTTCGAGAATTCGGCAGCCTACTACTATACCATCTCAGAGGTACAGGCTAATGGGGTTTCGGAGCAAAAACTTCGGGTAAAAGGTCAGTTGGTTCCGGATAGTGTCATCTACGATGCCAGCATTCCTTTACTCGGGTTTTCCTTGACCGATGGAGATGCCCACATACAAGCATCGTATCGCGGAGTGCTTCCGGACAATTTTAATCACTCTGAGGAGGTTATTATAGAAGGTACACTTAATTCTCAAGGAGAACTTCTGGTCAGCAAGCTCATGCTACAATGTCCATCAAAGTACGAAGGTGAAGAATAGTGGCGTATGTTGGAATAATATCGCTTTATCTTGCTTGTGCGGGTACAATTTTGTCTATTATCCTAGGTTTCCGTGCTCTAAAAGACAAGAAGGAGCCCCTTGGGATACTCACACACTGGGCAAGTGCACTGTCTACGCTTTGTATTACTTTGTCGGCTTTGAGTCTGGTCTTGGCTTTGTTGACGAATGACTTTAACATAGCCTATGTGGCGCGTCATTCTGCTCGTAATCTTCCTCTGATTTACAAGATTAGTGCTTTCTGGGCAGGGCAAAGTGGCTCGCTTTTATTGTGGTTGCTGATTATCTCATTTTTGTCCTTGGTCGTGCAGAAAAACAGGAAATATCAACAAAATCATCTTCATATTCGGCTGTGTATTGTCATCAATTTTGTGAGGCTCTTGTTTATCTTGCTTTTGCTCTTTGTTACGCCGATTTTCGAACTCCTTGCGGAGCGCCCCTTTGATGGCTCTGGTCTTAATCCCATGCTACAGAGTCTGGGTATGATGATTCATCCCCCCGTTCTTTTTCTGGGTTTTAGTGGTTTTCTCATTCCCTTTGCCTTCGCAGTCATTGGATTGTGGACAAATGATACGCAAGCCACATGGCTACGACATGTGGGGAAGTGGGTGCTTTTTGCTTGGCTTTTCTTGACCATGGGTATCGTTACTGGCGGGCAGTGGGCCTATACAGAACTGGGTTGGGGAGGTTATTGGGCCTGGGATCCGGTGGAGAACTCGTCCTTTTTCCCGTGGCTAACGTCAACGGCGCTCCTGCACATTCTGCTCTTGCCAAATAAACATCGGCTAAAGAGAGTGTGGAGCTATGTCCTTATTGTACTAACCTATACCTTGACGATCTTCGCTACGTTTTTGACTCGTAGCGGTGTCTTAGATTCCGTCCATGCCTTTGCAGGGGGTGTACTGGGACAAATTTTCTTGGCTGTTTTAGTGGTCATGGCAGTTTTTTGCTTTGGCTTGGGATGGCACAAGCGTCAGATGCTGTCTATGGTTCCCACGGAAAGTACACTATCGAATCAGGGGTTATCAGCAACCGGAAAGACTATAGTGGTCGGCTCGGTCCTCTTATTGATGCTGTTTGCAGGAGTGCTTTTTGGTACCATGTTTCCTGTCATTACGCGCGTCTTTACCGCGCGTGAAGTGGTCTTGGATGCCAGTTTCTTTAACCAGCTGAGCGTTCCTCTGTTCTTGGGGACTATCTTTCTTATGGGTATGTCTCCTTTGCTCCATAAGAAGGCTTCAGATATAAAGATTTTGACCAAAAGGTTGGCGCTACCGGTTTTGTTGGCCCTAGTCGCTGCTGTCTTTACGTACTTGTCTACGGGACATCTAGCTGCAAGTGTGGCGTTTGCCTTGGCTGCCTTTGGTTTTGGAACCCATTTGCCAGTCCTCCTTTCTCCAGACTCAAGCAGGCGATGGGGAGGAAGCCTTGTGCACCTTGGGCTCTTGATCATCATGGTGGGAATAACAGGTTCCTCGATTTTTGTGGACGATGTCCTCGTGTCGGTGGAACCAGGTCAAGAGATTGTTTTCGGTGACTATCGATTGGAGTATGAGGGCCTCACAGTTCGCTATGGATCGGAACGGTATACAGTAGGCACAACCTTGGCCATTGTGGAAAATGGCAGGTGCAGGGGAGAGATCACATCAGAGAAGACCTTCTGGGAAGGACGCGATCAGCCTTCGACGCGAGTGGGGATCCTTAGTACGCTAAAGGAAGACATCTATCTGAATCTAGCTGGCTGGGAAAATACCACGGCCCAGCTGCATCTGCAGCGTTTTGCTTTGGTTAGCTGGATCTGGGCTGGTTCTTGGGTCATGTACTTTGGTGTGTTGGTAGCTTTGTTGGGCGATATGAAGCTCAATGTCAAGGGTAAGCAGGTGAAGCTGTGGCCAAGACAGATGCGCTAACAGTGAAACAGATCCACAAACAAATTGGCGCGAAATGGATAATAAGAGACATTTCCTTTGAGGCTAGAACGGGCGACCTTGTGGTCATTACAGGTCCTAACGGTTCCGGGAAAACGACCCTTCTTCGTATTTTGGCGGGGTTGATTCCGAAAAGCCGGGGGCAGGTTCTTTGGAATGGCTCAGAATATGGCTTGGATCACGGCGCCATTGGCTATGTTGCTCATAAGCCCATGCTTTATGAGAACCTTTCTGTCTATAATAATCTGCGCTTTTTCGGGCGTATGTATGGGACAGGTTCTAAGGAGTGGGAACGGGAGTTACTAACGCTTGTTGATTTGTGGCACTACCGCCATGAGCCTGCAGCCATCTTGTCCAGGGGTATGCAACAGAGGCTCGCCTTAGCCCGCGCTCTTGTCTCTCGTCCACGGATGATTCTCTACGATGAACCCTTCACAAGTCTGGATCAGGATGGCCAACGCCTGCTTAGGGGAGTTTTGGAGGAAAATCGTCCGAAGACGATTCAGCTTTTAATCACCCACGAGCCCCAGCTCATGGAGGGTTTTTGTTATGGAGAGCTGAGACTTAAGGATGGCCAGGTGCAAGGGGGTCCTTATGGTGCCTAACTATTGGAACAAAGTATTTCTGATATACCAGAAGGACCTCAAGGACGAGATTCGTACGTTCAGTCATTTACTAGGCACCTTGGTCTTCGGAATCATGTTGGTTTTTATCTTCAGTTATGCCCTTCAACTGGTGCACTTGGAGACGGATAGTATCTTTCCCGCGGTGCTTTGGGTAAGTGTCTACTTTGCCGCCACCATTGCTTTGCAACGCTCCTTTGCCAAGGAGTATGAAGACAGAACGCTAGATGCATTGCTTTTGGCCAGTGGGGATCGGGGGATTCTATTTATTGCGAAGTTTCTTTGTAGCCTAACCATTCTGTTGATTTTTGAAGCTGTTGTGGTCCCGCTCTTTTGGATCTTCATGGGAGTCACTGGATATAACCTTCATATGGGGCTCTTTCTGGTTTCCTTATCCCTGGGCAGTTGGGGTTTGGCGGCGATTGGAACAATGTTGAATGGAATGACGGTACAACTGCCCGGGTCACGTCTGCTTTTCCCCATTCTGATGTTCCCTCTCTTGCTGCCATTATTCATGGGAGCCATTCTTACCACCCAAGGGGCGATGCTTGGCGAAGTTCAGTCTGTTATGGGGTGGATATTCTTGCTCCTGGCCTTTGATCTCATCTTCACAATTTCCCCCTTGCTATTGTTCGATTACGTTTTGGAGGGTTAATACATGAAATATGGAAAAAGGCATCCCCTTTTCTGGGTTCTGACAGTTCTTGTGCCCATAAATCTCTATGTGATTTTTTGCTACGCTCCGGTAGAAAGAACCATGGGTATTGTGCAGAAGGTCTTTTATTTCCACGTGGCTTCAGCTTGGATTGGACTTTTGGCGTTTTGTGTGGTCTTTGGAGCTAGTATTCTCTACCTGTGGAAGAGAGATGATCTCACAAACCATCTGGCGCTGGCCTCGGCAGAAATAGGCACGGTTTTTATCACTGGCACATTACTCACCGGTCCTCTATGGGCTTACCCTATTTGGAATACGTGGTGGACCTGGGATCCTCGGTTGACAACGACGGTCGTCCTCTGGTTCATGTATGTGGCGTACATGGCTTTGCAAAGTGGAGGAGCTACGGAGGCAAGAAAGCGTTTGGCGGCTGTTTATGGCATCATTGCTTTTGTCAATGTTCCGCTTGTCTTTTTTTCGGCCCGGTGGTGGCGGTCCATTCACCCTATTGTGGTAACCAATGAAGGAATCGGTTTGGATGGAAAAATGCGGGTGGCGTTATTCTTAACTCTAGTAGTGTTTTCGCTTCTATACATGTACTTAGTGCCTTTACGGATCAAGTCCATTGCTCTTAGGGAACAGGTAAGGCAGCTTAAGGCGGATCTTTTACGCTAGACTAAGGCTCCTTGATGGAAAGAGGGATTACTATGACGTTTTTTGCAGTTGGTTACATGCTGATTTGGCTGCTGCTCCTGGGCTACACGAATCTTGACAAGGGAAGTATTAGAAAGTTAGAAAAGGAGATTGCTCTCCTTCACGAATTGGTGGACGAACGTGAAAATTAACAAGGGTTTAGAAATAGTTTGACTATTGTATTGTTATTTTCAACTTGAGAGAATGACCACAATTTCAATTGACGAAATGCCGGTGCTTGTTTATAATTAGGACGTAAACTGACATGTCACTTACGGGTGTAAATTCTAAAAAGAAAGAGGTCGAACTATGAAGAAAACTCTCATTTTGGTTCTTGTCTTAGTGTCCATTTTTAGTATTGCCGCTACCAGCTTTGCTGCTGAACCTATCGTTATGGGTAAAGCTGACTGGGCTGCTCACGGAACAAGATGCTTTGCGGTGGCTGTTGTAGCTCTGCAAGGCGACGTAATTGTCGGTGCTTACCTCGATGAATACCAGATGTTGCCTAGAGCAGAGACCACTGGTGTTCCTAACTCTGACAAAGCTTTCGGTGAGGCTTTTGCCAATCCTGAGCAAGCACTCGGTTCGAAAAAGGTTAACAGTGAGTACTACAGCAACAACATGACTAAAGCTGGTTCTACCGTAACCATCGCAAACAACTTCAAAGCTCTTGAAGAATTCGTTGTTGGCATGACAGTAGCTGAGCTTGAAGAACTCCTTACGAACAACGACAAGGAAGCCATGGTTGATATGGTGACCGGTGCAACATTGGCTGATAACTATGGTTATCTGACTGCTTTCTGGGCTGCCGCAAAGGATGCTCAAAGCAAGTAGACTCTCTCATAGAGAAACCGTAGAGTCCTTGGGCTCTACGGTTCTTTGTTGTGATCTAGTGTCCTACTTTGCAGTAACTTTGGCTTCGGGATGGTTTTTTGCACATTCTCACGCATAGTCTGTTTGGCAGCCTCGAACAAGAGGCCTAGGGCTTGAGATAGGTTGTGGCGCATATCGTCATCCATTTCATGGAGAGATTTTAGGACGATACGGGCATTTTTGTGCCAGTTAAGGGTCAGTTCTTTGAGGCTACTGGCATTGGTTTCCTCCAGAATAGAAAAGAGGGCATCCACAAACTGTTCCCTCTGTTCGGGGTTTAATTGCGTCAACCAGGTTTTTAAAGTGCGATCCAAGAACTTGCTATGATCTGTTACTTCATCTAGGTAGACAAATTCGTCGCGCTGCACTTCCCAAGAGAAAAGATCGTGCTGCATAAGACCGATTTGGGTACTGCGTATGACATAATAATCCTCTTCGTGCTGCAAGAGCATGCCCACCACTGAGGACTGGGGGATGAAGGTTTTGATTCTCTCCGCAATCCTCCGGTAACCACCAGACTCCAACACACAGGAGTCAAAGCCAGGTCCATCATGATTGTGTACAAAGACGAGCCTGTCTTGAACTTCCGGCCTGCAAAATGCAGAAGCATAAACCGCGAGATTACCTCCTTTAGAGTGCCCACCTACATAGAATTGTCCAGGCAAGGCTCGCGCTGCGTCATTGAGATAGCGGACGGCGTCGACCTGAGCGGGTACCGGTGTGCAAAAACTCATGTTGAAATCTTCTTTCCAACCTGCTAGTGAAAGATCAGTCCCACGATAGGCGATATAAAAGGATTGGGGCGTCATTTTAATCGCTAAGGCCGCGAACTGTTTCTCCGCGTTGGGATCTACCTGATTGGTATACCCGCACAGGTCCATCCCTGAGAAACGCCTGCTATTTGCTACTTCCTTCAAGAACGGAAGATCCATCTTCATAATGACCTCATCTTCAACATCGTCTCGTTGCAAGAGTCCTGCGGCAGCTTCGGCAACCGTAACCCCGCTAGAAAATGTGTCCGGTACGATCCCGTCAAAGGGCAGGTAGGACAGGCGCGATAGGACAAGGCTATCAATATCATTTATGGATGTTTGTTCCAGGGACAAATCGCCCCTCCATTTGAGGTAATCAAACAAATTAGCCAATTACGGTACACCCCCTAAGCTCTCCTCTGAAGAACAATTTCGTGGAAGGAGAGGAAAAACCCTTCTTAAGACTCATATAGTTTCACCTGTCACTCTATACGTAAAAGGCGAAAGCAGGATTTATGCATGTCATACAGAAAGATAAAGGTACAATTTTTCTTGGAGGTGACAATGATGATTTGGTTTTTTGCCAGCCTCTTACTCTTGCCAGTGCGGCTCATTTTAGGAAGTACCAAGGGCATTCTCTTGCATTTGCTGATGGCCATAGGACTTGGAGTCTATATCCTAGGACGCTAAGGTGGTGCTTGTTTGCATAGTATTCCATATTCTGATGCGTTCACCCTGATCGAAAGCATTGAAAAAGGTTGGTCGGGGGAAAAGAAGTATTATGTCGAGACTACGCGGGGAGAAAGACTGTTGCTCCGGGTGACCGATGCCAGTGAACTAGGCCGTAAACAGTTGGAGTTTGCCCTTATGGAACAAGCCTGGTCTCTTGGCGTACCCATGTCTCGGCCTTTGAATGTGGGACTTTGCGATGGGGAGAGAAGTGTATATTCCCTTTTTACCTGGTGTGATGGTGAAGACTCTGAAGTGGTGCTTCCTGCTCTGAGTAAAAAGGAGCAATATGGGCTTGGGATACGAGCCGGCGAAGTTCTGCGTTTGCTACACTCCATCCCTGCTCCACAAGGGGGTAGGACTTGGCAAGAGTACTTCAATCAGAAGGTCAACCGCAAAATTGAACAATACAACGCTTGCGAGCTGGCCTTTGCAGGTGATACCCATGTTCTTCATTACATTGAAGAAAACAGGCATCTCCTGGAGGATCGACCCCAGTCTTTTCAGCATGGCGATTATCACGTGGGGAATATGGTGATTTCCCAAGACTGTACTTTGTCCATCATAGACTTTAATCGTTTTGATTTTGGAGATCCCTGGGAGGAGTTCAACCGCATCGTTTTTAGCGCCAAGGCGAGCCCCGAATTTGCCAAGGGGCAGATTGATGGTTACTTTGGTGGAAGGCCACCTGAGCGATTTTTTCAGCTCCTAGCCTTCTATATAGCCAGCAATACTCTATCTGCACTCCCCTGGGCCACGAATTTTGGAGAGAAAGAAATAGAAACCATGAGAAACCAGGCGGAGGATGTACTCTCCTGGTTTGACAATATGACCAACCACATACCTATCTGGTACTAGCTTGCGCCTTCCGTTCAATTCGCTTTAGTCGGTGTTCTAGGGCTGATGTTTTGGGAGATCTGCTTTGCCAGGCAATGGCTAAGGCCTGGCGGGTTATGTGCTCTGCTAAAGGCAGATCTTTGAGCCTATGCTCATAGTACTTAGCCAATTCTTCGGAGGTAGTAAGGTCATCGGGGGAGAGCTCCAAAACCTTCTTCCAGAGGAGAGAAGCCCTCTCATACTGCTCTAGACGCTTGAAAACAGAGGCAGCTTGGCGCAACACTCTGAGGTATTGCTTGTTATCTTCTGCAAGCTGGCTCGCGGCCTCCAGATAGTGCAGGGCTAGGGGCTGGTTCTTCACCACGAGGGACAAATGGGCTAGTGCCTCTGCTTCAAAGGAGCAATCGCACTCTTCAGGCTTGAGCTCTGTGGTTGTCTGTAGGCGGTAGAGTAGGGTGGCCATAGAAACGATATCTATGACGTTATGCTCCACAATATTCTGCAGTAAGCTGCCATCGCCCGTCTGCAAGAATTCAAAATAGCGCGCAGGGATTTCGTAGCCTGGAATGTCATCGACTCGTCTAACGCCTAGGATGTGTGCTTCTAGACTGCTGAGGCTGCAGCTATCCAATTTATGTTTCCAGAGTCTCCGGGACATGTGGAGTAAGTCGACGTGTTTCTTCTTGCCTGCGCCTTCAAAGCCTAGGCGTGAAATGGTAAAGCGAGTTTGAAGGAGGGGTAGATCAAAGGTCTTGCCATTGAACGAAACAATGGAGTCCTTTCCCTTTAGTTCTTGATCTAAGAGATACAAAAGGGCCAACTCTTCGTTGTAATCGCGCATCAGAAGTTGTTTGACCACAAAGTGAGTAGAGGTAAAGAAGCCTAAACCTACCAAGAAGGCGTAGGTGCCGGTTCCGCCTGCCAGGCCTGTTGTCTCGGTGTCCAGAAAAAGTGCTTGTCGCGGGTCGAAGGAATTCTGCAGCTGCCCAAATAGACTTAGATTGCTATAGTCGCTATTTAGAGCCTCTTTTAGCGTCCAATGGCCGTGGCGCTTTGAGAGGGGCCACCCTTCTTCTATGACATAACAGGCGCCAAAGGGGGTGCTTACCTCTTGACCATATAAGAAGGGATCTAGCTCACAAACCCTTTCCGCGGCAGGAGGTGTCGGGTCATTCTGTTGGGGTAAAAACCTCCGTAGTTTGCTGCTCAGGTCCATGATCCAAAACCCCCTTCAAAAACCAGGACGTATGCGTTTTGCCGTTATCGCCCACTTCTTCTACAGGCCCCACACAGGAGGGGCAGCCGGAAGGACAGGGGCATTTTTTAATGATCGATAACGCACGCCAGAGTAGCCTTTCATGGGATTCAAAGAGCTTTTCGCTAAAGCCCACGCCACCAGGATATTTTTCATAGATATACACCGTGGGATCCCCTGTAAAGGGTGAGCGTATTTGGGCCGTAACTCCAAGATCACTTGGTTCGCACATGAGCTCTAAAGATGCGATGTTCCCGAGGAGATGGGCAGAACCCACAAGGGCACTTTGCAGCGCGCCTCGGTCTAGGTTTTCCACCTTTTCTTTCGGGATACTGAACCAGTAGGCGGTTGTATGCATCTCCTGTTCAGGGAGGGAAATGTTACCCCAGCCAATATTTTCGTGGGTGTGGAACTTGATTTTCTTGTACATATGGGTTTTGGCCACTACCATAACTTCGCCCCAGCTGCGCTTGACCTGGGGCAATTCTTCATGTTCAAAAACATCCAGCACCTTTAGTTCCACATCTAAATTAGCGTCGGTGTAGTAGTCTACATCAACTTCTCTGGCATAGGCCTTCTGACGATCCCAGTCTAGTTTGTCAATGTGATACTGAGCGCTTTCGTGGATGTAAATGGCTCCCTCGTGGACTAGCATGGGGGCGCTGAAACGGTCGATCTCTCCGATCACTTTCGTTTGTCCGTCAGTGGTATCGATGATGGCGAAGTTCTCCGTAGACGCACTACGCAAGGAAATATCCACCGCAGGATAGTTCTCACTCATCCAGTACCAGCGTTCTTCTGCTTTTCGCAAGATCATCTGATCTGCCAGATAGTCCAAAATCTCAGCCGGATCTACCTCACCAAACCTCTCGCCTGCCACAAAGGGTAGTTCGAAGGCTGCACATTTTAGGTGGGAGACTAAGATATAGAGGTTATTGGGATTAATGCGGGCAAACTCAGCTCCCCGGTCCATAAAATAGGTGGGGTTTTGAATCATAAACTGGTTTAAAGGACTAGAATTGGCCACCAAGACCGCGAGAGATGCTTCGTTACTGCGGCCAGCCCGCCCCAGCTGCTGCCAGGTGCTGGCGATGGTTCCTGGATAGCCAGTCAAGACGGCTGCCTGGAGGGTACCTATATCAATCCCTAGCTCCAAGGCGTTGGTACTCACGACTCCCAGCACTTTACCATCCCGGAGATCCCGTTCAATCTGCCTGCGCTGTTTCGGTAGGTAACCGCCGCGGTAGGCCCTAATTGTCTCGTGGGGTTGCCCTAACTTGTGAAAGGACTTACGCAGATAGGTAACAAGGACCTCCGTGTTTAAGCGACTCCTGGTAAAGACAATGGTGGGGATCTTAGCTGCAATGAGTTCGTGGGCCACCGCTTCGGCCTCCAAGAGCGAGCTGCGCCTGATCCCTAAGGGTTTGTTTACGACGGGGGGATTATAAAATACAATATCTTTTTGTCCTCGGGGAGCCCCATTTTTGTCGATCACGGTCACAGGCCGTCCAAGCAGCGTTGTGCCGTGTTCCTTTGGATTGGCTATGGTGGCCGATGTGCAGATAAACTGTGGTTTGGCACCATAGAATTTACAGATGCGTTCGAGTCTGCGCAGGACATTGGCCACATGGGAGCCAAATACCCCGCGGTAGATATGCAGTTCATCGATGACCACATATTTCAGATTCTCAAAGAGCCGCATCCATTTCGTATGATGAGGAAGAATCCCAGAATGGAGCATATCGGGATTGGTGACAACAATGCTACCCGCGGAGCGGATGGCAATTCTCGCATCGCCAGGGGTATCGCCGTCATAGGTATATGTCTTGATCTTGCCTCCGAGCTCTTCGCTCCATATCATCAGCTCGGCTACCTGGTCTTGGGCCAAGGCCTTCGTGGGGAAGAGGTAGAGGGCTCGTGCTTCTTCATTTTCCAACAGCGTTGTGATTACGGGCAGGTTATAACAGAGGGTTTTGCCAGAGGCAGTGGGGGTGACTACCACAATGTCGTTGCCGTCTTGAACTTCGCGGACAGCTGCAGCTTGATGACTATAGAGCTTTTCGATGCCCTTACGCTGCAATAACTCTCCAAGCTGAGCTGGCAAGAACTCGGGGATCGGCTCGTAAATTCCAGGCTCAGCCGGTATAGTGTGCCGGAAGGTGACATTACTCATAAAACGAGGATTACCCTCAATCTTGTTTAAGACACTTTCTACACCGATACTCATGTGCATTCGCCTGCCCTTCTTCTTTTATCATAGACGAACACTAGTTTGTGTGTCAATGGTCATTTTCATGGTATCAATTTATCTTGTTTTTGGTGGTATAATGGTTATGAATGTCAATATGGAGGAGGCTAACGAGTGAGACGTACAATATTGGCCGTGGTTTTGATTTGTTTTCTGTCCATAGGTACAGCACTTGCTTGGGAGGGTGAAGGAACTGTTTTGGATTTGTACTCCTTACCAGAGCACTGGACTTGCGTAGGGGACTACCTGGCCCCGCCAGGTGATTTGGAGATTTTCTCCAACCAACTAGGAGCCCCTGTGGAGATTCTACGCAACTATCTGCTCAGTACACCCCAAGGGAACTTGCAGATCAATTTGGTGGTCACCGAAACAGAGGAACAGGCTGAAGCGATCTATCGTTTATTCCTGCAAATGCACCCACCACAGAAGGTGGATTTAAGGGGACGTAAAGTCATGGAGGTTCTCACCGACGATCTGCAGCTGGTGGAGCTTGCCCGATCTACTCTGCGCTTCGATCCAGAACCTGTGACGGCAGTTGATTCTGTGGAGTTAAGGGAGTATCTAATCAAGTACAGCTGGATAATTAATGATCTTCAAACTATGTCCACACAGCTTCAAATGGAAGTGGAGAACTATAGAATCTTTCTAGTGGGAGAATCCCATGGTATGTCCATCAATCAAGAATTAGAATCTGCATTATTAGAATTCCTTGTGACAGATGGAGGGGTGCAGAATTATCTTTTGGAGCTTCCGCCCAGCGTGGTTGGTTTTTTGCGCGACTATCTTGAAACGGGAGACGAGGAACTGCTCGATTTTCTTTTTTCTGCCGCTGAAGGCACATACTTTTCGACACAGGAGAGCTACAGGCATTGGAGGAGAGTCCACGACTTGTATCGGTCCTTACCAGAGGAGAAAAAGTTCGCACTCCTTGGCGTTGATGTAGAGCACTACCCTATCTTAGCCTTCCAATATCTGCAGTATCTCTTGGACAAAGTGGATGACAATCATTTGTCAGAGACCATGCTAGGTGAAATCGCCCGAGTGCTACGGGGAGAGCGAAGCATCTATAGCCACGAAATGCATCTTTTCCTCACTGGGCTATTAGATGAATTGGAAGGAGACGTGGTGAAAGGTTCTCTGGGTATTTTAGTAGACGACTTTGAACTTGTACTTTCCAGCTTGCTGGAGGCGGTTAGTCTGCCTACCCCAAACGGTGGAGTCTTGTGGAATGCTGCTCGAGACAAAGCCATGTACGCCAGTTTCCTCAAGCAAGCAGGTGCAGATGGGACAGGGAAGTATTTTGGTCAGTGGGGTTTAAACCATGTGTTCCAGAATGAACAAATGGGTGTGGAGTGGTTTGCTTCTTTCCTAGATAAGACGGTGGGTTATCAAGACGCTGTTTTCAGTATGGTCTTGGTGTATCAAGACAGCCATTTTATGAAGAGTTTCAGTCATGACGTCTTGCCCTTTGGTAGCTACCAGACAAAAGCCAATCTTATAGGGCAACTGGCTGCTGGCAAGCTTCTACTCGTCAAGCTTGATGGAGCAGACTCTCCCTTTGACCAAGAAATTCTTTGGAAGATCAAAGAAGTCCAACCTTCTAAAGGAGTGACGACTGATTATTATCAGTATCTCTTGTTTGTACCTGGGGCCGGTGCTTCAAGTCCTTGGGATGGGTCAGGAACATAATCTGGAGACTGTGGAGGCTGTAATTCACTGGAACAGTGACTTACAGCCTCCCGTCCTAGAGTTGCCTGGTTAGTTTTTCTGTGCCTTCAGAGTCTATTTCTATCTTACTTAGAGCCTCAGTGATTTTAGGCAAGGCTTCTGCTACTTGATCTAATCCGTCCGCGAAACCTTCTTTGAATTGCTCCAGTAAAGGCATGAACACTGGGTAACTTACGATGAGAAGGGCCAATACTTGCCGTAAAGTGTCCAGAATTTGCGTGGATCTATCGTGCCTCTTGTCTGTCATCTCCAATAGCCACACCTCCTTTCAGATGATTGTTGTAGCCATGTATTCCCGTTTTTTCTGGTCTCTCATATACTATCTAAAGTGGAAAGAGGGATGGAGGTTTAGCCCCCATCCCGAGTAGAACTAGGCAAGCAAGATCACAGCTAACACCACAATCAGGATCAAAGCTACGAAGATGATGAAGGTCTCTTGATTGTCATTCATGGAGTGCACCTCCTTTGCGGAGATTAAGAAGCTACTACCCTTCTTGTTCTTACACTATGAAAACCTAAAGGGACTGCCATAATGCAGAATTCTCATTTTAGATTGATGGGGGGTGCCGCTGTGTATCGGAGAGTTGATCGAGCTTTGATCATGAACACAGTTCAAAGAGTTCCCTACTACCGCAGGCTGTGGTGGGAGCACCGGGCTGACTTGTTGTTTTTTGATCCAGGGGGTATCGATTGGCACACAAGGAGGATACAGGGCTTGCTTCTCCACAAGGGTCGCTGGCTACAGGGTCTTTTTTCCTTTCCCCAAACGATTTATAATCGATGTTATCCCGAACCAGAAAGCGTCATCGAGAGACTCCGTGAGATGATTGGTGACGATAATGTTTTTAACGACTGCACGCATTTTGATAAGTGGGAGGTTTACGAGCATCTCAGGGTCAGCGAAGTGGGGCAATACCTGCCTCCGACCTACAAGTACAACCAGGAAGATCTGGTGGAGCTGCTAACGAAACACTCTTCGTTCGTTCTGAAGCCTCGCTTAGGTCACGGCGGTTCTGGCGTCTTTAGAGTGACGCTTTTGTCCCCTAATGTACTGCTCTTTATGTCCCAGTGGGGATTACCCATTCCTTTGGTGGGTCAAGACCTCTATCTTCCTCTTCTGACAGAGATAGCCCCACCTTCTTTGTTTATTGCACAAATGTATATCAAAACCATGGAGAAGGACCAAGGTAAATTTGATGTTCGCATTGTCATGCAGAAAAATAGCAGAGGCCAGTGGGAAGTGGGCGGCCAGTTAAGTCGAGTAGCCCGAGGGTCCAATCTCTTGACAAATCACTACCATGCCATAGTATCGCCCTTGGATGTAGTGTCCTCTGAACTCATTGCCACTTTGCATGCCCTCAGCCACGTGGTGGCGGAAACCCTTGATGGAAAACTCGCCACCTTAGGGGAACTTGGGGTTGATTTTCTCATCGATGTAGAAGCACGGCCTTGGATTTTGGAGGTGAATGGCAAACCGGACAAGGGCTTGTTCTGGCAGCTCCATGATGAAGAAATGCTGCAACGTATCTACCTAAACCCCTTGAAATACCAAGAGCATCTGCTCAATCTCTAGCGTAAGTGCCCTAAGGATCAACGTCCCTAGGGCACCATGTTTTTTTAAGATTACTGGCGATTGGTTAGTTCCTCCAATTCTGGGAAGAAGCTGAACAACTGTTTTACAAGGTCGTCCTTTGTCTGTTGATCCATCTCCGCCAACCTTTTGGTGATTTTCGGTATTGTTTCCTGCAATTGACCTGTGTTCCCCGAAGTGTCTCCGGTTAGCTGCCCAAGCAAGGAGGTGATTCCTGGGTAGCTTACAGCTAGCACGGGAAGTAGTTTGAGCAGCGAGTCAAAGCTTGTGGGTGTTTCCGTTTTCTGACCGTCTTTCTCCTTCATTACAACACCTCCCGAGATTGTCATATGCTAAAGCCCATAATGAGAAGCACAACCAGGAACAGAATGAAGATGGCCGTAACTGGGTCCATTCCGCAACAGATGGGTCTGCCCATTTTATTCACTCCTTCCTGGCATCGTTGCTGAGAGCTGATTGACTAGCGATTCAATCAATTCTGGATCCATTTGTTCGAGAAACCTTGTTAGCTTAGGCAAGAGATTGCCTGAGGGTTTTCCTAGCATCCCGAGGATCGAGGACAGCATAGGGATACCTCCCGCGAGGGCAGGGGAGAGGTCTGCTTCGTTTTTCCTGTAAAATGCATTCCCCATTGAACACCCCCCTTTCTGTCTTATGGTATTCGGGTCCGCGTGAATGGAATTAGGCGCTGACTCCTATTTTGCACACCAAAAAGGTACTGGACTTAAGCGTCCAGCACCTAGGCTTTCAGTGAGTCTCTTATAGGGCTTCTTGGTAGAGCTCAGCAACTTTCTCCCAGTCTACCACATTAAAGAGTGCATTAACGTAATCTGGGCGAACATTCTTATACTTGAGGTAGTAGGCGTGCTCCCAGACATCAATTCCGAATATGGGAATAAGCTTCCCGCCATGGGTCATGAGGGGATTGTCTTGGTTGGCGGTGTTGCTTACAACGAGTCT
>ENA-UOOH01002405-UOOH01002405.1-fermentation-metagenome-genome-assembly--contig:-NODE-2405-length-16147-cov-5.327616_pt1 | contig 16147 bp, 18 predicted proteins | sample MGYA00245778_ERZ724025 | MGnify/ENA primary metagenome ERZ724025 (study PRJEB28704, sample SAMN03018313) | fermentation metagenome | biome: anthropogenic terrestrial biome; feature: soil; material... | reverse complement strand
TTCCGCTCGTCCGGGATGCCCGGGCCGTCGTCGGCGATGTCCACCCTGACCATGTCGGCCCCGCCGCGGACGTCGGCGCTCATCGCCACCTCGATGTTGACCGCCCCGGCGGAGTGGTTGATCGCGTTGCTGATGATGTTGGAGAAGACCACGCTGAGCAGCTCGGACGCCATCACCCGGCAGTCGCAGTCGCCCCGCTGCCGTATGTTCACGTCCCTCCCGGGCACCGAGCTGTGGTCCTCGATCACCTGCCCTAGCATCCTTCTCACGTTCACTGGACCGGTCTTCTCTCTTCCCGACTCCACGAGCTGCAGGTCCCAGATGTTGGCCACCAGCTCGGTGCTGTTCCTTAGCTCGGCAAGCGGCTTGGTGATGAGGCGCCGGTCCTTGTCATTGAGCTGGAACCTCTCCTCTGCCAGCTGCAGGTATCCCATGGCCGCGGTGTTGTAGTTGCTGATGTCGTGCGTCAGCAGGTCGACGTACAGCTCCGCCCGGGACCTTGCTTCGTCCAGGTCGCGCTCCAGCCTTCTGCGGGCGGTGATGTCGATGATGGTGCTCACCGCTCCGATGATCTCCCCGCCGCGGTCGAGGATGGGGACGGCAGATGCCAGCAGGGTGCCCTGCGCGCCGTCGGACCGCTTCATGTCGATCTCCTCGTTGATGATGCTCTCGCCCCTCAAGGCGCGGGCGATGGGCCATTCCTCTCCCTTGAGCCGGTCCGTCGATCCAGGATGCCATCCGACGTATCGGTCCATCCGGTCTGCCTCTTTCGGTGCCGCCTCCTCCCCCCAGATCTGAAGCCAGCGCTCGTTCGCGTCCACCGAACGGCTGGTGGAATCGATGATTATGATGCCGACTGGCAAAGTGTCGAATATGGCCTGGAGGCGGGCGCGGTCCCCTTCGGTGCGCCTCTGCGCCACTTCCTGCTCGGTCATGTCGACCAGCACCCCGTCGATCCATTCGATCGTTCCCCGAGCGTTCCGGACGGCCGTCAGCGTGAGAGAGGCGGGGATGTAGGTGCCGTCCCTGCGCCTGACCTTCACCTTCTGGTACTTGACCTCCTCATGCCTCGACAGCCGGGCGAGCAGGACCGGTCGGTCCCGGACGTCATGGTACAGGTCGAAGGCGCTTACTCTCATCAGCTCCTTGGCGCTGTCGTAGCCGAGCATCTTGGCCAGGGCGGGGTTCGCTTGGACGATGGCTGCCCCCTCGGCAGCGGTGCGGAATATGCCCACGTCCACGTTCTCGACCAGGGTCCGGTACTTCTCTTCGCTCTGGGCCAGGGCTTGATTGGCGCGCTCCAGCTCGTCGATGCGCTCCTGAAGCTGCGGATAGTAGCTCTTCCGCTGCCCGCTTGCTCCAAGGCCGATTATCCTCTCCCGGATATCGTCCATCCGCTCGTCGGGTTCACAGCGCCCGCTCATACAGCACCTCGATGTCCTCCCTCGTTACCTTACGCGGGTTCGTGGCCAGACAAGGGTCCGCGGCGGCGTTCCGGCTCACGTATGGGATGTCCTCCCGCCCCAGGCCGCAGCTCTCCAGCCCGCGGTCGGCGCCCAGCTCCTTGCGGAAGCCATCGATCTTGCCGATCAAGGAGCCCTTTCCCCCGGCGGCGCCGAACATCGCCCTTTCGAGCGAGTCGTACTTGTCCTTTACGCAGGGATAGTTGAACTCTACCACGCATTCCAGCAGGGCGCTGCCGGTCTCGCCGTGCGATGAATCGCAGAAGCCGCCGGCGCTGTGGGCCATGGCGTGAAGGATGCCCAGGCTGGCGTTGGAGAACGCCAGGCCGGCGTACAGGGACGCGAGCATCATCATCTCCCTCGCTTTCTCGTCCTCGGGCCGCCGATGCGCCGCCGGCAGGTTCTCGGCCACCAGCTTGGCCGCTTCGAGGGCGAACAGGTCGGTGAGCGGCGACGAGGCGTTGGAGACGTATGATTCGAACGCATGCGCCAGCGTGTCCATTCCGGTAGCGACCGTCAGGCTGTCATCCATGGTGGCGGTGGTCGTCGGATCGATCAGCGATAGGTCCGGCACCAGCAGCCGGCTGATGATGGCCATCTTCTTTCTCCTCTCGGGGTCGGTGATGATGGCGACCGGCGACACGTCGGCCGAGGAGCCGGCGGTGGTGGGAACGCATATCAGCGGCGGTCCCGGCACCCGCACCTTGTCGACGCCCTCGAAGCTGACAATGTCCTGGCCGCCGGTGGCGACGATCCCGATGCCCTTGGCGCAGTCCATGGGGCTGCCGCCGCCCACCGCCACTATGAGATCGCAGTCGTCGTCGAGGTAGCGGCGGGCGCCCCGCATCACGTCATCGGTCCTCGGATTCGCGGCCACGTCATCGAACAGGGTGATGCGCAGTCCGCTCTGCTCCAGAGATCCCATCACTTTCTCGGTCCAGCCTGCCTGCCGAACTCCGGCGTCGCTCACGACGAGCACTTGACGTCGTGAGAGATTGTAAGCATGCTGCCCCACCAGCTCGATGGAGCCACTACCGAAGATCACCTCAGGGGAAGCGAACTTCCTGATGGGCAAACGCTCGTATGACAGAACTGGCACCCCCGGCCGCGGGACATGTACGATTACAGAATTGAAAAATGTTCCGGCCGGGGAGGCCTCACGCCATGTATTTGAGGCGCAGGTTCACCCCGCCGGTGTTGGTGCTCAGCCTGGTCTCGAGGTTCGAATCGCTGGCATAGTTGTCCGACCTCAGGTCCCCGTCGGTGCCGTTGAAGCCCGTGCGATCCTGCACCGAGATGCCCCCCAGCGTGGCCGTCGACGTCACCCTGGCCGAGGTGTTCCCCTCCAGGTTCATGGTGAGGTCGATGCCGCCGGTGGTGGCCTCCCCGGTGAAGGTGACGTTCGATCCCAGGCCCTCGGTCTGCGTCACCGTGGCGCGCACCCCTCCGGTGGTGGTCGCTAGCGCCACCGAGGCGTTGTCCCCGGCCACAACGTTGTTCCACGTGAGGTCGACCCCGCCGGTCGTCGCGCGCATGCTCAGCGGGCCGTTCAGCGTCACGTTGTCGGCCATGGTCGCGCGGAGGCCGCCGGTGTCCACCGAAAGATCCATCGCCGTCAGCTCCACGCCGGAGGCCTTCACGTCAAGCCCGCCCACTCCGTTCGAGATGGTCAGCGCGGTACGTAGCTGGTTGGAGACTAGGAGCGTGCAGGTGATGTCGCTGCTGAAGAACGGTATGATGGAACCGCCCAGAGTTACGTTGGCGTCGACGATGAGCGTATCATCCACGGTGCGATCGTTCCAGCTGACATTGACCGGCTCCTGGGAGCCGAGCAGCCCGGAGCGGTGGTGTCCCGTTACGTCAAGCGAAACCCCGACATTGGCATCATCAACGAACCTCACCGTAACATTGCCCACGTCGATGTTCAGGTTCAGGGTCAGCGCCTCCACCCCCGTCCCGATGGCCGCCTCCCTGTGCTCTTCCACCGGCGCGCTGCGGAATGGGATGAGCAGCAGCGCTGCCACGACGATGATCACGATGAGGATGACGATCAACGCCAGGATCACGCCTATGATCCCTCGGCGGTCATCGCGGAGGCGCTTCATGATGAAATAACGGCATTCCCGTCATTATAAAATGTATGGAAAAACGGATTCGAACGCGTCGACCGAAGATTTGAAGGGAAAAGGATCTCGCCGGCAATGCGCCGGAAGGATTTTCCAGGCCGCCCCCGAGCAGTCCTTGCTGCCTCAGGGGTGTGAACTGAGTGGGGCGGCCTGATGGTTAGAGGTTCGCTTTACCAGACCCTCGACCTGACGGACTTGTTCCGGTTCAGGATCAGCATCGTGATGCCGAAGTAGAACAGGAACGCCGCAACGAAGGCAGGCAGAGCGGTGATGTCCGCGAACCTGTCGTAGGCGATCCACATGGTGCCGATGACGGCGATCATGCTTCCCCAGAACAGGCTGTACACGGAGTCATTGCCCCAGCGGCCGGAGGTCCTGGCGCCACGGAGGTAGGAGAACGCGCCGAGGGCCATGCCGTAGATGCCGATCTCGAGCATGATGACTGGTATCATGAGGTATATGCTCTCGCTGACCACGTAGAACGCGATCAGCAGTGCGAAGCCGACCGCTATGGTGATGACACCAACGGTCTGGCCGTCTATGTTCCTAAGGTCGAATGTCTTCCCATCCTGAGACATGCTTGACGAATCGTCATCTAATTATATAAACATTGTCAGCCCCCTGTCTGACACTTGGAGCATTTGCGTCAGACCTCCACCCTTCCCGACATCGTTCCGTTTGGTTCTGGATGAGCCGCCGCGGCCGTTCGGGAACGCGCGGCGGTATGACGCCGTCCTCGGCGCCTGCTCCGGCATGATTATCCCCTATGGCTTGCAATGAACGCGGCGATGCTCACCGTTCTGGTCCTGGCGCTCCTCCTGCTTGCGGTCCCGATGCCCAGCACCGAGATCGCTGAGAAGCTGCTCGCTCCCGGCGAGTCGATAACCTTCGACATCGACAGCGGTTCCGGATTGTACTTGGCATACACTGTGACGGCCGACGCTCCTATCGATGTCCTGCTCACTCATGACGGCGAGACCGTTCTGGAGGACCACTCCTCGCTCTCCGTCCGCCGATCGGTCTTCCTGCCGAATGGGTCGTATGTCCTCACCATCGCCAGCAACTGGTCGTCAGGAGCTAAGGTGGACTACCGCATCTATCTGGACCACGAGGTGCTGGGCGGACTGACGGCCAAGAACGTGCTGGTGTTGAGCATCGCCGCCGCCATCGGCGTAGCCGCGGCGGTCCGTCTGGCACGCAGGAAATGAGAACCTTTATTATTGGGGCGCTCCCAAGATAGTACGGGGTGTACTGGGACGCTTAGAACGATCCTTCCTGTGATAGCAACGGCTCTTCTCATCTCGATCGTCCTGTTCACCCCCGCCTCCGCCGATTCGGGGGAGGTGCTCGTCCCCTCCGGAGGATCGCACTCCTGGAAGATCGTGCTGGACCGCGAGACCCGGTTCTCATACGACGTCGAGGACGAGACCGGCGGACGGATCGACCTGTTCCTCATGACCGCTGCCGAGCATCAGCGCTTCGAGGAAGGAGAGCCGTTCACCTACATCGCCGACGGTTCCTTCACCTCCGTTCCGGGGGCATCGGCGGAGCTGGTGCTGCGGCCCGGGACCTATTACCTGGTGGCGGTCTCCCCGGCCGGCGCGGAGGGTTCGATCGTCCGAGAGTCGTTGCTGTCGTTCAACATCAGCGTGGAGACGAGCTCGGCGTCCGACGGCCTGAGGGCCATCATGGCCTTCGGGGTGGTGGCCGTGCTGTGCCTGGTGATCGTGATAGCGTTCGACACGCTGTCCCGGCGGAGGAAGGAGGCGGCTAGGGGGGAGGAGAAGCGCCGCTGAAGGCACTTTCGGAATGCCCCTGTCCCCGTTCTTATACCCGGACGCGCCGTCAGGCGCCGAGAAGGGATGAAGTGGAAGAGCCATGTGGCCATAGCCAAGGCCATCTCTGCCGAGATGGGCCTGCCGGACGAGCTGGAGAGGGCGCTGTGCAATGGATCGGTGGAGCCGGACCGGAGGCCGGACGCCGCTTTCCGTGAGCAGGGCAGCAGACTCCGCATCGTGCGGGCGCCCCATCACACCCCGCCCACGGGAACGATCATGGCGTACATGTGGCGGGCCCGTCAGGCCTACCTCATCGGCAACGACTACTGGGCCCTGAAGAACCTGGGGAGGGGGCTGCACTACATCCAGGACAAGAGCGTCTCGCCGGGGCGGAACTTTCGCCGCCACGACGCCCGGGAGGAGGAAGTGGCGGACCTGTGCCCTATGAGGCATGCGGTGCTGGATGGCATCGATGCAGCCGTGTGCTCGCCGCGCTTCGTTCGCCGCTGCGTCACCGACGTTCGTCCGCTCAAGAATCCCGATGAGATCATGCACCAGGCGACGCTGTTCTCGGCGGCCATCTCCGCCTCGGTCCTGGGCCCGCCGGAAGCGGAGGACGAATTCCTCGATAAGTATAGGGTGGCTGTCAATGCGTATCGCTTCAGGCCGGCGATCGGCGGCGCGGTGGCCGCCGGTTCGCTCACCGCCGCCTATCTTGGCGTTCATCCCGCCGTGGCCGTTGCCGGCCTGGCCGCCGCCGCTGCGTTGATCGTCGCTCCATCGTACCGGCGCCTGTGCACCGAGGCGGAGTGGTTCGGCCTGGACGCTCACAAGCGGTAGGGGCGGCCTTCCTCGGGGACGATGACCTCGATGCCGTCGTCCTCCAGGCATGAGAAGAGCTCCGGCGCCTCGGTATGTATGGGCATGACCGCACGCGGACGTATGTCCCTAACAAGCTGCAGCACCCCGGAGGCGGAGATGTGGCCCGATGCGTGGTACCCTTCCACTTTCCTGGGGACCTCCCTCCCGGCGACCGTCTCCATCCGGAACCCGACCGGCCTCATGCCGAGGCGATGAAGCCAGTTGGACAGCCGCCTGAAGTCGATCTCCTGCTCCTCGCTGTACGCCTCCGATGACGAGTAGATGAAGGTGCCGCCGTCCGTCCGGATGTCCAGCATGCGCCCCAGGTCCCAGAAGGAGAAGCTGAGGATGAACGATGAAGGCGAGTCGGCGATCTCCTTCGCATCTACCATGCGGCGAGAGTGCAGCTCCCTCACCTCTTCCTGGTACCGGTCCTCGCGCGTTCTGAGATCATCGTATATGCGAAGGCCGTCCAGGCGGTCCACGCCGTCGGCCCGGCGCATCGACTCCAGCAGGTGCGCGTCCTTCATCAGGATGACCAGCTCCCGCCCGGTCGCCGAGGCGATGCGGCGGAAGATCTCCAGCCGCTCCACGTTGCGCGCGCCGAAGTCAGCGACCACCAGGCCGCGCTCGTCGCTCACTGCCCGCAGGCAGTTCTCCTCCACGATCTCCTCCGATTCCTGGCGCTCCTCCCTCGACGCCCTGGTCCCCTCGACGATGAGCAGCCGAGGGTCGAGCCCCCTGGCCTGCTCGGCGAACCTTTCCGTCTCTCCTCCGTTACGGCCGTGCGCACGGAGGTCTCCGGAGTATACGACCCATCCTGCCTTGGTGTTCACGGCGTAGGCGGCAGCGCCATATATGGAGTGGTCCACCGGGAAGCACCTTACCTCGATCCCGGTCTCATCGATCCGTCCGATCGCCCCGGCCTCATAATTGGCGGCGCGGGCCTCGCGCCTGCTGGAAGGCGTTGACGCGTACAGCTTGCGAAGCCCGTCGGGGCAGTCGCCGGGCAGCAGCAGGCCTCGTCCGACGTACCTCTTGCCGGACGATATGCACCGCGGCTCTCCCTTGCTCCTCATTCTCTCGGACGAATAAGGGCAGTCATACTGCACGTCGCCCTTGTTGCAGTCGCGGAGCGATTTGATGATGGCCGCCGACATGGGGGTGCATGCGAACGGTATGTTCATGTCCAGGAGGGAGGCGTGGCCCACATGGTCCATGTGGGCGTGGGATATGAGCACCGCGTCGACCGCCACCCGTCTGGCCACGGAGCGGTCCACGTCCTCGGGGAAGATATCGTGGCGATAGCATGTCAGCGGAGGAACGATCCCCATGGCCAGCAGGTCATGGATTCCCCGGTTGGAGCGCGGCCTGAGGAACTCCTCATAGTACCGTCCGATCTTCGAATAGCTCATCCCGAAGTCGAAGAACAAACCTCGCCCGGCGCGCCCGTCGTCGAAGGATAGGTGGACCTTGTTGCCTCCGATGCACCCTGCGCCGTCAAAGACGGTCACTTCCGCCATATGATCCCCGGCGGGGCATGGCGCGGCGTTCAGATAATGCTTGGCCCGCTAGGCCGCCTATAATCGTTCGCCCGCTGCCATGGCATCGTTGAGCGTGCGCATCATCTCCCCTATGCCGCCCACCCCGGCCAGCGGCGCCCGGACCCGCTTGCCCGGAAAGACCTCCTCGATCAGCAGGATGAAGCGCCTCCCTCCCAGCGCGATGACGGCGTCGTAGTCGTCCAGCTTCCTGCGGCGGGCATGAGCGTTCAGCTGCCCGGCCGTCAGCGGCTGGGTCTCCGGCCGGTACAGGCATCGATCATGGGGCCGGCGGATGACCTCCTCGGGCCACATGAACCCGTGGCAGGGGTCCAGGATGCACCACGAGCCATGGTAGAATCGCTCGGCATAGTCCTGGCACTTGCGCGAGAACCCTCCCGTGTACGCGCGGCCGGCGCGGACCGGGAAGTCCGGGGAGGAGTCCCAGGCCCGCCTCTCGGACGGCGTGGCCACGCACAGCGTCCGCGGGCCTATGGGGCGCATGTACTCGAACGCGTCCCGCTCGCCCGGCGCGCCATCGGAAGGAACGAAGGAAGGTATGGACGTCACGCCGCGTCACGTGGCCTCCACGTATATAACTTGGTCGAGCGGCCCTCCGAACGTCGAGGTGAAGATGGTGCGGGCGGCTCTTCCGGCTGCCATCCACGTCGTGCGGCGCATGTCCGGCCAATTAGCTTTATCAATCCACCGACCAATATTCGGTCCGATCAAAATGGTCGCACTTGTCAAGGACTACATGATAAGGAAGCGAGAGATCGTTTCCCCCGACGACTCGGTACAGAGCGCCATCGAACTGATGGTCGACCACGACCAAGGCAGCGTCATAGTTGTCAGCCCCGATGACAAGGTGATCGGCATATTCACCGAGCGCGACGTGTTGCGCCGTTATCTTACCAGCCAGGACAAGTTCCTCCACTTGAAGGTGTCGGAAGTGATGAGCTCGCCGGTGACGACGGTCAGCGTTGACACGACGATCGCCGAGGCCTTGGCCCTGATGAACCGGAAGAACGTTAGGCGGCTGCCGGTGGTCGACGGCGACGGCCGCATGATCGGGTTCGTCTCCTGGATGGAGATGTTCAAGAACCTGCCGATCGATTGAGCCAGCGCTCAGGGGCCGCGCCCCATCTCTCTCTTTTACACGCTCCCGCCCCGTGGCCGGCGCATTCAGGCAATCTTTTTTTACGTCTAACGATACATATGCAATCCAACAGCGGGCCGGAAGGCCGCGCGGAGTTGAGAACATGGCAAAGAAAGGATTCATGACCGATATCGAGAAGGACACCGTGAACAACACCGACTTCCGCAGGGTCCTCTATACCAGCAAGTTCAGCCAGCTGGTGCTGATGAGCCTGAGGCCGGGCGAAGAGATCGGGGCGGAGGTCCACGACGACGTCGACCAGTTCTTCCGGTTCGAAGAGGGCGAGGGTAAGGTGATCATCGACGATACCACTTATCAGGTGAAGGACGGCAGCGCCGTGGTGGTGCCGCGGGGCGCCAGGCACAACGTGGTCAACACCTCCAAGAACGCCGACCTCAAGCTGTACACCATCTACTCGCCGCCCGAACACCAGGACAAGGTGGTCCGCAAGACCAAGGCGGACACCGAGGGCGACACCGAGCACTTCGACGGCAAGACCACCGAGTGAGCGGAACGGGCCCCGGCCCCGCGGCTTTACATTTTTAAAAAAGTTGGTCTGTAAGGGGTTTCAATCGTCCAGGGTGGACAGGTCGCCGAGCGGCTGGCCGAGCTCCTTGGCCTTGAGGACGCGGCGCATGATCTTGCCTGACCGTGTCTTAGGCAGCGTTTCCACGAACTCGATCTCCCTGGGATAGGCGTAGTAGGCCAGCCGGGTCTTGACGAACTTGGTGATGTCCTCCTTCAGCTCGTCAGAGGGCTTGTTCCCCGGACGGAGGGTGATGAAGGCCTTCACGATCTCGCCCCTCAGCTCGTCTGGCTTACCGATGACGCCGGCCTCCGCCACCGCGGAGTGCTCGATGAGCGCCGACTCCACCTCGAAGGGTCCGAGCCTCTCTCCCGAGGTCTTGATGACATCGTCGGCACGGCCCAGGAACCAGAAGTACCCGTCCTCGTCGCGGTAGGCCTGGTCGCCCGCTATGTACCAGCCAGGTATGCGGAAGTACTCCTTGAAGCGCGGGGTGTTGCGCCATATGCCCAGCATCATGGACGGCCAGCCCGGCCTGAGCGCAAGGAATCCCTCGGTGCGGGGAGGGACCTCGTTGCCCTCCTCGTCCACCACGCCGGCGATGACCCCCGGGATGGGCTTTCCCATCGAGCCGGGCCGGATGGTCATGGCCGGGTAGTTGCAGATGAGATGTGCCCCGGTCTCGGTCTGCCACCAGGTGTCGTGGATGCGCCGGTCCATGGTGCGCATGGCCCAGCGGACCACCTCGGCGTTCAAGGGCTCTCCGACCGAGCATATGTGGCGGACCTTCTCGAGGTCGTGCTCCTTGACCAGGTCGTCGCCGGCCCGCATGAGCATGCGCAGCGCGGTCGGTGCGGTGTACCACACGGTGACGCCGTACTTCTCCAGGATGCTGTACCACATCCCGGCGTCGAACCGCCCCTCGTACGACACGATCGACGTGCCGAGGTACCACGGCCCGAATATGCCGTACGACGTTCCGGTGACCCAGCCCGGGTCGGCGGTGCACCAGTAGGTGTCGTCGTCCCGGAGGTCCAGCACCCATCGGGAGGTGATGAGCTGCTGCACCATGGCGCGGTGCCCGAGCAACACTCCCTTGGGCTTGCCGGTCGAGCCCGACGTGTAGTGGATGATGTACGGGTCATTGGGCGTCACGTTGACCGCCTGGAACTTGGGATTCCCGGACGCCAACACCTCCTCGAACGCGACGCAGTTCTCCCCCAGCTCCCCGGTCCCGCCGACGATGATGACCTTCCTGAGGTCGGCCAGGTCATCCAGTATGGGCAGTATGCGCTCATACAGATAGGGGGATGTGATTATGATGTTGGTGCCCGAATCGAGAGCGCGGTCCTTGACCGCCTCAGGCCCCAAGGCCGAGAACAGCGGGCCTGCGATGCCCCCCATCTTGACGATGCCCAGCATCGCCATGTACAATTCGGACGTCCGGTCCAGGTACACGAAGATGCGGTCGCCCTTCTTGGCCCCCATCTCGATCAGGCCGCTGGCGAATCGGCTGGTTATGGCCGACATCTCCCCGAAGGTGTACTTCTGCACATCTCCGGCAGCGGTTATCGAGTACAGAGCGATCTTGTTCTTTCTCCAGTTAAGGGCGTGCCGGTCTATCGCCTCGTAGGCGGCATTGTAGACCGAACCCTTGGACCAGTCGAACTCCTTGTCCACGGACGCCCAGGCGAACTCCTTGCAGGCGACCTCATAGTCCTGGAGATTACCGGCTTCTCTTGGCGGTATGTAGCCCTCCATGCCATACGCTCCCGATTCTACTGTTGGGATGAATCATAGGTCGATATAAATGTTTATCGAAGTCCAACTACGACGATTGCAGATGAGTTACGAATTATCAAGATAAAGATGCGATATGTGCCGGGAACACAGCCTCGAAAGGTATAAAAATCACGACGATGGCCGAGATACTCGGCCGTAGCCGGCGGCCGAGGCGATGATGGACGATAAGCCTCCGCGTCCGCCCGCCGGCCGCCCGAACGATACGTTCCGGGCGATCCCCGACAGGGATTTATCCCTAGAGGGGCTGTCAGTGACATGATCCCCATGACCTTCGCCCAGAGGGTCCTGTCCCGGGCGAGCGGCCGCAGCGTCGTCGCCGGCGACATTGTCCAGGCCAAGGTGGACCTCGCCATGTCGCATGAGAACTCCGCCCTGGTCCTGAGATCGTTCCGCGAGATCGGCGCGGAGAGGATATGGGACCCGTCCAAGGTCGTCATCCTGTTCGACCATCGCATCCCGGCCAACACCATCAAGACTGCGGAGTCGCACCGGGAGGTCCGCGGCTTCGCCCGCGGCGCCGAGCTCCCTCACTTCTACGACCTGGGGGAGGGGATATGTCATCAGGTGCTGCCCGAGAAGGGCCATGTGCGGCCGGGCATGCTGATCGTCGGTTCCGATTCCCACACCACCACCTATGGTGCGCTGGGAGCGTTCTCCACCGGGATCGGAGCGACCGAGATGGCCTCGGTGTGGGCCACGGGAGAGATCTGGCTGCGGGTCCCGGAAACGCTGCGCATCCGCATCCGAGGAAAGCTGGCCCCGCACCTGCGCTCCAAGGACGTCATCCTGAGCATCATAGGCCAGCTGGGCGCCGACGGCGCCGATTACAAGTGCGTGGAGTTCACCGGCGATGCCGTGGACCGCATGTCGGTGGCATCGCGCATGGTGCTGAGCAACATGAGCATAGAGATGGGGGCCAAGGCCGGGGTGTGCTTTCCCGACGCTACAACCGACGAATGGCTCGCCGGCCGCGTCCCGGGATGGAGCGGGATCGACGGCGACTATGGCCAGAACGCCGCGCCGGACGAGCAGATGGACGTCGAAGTATCCTCCCTGGCTCCGCAGGTGGCCTGCCCGCATCAGGTGGACAACGTGTGCGACGTGACCGAGGTGGAGGGCACCAGGATCGACCAGGCGGTGCTCGGCTCCTGCACCAATGGGCGGCTCGAGGACCTGGCGGCGGCAGAGGCGGTGCTGCGCGGCCGCAGGGTCCACCGCGACGTCCGGTTCATCGTGGTGCCGGCCTCTCGCGAGATCTACATCGAGGCGGCCCGCAGCGGCATCCTCGCCTCGCTGGCGTCGTCGGGCGCGGTCATCGTCAACCCGGGCTGCGGACCCTGCCTGGGAGGCCACCAGGGGCTTCTCGCTTCGGGGGAGAGATGCATATCGACCACCAACCGCAACTTCAAGGGGCGGATGGGCTCCCCCTCCGCCGAGGTCTACCTGGCCTCCCCGGACACCGTGGCGGCGAGCGCGATCAGGGGCGAGATAGCCGATCCCCGGAGGGTATGACATGCTGACCGGAAGAGTATGGAGGTACGGCGACCACGTCAACACCGACCTGATAATCCCCGGAAGGTACCTGGACGATTACAACGCGGCAAGCCTGGCCGCCCATGCCATGGAGGACATCGATCCGCAGTTCGCCGGCGCCGTGAGGGCGGGTGACATCATAGTGGCGGGCCGCAACTTCGGATGCGGCTCATCCAGGGAGCAGGCGCCGCTGGCCCTCAAGGCCGCGGGGGTGGGCGCCGTCATCGCGAGCAGCGTGGCCCGCATATTCTACCGCAACTGCATCAATGTCGGCCTGCCGGTCATCATATGCCATGACGCGGCCGGCATGTTCGCCAGCGGTGACATCGCAGAGATCGATCTCTCTGGCGGCACCGTTCGCAACGCCGGAACCGGCGAATGCGCCCGCTTCGATCCGCTGCCCGGCTTCCTCTTGGAGATCCTTGAGGGAGGCGGCCTCGTTCCGTTCATGAAGGGCCGGCTGGCCCAGGGGCCGTAGCCGCGACCAGCCACCGGTCCGGCGGGACCATGATCTCGAAGCGGGCACCCTGTCCGGGCGTTCCGTTCTCGCGGACGTGCATTCCGGACGTTTCCAGGATCTCCCGGGCCAGGTGCAGTCCCAAACCCCCGCCCCGACCGTGCCCCATCTCGAATACGCGCTCCTTTTCATCCACGGCCACGCCGACACCGTTGTCCTGGTACCCTATGCTGACCTCATCCCTCCTGGCCCGGTAGCCGACCTTGACCTCGGTCTGAGCAAGGATGATGTCGTTCGCGAACAGGACCCGGCCCTCCGGATCGATCACTATGATGCCGTCGTCCACCGCCTCCACGACGCCCCCGGGGCGAGCATCAGCGCCGGGACGATGAACAGGAGCGGCAGGTTCTTCGGCTGGATCATGGCCTTCCACCCCAGGAAGGTGTATGTGTACAGAAGGAACAGCGGTGGCAGGGTCACGTTGACGATGCACTCGAGATAGTTCCAGAACAGTTTCTCTTGAAGAGTGGCGGAGGACAGCTCCATCCAAAACGCCGTCAAGAACGCCACGGAGAGGGCCATCAGGACGAACGGCCTCCTCACCTTGCGAACGCCTTCCACCATGCGAAGGCGGCCAGTCCCAGCGACAGGATGACGGCCGCCGCCAGAGGGATGGAGAAGAGGAAAGCGTCCGCCATGGCATATGGGTCGATGCCCGGGCATTATAGACTTGTTGAACCGTCGTAGCCATTGCATGACGACCACGGATCGGGAAGGCGGGCCGGCCTGGGGAAAGGTTAAGAGCAACTTCGAGCATCCGACTGATATCCAAAACCCTAGTCACGACCAAAAACTAGGATATGGTGATGCCAAAGAACGAGAAGATCTGCATGACGTTGAGACAACTGGCCGTCGATCAGGCACCTTACCAAAGGTTTATAAGTGGACTGTTAATATCAGGCCACTCCCGCATGGTGAAAGTATGAAATATACTAGATTTGAGAAGGCGCGCATTATCGGAGCCCGTTCGTTACAGGTATCCTTGGGAGCGCCTGTCCTGATCGACATCCCGGAGAACATGATCGACCCAGTTGCGATCGCCATGCTTGAATTCGAAAGGGACGTGCTCCCGATCACAGTCAAAAGAGATGAGTGAGGGTTTTTTATGAGCGAGGAAAACAAGACCGAGCTTCTGGTGCCTGAGGATGTATACCTCACCTCTGGTGTCCACATCGGTACCCAGCAGAAGAGCGCCGACATGAAGAAGTTCATCTTCAAGGTCAGGTCGGACGGCCTCCTTGTGATGGATGTCAAGCAGACCGATGCCCGCATCAGGGCCACGGCCAAGTTCCTGGCCCGGTTCAAGCCGGAGTCCATCCTGGTCTCTTCGGCCAGGCAGTACGGGCAGAAGCCGGCCAAGATGTTCGGCAAGACCCTGGGAGCGAGGGTGTTCGCCGGACGTTTCGTCCCCGGCACCCTGACCAATCCGACCCTCCCCGACTTCATGGAGCCCGAAGTGCTCCTTGTCACCGACCCCGCGGCCGACAAGCAAGCCGTCGACGAGGCGGTCAGCGTCGGGATACCGATCGTTGCGCTTTGCGACGCCAACAACGAGACGAGAAACATCGACCTGGTGATCCCTACCAACAACAAGGGGCGCCGGGCGCTGGCGTGCATCTACTGGCTGCTCACCCGCGAGATCCTCAAGGAGCAGGGCGTCCTGGTCAATGACGAGGACTACAAGCTCACCATGGAAGATTTCGAAGCGAGCCTGTAAGCCGGTCCTCGGGACCAGCACTTTCAAACCACTTCCACCGTTTTCATTATCCATTGTCCGCATCGATCACGGCGGGCGTTCCATCATGGTCGGCCAGGCCGGCGGCAAACATTGAAATAAGCCAGGCAGCGATTTCTCAGGCATGACCGTCCGCCACCCCGTCGTCGCCGGGCAGTTCTACCCGAACAGCGAGATGCAGACACGCGCCGAGATCGAAGGCGCCTTCCTCTCCCCGCTGGGCCCTGGAGAGGTGCCGGAGGTGGTCAAGAAGGGGGAGCGGAGCATCGTCGGCGCGGTGGTGCCTCACGCCGGGTGGATGTACTCCGGCCCGGTGGCGGCGCATGTGTACGCTGCACTTGCGCGAGACGGGTTCCCGGAGACGTTCATCATCATAGGTCCGAACCATCAGGGCGCCGGGGCTCCAGTAGCGACCACCACCCAGGACTTCGCCACCCCGCTCGGCTCGGCCACCGTGGACCAGGATATCGTCCGCAGGCTTGGGCGGCTCGTCGTCGACGACCCCATGGCGCACCGCTTCGAGCACTCCATCGAGGTCCAGATACCCTTCCTCCAGTACCTGGGAGGGGACATCAGGTTCGTCCCCATCTCCATGTCCGCTCAGGACCCCCAGACCGCCGCGGAGACGGCCAGCGAGATCAGCGACGCCATCGACGGGAAGGACGTGGTCATCCTGGCCTCGTCGGACATGAGCCATTACGTCCCGCGTGAAGTGGCGAAGGAGAAGGACGCCGCCGTCATCGACCGCGTGCTGGCCATGGACGCCGCGGGCGTATACGACGAAGTGGCGCGCCGCAGCGTATCGATGTGCGGGTACGGGCCGGTCATGACCATGATGATGGCCTGCGGAGGGACCAGGGCCGAGCTGCTGAAGTATGCCAGCTCCGGGGATGTATCGCCCATGAGAGAGGTTGTCGGCTATGCCGGCATCGTCGTGAGGCGGTGAACATGCCCGACGGGACGGGCGCCTGCCCTCGCTGCGGCACCCCCTCATCGCCGGGGGAGCGATTCTGCCGTCGATGCGGTTACGACCTTGCGGCGCCCCCCCAGCCCATCTCCTCCTCGGACGCGCGCAGGCGCGCCGTGGAACTGTCCATGGGGCGGA
>ENA-UOOH01002397-UOOH01002397.1-fermentation-metagenome-genome-assembly--contig:-NODE-2397-length-16189-cov-3.641874_pt1 | contig 16189 bp, 16 predicted proteins | sample MGYA00245778_ERZ724025 | MGnify/ENA primary metagenome ERZ724025 (study PRJEB28704, sample SAMN03018313) | fermentation metagenome | biome: anthropogenic terrestrial biome; feature: soil; material... | reverse complement strand
GGATCAAAAAGGCAGCCAACTCCACACTAGGATTAAACATCCAGCCTGCCTGGGCATTCTCCTCAAAATGCCACCATGGTGCGTGGGGATAGCAATTGTTTTTAGGCAAGACAGACGGCCACATTCCAGGCCCGATTTGGGGTGTATGAACCAAGTAGGATAAGAGTCCTTGTACGACCGGTTCCTCTTGCGAAGCTCCGACTTCCACCAAGATCTGACCCGCCGTCCAGGTAGCCATGGGCGACGAGTCAGGAAGCCAAAAATCTGGCTCCAAACCATGTCCAAAACCGCCGTCTTCGTTTTGGAAAGCGTGTAAATAGTGTATTACTTGATCCTTAGAACCCTGCTCAAAAAGAAACTCCCAGCGGGCGTTCTCCAGTGGGCGCCCGTATCGTCTTAACCACGTCTTGGCCCTGTTCATCCCTGTCCTCCCATCTATCTACCCTACCCTGACAACAACCCTCACCGGAGAACCTTCCGCGCAGATCCTCAAAGGAAAGGCCATAACCTCAAAGTGACTAAGATTCGCAAGTTCTGCTAAGTTGGTGAGATTCTCGATGATTGGAATCCCCGCGCTAAGAAGTTTTTTATGGACTACAAAAGGCATGCTATCTGGTGAAGGAAAATCTAGGCCCAGCAATTTGATGCCTCTTGTAACCAGAAAGTCTGCAAGTTCTTCATTCAAAACGGGATGTCGCTCGTAGTATTCTTTTGTTCCGTACCGTTTACTATGATCTGTCCACAATAAAACAATATCGTCGGCCTCAACCAACGAGGCATACTCAGGCTCATAACCCACTACTACCTCGCCTCTTACATCGATAAGGCATCCTCTACCCATAAAGGTCTCTAGGGAGGTCTCGAACCATGGCTCCCTCTACCACAAAATGTAAGGGGGCATCGAGGTGGGTGCCGACATGAAGACCTGTATTCAATAGGAAGGACGTGTACCCATCCCTTTCCACACTCCCAGTCTGCACCAGACGACACGGTTCATCACCAGGATACGCAGGTGTCTGATCTTGTAGTAAATGACTAAGGTCAATCAGTTTTGGCACAGCATCACCCCCTCCTCGGTAGTTTTTGAAGATATTGAAGCATTTGCTGACGGTCGCCCTGTGGAAGGCTGGAATAGTCTTCACCGGTGGAGTTGATTAGATCATCTGTCACCAAGAACACGTCCATGCCAAGCTGGGCTACGGAAATATCTTCCCGGACGTCATTGCCAACCATCAGACATTCTTCGGGTCCGGCGTCAATGCTTCTTAGGATCTCCCGGTAATAATCCAAATTGGGTTTGGCGAAGGTAGAGTTCTCATAGGTTGTAATCCATGAGAAATCCTGGGGGTCAAGACCCGCCCAACGCATACGCTCCAGCGTAGCCACCCTCGGAAACACCGGGTTGGTAGCTAACACAATCCCATAGCCCTTCTCCTTTAGAACTTGAATTGCTTCATTAGCAAGGGGTGTTGGGCTCGTGCTTTCCGCTACCTTGGCAAACTCATTGTGGTAGAAATTCTCAAAGGCCTCAGTGTGTTTATCCCTCTCACCACCGTACGTGCCCATAAAGAGCTCCCAAAAACGCTCCTCATTGGTCATGGTTCCATCATTGGCTACCATAACCTCAAAACCAGTTAGGACGATCTGTACTAGTTCTTGTGCCCCATAACCCAACTCGGCGCCCTTCGCCCCCAATTCTGTAAGATATCTTTTTACAAACACTTCCTGATCCATAGGGAGCAACGTCCCGTCGAGGTCGAATAATACGGCCTTCACTCAATTCCTCCTAGCATATCTAATATTGTATATTTCTTTACTAAACAGCATTGCCTAAAGTTCTGAACATGGCTATAATGGTCTTGCTGCAAAAACACTGTAAAAATGGAGGGACTACATGAATCAAGAAATTCGCTTACAAGATCAAACGGCAAATCCAGCCCCTTTAGGACTCTTAGGTTTTGGAATGACCACCGTCTTATTGAACATTCACAATGCCGGTCTCTTTCCCATCAATTCAATGATCCTGGCCATGGGTATTTTTTATGGCGGCCTTGGTATTGCTGGAATCATGGAGTGGAAAAAGAATAATACCTTTGGCACCACAGCTTTTACCTCGTATGGTCTATTCTGGCTCTCCTTCGTTGGTCTTTCGGTCATGCCTGAAATCGGCTGGGCCGGGCAATCAAGCAGAACTGCCATGGGCTGTTATTTGTTCATGTGGGGTTTGTTTACCCTCGGTCTTTTCATGGGAACGCTACGCATTAGCAAAGCACTACAGGTAGTATTCGCTTCCCTCACGGCACTCTTTTGGCTCCTGGCCGTAGGCAACTTTACCGGGAGCGCAAGCACACTCGTCTTTGCAGGCTATGTGGGCATTTTCTGTGGATTTTCTGCCATCTATGCCGCTTTAGCTCAGGTTTTAAACGAGCTCTATGGAAGAGAGCTCTTGCCAATCGGACCTATCAAATAACCACATCTGACGTCCCTCAGGGGACGTCCTTTATTTATGCGGTTAAGGCTCCCTTACTGATCACCTGAGCAAATGCCTCTTCCACAGGGTACCCTTCCCTCACAGCCTCCGCAAAATAGCCCTCTTGAAAGAGCAAAGTACCAATGGCCACGCCCTCTGGACAATCCGCTCGCAGATGTCCTAAGCGCTCCTCTTGGCCAGGATGGTCTCGTTCCAACTCAAAGGCAGTAACAAGCGCGATCTGAAACACTTCGAAGCTGGGTTCCAAGAGCTCTGTTTTGATTTTCCTTCGCCGTAAGTACGGCGTGGCTGTGTTAAGCTGAAGGGAGCCAGCAACACCATCACGGGCAGCATAATGTATGCGTCGTATATTCATCATCACAGACGCACCAAAACACATGGGACAGGGCTCAAGGGAGGTGTAGAGGGTATACTCCCTAATCTTAGGATGATCAACTTTTTGGAGTTGACTGAGGGCGATCACTTCGGCATGGGCGAGATTTGTACCCGCCAAGGGAGAACTCGAAAATCGATCAGCAATCGCATTTTGGCCCCTAGCCACGATCTCACCCTGCTCATTACAGATAACACAGCCAACTGGCACTGTACCTGCACAAAAGGACGCCCAAGCGAGTCTAAATGTTTCTTTCCACATGGTTTCTAGGGTCGTCCACATTACGTTTACTCCTCTTCCTTGCGGATTTCAATACCCAGCCACACGGCGAAAATCGCTTCCAGACAAATCATAATACCTGCCAGAATAAATACCCGCTCTTCCGGCAAATTATAGCCTGTAATCAACATGGCAAGTGGAATGATGATGGACATAATGAAGTATGCGCGGGACTGGTACAGCCACGAAAAGGGTAGCAGATGTGCTCCAAAAATCATGGCCAAGATCATCACCATATTGGTCGGGGCCGCGGCATACGCCCACATGGCGATTAAGATGTACAAGAATTGGTTGATGGAAAAAAGGATGCCCAGATTATTCAACGCATTGTCCTTGGCAGAGAATTCGGCCTTCAAAACTTTGGAGATTAGAAATGCCAGCGGCATCAAGGGCGCAGTACAGAAAAAGGTCAAGAGATTTCTGGTTAAGACACTCTCCACAGGCAAGAGCCAAACCAACAATATACCTGTCCACAGTACAATAGATGCGATGATAAAGTGCAAGCCTCTCTTTGTGCGGCTCGCCAAGTCACGTCTCGTAAGATCCATGAGCAACTCCCCTTTTCATATATTTCCATTCTCAAGTATACCCCGCGGTGAACAGAAATCCTTTTGCAGGGCCATTACTTTCCAAACATATTATCGTAGTGTATAATAGGGTTAACAAGATGTAAAAACGGAGGGGAAATGATGAAAAATGAAGATTTAAAACGAATGGGCTTTGCCACCCAGGCAATTCATGGCGGTCATCACCCAAATGCAGCGGGGGCGTTAGTGACACCCATTTATCAAGCATCTACATTCCGCTTTGACTCCGCGGAACAAGGAGCTAGGCGGTTCGCTTTGGAAGAAGAAGGCTATATCTATACCAGACTCGGCAACCCTAACTCCACCGAGCTTGAGCAAAAAATAGCTCTGCTGGAAGGCGCAGAAGCAGCTGTATCCACAGGTTCCGGAATGGGAGCCATAACTTCGGCCTTCTGGAGTGCCCTTGAGCCTGGAGATCACATTTTAGCTGGTAAAACCCTATATGGCTGTACTTTTGCCTTTCTAAACCATGGCGTCAGCAAGTTTGGTGTTGAGACCACCTTCGTTGACACCACCAACATAGATGAGGTAAGGAGAGCTTTACGGTCTAATACAAAGATAATCTACCTCGAATCTCCCGCCAATCCCACCATGGCCATTGCTGATATTGCGGCTATCAGTGCTTTGGCCCACGAAATTCCTGGTTGTATGGTCTTTGTGGATAACACGTATTGCACTCCATACATACAAAAGCCCATCGAACTTGGTGCCGATGTGGTCTTACATTCGGCCACAAAGTACCTTAACGGACATGGCGATGTGATAGCAGGCATTGTTGCCGGAAAAAAGGAATTCATGGATCAGGTGCGCTATTTTGGTCTCAAAGACATGACTGGATCGGTTCTAAGTCCTTTCGATGCCTACCTCATCTGCCGTGGTTTGAAGACTCTGGCCTTGCGGATGGAAAAACATTGTGCCAATGCCCAAGTCGTAGCGGAGTTTCTCCAAGGGCACCGAGCCATCGACACAGTCTATTATCCCGGTCTTGATAGCTTCCCACAGTTTGAATTGGCGAAAAAGCAAATGCGCTTACCAGGGGCCATGATCGCCTTCGAGCTTAATGGCGGCGTCGAAGCAGGTAGAACTCTAATGAACAATGTCTGCCTCTGCACCCTAGCGGTGAGCCTAGGAGATACGGAGACACTGATTCAACATCCCGCCACGATGACCCATTCGCCCTACGCTCCTGAAGAAAGGGAGCTCTACGGCATCAGCGATGGGCTCGTCCGTCTATCGATAGGGCTAGAGGATCCAGAGGACATCATCGCAGACCTCAAGGCAGTTCTCGATACACTGTAAGATCAGCAAAGGAGTGCAGATACAGATTCTGTACTCCTCTTTTTCTATGGCCTGATTTCACAGGTCTGCTCCAGTTCTAAGCTCTTGGCTCCGTAGCCCATACTCGCTCTTCAGTAGAGCCATGACCAAACAATCTTCCCACATGTCACGATGTTTGATATAGGTGTATTGACGTAAGATGCCTTCTTTCTGAAACCCGAATTTTTCCAGGAGATGAATGGAGGCGGTATTTTCCGGAAAAACAGAAGCTTGAATGCGATGCATTTCAATCTCGTTGAAGCCAAAGGGGATAAGCGCCTTCAATGCCTCCGACATAATTCCCTTATGCCAGTGTTCCATAGACAGTTCATAGCCCAGCTCTGCCCTGGAAAAATGATCAAAATCGCTAAAACCGCAAGTTCCGATTACCTTATCATGGGGCTTTAGAGTGATTCCCCAACGAATGGACTGCTCTTCCTCATACCCTGTTTTAAAAAAACGTACAAAACCCCTGCCCTCTGCAATTGTCCTTGGCCACCAATCATAGAATCTAGCGAGCTCTGCGGTGAAATATCCTTGAATATCAGGACCGTCCTCATACCTAAGCTGACGCAAGACCAACCTCTCTGTCTCCAAGACAGGAAACTGTGTGAAGAACGACATACATCTACCAATCCACCTTGTTTTTTGTGCTTACGATCCTAGTCTATCACATTTAGCACGAAAAGGAATCCATCCTCGCGGATGGATTCACGTAATTTCCCCTCTACAGCACTTAACTGTTAGGTGGAAACGGCGGCTCAGGTGCTTCAACCAGAGCTACAACATGCTGGCAGGGGATGACCACCCTTTGCCAGCCACACAAATCTACAACCGGGCGCCTAAATACCAGGTAGGTTTCTTGGACTTGAATCAGCTGCCATTCCGCCCCATACAGAGCGTTCTCATCATTGGACAAAATGATGTAAGCCCAACGATTGATGAAGTTTTCCCAAGCTTCTGGACAACTGCAACACACATTTCTGTAACCCATCTTCATCCCTCCTTCTCCTCACTATATGAACGAAGAGGACTAAGAGACATGGTGCTATAGTACTGAGTTTCGCCTCCAGAGGAACATGGTATCCATTTCTCAATACTATGCAGTAGGAAATGGAGGTTCAGGCTATGTCTAAAAAAGTGCAAATCGGGCTTCTTTCACCGTTCTTCCTACCACTAGCAGGCTATGAAGAGTCCGCTCGTCATCTCGATTTGGATTTAGTCATGGTAACACCAAATAGAATTAATTGGAAAAGCCAGGAGGTCTATGGCCTTATCTACAATGGACAGGCTTGGATAGAAGACAACGTCCCCCTTCCTCGCTCTCTATACAACCGCTATTACGGGCCCAAGCCGAAGATCGTTAGCCGGCTAGAGGCTGCTCTTGGCAAGAACAAGATCTTCAATCACATCACTCGCTTTGACAAATGGATCATCCACCAGCTTTTGGCAAAATCCACCCTCAAGGCCTATCTCCCCGCAACAGCCCTTTATACCCCACAACAACTCACTCACTATCTTGGGCGCTTTGGGCGAGTGATCCTCAAACCCGTCTCTGGCCAATTGGGAACAAAAATCTACCTGATAACCGCAGAACGGGGCGTATATTACCTTCATCACGGCACCAAGTCGGCCATTGCCCACTTTTTTTCTCTGGAGGATCTTCTAGCAAACCTAGAATCGGTGATCGACAAAGATTTTCTGATACAGGAGTTCCTGCCCCTAGCCTCTGTGGATGGGCGAGTATTTGATGTACGTTTTCTGGTGCAAAAGAATGGCAAAGGAGAGTGGCAAGTCACAGGGATGCTCAGTCGGTTAGCACTGCGTTATTCCTATGTCACCAATCTCAGCCAGGCCATCCTTCCTGTCGAAGAGGTGCTTGGCAAGCTACTACCAAACCTCGACATCGTGACCAAACTGACAGAGATCAGCATCACGGCAGCACAGATGGTAGAAGGATCCCTAGGCTCCCTCGGTGAGCTTAGTGTTGACTTTGGCCTTGGTAGCAAGGGTAGCGTTTGGATCATTGAACTCAACGCCAAACCTATGAAAAGCATCTTCGCGGGTTTGGCCGATAACCAACTTATGCAAACCATTTATAGCCAGCCCCTACTCTACGCCCTGTACCTGGCTAGCGTTTAACCTTTTCTTAACGTACCCAGACTTTACCACATTTTTTAGAGCTCCACGGGCTAGAAGGCTCTGCGCAATGTTCTTCACGAATTTCCCATCAGAAAACTCCCCCAAACACACCCCCTTTGACCTGCGGGTTTATACTCAATTGTTAATTTCTCTTTTTGTTTGCAGGATTTTCGTACTTTAGCCATAATTACTACACTGATACACCTGTAACAGTGACACATTTCCACACAATACGCTCAAAGGGGTGGTGCGGGGGGTAACGTTCTTGTTTTGCATGCACTGAACAAGATATGAAAAGGAAGGTGACTTGTGTGTCAAACCGTAAGTTAACTATTAGCGTTCTGGTAACAGTTTTGTTGTTAGCGATGGCATTCAGCGTCGGCGCCGAAGAAAAACGTATGGCAACTTGGGTAGATGAAGTGATCATCGTTGAAGAACCATCCGTTACCAACGCCGTTGCTCGTTTGCAAGCCGGTGATATTGATGTTTATTCATCCACATCAACCGAACCAGTTCCATTTGCTACAATACTCAGTGATCCAAACCTCGATTATTATCAGACATTTGGATCCTATAGCGAAATCACATGGAATCCCGTAGGACCAACCTTCGAAGATGGTCGTTTTAATCCGTTCGGTGTCCGCAGAATTCGCGAGGCTACAAACTGGCTCATCGATCGGGACTACATTGCGCAAGAACTATATGGCGGACTAGCTCTTCCAAAATCCACCATGTTGAACAATGCCTATGTTGACTATTCCCGTGTTGTAGAAACCGCTCGCGCCCTCGAATTCAAATACGCCTATAACTTTGACTTGGCGAAGGAAGTAATCACAGAAGAAATGATGGCCGCCGGTGCTTCACTTGTTGATGGCAAGTGGCACTATAATGGTCAGCCAATCGAACTCTTAATTTTAGCCAGAAGCGAAGATCAACGCAAGGCAGTCGGTGACTACTTGGCTGATCAGCTAGAAGCTGTCGGCTTTATCGCAACCGTCGATTATCGTTCTGGTGCAGAAGCCTCCCCAATCTGGATGATGGGCGATCCATGGCAAGGCCAATGGCATGCCTACACTGGTGGATGGGGTGCTGGTGCAGTTTACCGGGATCAAGGTCATATCTTTGACCAAATGTATACCCGCAGAACCATGAGCCAACCTCTCTGGCAGGCCCTAGAACCAATTCCTGAGCTCGACGAAATCTCCGAAATGCTTTATTATAAGAGATTCTCGACCATGGAAGAAAGAAACGCACTGTATTCCAGAGCTTTGGAACTCGCTTTCGAAGACTCGCCTCGTGTTTACACTGTTGACCAAATCTCCTATGTACCACGCCGTGCTGACGTCAGTGTAGCTTCTGACTTAGCCCAAGGTATGTCCAGTACCGCCCTGTGGCCAAGTACGCTTCGCCGCGGTGATGAAGTTGGTGGTACAGTGACAATTGGTGCACAGCAAGTACTCGTTGAGCCATGGAACCCCGTTGGCGGCTCCAACTGGACCTTCGATCAATTGCCAATGAGAGCCACCTTCGATCGTGGATTCATCAGTAATCCATTTACCGGTAACTACATGCCTCACCGCATCGAGAAGATCGAAGTCACCGTACAAGAAGGCCTACCCGTCGCCAAAGACCCAGCATCTGACTGGGTAACCCTTGAGTTTGCACCTGAAATCCAAGTGCCTGGCGATGCCTGGCTTTACTGGGATGGATCTCTCGGACGCATGGTTACTGTTGCTGAGAAGTATCCAGAAGGCTTAACAGCCCCTCGCCATACCGTCGTGCACTATCGCGAAGATATGTTTGACACTGTAACATGGCATGATGGTAGCCCATATACAGTTGGTGACATGTTGCTCCCAACAATCCTCGACTGGGATCGCGGATTCGAAGAGAGCGATGTTTTCGACCCAGCACAAGAAGCTAGCGTCAAGACTGCAATGAACAACGCCCGTGGTTGGAGAATCATCTCCCTCGACCCGTTTGTTTATGAACTCTGGTCACAATCGTGGTATATTGATGCTGAGCAAAACATTGGCGACATGTTCGCCCCATACTACAACTATGGTGCACAACCTTGGCATACACTTGTTCTAGGTATGATGGCTGAGACAAATGGCGAATTAGCCTTTACAGCATCTAAAGCTAATACTCTAGATGCCGAGTGGCTCGGTTATAACATGGGACCAAGCTTGCCAATTCTTGACAAGCATCTTGACATTGCAATTGACACCAACTTCCTCCCATATGCAGACTTCTTGAGTCAATACATTCCCGAGGAAGAAGTTGCCAGCCGCTATGCAAACGCCAAAGCCTGGTATCAAGAAAAAGGTCACTTCTGGATTGGTAACGGTCCTATGTACCTCGAAAAGGCCTACCCAACCGAAAGAATGGTCCACCTCAAGCGCTATGAGAACTACTCAGAGCCTGCAGATAAGTGGTCCATGTTTGACCAACCAAGGATCGCCGAAGCAGAAATTTCCGGACCTGCTCGTGTCAGAGCCGGCAGCGAAATCGCTCTCGAAGTCGAAATCACCTTCGCAGGCGAACCGTATGAGACAGAGTTCATCTCGGAAGTAAAATACATCGTTCTGGATGCCACCGGTAGCGTTGCTATCAGCGGTTATGCAAGTCCAGTAGCTGATGGACTGTTCGAGATCGTCCTAACCGGCGAACAAACAAAACAGCTGCCTATCGGTTCCAACACAATCGAAGCGATCGTACTCCCAACACTCGTAGCCAGCGCAACGTTTAGCGCACACACCTTCGTAACCTTACCATAGGTGGGAGACGGAAATACCAACGCTAGACTCTAAAGCGAGGGCGTGGAGTCCACGCCCTCGCTTCTTCTGTTCCAGATCAATACCGGGAGGTATATGAAATGCAAAATATTGAAACTGCGCAAGGGCAGTCTGCGGTAGTGCGTCAACGCAGGCTAAGTAGTCTGAACCGCGTTCTCAAATATGTACTCGTGCGGGGACTGACCTTGCTCGTCACAGTTACGATCGGAGTATACCTAGCCATCTTGATCGCTAATGGCGGCGGCTACGTAGACGAGATGCGCAAGGGGCAAATTCGAGAATCGGTTTCCATACAAATGGCTGGCGACCCTGAAAATGCATTCTTGACGATCCAAGAGCGTCGGGCGCTCGAGGAAAGTTTGGTAAATACACAAATTCAGCAACTAGGCCTGCATCGCCCGTTTGCGATCAGGAGTTTTGAGTATCTATGGAACGGTCTCACCCTCGATTTAGGACGCGCGGATTATCTTCTAAGTGATAGCGGTTCCCGTCAGGTCCGCAGTATCCTGGGAGAACGTTTAGGGCCAACGCTGCTCTTGATGGCTACTGGCCAGCTTCTCCTGTTTTTCAGCTCGCTGGCTTTGGGACTCTTCCTGTCACGGCGTTATGGCAGTTTCTTAGATAAATTTATTATCGCAATGGCGCCTACTAGTTCGGCACCAGCGTGGTTTTACGGCATGTTCCTCATCTTAGTATTTGCCGCCGTGCTTGGATGGTTGCCATTTGGTGGCATGGTTGGTGCACCGCCACCTGAGAGCTCCTTTTGGCGTTTCATGAGCATTCTAAAACACATGATTTTGCCTGTGACTGCTCTGCTAGTTTCCTCGGTTTTCTCCGGTGCCTACTCGCGACGGACATTTTTCTTAATTTACTCCAGCGAGGATTATGTGGAGATGGCTAAGGCTAAAGGACTATCGGACCGGGAAATCGAACGCCGTTATGTACTGAGACCAACACTCCCCACAATCATTACGAGTTTTATGCTAACCATTATTGGGCTGTGGACAGGTGCCATCGTATTTGAGACGGTATTTAACTGGCCAGGAATCGGACGCTTAACACAGCAGGCCATTAACATGTTTGATACGCCCGTCATTGTGGCTACCACTGTGATTTATGCCTACCTTTTGGCAGTCACTGTCTTCTTGCTCGATATTATCTACGCCTTGGTTGACCCCAGAGTGAAAATAGGTGGAGGTGGAACTAAGTCATGAAAGCAACCCTAAGCAATGCTTTTCGCCAAATCAGAAGCTATCCTTCGGCAGTTGTGGGAAGCATCATCATTCTATTACTGATATTCATGGCTATCTATGCAATGGTCGCTATACCTTATAGTGAGGCCGTTAGGCTTTGGCGCGGAGCAGACAATGTCTGGATCGAGACTCCTCGTAATGCCGCCCCCGCTTGGTTCAATTACTTCTATCGTGAGAAGCAGCCAGAATCGATCATCATGAGAACCACCGATGATCCTAGCCTGAAACAAGTGGTGGACTTAGGTGGCGGCGTTGCCACGTCTGATTTCGTTTTTGAATTTGATTATCAGTATGATGGTTTCCCGACAGAGTTATCTGTCTTCTTTGATGCCCAGTATGTTGCCGCCCGTCCTAACGTCGCTCTTAAATGGATAGCTCCCGATGGCCGCGAAATTCCCCTTGCTGATCTGTCAGTTCGAACCAGTGAGAACTATTCCATTTCCCAAGACACAAAAATAACACGCAGACTAGGCGGAGTCACGCCTGAAAAGGGACTTTTTGCAGATCCAAAGAACCCTGATAAAGTCCTCAAAGGCACCTATCAACTCGTGGGTGAAGGCCTTGTCTTTGAAGAAGGTTCCAACGTTGATGTTTCCATGGTTATCTATGGCAAACTGTATGGACTTGCGGGAACCGATCATCGTCGCCGTGATATTACGGTTGCACTACTCTGGGGTACTCCAGTCGCCTTGGCCTTTGGCTTAGTGGCTGCTGTTGGTTCTTCCATTGCCACGATGTTCTTAGGAGCAGCTTCCGTGTGGTTTGGCGGTTGGATTGACTGGCTGATTCGCAGAATTAATGAGGTTGTGATGATCCTGCCCCTCTTGCCCATTCTCATCATGGTTGGACTCTTCTACTCCCGAAGTATCTGGGTCATTTTGGGTGTAGTAATCGTACTTGGGATCTTCGGTTCGGGGATTCTTAGCTACCGAGCCATGTTCTTACAGGTGAAGGAGTCAGGCTATATTGATGCCGCCAGAGCCTATGGAGCAGGCAGTGGCCGGATCATTTTCCGTTATATGATCCCCAAGATTATTCCAACCTTGATTCCGGGATTCGTTACTCAAGTGCCTGCATTCGTGTTCCTCGAAGCGACGTTAGCAGTCCTCGGTTTGGGTGATCCCGTATTACCAACGTGGGGTAAACTTCTCAATGATGCCCAAGCGAATGGCGCGTTATTGAACGGATACTTCTATTGGGTATTGGAGCCCGCGTTCTTGCTCATGTTAGCTGGGTTAGGATTTGCCATGCTTGGTTTTGCCCTTGACCGCATCTTCAACCCACGCCTAAGGGGGATATAGAATACTATGAGTGATCAGAAAGTATTGCTTGATGTTCAGAACCTTAAATTGTATTTTCGCACCCAGGCCGGTCCTGTGCAAGCTGTGGATGATGTCAGTTTTCAGTTAAAGGCAGGACACACGCTTGCTGTAGTAGGCGAATCCGGCTGTGGAAAAACGTCCTTGGCCAAGGCGATCTTACGCCTTCTTCCACGTAATATCTCGACCTATACAGGTTCTATTCTGTTTGATGGCAAGGATATCATGAAGTATGATGACGATGAGTTCCGCAAGGAAATCCGGTGGTGCGAGATTGCGTCGGTGCCCCAGGCATCCATGAACTCTCTTAATCCAGTCGTTCGAATCGAAGACCAACTCATTGAACCCCTGTTGATTCATGAGAAAATGAGCAAGCAACAGGCGAGAGCTAGGGTAGCTGAAGTCTTTGAAGTTGTTGGCTTACCAGTTGACTTCCTTCAGCGCTACCCATTTGAGCTTAGTGGAGGTATGCGGCAAAGGGCGATTATTGCCATGGCATTAGCATCCGATCCGAAGCTTGTTGTGCTTGATGAACCATCATCAGCGCTGGATTTGTTATCCCAGGCAAACCTGATGAATGTTCTCAAGAAGATCAAACATGAAATCAACACAACATTTATCCTCATCACCCATGATATTGGTACTGCCAGTGAGTTGGCTGATGAAGTCGCCGTAATGTACGCAGGGAAAATGGTAGAATACGCTTCAGCTCAATATTTCTATACCGATGCGCATCATCCCTATTCCCAGAAGTTGATGGCGAGTGTGCCGACTCTGCGGGAAGACAAAGAATTAGAGTTCATTCCGGGCCAGCCTCCTTCACTAATCAATCCACCTACAGGTTGCCGCTTCGCCGCCCGATGCGAGAAGAAATTTGACAAGTGCTCCATGCAGCCTAACACGACGCATCTAGGAAATAGAGCAACTGTGCAGTGCTGGCTATTTGACGAGACGGGAGAGGTGAAACATGCCTAGTCTAGCAAAAACTTTACCACAGGAACAAAAGGCGGTTCTTCGCATAGAAGACCTCCACACTTGGTTTGAAGTACGGCGCATGGGTTTCTTTAAAGCCGGTGACGTACGTGCCTTGGACGGGGCTTCCTTTGAGCTCTACGAGGGCGAAACGATTTCCATCGTTGGTGAGAGTGGCTGCGGAAAAAGTACCTTGGCCAAAACAATCCTTGGTATTAACCATATTAGCAAGGGTTCTATCTTCTTTGAAGATCAGGACTTAAGCACTCTTGATAAGGAAGGCTGGAAGCGGTATCGCTCCAGTATTGGGTATATCCAGCAAGATCCCTACGGTGCGCTTCCTCCCTTTATGTCTGTGCAGCGCATCCTCGAAGAGCCTATGAAAATTAATGGCATCAAGGACAAAGCAGAGCAGAAAAAGCGCATAAGACAGGTGCTCGAAGAAGTAAAGCTAGCTCCTATCGAAGACTATTTACCAAAGTTTCCCCACATGTTAAGTGGTGGACAACAACAGCGCCTAGTCATCGCACGGGCGATGATCTTGGATCCGAAGATGCTCATCGCAGACGAACCCGTATCCATGCTCGATGCTTCCGTTCGGGTTGAGATTCTCCAACTTCTGCAAGCCCTGCAGAGACGACACAATTTGGCGATTCTCTATATCACCCATGACCTTTCCACAGTGCGATATTTCTCAGAGCGCATTTTTGCAATGTACGGTGGTAAGATTATTGAAAAATCCTCAACTGTTGCCCTGCTTCAACAGCCCTTACACCCTTATACGGCAGCGCTCTTTGAAGCAACATCCGATCCTGATGCAGAAAACCTTACGACCTTTAAGGATGTACCAGCGGGCGAACCCCCGAGTTTGATGAATCCGCCACGGGGTTGTAGATTCCATCCCCGTTGCCGGAAGATAATCAAGGGCCTGTGTGACCAGGAAATGCCCCCAGAATTCTGGGTACGGAAAGACCATGCAGCGGCCTGTTGGTTATACAAGGACAAGGCCTAAAGTGAGACGTACAAGGCGCCAGATCCTCATTGGCGGCACAATGCTAGTTGTTAGCTGGTTAGTAATCTTTGCCATGGTCTTGGAGTTCATCCCACAGCCCATCGAGTTGTATATGATAGCCTATGCTGTGTCGTTGGCAGGATTTATACTCGGAACGATTGGAGCCTCAACGGAGATTCGAGATAACATGAGAAAACATCGTAATGACAATGACAACGAATAGACAACACAAAGAGCCGTGTCGAACGCAGACACGGCTCTCTGTGTTTCCTATTGATTTTAATGGCCTCTAGGCAAGGCCCTGTGGGCAATATCTGTGCGGTAAAACATGTTAGGGTCACTATATTGTTCTAAGAAAGCATAAACCCGGCTTTGGGCCTCTTGGAGACTGTCTCCTTGGCTCGCCGCCAAGTACACCCGGCCACCATCGCTGAAGAGCTCACCCTCCGCGTTTTGGGACACTCCACTATAGTAAATATGCACACCCTCTTCACTCTCAAATGAAGGTAACAAAACACCCTTGGTGTACGCCTCTGGATACCCCTTGCTTGCCACAACAACCCCCACCATAGCCTTTGCGCTCCACTTCAGCTCGGGTCTCCTACCTTCGAGGACCTCCCCAATGACCTCCACCAAATCAGACTCCAAGCGGGGTAGGAGCACCTGGGTCTCTGGGTCCCCAAAGCGAGCGTTAAACTCGATGACCTTAGTACCTTCCTTGGTAAGCATCAAACCGGCGTAAAGTACCCCAGTGAAGGGCATCCCCTCCTGCACAAGGGCTCTCGCTGCGGGCTCTAAAATCTCTGTAATCGCTTCTTCTACTACCTCAGGTGAAATATGGGGAGCGGGAGAGTAGGCGCCCATCCCTCCAGTATTAGGACCTCGATCGCCATCAAAAGCTCTCTTATGATCTTGGGCAACATCTAAAGGGACCACTAACTCCCCATGCACCAGGGCCATGAGGGAGAATTCCTCACCCTCCAAGAACTCCTCAATGATCACTGTAGAGGAGGCCTCACCAAATCTGTGCTCTACAAGCATATCCCGGAGTGCGTCTATGGCCTCAGCTTGTGTAGAGGCAACCACAACGCCCTTGCCTGCCGCTAGACCATCAGCTTTGATGACAACAGGCAGGGAGGACTGCTCTACATAGTCCCTGGCGAGTCCAAAATCACAAAAGGTCCTGTACCTGCCCGTGGGGATATTGTGTTTCTCCATGAGCTGTTTCGCAAAGGACTTGCTTCCCTCGATCTGGGCCGCCCTTTGGCTTGGTGCAAATACGCATATCCCTTCTTGGGCAAGGAGATCTGACAAACCTTCCACCAAGGGCTTTTCTGGCCCAACGATCACGAGGTCAATCCCTTCCTCCCTGCAAAACTCCACGAGTTTCTGGTGATCATTCTCTCCACAGGGAAGTGGCATCGCAACATCGGCCATCCCTGGATTACCAGGTGCCACATACACCTTACGAACACGGGGGCTTGCAGCGATTTTTTCACAAAGGACATGTTCTCTACCGCCCCGACCGACAACCAATACTTGCATGCATGTACCCCCTCCTAGTGTTTAAAATGGCGCACGCCAGTGAAGACCATGGCAATTCCATATTAGATCGGAAGAGCGTCGTGTAGGGAAAGAGTGTAGAT
>ENA-UOOH01002396-UOOH01002396.1-fermentation-metagenome-genome-assembly--contig:-NODE-2396-length-16191-cov-4.130082_pt1 | contig 16191 bp, 11 predicted proteins | sample MGYA00245778_ERZ724025 | MGnify/ENA primary metagenome ERZ724025 (study PRJEB28704, sample SAMN03018313) | fermentation metagenome | biome: anthropogenic terrestrial biome; feature: soil; material... | reverse complement strand
ATGTCGCAGAAAAAGAGATAGACTATCAGTTAATAAAACTGTTATTGATTAATTTGCAGAGGGAAGGTTTGATTACTGCTAAAGAGGCTGAGGAAATTCGTAAAAAAGCACAGGCCGAGCTTAAGCCCTTAATCGGCATTTTGGATTGAGGTCATGGGAATGAAAAAGATAATACATAAAATCAAGGTCTATCCAAAAGTCGAAAAGCTATATGAATCATTTTACCAAAAACGCCGTGTGGCGATTTACGCCAGAGTTTCAACCAGCAGTGACGAGCAGTTAAATAGCATCGAGGCTCAAAGGGACTATTACATAAAATATGTGGAAGAACGCTCCGATTTAATCTTTGTGAAATTGTACGCCGATGAAGGTATTACCGGAACCTCACAAAAAATGAGAGTGGAATTTCAAAAAATGATGAGCGATGCGAAAGCAGGAGCATTCGATTTGATAATCACGAAATCCATATCCCGCTTCGCAAGGAATACCGTTGATTCGCTTATATGCATCCGGCTTCTAAAAGAATATGGGATTGAGGTGTATTTCCAGAAGGAAGATATCGGGACCTTTGACTCTAAAGGCGAATTCATGATTACGCTTCTTTCAAGTATGGCCCAAGAGGAATCGCGTTCTATATCAGAAAATGTGGCATGGGGGCACCGCAAAAGATTCGCTGATGGTAAGTACACTGTTCCGTATGACCGCTTTCTCGGCTATGACCGCGGAGCAGAAGGTGGGCTTGTAGTTAACCAAAAACAGGCAATCCTCGTCAGGCTTATCTTTAAGCTTTACCTTGAGGGAAAAACCCCCGCGGGAATTTGCCGTTATCTCAACCAATCTGAAATCCCAACTCCATCCGGAAAGGATAAATGGTCACAAACCGTAATCAACAGTATGTTGACCAACGAAAAATACAAAGGGGATGCTTTATTACAAAAGAAATTTACTGTCGATTACCTCACAAAAAAGAGGAAAATAAATGAGGGCGAATTAAACCAATATTATGTCACTGATGGTCATGAGGCGATTATTCCAAGGGATACCTTTGATTATGTGCAAAAAATCATCAATCATCGCCGTAAAGTATATGGTCGTGGATACAGTTGCGCAAATGCACTAACTTCAAAAATCCAGTGTGAATGTTGCAGTAACTTCTACGGATTGAAGTCATCACATAGCGGACAGCACAGAACTTGGTACTGGTTTTGTAATAACAGGTATAAGTCTAAAACCGTATGCTCAACTCCACGTGTGCGAAAAGAGGTGATGCAGTTCGCTTGCCTTAAAGCGATACTATTCCTGTTTAGCAACAGGCTTTCAATGCTTAATTACGCCATCAACCTAATCTCGCTAAGCATCCACCCAGATAAGAAGTCAGTTCAAAACCAATCTCGTATGGATGCGATAACTAATTATATCTACGGGCTTCGTACAAGTATAAATGATATCCACATAACTGAAGAAGTGCTCCGCATCGTTGTAGAGATGATATTGGCAACGGCAGATAACCATCTTTTGTTTCACTTTATTGATGGGACCATGTATGACTTTGGGTTGAATAAATAGTATGCCTGGCTAACTGATATGTGTTTTCCACTGATGATAGACACCTCTCAGCGGTTCATCAAGGTAACCTAAAGCCTTATCCTTAATCCAATTCGGAATACCATAGGCAGCCTCAGCGATGCTTCCTGTTATTGCCGCAAGTGTATCACTGTCGCCTCCGAGGGAGATGGCATTTCGGATGGCATCCTCAAAGTCCGTGCTTTCAAGAAATGCGGTAATTGCCTGTGGAACTGTATCTTGGCAACTTTCGTTGAATCGGTATGGCGGGCGGATTTCATCAAGGGTCTTGGTTAAATCATAACCGTGTTCCTGCTCAATATGTGCCTTGATTTTTGCTTTCCATCCCGTAATGTCTATCTCATCCTTTATGGCATTGCCCATATCGTCACCAAAGCCTCCTGCATAAAAACGGCACATAAATATTGCGTCCGTTACCGCCAATGCCCCTTTTATTCCTTCGGGATGATTGTGAGTCACTTCTGCGGAGCGCTTTGCACTTTCCCGCCCATTTGACGGCCACATGCCAGTGCGGGCGCAGAATCCGCAGTCCATCACCCAGGCGCAGGGCGAAACTCTCATGGCTGAACCGTTGCCCCAAGAGTTGTATGGTTCACGGTCGTCGGAGTAAATCCAACCACCAAAACGCCCACCATATCCGGCATTTGGGTATAGTCGCCCCCATTTCTTGTATGCGTCAATAAAATCGTCCACAGAGCTGCCGTTCATTATAGCATCTGCTGTAGCGATGGTCATCACGGTATCGTCTGTGAAAAAGCAATCGTCACGGAACAGTGGGAAGTCCTTTGATTTGATGTTGTGCCATTCGTAGACCGAACCTATGATGTCTCCTATGATCGCTCCGAGCATTATTTTCGACCCCCTCGCCGTTTCACGTCCTTGCGAATTTCCTCAAAGCAAGCCTCGTCAACGATTCCCACCTCCCGGAATGTCGCCACGGCACTTGCCATCACCTTAAAGTTCAGTTCTGTCCCCTCACCGTCAGCCAGATAATCAATCGCTCTGTCAGGAGTAATGCCGAAGCGCCCAGCTGTTTGAACCGCATCAATATTCGCACCAAGGAAGATAAACTCCCAGCCATATTTCGTTTTTTGCCTTTCAATCTGTGCTTTGACCTTTTCCGCAGAGTATTCACGACTGGAGTTTTCCTCGCCATCTGTGATAATCACGAACATTACCTTTTCAGCGCGGTAATCCTCGGCAGTGTGCTTCTGCGCGTTACCAATTTTGTGAATCGCACTGCCAATTGCGTCGAGCAATGCGGTCGAGCCTCCAACCTGATACTCCTTATCCGTAATTGCACTGACCGCCTTGATATCAATTCGGTCATGAAGCAGTTCATAGTTGTTATCGAACAACACAGTTGTAATGTGACATTCGTCCTCAATTGCCTGCTGCTTTTTTAGCATTGAGTTATATCCGCCAATGGTGTCTGCTTCCAGTCCGCTCATGGAACCGCTTTTGTCGAGTATAAATACCAGTTCAGTTAATCCTTTTTTCATTGCCGTGTTCTCCTCAAATTTTATTATGACTTAAGGATAACAATTCCGTCGAGGCAACTGGTCGCTTTTCAAGCGACAAATGATTTACCTGAACAAATCGATTTTTGTGCGAGCTGAGTAGTTGAAATTCTTCTTTTTGCTTGCGTTTAGTAAAGCCATTGACAAAGTGCGACTCATTTTTAACGCATCCACACCATGTAAATTTATTAAATGCGTCAATCCGATTTGCCCCATTTCATCAAGATCGTTCCATAGGCTTTTGGAAATCACAATATTTTCAGAGTAAAGTGGTAGTATCAGTGAAAAATAATAAGTGACCTTATCAAGTTGTGCAGATTTAATACTATCAAAAAAATCTTGATAAATGCCTTTTTCAGATTCTAAACAACTCATTAGAATATATGACCTTGTTTTTTCAGGAAAGACAGTGATAGATAGTCTGTGCATTACTCCATCTTTTGTGTGACAAACCAAGCGCCCATCAACATCAAAATCTGGAGCTATAAATGCATAATTGGCAAACCGTATCTGATATGGCAACTCAATTACACAGGTTATAATTCCGTTGTGTGTTCCAGACATTATTTCATTATCATAATGTTTTTTAATTGGTTCAAATTCCGCTTGCTTAAGCTGAAGCATTCTGTAATATGCAACTTGATCTGCTAATGAGAACACCTGAGGTCTCTTTTTAAATAGTTCTCTAAAAACCATAAATTCAATAAGGAAATTATAGTATTCAAATGCAAATGACTTATAAGCATATGTAAATTTCATTTCTTCGTTTTCAGGAACGAAATCAGGAGCACCGCTTTCAATGGATGAAAATACAACAGTGTCATGGTAATCACAAAAGCAAGTTTCTGTTGTGGCCGAGTTTACACTTGTATTTGTAAACATTCCAATAACCAATGGATCTACAGGATTATCTGAAAGAACTACGGGGTGCTTGCTTTTGTCCAGACAGTATACATGACCAGTCTTCTCTGAAAGTAGAGATAATATTTTATGGTTTTGTAGTGCATGCGCTTTTTTGATTTTCCCCTTGCACTTACTTTGATCGGGATGGATGCAGAGTTTTTTACTGTTTCTTGTTTTGTTAATCTCTTCACCTAAAATAACAGAAATAGGCTTTGGGTTTTTTGCGAAAAAAGTATCGCTTTTCCTTTTACAACAAGATATGAATTGCCTATCACTCCCGCAAGGACATACTTCATCATCTCGGATATATAATTCTTTTTGATTTATTTTATTTTGATGCATTTGCTTATCCCACTTTCTGGCTTCTGACGAAAACAGGGTAAGCAACTTATAAATAAAAAATCTAACCATCTCTTACCCTCCCAACAGCGGCTGGTCGTACTCGAACAGCACTTCATTTATCTCAAAAACATCGTACTTGCCGTTTGTGATGAAATATTCCACAATAACATCGAACTTTACTGCATGGGAAAGTGCGTAGCCAGCCCGTTCCAGAAGGCCGTCCGTTTCATCGAGTGACAATTGTAATGCCACGGCGAGCGCAATCGCCGTTCGCTTGCTTGGCATATAGCCTTTGCCAGTCCTAATCTTGGAAAATAATTTTCGGTCGAGGTTGGCGCGTTTATAAACCTCGACATCCGTCATATCCTTGGCATCAATCAGGCGCAGGAGCATCTGGGAGAATGGTTCATCAAGGTTGCCAACTAAATCATCAAGTGGGGCAGGCACACCAATGGACGGAGCGAGCAGTTTTTCAAGAATTGGCTCACTGTATTTACCAATATCCTCATCGGCTTCGTCCAAGGCTTCCCGCTCTACATCAAGCAGCTGCCGCCGTTTTATTTGATGCGTGTCAATGTAATGCTCATCAATATAACTCTCGACTTCTCCGAGCAGTTCACGGCTAATGGTGAATGCTGACTTGTCAAACACCACAAGTGTTACATCAAGGTCGTGGTCAGCAAGTAAATCTTGAATTGCCGAGGTTGCCACTTGAAGTGCCTCATCTTTCGGATAGCCATAAATGCCGCTTGAAATAAGCGGAAATGCTATGCTTTCGCACTTGTTCTCAACGGCTCTTTTCAATGAATTCGTATAGGCGGCACGAAGGTATTGCTCATTCTGTTCCTTATTCCACTGCCTATAAACCGGACCCGCCGCATGGATAACGAACTTTGCCGGGAGGTTGAAGCCCGGTGTAATAACTGCCTCGCCCGTCTTAATAGGGGCGAGCTTGCCACAGGCAACTTGAAGCTGTGCCGCTCCTGCCGCTTTGAATATAGCTCCGCAAACTCCACCGCCCATTTGCAGATCGGTGTTGGCGGCATTGACGATTGCGTCAACTTCCATTTTTGTGATGTCCTGCCGGACGATGGTAAATGGCATTGCTAATCCCTCCGTTCAACTGGTTTTATTACATTTCAGCACACCTTCGCTATCAAATTGGCAATGCTGCTATCTGAATTTCTTAGGTCGATGAAAGAAACATCAACGTTGACATTATCGTCTGACGCATAGCGAAATTCACTCCTGCTTACATTATCAGAATGCGGATAAAGCAGGACAATGCAATCCGAACCATACTTTTTACTGTAAGCATACATTTGGTACATATCAGACTGCGAAATCCCGTGGTTCCTTGCATTGTCAGAGAGCAATTTCCACTTTGTATCCATCACAATCGTCTTGCCGTCAAATTCCAATACGAGGTCGGGTCTAAGTGAAAAGGCACGGGTCGGACTATCAAAAAGACTGTATCTGGCATCTTGTGTCCGCAGGTTTATGCCGTCACTGATATGCCTACGAAACTTTGCCGCTACAAAACTCTCAAACACCTTCTCCATCGGGAACAGGAGGGCGAGAGCGATTTCACTTCCGGCGAACGCCGTGAAACTGTTGCCACGCAGGAAAACCCGACACCACGAGAGAGCCTTGTCATAATGTGTCATGCTTCGATCAACAAAGCACTTCAAAAAGTCGCCGCCCACACTCTTTGAAAAATCCACGCCGTCAAAGAATGACAATAACCGAGCGGCCGTTCTTCGATTGCCAGCGTCGCCCGTGGCTTTCAGCAAGAAACCGAGGGTGGACTTAATCAGACGATTCTCCGGTCTGTTAATGCTAAAGTCATCGTAGCGCACAAAGAATTTCTCTCGGCTCACCAGATTGTGCTTGATATTCTGGGAAGCCAGTAATTTGCCCTTATAAAACCGTTCGTTTTCCTCAACTGGAGTATAAGCCGCTTTCAAACCCTGCTTTGTCAGGATAGAAACCTCATCGAGGAACATCTTGATGAAGATTTCGAGCAGGTTTAGACGCTCGGTATGTAGTTGCGAGACATTGAAGTCCTTAAACGATACATCTTTCAGCGTTTTCAGCATCTCAAGGAAAATACGCTTCGTATCGCTCACGGTTGTGTCTCCACCTGCTATCTTCGGTAGGATTTCAATAACCGTACCGTCAGCCATCGTAATCAGGCCAACGTAGTTTCGGGCAGTGATAATCTTTCCCACTCCGCGGCGAGCGGACAGGGAGAGCAGTTCAACTGCCTCGGTGTCTGAGTCTGTGCTGTTGGCGAGTATAAACGCCTCGAGCGCGTCAAAGATTTTCTCGGGCAAACCTTGATGCCCGTGCAGAGCCGCTCCCCGTGTGAACCCGCCATATTCAGTTATAGTGTAGGTCTTATCACAGGAACGCATAGGCATCTATCCTCTTGAACGCTTCGCCGTTGATTTCATAGTATTCGGGGAAATCAATGTCAGCGTTCCCAAATAGTTTCACGGCGTCGCTCTTTCTTACAAGAAATCTGGTGCTGTCATCCAGTTTCTGATTATCGCCAAGTACAAGCTGAATTTTCTCGTAATCGTCGTAGAAATACTCCTGCAAGAGTGGCACGATGGTGTTTTCAAAAATAACCGCAAGACGCTCCAATGTCGGGTCTGATTTCAACGGAAGCAGATATGAGTGGCCGATGGTATGCTCGCGGTCAAGCAATACGGTTATGCGTTTATTGATGGTGTCAAGCATTTCGGATATGTCGATGCCGTCAACAAGAACATCCTTCAGCGTAGCAGAATCCGGCTGCATCTCCACGAAACTGAACCTGCGCCTCAAGGCGGTATCAATAAGGGCGATGGAGCGGTCGGCAGTATTCATCGTGCCAATTAGGTAGACGTTATCCGGAACCCCGAAATTCTGTCCCGAATACGGAAGCAAAGCGCGAAGTTGTTCCTTTGCCCCTATACGTTTTGTTGGCTCGATAAGAGTTATCAGTTCACCGAAAACTTTAGATATATTTCCTCTATTAATCTCGTCGATAATAAAAACACGGTTCGGGATTTTTACATTTTGCGTAAACAGAGTTGGTTTTACCTTCCTGAGTATTTGGAGAGCATCAGACACAGAGACCGACAGCTTATAAACCGATGACAAGGTCATGGTTTTCCCAGCGTTCAGGTCAACAATATCCTCATTTATTCCCTTAACTAACCACTTCACTTTGCGCAATCGCTTGTAGTGTTGATATTCATCATGCCATTCCGGTTCACCCGTAATCACTCCAATAGCATCTATCGTCTTGCTTGAATAACAGGACATCACAATATCACCGATTTGCATCCGGTTGTAAAAGGCGTTCAATACAGTACTGCCGCCATCTTTACTATAATCCGTAGCATCGGATATGGTTTCACCGTACCCATCCCATCCGATACGAATGTGGTTATTATCCATGCACTCGGTACGTGTAGGGTTGTCACCTGTTCCCTCAAGAGAAACCTTCCAGACGGATGGGCTCTTTCCAATCCCTAAATCCACGCTCGTGCCACCGCCGATAGGCGTTCCAGCTTTGTCGCAGAACGACTTAAAAATTCCGTCGTGAACCTCATACTCAATATCACGCCCTGTTTCGGCGTTTTCCTCTGCGGAGACCACGGGGCGAATCCCCTCGATGAACTCTTCATACCCGAATGACTGATGAAATGTAGTGAAAGCGACCAAACCGCCCTCTTTATATTTCAAGTATCGAGCAAACACCGCCGAGTAGTCCTCGGCTTTAATTGCTTCGAACGGCTTTTCCTCGATAATTGAAACGGCATATAGAACCGTGCTGTAAGTCTTGCCGGTACCGGGGGTGCCACAAAGGATAATGTTTTTAGCGAATTGGGTGTTGTTAGCGGTAGCCATCGGTGCACTTTTTACTATGCTTGAGGATGCCGCAGCTCCGGTGTTTTTAAGAAAGCTAAGATAGTACTTAATTCCACTCTTAAGGTCATCGCGTTGGGTGGTAGTGTCAATTTCAAAGACGGCATCCATCTTAACATAATCGCCGTCGCTTGATTGGAAATAGCCATCGAGACCACTGTTTTTAATCGCAGAATCCAACACAGAAAAATCAGCAATGGAAAATATGGCACGTCCGTCTTTGAGTCGAGCCTTACCGATAGCGGAGGATATGGTGTTAGCAGAATTTGCCGAACCAACGTTATTCACATACCACTGCTTGAAAGCTGCTCGTTGCTGTTGCTCGTCGACAACCGAAAAATTAGAATTAGGCCCACTTTCGGCTTTATTGTCTTTTTGCATCCATGCTGTATACGATATTTCAGGGAAGGTTAGGTCGGGTGAAATCTCGGTTACTTTCGTCTTAAGGGTTTTCAAAAAGGCAACATACTCTTCTCCTGAACAATTACCACTTGGCACAGTAATGCCATATTGAGTTGAAGCAAACGCGCGGGAGTTGCCGTCAAGGGGCATAAACACGTTGGGGCGTATCCAATACAAGCCCATCGTAATATACGCAAGCCCGTTTCCTTTTACGGCGATTGCCTTTTCAAAGGCGCTCTTGAAGGCATCAGAGAAGATGCCTATCTTAGCGGACTCCATTGCTTGTATAAATAGTTCCCAGATTTCGTCGGGTCCATTAAAGAACGAGTTCATATTGTTTAAAACAGGAATACCAGCGAACTGAACCGGAGCGGGAAGTTCCACGCTGAATGTCTCAGCAAGGACTTTCGACAACTTGATTCTGTTAGCGTCCGTCGTCCCGCGATTCAAAACTCCTATCACAGTTAACGGATCCATATGATGGTTTCGTGGTCCCCACCAATCCTCGCGCTCGAAGTTGAGGTACTTCATAAGCGGTTGCTCTGATCGCACCTTTTTCATCAATTCGAAGAGCTCATTCCTCTTATCGCTGTAAGCGAGGAGTTTGTCTGCAAGTGCCTCGTAAAATGGTACCCATTGATATGCATTATCCATTGCTCACACCTCCTGTATTTTCGATAGCCGCTCATGAACAAGCGGCAACAGTATTTTGTCAACCTCACGCCTGAATTCTTCGTCCTCCAGATATTTCTCGCAGAACTCTTGGTTCTTTGCCATGCGCCCAAGAACTACATCCATTATGGTGTTGTCATAGATGATTTTGAAGAGGTCGAGCGGATTTTTAGAACGCAACACCATTTCTTGATTGCCCGCCATATCCTGTACGAACTGTTCTAAAACCTTATCCATTTCGGTGAAGTTTGTACCGAGCCGTTCATTTAGACTTTGAATGATAGCTGACAAAACTTCTTTTTCATCCTCAAGCGGCAAGCCCGTACCGGAGGTCTTGCTCTTCAGAAGGCCATCTTCATTTGCCAACGCAATAGAGCCTTCAGACACTTTCTGTACACGATAATATTGGAGCATTACGTCGCTACCAATGTCGGGAGTCCGTTCCGTGTCGTCCTTCGGCAGCTTGCGGAGCAGGCACTTGGCATAGGCGTGGAACTTATGGAGTTTCTCGTCGCTGAGATTGATAATATGCGTGAGGAATGCGTACAGGCGGATGAACTTAGCAAGTGCGCCCTTGAAGTCCATCTTATCCTGTTCCTCGGTCAGAGCGTTATAGCGATCGACGGCAGGGTCTATGTACCCGTTCAGCTTTGCCAAGTCGATATTGCCTTGATTCTTACTTTCCTTAAAGAATACCTTGGCGAAGTTGTCGATTTCGGTGTCCGTGTAGAGCATAAAGCTGTCGAGGACATTTTTAATATCGTAGATGACGTTCGGGTCGGTCGTTTCAGCCACACCAGTCGCCTGATAATAGTCTTGGAACGACTTCTCGATGTCCTCACGGGAATTGACAAAGTCCAAAATAAAGGTCTCGGTTTTACCCTTGCACGAGCGGTTAACGCGCGAAAGTGTCTGAACAGCCTTAATGCCGGTCAGCTTCTTATCAACATACATCGTGTGCAACAGTGGCTGGTCAAATCCCGTCTGGTATTTTTCGGCGACAATTAATATCTGATATTCGACGGTATCGAACTTCTCCACGGTTTCACTATCTGGAAACTTATTCAAGTTAGATTCCGTGTACTCTTCTATCACACCATTAACTTTATCTTTAACCGTGCCGGAGAAGGCCACCAAAATGCCCAAATCATAGTGCATCTTTTTGATGTACCTTTGGAACTCAAAGAAATACCGCACGGCATGAAGGCGTGAACCCGTCACGAGCATGGCCTTTGCCTGACCACCAATGCGGTGCTGCACTTGGCTGCGGAAATGCTCTATTATAATTTCAGCCTTTTGAGCGAGGTTGTGCGGGTGAAGGCTCATGTATTTGCCGAGAGCCTTGTTCGCCAGATTCTTTCCGTACACAGGGTCGTCGACTATTTTCTTTCCGATTTGGAAGTAGGTCTCGTAGGTTGTATAGTTTTCGAGAACATTGAAAATAAAATGTTCCTCAATAGCTTGTCTCATGCTATAGAGGTGGAACGGTTCAGGCCTGCCAGCGGCGGTTCTTTGACCGAATATTTCCAGTGTCTTTTGTTTTGGTGTGGCGGTAAAAGCAAAGAACGAAAGATTAGGCTGCGGCCCGTGTGCCGCCATTTCATCAGCTATAAGCTCATCAATATCCTTTTTCTCGGTTTCGGCTTTGGCCTCTTCCAACGCGATTTCATGTTGCTTCTTTTCTATGGCATCATCACCCTGCAAAGAGATATCGGCTAATAGCTCCTTCATACGCTTGCTTGCTTCGCCTGTTTGAGACGAGTGCGCCTCGTCCACGATAATAGCGAACCGCTTGCCCGTGGTAGACACCTTTTGCACATCAACAAACGGGAACTTTTGAAGGGTGCAAACAATGATTTTATCGCCGTTATTCAATGCGGTCGTGAGCTGCTTGGAATTCTTATCCACAAGAACGACCACGCCCGGTTTGTGTTCCATGTTGTAAATATTGCGCTGAAGCTGTTTGTCAAGCACACGGCGGTCGGTGATAACGATGATGCTATGAAAGACAACTTCATCGTTTATATCATGCAAATTTGCCAAGTGGTGAGCAAGCCAAGCGATGGAGTTGGATTTGCCCGAGCCCGCCGAATGCTGAATCAGATAATTCTTACCCGAACCGTTGTCATACACATCCGCCACCAGTTTGCGGACGGCGTCCAACTGATGGTAGCGCGGGAATATAAGCTTCTCTTTGCCCTTGTCGTCTTTTGAGATCTGCACGAAGCGATGGAGGATATCCAAAATACTGTCACGTTGCAGGACTTCTTTCCACAAATAAGCAGTGCGGTAATCACTGCCTGCTGCGATGGGGTTGCCCGCTCCGCCGTCCTCGCCACCCTTGTTGAAAGGCAAGAAAACCGTATCAAGCTTTCTAAGCCAGGTTGTCATCCATACTTGCTCGGAGTCTACTGCAAAATGCACGATAGCCCGCTTCTTGAAAGCGAGCAGTAGTTCGCGCGGGTTGCGGTCGTTCTGGTATTGGGTGATGGCATTTCTATATGTTTGACCAGTAAGCGGGTTTTTGAGTTCGATGGTTATAATCGGCAAACCGTTCAGGAAGATAACCGTGTCGATGGAGTTCTCGTTCTGCAAGCTGTATTTGACCTGTCTCGTAATCTGCAGAACATTTTTGTTATAAAGAGCAGCCAAACTCTGGTTCATACCGCTTCCCGGCTTGAAGTAGGCAAGCCGTACAGAGATACCGAGGTCGACCACACCGTGGCGAAGCACGTCAATCATACCTCGCGCGTTCAATTCCGAATTCAACCGTTTGAAAAACTCCGCCTCCGCTGAACTTTCCGAACCATGCCGCTTGCAAAGCCCCTGCCAGATGTCGGGCTGGGTATCTTTGATGAACGCCAATACCGCACTTCTATCCATCGCAAGTTTGCGGTCGAAGTCGGCGGGATTGCCCTTTTTGTAGCGGTCAGCCGTGACCGCCCCTTCGGTGAGCCACCATTCGATTTCCTGCTCGAATGTGCGCTCGCTTGTGTTTATAGCCATAGCTTATCCCTCCGTTACTTTGATTTTTCCCGTGACCGAATCATGTATCACGATTTGGCGGTATTGTTTCAATTTCTCTATCTGAGCCGTGATGTCGGCGATCAAGCCTTCAATCTTGGCGGTCTTTGCATCCAGATAAGCGACGATGGCTTTCTGCTCCGGAATTGTCGGTATCAGAACAGGCAGCCGCTTCACGTCGCTGAACTTCAACGTCTGGCGAAGCCCGCCGCCCATACCGTAGTAGACCTTCAAAAGGTCATAGGCGTGGAGCAGATAGTTGAAGTATTTGCCATCGAGCCGTTCGCCCGGAATCAGCCCCATATACGCCGAGGTGATTATCCCTGTTTCGGTCACGTAGCCGCTGCGGAGACTGCGCTTATCGTTCTGCAAGTCGGTAAACCGAAGCACGGTATAACTCGGTTGGACTATCTGGTAGCCCTCGAAGCTGGCGGGTAGAAGCCCAAAGTTCGTGTCGATGTCCTTGCGGATTACCTTCCCGTAGCTGAGGCTCAGAAGGTTCTCGCAAGCAAGGCCTGTGTTCTTGACGTTGTTTTCTGTTGCCACAGCGAATAGGGGCAGAAGTTCCCACGCTTCAGGAATCGCTCCGATGTAGTCCACTCCGCTGTTCTTCATAGCCGCCGACTTACCAAGTCCTTTGGTGACCGCCTCGGCGATAAGTTCCCGCTTGTAGCGGTCGAGCATTTCCACCTGAGACTGTAGGTCAGTGAGCAGGGTGTCGATTTCGGCCGTGCAGCGGTCAAGGTAGGCGACTATACGGTTTTGCTCGGCTAACTCTGGGAGTGGGATTAGTGTATTGCGGATAAAGTCCCAACTGGCACGAGGCATCTTTGTGCCATAGGTAGAGGAATCTACCAGTTTCACAAATCCGTCAGACAACAGCCAGTAAAACAAGAACCTTTTATCACCGCTGAAATCGCTGAACGTCAAAAACTCGTTCGTCGAGAACCCGTCAAAGTCGCATATCAGTGCTTTGGCAAGGTAAGGACGCAGTTTGCCAAAGAGAACATCGTCCTTTTTGACAATGCAGTAAGTGCCATCGGTGTAGGTGGAATCGGTTTCTACGTATCTTCCTGTTTGGCTCTCGACATTCTCCATTCCGATATAGGTATCCTCGCTTGTGTATTGCCCAACATCGGTACGAAGTTTGACGGTATATTTCAACCTCATCATTTCTGCCACGCTCACACCTCCCCGAACAACTTGACAATTGCCGACTGAATCTTCACGCCCAGCGACTGAATGTCGCGGAGGGTGTCTTCGGCATTGCCCAGTTCCGTGTATTTATAGAAGTGGTGCGTAAACGGAATCTCATAGCCCTTCTTGGTTTTGCTCTCGTCCACCCAAGCGTCAGGAGCATAAGGCAGAACCTCCCGCTTTATGTATTCGGAAATGTCCTCCTTGAACGGAATCTGCTCGGTATCGCGCAAGTCGGTGTCGGGTTCGGGGTTGCCCTTTGAATCCGTGCAGATATCGGCGGTCTCGTCCTTTTCGGCTAACCCCGCAAGGATAGCCTTGAAGAGCGGAGTTTTAACATCAAGTCCCGCTTTCTTGAACGCCTTTTGTAGTAGCTTGCTGAACTCGGCGCGGTTTTTATAAAGCAATGTGCTGTCAAGTGTGGCAACAGAATCGAGGATAGCTTCCTGCTGTTTCCTGCCTTCGGCGACCTCGGCATCGTGTTCGGCAGGCTTTCGCTTACGGCTCGTGGCGAGTTTAGCAAACGCCGTCTGCTCACGGATGCGCTCGATGCGCTCCGCAGATGTTTGGAAGTTCAGCCGGAGCGGACGCTCGACCGTTACCTTCCAGTAGGCAAAGTCGTCCTCATCAAATATCTTGCAGAACTCACCCTCCACGAACCCACCGTAGATGCGGGTCAGTTCGTCTTTTTGTTCTTCGCTGATTAGCTTGCGTTTCTCGCCGAGGGGTTTTCTCATGCGTTCGAAGAAGGATGTGCCGTCTATCAACTGGATTTTGCCTTTCCGCATACCTTTCTTGCGATTGGTCACAATCCAGACATAGGTCAGTATGCCCGTGTTGTAAAAAAGCTGATCTGGCAAGGCGATGATAGTTTCCAGCCAGCCGTTCTCAATAATCCATTTGCGGATTTCACTTTCGCCACTGCCCGCATCGCCCGTGAAGAGCGGCGAACCATTAAATACAATGGCGAGACGGCAGCCGGTCAGGCCCTCTGCCTTTTCGTCATATTCCATCATCTTGCTTATCATGTGTTGCAGGAATAAGAGTGAGCCGTCTGAAATACGGGGCAGACCTGCGCCAAAACGCCCAGCATAGCCACGCTCGGCTTCGTCGCGGATGTACTTCTCATATTTCTTCCATTCCACGCCGAAGGGCGGATTGCAGAGCATATAGTGGAAGGTCTCATGTGGCAAAGCGTCATCGGTGAAACTGTTGCCGAGGTGGATATTCTCGTAACCCTTGCCCTTAATCATTGTGTCTGATTTGCAAATGGCATAGGTTTTTTCATTGAGTTCCTGTCCGTAAACCTCAATAAGAGCCTGATTGTTCAGTTCTGTAGCATATTCGATGCCCGCCGAGAGCATACCACCCGTACCCGCTGCCGGGTCGTAGAGTTTTGCCATAAAGCCCGGCTCATTAATAATGCGCATATCCGGGGCAAATAACATAGCAACCATCAAGCGGATAACTTCACGCGGGGTGAAGTGTTCGCCGGCGGTCTCGTTAGACATTTCGGAAAACTTGCGGATTAGTTCCTCGAAAATGTACCCCATCTCGTTGTTGGAAACGTGGTCGGGGTGCAGGTCGATGTCGTCCACAAATTTTGTCACAACAAGGTAAAGTAGATTTGCTTTGTCTAAGCGGGCAATTTGCGAGTATATGTCAAAAGACTCCAAAATTGTCCGTGCGTTTTCGGAAAAGCCTTTGATGTAGTCGGTTAGGTTATCGGCGATGTTGGAGGCATCGTCCTTCAGCTTGGCAAAAGTGAACTCGCTAATGTTGTAAAACTTTAGGCCGCCGGTTATGCTTTTGAATCCCGCCAACTTTGCGTATTCTGTTTTATATGTCCCCTTGCGGTGAATCTCCATAACTCGCTCCTTAGTTGGGGCAAGGACGCTGTCCAGGCGGCAAAGTACGGTAAACGGAAGTATGACGTCACCATACTCGCTTTGCTTAAAATCGCCGCGCAAAATGTCGGCTATCTTCCATATAAAATTGGATTTCTCCGATATGTTAATACTCATTACTCTTCTTCCTTTCCAGCATACTTGAGCAGATATTGTTCGTAGGGGATTACAACAGCTAAAGGCTTACCATTTCTAAGAACAAGACCAATCTTGTCATTCTCAACGAGATTACGAATCAAACGCGAGGATTGCCCTCGGTTGAATTCGCCGATGTTCAAGTGTTCCATTATAGGCACCTTGGGCGGTGCCGTTTTTTTGTCCGGCATTACATTTCCTCCTCTGGACGCAATGAGCTCATATTATCAATTATTATAACATATATAGATTGTAATTACAATCCTTTTTACAATCTATTTTAGTATTTTTTATCGTTGTAAAAGTAATTACTTTTGGGATGCAAATACCAACACTCCATCACCGCCGAGACTTACGGTTCGAGTTGTATGAAAAAAATGTACGCAAGTTCGCGTACAGGTATTGACAAGCATATATCAGATGATGTATAATGTTACTATGTTAGCGAACATATATAGTTCGCATACAATTTTACACCTTGAAAGGAGAACCGAAATGAACGAGAATGAACAGACTTTCGGTAAGTTCATAGAGGAAAGGCGCAAGGCTCTGGGTATAACCCTTCGCGGGTTTGCCGCCGAATT
>ENA-UOOH01002394-UOOH01002394.1-fermentation-metagenome-genome-assembly--contig:-NODE-2394-length-16222-cov-3.458836_pt1 | contig 16222 bp, 16 predicted proteins | sample MGYA00245778_ERZ724025 | MGnify/ENA primary metagenome ERZ724025 (study PRJEB28704, sample SAMN03018313) | fermentation metagenome | biome: anthropogenic terrestrial biome; feature: soil; material... | reverse complement strand
AGCGTGACAGGTGCAATGGTCACGCCCATGTTTTTGATTGTTTGCAGAAGCGCGGAAGTAAAATGAAGCCCCGCGGTGGGAGCGGCTGCCGACCCGTCGAAACGGGCATACACCGTCTGATACCGGGAAGGATCGGGGCATTTCTGCGTAATATAGGGAGGAAGGGGCATATTCCCCTGTTCTTCCAAAATGGAAAAGAAGGTATCGGTATGGTCGTAATCAAACCGGACGATGCGATTGCCTGTTTCGGTCACATCTAATACGCGACCAAACAAACGTTCGCCCACCGAAAAGGCAGTTCCTATTTTGGCTCTTTTGCCGGGACGGGTCAGTACTTCCCAAGCATCCTGTTCTATCTGTCTGAGAAGAAGAATTTCCAGGGGCTTAACTTGTCCTTCCCCGTCTTTGGAGGAGGCGAACAAACGGGCGGGAATCACTTTTGATTCGTTGATGACCATCACGTCATCCGGTTTTAAGAGAGAGGGAAGATCAAAAAAATGCATATCTGCAAAGGGCATATTTTCACGGCAAACCAGCAATCGGGAAGAATCACGGGGGTGGGCAGGGGTTTGCGCGATATATGCGGGAGGCAAATGGTAGTTATAGGAGGATTTCAAAGAATAAAAATCTGCATTCATCGGGTAAAATTTCCTTTTGTATATAAAATCACTTGACGTGTCAGTAAAAAAATGATAAAATGAACCACAATGTTTATATTAGCCCACTTCCTTGTTTTTTGCAAGATGTACGCAGAAAAAAGTATATGTTTACGCAGAAAAAAGTATATGTTTACCTTGGTATTCATGTCCAGAATGTAAGATGTGAGCAAAAGCGCATATACTGAAGTGAGTAGATAAGACAAGAAGGGAATCAATCATCATGAAAAAGACTATTTTCCAGGGAGCGGCCACCGCTCTGATTACACCTTTTCGGGACGGCCACGTGGATTACAAGGCCTTCGATCAAATCATTGAACATCAAATTGTCAGTGGTATCGATGCTTTGGTTGCCTGCGGAACCACGGGGGAATCCTCTACATTGACGGATTTGGAGCATAGAGAAATCATTGCATATTGTGTGGAAAAAGTTGCCGGGCGGGTCCCTGTCATTGCGGGAACGGGAAGCAACGAAACTTCTTATGCTATGGAACTATCCCGTTTTGCTGCTCAGGAAGGGGCGGACGCGGTTTTGATCGTGACTCCCTATTACAATAAATGCACGCCCAAAGGGCTGATTCGTCATTATCAGACCATTGCCGATTCCTGCAGCATACCTCTGATTCTGTACAACGTGCCTTCCCGTACCGGTGTGAACATCAAACCTGAGACGTACGCTGTATTGGCGGAACATGAGAACATTGTAGCCATCAAAGAAGCCAGCGGCGACATTGCTTCCGCCGCTACCACCCTGTCTCTGTGCCAGGATAAAATTGATATGTATTCGGGCAACGACGATGAAGTGGTGCCCATACTTTCCATTGGCGGCAAAGGGGTTATTTCGGTATTGTCCAACATTGCTCCCGCCCAAATCCATGAAATGTGTCAAAGTTTCTTTGACGGCAATGTGAAAAAAGCCAGAGAATTGCAGTTGAAATACATGGAACTGATCCATGCGTTGTTCTGCGAAGTGAATCCCATTCCGGTAAAAACCGCCATGGCTGCTCTGGGGTATTGTACCGAGGAAATGCGGTTGCCTTTGTGTGAAATGGAAAGTGCTACCCGCGCCAAACTGATGAAGGCGTTGGAAATCTTAAAATAACGGAGATATTAAAATGCTCAGATTGATACTTTCCGGCTGCTGCGGCCGCATGGGCCGCGTAATTGCTTCTTTGGCGGAAGATACCCCCGATGTCAAAGTGGTTGCTGGTGTGGACCCCAATGGGGAAGACAATAGGGGGTTTCCGGTTTATACCGACATTTTCGCCGTGAAGGAAGAGGCGGACGTATTGGTGGATTTTTCTCACCACAGTGCCGTGTTTTCCGTACTTCGCATGGCAAAAACCAATTGCCTGCCAGTGGTCATTGCAACGACCGGTCACACGCCGGAGGAAAAAGCTCTCATTGAAGCCGCCGCTTCCGATATTCCTGTGTTTTCCTCTGCCAACATGTCATTGGGTATCAATTTGCTTATGCTTTTATGTAAACAAGCAGCATCCGTTCTGGAAGGTGAGTTTGACATTGAAATTATTGAAAAGCATCACAATAAAAAGTTGGACGCTCCCAGCGGAACTGCCTATTTGCTGGCGGATGCCATCAACCATCGATTGAAAACACCTTGTGCATACATGTATGACCGCCATGCACAAAAAGAGGCCCGTAAAAACAATGAAATCGGGATTCATGCGGTGCGGGGCGGTACCATTGTGGGTGAACATGAGGTGCTGTTTGCAGGGAAGGATGAAGTAATTTCTCTATCCCATTCTGCCGCATCCAGGCGTGTGTTTGCCGAGGGGGCTATCAAAGCGGCTTTCTATATAAAAGATAGAAAACCGGGTTTGTATTCCATGAACGATTTGCTGAAAATGAAATTGGACGTATAAATAAACGGCTCCTCGGAGCCGTTTATTTATACATACACATATTATCTGAAAAACAAAAGGTAACCCAACAGAATGGCGGACAGGCCGATTCGATAATAACCAAAGCTTTGAAAATCGTGCTTTTTTAAGTATCCCATCAGAAATTGAACGGCGAAGAATGCAACCGCAAAGGAAACGGTCGTTCCGACGAGAAGAAGCCATACCTCCGTGGAAGTGAAAGAAAATCCGAATTTGACGATTTTAACAGCCGATGCTCCGAACATGATGGGGATTGCCAGAAAAAAAGAGAATTCAGCGGCGATATCCCGGGAGCAGCCCAGCAGCATGGCAGCCAGAATGGTGGAACCGGATCTGGATGTGCCGGGGATGATGGAGAGGCATTGAATGATGCCGATGAATATTGCGGTTTGATAGGAAAGGGCGGGGAAAGAGTCGATGGCGGCTTTTTTTCCTTTTCTTACTTTTTCTATCATAATAAACAATACGCCATAAATAAACAAAGTGGTGATAACGGTGGGAAAATTAAAAAAGTACTCATTCATCCGATCATTCAGCAGCACCCCTATGATTCCCGCCGGCAGGCAGGCGATTGCCACTTTAAACCAGATACTCCATGTGTTTTTCTTTTCCGCCGGGCTTTTTTTACCCGAAAAAGGATTGAGTTTATAAAAATACAGGCACACCACCGCAAGAATAGCGCCCCATTGTATGACAACGTCAAACATTTCATAAAAAGCAGAAGAAGTGTCAGTACCGAAAAACTCATGGGCAATGATCAAATGTCCGGTGGAGCTAATGGGAAGGAATTCGGTGATACCTTCGATGATTCCCAGCAAAATGACTTTGATAAATTCACTCATTCTATCCGTTTCCTTTCGGTTGATAAACTATACGAGAAAGTGTACCATATTTTCATATTGTTTGCAATCATTTCAATGAAAAAACAGGATATAAACCCAAGTTTTGGAATTGGCATATCATAGTTTTGGTAAATAGTAGTCATTTTTTACAAAATGCATTTTAATCCTTTGTACAATGTGTCAATTATGAATTGAAATGAAGCAAAAGAAAAATTTGTTCTTGATTTATGCGAAATGATGCGATATAATGTTATATACAGTATTGGGTTTTTATACTCTTTTGCTAATAAAACAGCGAAAGGATTCTTGTACTCATGTCCAATAACATAAGCTTTTTCAGCTCGACTTTGCTTACTCACTTCGGGATTACCGATCCCATTGCCAAAGAAACAGTATTGGATAACGGCCATATCAACGGCACCTACAGAATCGATCTGCTGGGTGATGAAGGGATATACAGCGTTATTTTACAATCCGTGAATACATATGTATTTAAAGATCCGGTATCGATTATGCGAAATATCGATCTTGTGACCGACCACATCCGCGGCAAGTTGCTGGCAGAAGGAAAAGATCCTGCAAGACGCGTAATGAAATTATACAAAACGAGCCACGGCACCAATTATTTTTTGGATAAAGAGGGTCGTTATTGGCGGTCCTATCCCTATATCAGCGGTGCTCGCACCTTTGATTGGGCGGACAATCCGGATTTGCTGTATAAAACGGGCAGTGCCTTTGGTGCTTTCCAACGGTATCTTTCCGATTTTCCCATGGATTTGCTGACTGAAACCATTCCCAACTTCCACAATACCCCTTTGCGGATGCAGCAGCTAGAAGAAGCGATTTTGCAGGATCCACACGGAAGAGCCGCCGAGGTGCAGGAAGAGATTCAATTTTTCCGTGATCGAGCTGTGATTGCCGGAAAATTGGTGGATATGCAAAAACAGGGAATACTTCCTTTACGCGTGACCCATAATGACACCAAGTGCAACAATGTTTTGATTGATCTGGAGACAGGCGAAGGCGTTTGTGTGATCGATTTGGATACGGTTATGCCGGGACTGGCTGCTTATGATTTCGGTGATGCGGTTCGCTTTGCGGCCAATACCGCATCGGAAGACGAGACTAATTTGCGCAAAGTATCCTTGAGTATGGAATATTTTGAAGCTTTTACCCGTGGTTTTATAGGTAAATCTGCCCGGTTCTTTACCTCCATGGAAATTGAGACCATGGCATGGGGCGCTCCCATCATTACCATAGAGCTTGCATCCCGTTTTTTAGCAGATCATTTGCTGGGGGATAAATATTTCCGTATTCATCGACCAAACCACAATTTGGATAGAGCGCGCAATCAGATACACCTGGCTAAGAGTATGGAAGTGCAATTTGATAATATGTGTGCCTGTGTCGAGAAATATGTGAAATGAATTTTGTATAAATAGACTAGGAGTGTAAAAGTTTTTATGGAGTTGTCATTAAAAAACTGTGCAACAGCGGTGATCAAACATCTGTTACCAATTTTATTGGTCAGTGTTTTTCTGTTTGTGACGGTATTTACATATTTTATCTATAACAAAAAAACGGAATATACCTATCTTGTTACCTTTAATAACAACATGTCGGAAACATCGTCCCAAGGCGGCGTCACTTCGGGTAATTATTCCATCCAGTCTTTTTATATTTTGGTCATTTCTACCCAAATTGACTTGCTGGACAAAGCGGACTTTTTTAAATATATCGCCAATGATTCTGCTGTCAAGGCGTTGGGTAAGAACTATTCGGCTTCTCAGTTGCGCAGCATCGTCAAATTTGTGCAAACCAATGAAGATGCCGCCAACTTTACGGCAACCATTCGTGCCGAATCCAAACAAGATGCAAAAGTCATTTCCGAAGCGATTTTGATGTATGTTCCCCAATATTTGACAAAATACAATCAGGCATACGGTAATCAGGCGGTAGGCAATCCCGAGGAATCAAATGTAACCACCACGAGCCCCCTATCCCAGGGATTGAAAGCCTTTATTCTTGCTTTTGTGATCTTGTGTGCTGTGTTTATTCTGCGTGAAGCATTGGATACCCGAATTAAAAGTGAAAAAGAAATTACCGCAAAATTCAACATACCGGTTTTGGGTTCCATTCCTTCCTTTTTGTATGATGCAAAAATGAAAGGAAGTGAACTATAATGGCAAACAAAAAAAAGGATTTGTACCAGTTGTCCGCTGTTGAATCCAACGTATTTGATAAAAATAACTTTTTTTATGCCAAAGAAGCATTCCGGTCCATCCGAACCAATCTGAACTTCTCCATTTTGAAAGAAGGCAGTAAGCGGATCGTGATTTCCAGTCCTTCTCCCAGTGAAGGAAAAACCACCACGGCGGCGAACCTGGCCATTTCCATGGCACAGACCGAAAACCGTGTGTTGCTGATTGATACGGATTTGCGCAAGCCCCGCATTCATGTCATGTTCGGTTTGCCGGCGTCACCAGGTGTCACCAATGTGTTGGGCAGACTGGCTTCCTTGGCCGATGCCATCAAACATACCAAACACCAGAATCTGGATGTACTTTGCGCAGGTGATAAAGTGGTCAATCCCGCTGAAATGGTTTCCAGCGAAGTGATGACCCAGATGTTGGATCAGTTGTCCAAAGTGTATGACTATATTTTCATAGATACGCCGCCTTTGAATGTAGTTTCCGATGCGATTCCATTGGTCAAGCAGAGTGATGGCATTGTGATTGTCGTCCGGCATATGGTATCGACTATCACCGAATTGGACAAAGCCATTCATTCCCTGCAATTTGTAGAGGCAAACATTTTGGGTGTTATTCTCAACGATGCAAAAACGGATGCCGAAGGAAACAAATATGGAAGATATGGCAAATATGGCAAATATGGCAAATATAGTAAATATAATAGTTATCGCAACACCTGACAAAGTATTTCACGCGGCGACGCGTAAAATAAATATAAAAGAAATTCATGATATTTAGGAGGTACCCCAAATGAAAAAAATGATCGCAATTGCTCTGTGCGCACTTCTGCTGATCGCTGTTTCCGTTATGACCGCCTCGGCTGCCACTTTGAATTCGTATGAGCAGTCTATCATCAACGAACTCAAAGCATCGGTTTCCAAAGGCAATGAAACCATGTTTGTTCCCCAGGCTTATTTCACCTATGTTGAAAATTATTTCAAACAGAACGATGTGGATTTAAGCGAAGCCCAGGCAACCGCTATCAAAGCTGAAATCGCTACTGCAAAAAGCACCATTCTTGCCGGCGGTAAACTGTCTTACAACGATATGACCAACGCTACCCGTCAGGCCGTGTTAACCAACATCGAAAACTCCGCAACCGCTATCGACCTGAGAGCAGAATTTGATGTCGAGGACAAAACAGTTGCTTTGTACTCTGCCAGCGCCCCCGCCGAGTCTCAGCCTGTTTTGGCTCCCATGGATGTTACCAAAGTGAAAGCCACCGGTTCTTCCATGAGCCTCACCACAATCATCGTTGCTTCCCTCTCTGTTGTGGCTGCTTTTGGTCTCTGCGCAGTGATTGCCAAAAAAGCGAAAGCTGCTGCCGCTGCCTAAGTCATCCAACGAAAATATATCATTTTGGCATGCGGGTGTGTTCATCATACCCGCGTGTTTTTCTTCATATGGAGAGTAACGATATATGAACAAGTATACAAAAATCATTAGAAAAATATATCCATGTGTATTACCGCTGTTGTATGTAGCGGTTCTTCTGTTTGTCCTGTATGTTACAATTTGGCAACAGTTGTCTCCCATCATTTCCGCCGCTTCTTTGTTTATTGCATCGGAAGATGCGACGAATTCGGTGGAAGATACGGAACTACCCTCCATCTTTGACAATGAAGTGGACTATTCCGACCTTCCCTATATTATCGTTGATCCGCCAAGTGGTAGCGCCGATCCGGGGGAACAAGACAAACAGCCGGAAAATGATACCAACGGAGGATCCTCTTCGGGAGGGAAAACATCGGGAGGGAAAACATCGGGAGGAAGCTCATCGGGTGGGGGGTCTTCCAAAACCGGGTATAAACAATATTTGGCAGAAGAAACCTATCCCACCACTTACCTTTTAGCGGAAAATGTGTCCTACCCCAAATATAATGAACATTATGCCATGGTGGATATTTACGGGCGTGAAGTGAAGATCTTTTTTGGCGATGGAAACGCGGTGTTGAAAAAAGGGGCGGGTCAATCGATGGGCAGTATGCCCCCGGGATTTGGACGACCGATTTTATTGGGTGGACACAACAACAGTTATTTTAAAAATATAAAAAAGTATATCGTAGGGGATGTGATCACCATCACCACCAACTACGGTGTTTATTACTATCGTGTATATGAAACGAAAATTGCTGGCAGGAATGATTATAACGCGACGCATTTGGAATATCAAAAAGAAGAGCTGATTTTGTATACCTGTTACCCTTTTTCCACTTTGCGCTTAACAAAACAAAGATATTTTGTATATGCGGAAAAAATAGCCGGACCGATTGTGGTCAATTCCCTTTCTGAAATCCCTGCCTCCGCCTCCGGAACACAAGACGCGAACAACACACAAAATACAACAAATCAATAAAGGATACTTCTCCATTGCATGTTAACGAGGAGAATGCGTGAAACAAATGCAGTTAAAAGCAGAGCAGAAAATACGAATTATAGGTTGCGTCATTGCCTTTATCATGGCTTTGGGATGCATGGGATGCATTGCATCCTTCTTGTGTTTCCGGACCGTTTTCAACTATTCATTTGTGCTAGATTCTTCCCGGGAAATCGGTTATGCAGAAGGAGCCAAAGAACGGATTCGGGAACGTTTTATGGCCCTTGCAATGCCTTCGGACAATCCGGAAGAAGCCAACATACCTACCGAAGTTATGGAAAGTTTTTTTGCTGATTATGATATGACGCCAGACATTGAAAACGGCATTGCCCAAGCCTATGGAAAAGGAGAGTTTTCCACGGAAAACATGAAAAAGGTGTTGGGGCAACATATCCTGGCATATGCCAAACAGAAGGATGTTGAGCATTTTGACGAAGTGAAAAACGGATTGGAAGAAACCCTGGATTTTTTTGCGGAAGACTATACCATGGTATGTGATAATGCATTGCTGGACTACTTTGGATACTATCGGGAGGGCATTGGAACCTTTCTGATTTATGCTTGTTTGTTTTTCATTTTGATCTTTCTTACCGGTATGGTATTCGAATGGTGGCTATACTGGAAAACCGCTAAAAATACGTTTTTCTTGATGGTTTATTATGCTCTTTGCCCCAGTGCCATCTGTTTTACCGCCGTTGGGTTGTATTTGGGGACAACCACATTTTTGTATCGTTTATCTATCCGTCCATTCTTTGTCAGGGATTTGATTGCAAGGGTGGGCAGCGGATTTTTTACAGATATATTATATACGGGAATACTTGTTTTTTTCGTAACGGTTGCCGCTTTTGTCCTGTATCAATTTGTTCATTTTGACCATGTTAAAAACGATAGAAAATAACATTGAAAATATTTCACATATTTCAAGAGAAAGGTTGACTTTACTGGAAGGATATGGTATAGTTTGCTTGTATTAAGCCCAATGGGTTCAATAAAGGAGGATAAAACCATGTCAGAATTTGCATTGACCGCCTTGGCGATAAATGGCGGTGAGAAAGCAATTAAACAGAAAATGCCTGCTCGTTTCCATTTTGGGCAGGAGGAAAAGGATGCATGCAATCGTGTCATGGATCAAGCGATTGCAGCCGGCGTTGCTCCTGGTTACAGCGGCAAGGAAGAAGACGCCCTGTGTGCGGAATTTGCCGAATTGCTGGGCGGCGGATATGCCGATGCTGTTAACAGCGGAACCACGGCGGTGTATGTGGCACTTCGTGCTTGCGACATTCAACCGTTTACCGAGGTCATTGTTGGACCTGTCACGGATCCGGGCGGCATGATGCCCATTGTGATGATGAACTGCATTCCCGTGGTAGCCGATGCCAAAAAAGATTCATTTAACGTAAGTCTTGAGAGCATCAAAGAAAGAGTGACTCCCTATACCTCCGCCATCGTTGTTCCGCATATTGCAGGCGAGCCCGCCGATATAGAAGCCATTGTGGCATTTGCTCACAGCAGAGGCATTCGAGTCGTAGAAGACTGTGCGCAGGCTCATGGTGCAACCATACATGGTAAAATGGTGGGCACATTTGGCGATTGTGCTGCATTTTCCATGATGTTTGGTAAACATACCTGTTGCGGCGGACAGGGTGGTTTGGTCTTTACCAAAGAGTATGATACATATCTTCGTGCACGTCACGCTTCCGACCGCGGAAAACCCTTTGGCGTTGCCGATGCAAACGGAAACGTGGTTGCTTCTTTGAATTTCAATATGGATGAAATGCATTGTGCCATCGGCAGGGTGCAGATTCAGAAGATGTATCCCATAGCCCAGCGCAGAAATCACTTTGTGACGCAACTGATGGAAGGCATCCGGGATGTGAAGGCGGTGCGCTTTGCAAAAATTCCTGAAGGTGCCGTATCATCCTACTGGTTTTTGTGCCTGTATTTTGACGATCTTGCCGTTACATGCGACAAAGCAACTTTTAGTGCTGCCTTGGAAGCTGAAGGGGTGCCTTTGACTACAAGCTATGGCGGTAATCCTTATATCTTCCAATGGTACCCTCTCCGCAGAGTATTCGGCAACAGCGGATACCCCTGGGCTGCTCCTGAATACAAAGGTGACAGAAACAAGACGTATACCATGGATGATCTGCCTGTTTGCGCGGAAAACAAACAAAATATCATTCGTCTTCTTATAAACGAATCCTGGGACAATCCTGAAATCATTGATGGCGTTGTCAAGGCATTTCACAAAGTATGGGAAGCATACAAGAAGTAAGAGTTGTGATGAAAACGGGCTGTTGAAACAGCTCGTTTTTTGGAGAAATGGTATGAAAAACCCAGAATTGCTCTCACCCTGCGGATCCCCCGAAACCCTGCAAGCGGCTGTGAAAGGCGGTGCCGATGCTGTTTATTTGGGAGGCAATCTTTTTAACGCCAGAATGAATGCCAAAAACTTTGATGACAATCAAATCAAAGAAGCTGTTTCTTTCAGCCACGAAAACGGGGTCAGAGTATATATTACCTTGAATACGCTGTTAACAGACCGCGAGCTAAAAAAAGCATTGCGGTATGTTTCATTTTTATATTCCAACGGGGTGGATGCTTTGATCACGGCGGATTTGGGTCTTACTGCAGCCATTCACCGGTATTTTCCCGACTTTGAACTGCATGCCAGCACACAGGCTTGCGGACATAGTACGGACGGGGCGAAAATGTTTGCCGATTTGGGATTTTCCCGTATGGTTGCAGCCAGAGAGTTGAACCAAGATGCGCTGGCATTGTTAGCAAAAGAATCTCCCATTGAAATAGAAATGTTCGTTCACGGTGCCATTTGCGTGAGTCACTCGGGACAATGTTTGATGAGTTCCGTCATCGGGGAGCGCAGCGGAAATCGGGGATTGTGTGCCCAGCCCTGTCGTTTGCCGTATAACGGGCACTATCCTTTGAGCATAAAAGACATGTGCCTGGCTGACCACATGCAGGATATTTTAACCATGAATATTGCTGCCTTGAAAATCGAAGGGCGGATGAAACCTCCGGGTTATGTATACGGGGTCACCTCGATCTATCGTCGTTTGCTGGACGAGAGGCGAAATGCCACCCCGGATGAAATTGCCTATTTAGCGGCATTGTTTTCGAGAAGTGGGTTTACCAGCGGATATTTTACGGGAAACATGACAAAGTCCATGCTGGGCATTCGGAGGGAGGAAGATAAAAATGCGAAAATCCCTCCTATGCCCGATGTTATCTTTGAGAAAAAAGAAAAAATTGTACTGCCTGCCCGAACCCATGTTTTGCCGGAGTTCATTTCTTGCAAAAAACCTATCACTAAAGAACGATTCGTGAAAAGTGCCCGCTACGCCCATGCCAACCAAATTGTCAATTGCGAAGATTTGGACATACGGTATTTGCCTTTGGATAAGTTTGTCAAAGGTAAAGCCAATGGGTTAATCATGCCCTATCCTGTCCTTGATAAGGAAAAAGATAAGGTGTTAAAACAAGTGGATATCGCCATTCAAAACGGGGCGTGTCATGCTTTGATCACCCATTTGGGGCAAATTCCTTGGTTCATAGGCAAGGAGTGTACTCTGCATGGGGATTATCGGCTCAACATCACCAATGGAGAAAGTGCCTGTCAATATGAGAGGCTGGAAGATGTGATTTTATCGCCGGAATTGACTTTACCCCAAATTCGAGACATGCATTTTGCAAAATCCACCATCATTTACGGACATTTGCCTCTGATGACATTGGAAAAGCCAGTGGAAGAACCCCATTTGAAAGACAGGCGGGGCGTTGTATTTCCCTTGGTGAGGGCGGGGGGACGGGATGTTGTATTGAACAGCGTGCCGGTATATATGCTGGACAAGAAAGCAGCGTTGAAAAAGGCAGGGGGAGGCGTGCATTTGATGTTTATACGGGAAACTCCCCAGGAAGTCAAACAGATCATGAAGGCTTTTCATGAGGGTCTGCCACCTCAAACCGATATAAAAAGAATGAAAGAGTAAAAAAGGTTGAGCATGTTCTCAACCTTTTTTACTGGCTGACCTGTGCTGCCATCAGCTCTGAAACGGTTACAAAACGATACCCCTGCTCCAGCATTTCGGGGATCAGCCGGCACAATACTTCTGGAGTTGGGCTGTTTTTGCAGTTAAAGTCATGGAAAAGAACGATGTCTCCGGGCTTCAAATTCCCCCGTAATGTTTTCATGATTCGATTGACCGAGGGGAACTGCCAGTCTCTGGAATCCTGATTCCAAAGGATACATTTCTTGCCCATTTCTTCTATGATGGCAACTTTATGGTCATTGTATCCTCCGCCCGGCGGTCGAAAGAGAACCGGTACGACTCCCGTAGTTCTTCGAATGATTTCATCGTTTTTCATCAAATCTTTTTTGAGTTGAAAATCACTCATTTGAGTGATATAGGTGTGTGCATAGGTGTGGGATCCCAATTCATGGCCCTCTCTGACAACCCGTTTCAACACTTCCGGAAACGCGACCACATTGGTTCCTATGACAAAAAATGTTGCTTTTTGGCCATATTCTTTGAAAATATCCAGGATCTGGTTGGTATAATTTGCATGTGGTCCGTCGTCAAAAGTGAATGCAATCACTTTTTTTTCCGTGTAGACACTTTTGACTGCATGATCCATAGCTTTTGCCTTGTATTGAAACAGGGAAAGAAGCCATGCAAGCAGTAAAATGCAGCAAAGAAACCGTTTCATTTTATTGTCAGCTCATGCACGTCCCCAAAACGGTAACCGTCCGCTTTCAAGTTTTGTATGAACGTTTCCAGAATCGCTGCATTGGTTTTTGATGTGGGGTGCAGAAGAATGACGGCTCCATTGTGCAGGCGTCCCATCAGTTTTGCCAAAGCCACTTTTTCGTTGGGCTGTCGGTTGTTATCCCAATCGGCATAGGCTACACTCCAGAACACCGTGGTGTAGCCGCCGTTTTTGGCGAACTGCAGGTTTTCCTTTGAAAACTGTCCGGCAGGGGGACGGTAATATTTCGAAATGTCATATCCGGTGGTTTTTTTGTATTCTTGTTCCAATCGTGCCAGTTCGTTTAAAAAGGTGGTTTCATCTTTGATCTTAGACATATCTTTGTGAGAATAGGTGTGGTTGCATATGGTATGCCCATCTGTTACCATTTCTTTTAATAGAGTGCTTTCTGTTTTTGCCACATGGCCTAAAATGAAAAAGGCGGCGGGCACTTTTTGTTTTTTCAGAATATCTTTAATGGCAATTACATTTTCATTGATTTAACCGATATCAAATGTCAGGGAAACAAATTTTTCATCTTTACCAATATGACAACTGTTCAGAGAAGCAAGAGTGATTTCATCCAATACCCCCTGGGGCCTGCTATGGTCCGACGTGGGAACAAAGTACCAGTTTTCGCTTTTCGCTTCCGCGCAGAGGGGAAAGAGAAAGGAAAAGGTCAAAATTACAAATATTGATATTTTTAAACGTTTCATATGATTTCTCCAAATTGAATTCAGACATACGTCCAGAAATAGTATCAACAATGATTTTATTTCAAACCATGAAAATCATTTACTTTTTATCCTGAATATGGTATACTTTTTTCGATGAAAAAGCGAGGTGTTTTACATGACGTATGCAGAAATGCAAAAAAAGATACTGGAAAGCGCAGACTCGTTATTCGAAACATTCAAATCGATGGCGTCTGATTTGTTAACCATACCAGAAGCCGGTTTTTTTGAAGAAAAAACAAGTACCTATGTTCAAAATGAATTTGAAAAAGCAGGATTGAGAGCCCGGCGAGTAGCCCATACCGGGGTAAAAGCTACCATGGGAAATGGCAAATATCATGTTTGCATCATGGGTGAGCTGGATGCGATTTTCAATGGTGAACATCCCTTTGCCAATCCCGCAACGGGTATGGCCCATGCTTGCGGTCATAACGGTCAGACGACGATTATGCTGGGCGTGATGAAAACCCTGCAAAAAGCAGATATTTTGGATGCATTGAATGGAAGGATTTCCTTCATTGGTGTTCCTGCCGAGGAGTGTATCCAGACGGATAAACGGCTGGAATTAATCAAGCTTGGAAAAATCAAATATATGTCCGGTAAGCAGCAATTGGTGTATGAAGGCGAGATGGATGACATCAACTGCTGTATGATGACCCACGCGCTGGGCAATACGAATCCATTGATGGCGGATGTGGGGGGCAGCAGCATGGGATTTTCGAGCATCCGGGTAACGTTTACCGGGAGAGCAGCTCATGCGGGGGCGGCGCCTTTTGATGGCATCAATGCTTTGGATACCGCCATGCTGGCCATGATGAACATCCATGCCAACCGTTCCACCTTCAAAGACGATGATCGGGTACGCATTCACCCCATATTGACCAAAGGGGGAGATGTGGTCAATGTGGTTCCTTCCGAAGTGACCATGGAGGCACAGGTGCGGGCGATGACCATTCCCGCCATGGAAAAGGCCGTGGAAGTTCTAATGCGTTCTGTTCATGGGGCTTGTACCGCCACGGGTGCATCCGCCATCGTGGAAAGCTATCCTGGTTATTTACCCATGATGCAGGACAAAACTTTATCCGGGTTATTTATGGAATGTGCTATTGAGAACGATTTGATTCAAAAAGAAAATCTCCGTACCGACCGGGATATGATGGGCTCCACGGATTTTGGGGATCTGACCCAACTGCTACCCACCATTCAACCGCTCATCGGTGGCGTCACCGGCAATCTCCACAGCAAAGAATTTTGTTTATCCGACGAAAACGCATCCCTTCTTGTTCCCATCAAGATTTTTTCTTTGATGATTGCAAAATTGCTCAAAGACGGCGGAAGAGTAATGGAAACGGTATTAAATCAATACAAACCAGCATTTACCAAAGAGGCATATTTGACATTTCTCGATAAAAACGCAACAAATATCACGTATTAGGTAGAAAATTACTTTTCTTCCATAAATTTAGTGGTTACTTTTTTCTCATTTGTGAATATAATTGAATTACGAATGTATAAAGGAGTTGCCTATATGGAAATTGAGCGTTTGAGTCGGGATGAAATGAAAGTGGTACTTTCCGAGGATGATTTGGATAAAATGAATCTTACCTACGATAGTTTTGATTATGAGAACCCTACTGCCAAACGTGCAATACGGGATATTCTTAACAAAGCGAAAGAGGAGATTGGTTTTATATCCTCAGGGGGACGGGTCACGCTGGCGTTGTATCCCAAGTTGGAGGGCGGCTGTGAGTTGTATGCCACGCGCCTTTGTACCATTGATTACTACGTTTGTTTTACGCAATTGGATAATTTTTTATCCGCAAAAGCGGGACTGGAAGAAAAAGGAATCAACGCGGTCTGGTACACCGACGGAATGCGCTATTATGCTGGTCTGCCGACCCGTTCGGCGGCACTGTTTGCGGGGGAATTCGGTGGTGTGGAAGCTAGAATAACCGAAGGATTTCTAAAAGAGCACGGAAAAAGGATTACATAACGAATGAATAAAACAGAAAAAATGGCGCTGTTACAGGAGACATGTCTTTCCTGTCATCAGTGTGCTTTGGGGAAAACCAGAACCAATCTGGTGTTTGGCAGAGGCAATCCCGAGGCGATGCTGATGTTGATCGGAGAAGCGCCGGGTGAACAGGAAGATTTGACCGGTCTACCCTTTGTAGGGGCTGCAGGCAAATTGCTGGATCACTATTTGACCTATGTTGAAATCAACGAGAATGATTATTACATTGCAAACATTTTGAAGTGCCGTCCTCCGTATAACCGGGATCCTTTATCAGAGGAAGAGGAGATCTGTATCGGGCATCTGAGAGCCCAAACAGCCATCATTCGTCCTAAACTCATTGTATGTTTAGGTCGGATTGCGGCCATGCGCATCATTAAACCCGATTTCCGCATCACCCGGGAACACGGGGTTTGGCGAGAAAAGGCGGGGGTGCAAATGACGGCGGTGTACCATCCTGCCGCACTGCTGCGGGATCCAAGGAAAAAAGAAGAAATGCTACTGGATATGCTGGTGGTTTCCGCCAAGTTAAAAGAATTAAAAAAGTTGCCTCAGTGAGCCAACTTCAGACTGAAGAAAAACTTCATTCCGGCTCAGGCAGGAAGGAGTTTTTCTTTTAAACCAAAGGTAACCGGATACTGCAGATATCAAAGAAATTCATAGAACAACGCAAGGAATCCTT
>ENA-UOOH01002393-UOOH01002393.1-fermentation-metagenome-genome-assembly--contig:-NODE-2393-length-16227-cov-3.879112_pt1 | contig 16227 bp, 11 predicted proteins | sample MGYA00245778_ERZ724025 | MGnify/ENA primary metagenome ERZ724025 (study PRJEB28704, sample SAMN03018313) | fermentation metagenome | biome: anthropogenic terrestrial biome; feature: soil; material... | reverse complement strand
CCCCCAGCCAGTGGGGCAGTCAGATTTACCGTCCAATCGCCAGTGGCTTCAACGGTTGCAGAACCCGCTGATACATCGGCAACCTTCAATTCGACCCTTGCACCAGCTTCTCCCAAACCGCTTACACTGGTATCTCCTGCCTTAGCGGGGTTGATGACCGGCGCCGATGGGAGCGGCAATGGTGGGGGTTCAGGCGAGGCCGTAGGTGTGTAAGTGGGTGTGTTGGTTGCCGGCACAGGTGTAGGTGTAAGCGGCGTAGGGCTGGGAGTAATGGGCGTAGCAGTGGGATCGATCTTTGGTTCTGTTGGCGTTACAGGCGTGGAGGTTGCGGTTGGCGTGGGTGTGAATGTAAGCGTTGGGATGGGCGTGAAGGTGTTCGTTGGCCAGGGTGTGGCAGTTGGGTAACGCGTGGCTGTTGGCACAGTTGTGGCTGTAGGCCCAGGAATCACGATGCTATAGCTGAGCTCTGGGCCAAAGAGGCGCCCATCGGCCGTTTGCAGGCGCCAGACACCCGGGAAAGTTCCCGGAACCGCGGGGGCAACCAGGTTAAGGTTGATTTCAACGGAACCATTGGGGGCAAGGTCCGCGACTGGTTGGGGCGATTTGCCGGCCAGGAGGTAACCGCTCAGGAAGACCAGGCGCGCATTCCGCCAGGTGCAACTACTGTTATTTTGCAAGGCCCAGGATTTTGTAAAACTTTGCCGGGCACGCAGCTGGCTGCCAGCAGGGTAGTTGACCTCCCGCACCAGGCTGGCATTCGGCAGGCAGGCGCTGGCGGTTGTTGTGACGGTTGGCGTGACAGTGGGAGTTTGGCTGGGTGTTGGTGTTACGGTCGGGGTTTGCAAGGGGCCGTCGCTGATCAGAATTGTTACTTCAGCGGTGGAAGCGTTTCTTCCGCTGCGGTCCCATGCAGTGACGCGCAATAAACTGGGGCCAGCTTCCGTAGGGATCCAGGGCTGGCGGATCTCCTGATTGTTCAGGGAGCGGCTATCGGCCTCGTCGTAGCGTACCAAATTTCCGTTGACCCGCAGTTCCAGCCGGCTCCAACCGCCGCTGGTTTGCACCTGCGAAACAATCTCGTTTTCCTGATGTAATGGGATGACCGCGCCAGTGACCGGGCTGATGATTTTAACGGTCACTGCCGTCCCGCCGCGGTGCATGGCCTGGGAAACCGCAACCAAAATCAAGACCAGCGCGATAAGCACGGCCGGGATGATGAAGGTAAGGGCACGGCGTAATTTTTGATTGTCCATCGCTATTAAGACGCTTAATGAGTGCAGCTTGTTCCAGAAAAGCCAATCTCTTGGATCTGGCATGCTCAGGCCAGCCACTAAGCCGTATTCTGTCGCGGATCCGCATCTATCTTGGCATGGCTGTCACCAGCCTGCTCCTTGCGGCCTACCCGGAGATCAGGTGAAGCGGGCCGCTTCTCTCTCCTGTTTGGCCTTGCACCGGATGGGGGTTACCTGGCCGCCGCGGTTGCCCGCGGCACCGGTGGTCTCTTACACCACCCTTTCACCCTTACGCTTGCGCGCGGATTGCCTTTCTGTGGCCCTTCTCCAGAACTTTACAGCCCTCCAGGTGTTACCTGGCATCCTGCCCTTTGGTGTACGGACTTTCCTCACTCCTCGCGGAGCGCGCGGACCAGGCCGGCCTGAGCTATCTCATATTAAGGGACGAGTATAAGATTGTCAATAAAAGCGGTCTAATAATCCACGTGGAAAATAAATGAGCGGAAAATGATGTAAACAAAATACATCACCATCAGGTAGATGGCTTCGTTGCGGCCCAGTTTGCCCTTGCGCAGCCAGAGGATCGCCCATAGGATCAGACCTGTAAGGGTCTCCCAGGGTAGGTCCCACTGGATGAGGGGCTTGGGCACGGCGTAAGTTGAGATGAGCGCGCCGCCGCCAATGGCAATCAGCGGGTTGGTGATATTGCTGCCCACCAGTGTGCCGAGTGAAATGCCATGTTCCTTATGCTTGATGCCCGCGATTGCGGTGGTGAATTCCGGCAGTGCTGATGCCAGGCCCAGGGTGACAACGCCGATTAAAGAACCGCCCACGCCGGTGCGTTCCACCACGGTTTCAGTGAGGCGCAGAAGGAAGGAGGCGGCGAAAATGATCACAGCCAGCATCAGCACGGAGATCGCCGTGTCCCGAAGGACATCCCGGCCGTTTTTGGGCAAGCCGTTTTGCAGTTCTTCTTGCTGGATTTGGTTGTCTTCTTCCTTGAAATGCTTGCGTTCATCGACGAAAAGGTAGTAGGCATAGCCAACGAATGAGAAGAAAAGGATCGCCCCGTCAACGCGGGAGTAGCTTCCATCCAGGCCCAGGATGATGCACATCACGGTTGTACCGATCATCGGGATCATACTTTTCCAAAGGAAGTAGCGCCGGAAGTACAAGCCCCCGGCCAGGAAGACGATCAAGCCCATGATCAGGGTCTGCTGCACCACGTCCGAACCGATATTGGACCCCAGCACGATCGCCGAGCCGATCTTGTAGTCCAATGACCCATGCAGAATGGAGAAAGAAGCCACGTAATGCGAAGTGATCTCAGGCAGCGAGGTGGCGATCGAAACCACGGTCATGCCCATGAAAGTGCTCGAGAGTTTGTAGTAATTCGCGATGCCGATCAACTTTTTAACCGCCAGGTTGGCACCCAGGACTAATAATAGGAGCGCTGCCAAACCAAGAAAAACAAGCGTAAATAAGGACCAATTTTCCATCTTTCCTCCAGAAAACGGTTTATTTTAGAAGAAAAATTTCCCGCCGCAATTCCTTGGAGGGCGATTTAACCGCGATTTAACAATCTGCAGATCCCGCAATAAATCAGCTTTTGATGGAGCTACTGCTCCAGGTTTGCACGTTGTTGGTAAAGGAGGAATAGAAAAACACCTCCCAATCGGGAGGTGTTTTCAAGGATAGAACTAAATCTTAGAAGACGCGGATGGCGATCTCGGCGGGGGCTGCGAGCAGTTTTTCCAACTTCTCGTCCAGCTTGACCAGGGTGAGCGAGAAACCGGCCATCTCGAGCGAGGTGCAGTACTCGCCAACATAATTGCGCTTGATCTTCAAGCCTTTTTGCTCGCAGAGCTCATGCGCGTGGGCGTAGAGCAAGTAAAGCTCGCTGATGGGTGTGCCGCCCATACCGTTGATCATCAGGGCCACTTCATCGCCAGCCTTGTAAGGCAGGTCTGATGAAACGGCTTCGAAGAGTTCTTCAACGATCTTGTTCGCGGGTTCTATCTTCACGCGTTTACGGCCGGGCTCGCCATGGATGCCGATGCCCATTTCCATTTCGTCATCTTCCAGAGCGAAGATGGGTGAACCCTTGCCTGGGGGCGTGCAGCCGGTGAGGGCCATGCCCATGGTGCGGGTAACGTCAACCACATGGTTGCCGATGCCGACCAATTCGTCCAGGGTGGCGCCTTCTTCGGAAGCTGCGCCGCAGGCTTTCATCACGAAGAAGTTGCCGGCCACGCCGCGGCGGCCAACGGTGTAAAGCGAATCTTTGACGGCTACGTCGTCATCGATCACCACTGTCTGCACTTCGATGCCATCGGCCTGGGCCAGTTCTTTGCCCATATCAAAGGACATCGTGTCGCCGGTGTAGTTGTTCAGCAGGTGCAGCACGCCCATGGGGGAGGCAACCAACTTGGTGGTCTGATACACAAAATCGGCAGGCGGGGCGGCGAATACGTTGCCCGGGCAGGCGGCATCCAGCATGCCCTTACCAACAGTCATCACGTGGGCGGGTTCGTGGCCGGAGCCGGAGCCCTGCATGATGGAGACCTTGTTGGCCAGAGGAATATCGGCGCGCATGATCAGGTTATAGTCCGGGATGTATTTCAAAGTGGTTGGGTTGGCCAGGGCGATGCCCTTCAACATTTCGGGTACAAAATTCTTGGGATCATTGACAAACTTTTTCACTGCTTTCTCCTTTTTGTGTTTACTATTCTTGTTTCCACGCCTCAGTAACTGCTTCAAAAAGCACCGCCGTAGCGACGGAGCCTGCGTCCAGAGTTCCAATACTGCGTTCGCCGGTGTAGGCAGCGCGGCCGCGTTTGGCGATCATTCCGCGCGTGGCTTCGGCCTTCTCTTTGGCTTCGGCAGTGGCCAGTTCCAGCACTTCAATGGTCGATTTTCCTTCCGCGAAGGCTTTTTCCATTACCTCAACGGTTGGTACCAGGGTGTCCAGGTAGGTTTTATCGCCCAGTTCGCAGTTGCCGCGCTTCTTGATGCCTTCGATGGCCCCTTTGAACATCGCGATCACGTCGTCTTTCGTGATCTCGGTTTTTGGGCCCAAGGCGATCGCGGAACGCAGGAAGGCCGTACCCCAAATAACACCGGATACCCCGCCCACCGCGCTGGTGATTGTCATCGCCACGCCTTTCAAAATGCCGCTAGGGGTAGATTGGTCAAAACTATCCCAGTTCTCCAGCACCTTCTCAAAACCGCGCGCTATCGAATAGCCAAAATCGCCATCTCCTACCACGCCGTCCAATTCGCTGAAATATGCTTCGTTCTTGAGCACAGTATCAGCGATGGTTTTGACCACAAAGGTCAGGTCCTTAGCCATAGGTCTCTCCTTAAGTTGATGTTATCTGCCCCTAGAGATGGGCAACGATGTCCTTAACGTGCACAACGCCGTCGAACCCGGCGATCTCACCTTTTGTCAATTTCCCTTGCTCTCCGCCAGGGTCGCCCAGGGTAGATACGATGTAGTCTGCCTCGCTCAGATCCTCCTTTTCTGTATATCCGTTTGTCGTCGCCAGCACATGCATGCCCGCGGCTTTAGCTGCCAGCACGCCGTTGCGGGAGTCTTCAACTACCAGACATTCTTCCGGTTTGAGTCCGGTTTTTTCCAAAGCCAGCAAGTAAATGGCCGGATCCGGCTTTTTCTTCTCAACGATATCGCCCGCCAGAACAAACTTAAAGGGGATATCCTCTAAAACTTTATAGGCGATGGCGTGGGCGGCTTTTTCGTTGGAGGTTGTGCAAACCCCAAGAATCAACCCGGCATCCGCGGCCTCCTTCATAAAGCGATGAATCCCCGGCCGCAGGGGCAGGGCGCCGCTTTCGATCAACTCCACAAACTTGGCGGTCTTGATCTTGTGCATTTGCTTGATGGTTTCTTCCACGTCTTCTGCAGGGATGGGTTTGCTAAAACCGTGACTATGCAGGTAGTGCGTCATCCGCTCTTTTCCCCCGCCTACCTGCAATAGCCCGTGATACTGGTCCACTCCCCACTCGTCAGTGAAGCCCAGCTCCTTAAAGGTCTCGTTGAATGCTACCCGGTGGCCATCGCGTTCGGTATCGATGATCACCCCGTCCTGGTCAAAAAATATTGCTTTGATCATGCCTCTCCTTTGCCTAAGCCCTTCCCGCGCTGCCCAGCATATCGATCCATTGGCTGACAACGGCGATGGTCGCTTGCTTGGTGGCTTCATCCACTTTGCCCGGGTCAAACTCGTCCAAGTGGGCCTGGATGTAGGCCAGCTCTGTGTTGATCAGGGTGTGTTTCAGTTCGGTTGACACATTAAATTTGGCCCCGCCGGCGGCCAGCAATTTCTTGATGTACTCTTCCGGCAGGCCTGTGCCGCCATGTACCACCAGGGGCACCTTGATGCCTCCGCCGTTGAGCCGGCGGTTGATCTCGGCCATGCGTTCAAAATCGATTTTGGGGTTCTTGGTCTTGTACACGCCATGCGCCGTACCGATGGCTGGGGCAAAAATGTCGATCCCGGTGCGTTCCACAAACTCGATCGCCTGATCCGGGTTGGCAAGCTGCGCTTCGTCCTCGGCTACCTTGATTTGGTCTTCCACACCGCTTACCGTGCCCAGTTCACCTTCCACGGATATATCGCCAGCCGCGTGGGAGTAATCCGCAACTTCCTTGGTTTGGCGGATATTCTCATCGAAGCTTTGCTTGGACGCGTCGATCATGATGTTGGTGTAGCCGGTATCGGCCAGGCGCTTGCAGTAGTCCACATCGGTGCAGTGGTCCAGGTGCAGGCAGATGGGAATGGGCGCTTTTTCCGCCAGGGTGCGGTAGATGGCTACCAGCACATCCGCGCCATAGAATTTGGAAGGTTTTACCGACGTTTGTATGATCACCGGGGCTTTTTTCGCGCTTGCCGCTTCGACTACAGCCAGCATTTGGACGATGCTGGTGATGTTGAACGCGCCTACAGCATATTTCTCCGCTGCGGCTTTGACCATGATCTCTTTTGCGTTTACGATGGACATCTAGCCTCCTGTCTTTCCCCTACAATCCCGATTTAAGAAAAACCTGCAGCTATCGTTGCAGGCGAATTGTTACAGAATACATGTCACCGCGGTTGTAACAGTACAAGAATTCGATCGGGGTACCGTCTTCCGCGTAAAGCGTGCGCTCCTTGTACAGGATGGGTGCGCCTGATTCCAGTTTAAGTTGCTCGGCTATTTCCCCCTCTGCTTGTCTGGCTTCCAGCCTTTGGATGCCGTTTTTGATCACATTCCCATGGGTGCTGTAGAACTCCCATAAATTGCTCATCGCAGCATCGATGTCGCCAAGTTTGACGTTTTTGAAGAGCACACGGGGCAGGTAGATATCGTGGATGGTGATCGGTTCACCATCGATGCAGCGCAGGGTGATGATGCGGATGCTCTCATCGCCTTCTTCGATGCCCAAGGCCTTGGCTACATGTGCCTTGGCCTGCACGATCGAGGCGGAGAGCAGTTCCTCGGTGATCTCGTCGCTCGAAGGCTCCGGTTGCTGATTGAAGCCATTCAGGCGGCTGTGATCGCGCATCAGGTGGTTCTTGGAGACAAAGGTACCCACGCCATGCCGCCGGTAGAGCAGGCCTTCATCGATCAGGTCGTTGATGCCTTGCCGCAGGGTCATGCGGCTAACGCCATAGAAGGCCGCCAGTTCTTCTTCCGAAGGCAGCCGGTCGCCCTTCTTTAGTTTTTCTGAAAGGAGATTTTCGCGAATTTCCTCGCGGATGCGTACGTAATGGGGTATGCCGTCGATCCGATCCAAGTCAGTCTCTCCTGCTCACCTGAATATAGATATCTAGACAACCTCATTTTATGAGTGAGTCATCAGGGTGTCAAGGGCGAATTGGGCTGAATCTCCCCTGCATGCGCCTTCTACCAGACTGTGGATCTGCTTGGTTGGATGGGATTAAGGGTAATTAGGTTTAATCCGCGATAATTTCCGATTTCCACCTTGCCTTTTACGCAAAAACCTGTAAAATAAGATTTCGTGTAAGTTGAAAGTTCGGAGGATTAATTTGGCAAACATCAAGTCACAAATCAAACGCAACAAACAGAATCAGGCTGCGCGGCTGCGCAACCGGGTTTATCGCGGAAGCGCGCGCACATTCCTGCGCAAAGCATTGGTTGCTATCCATAGCGGCAAAGAAGAAGAAAGCAAGCAGGCTGTCCAAAACGCCATCAAGGCTTTAGATAAAGCTGCCAGCAAAGGTGTTATTCACAAGAACAACGCTGCCCGCCGTAAGAGCCGCCTGATGGCCCGGCTCAATAGCGCCAGCGAGTAGTTTTTTGCTTTCGTTGTCCTAATGGGCGAGGCCATGCCTCGCCCTTTCATGTATATCCAGGGATAAGTTCCTTAATTTGACCCGATCAGCCCGCCCATCGCCTCGGAGGTGAAATGTTCGAGAACGAAAAGCAAGCACTCAACCAAGTTGTTGCCCGGTTTTGCGAAAAGCGGGGCCTGCCTGCCGGTAAACTGGAATGGCGCAAGATCCCCTTCAGCGGCGAGTGGGGCATGGCTGCTCCTTTATTCCCTTTGGCGGCCGCGGACCCCAATAAAAGCGGCCCCGTTCCGGCACACGCCCAGTTTCTGGCTGAGGCATTAGCCGCGGAACTGCAGGGTTTGGCCGGGTTTGCCCGGGTTGAAGCTTCCAAGGGTTATCTGAATCTGTATTTCAGCAGTTCAGAGTATGCCCAAAAGGCCCTGGAGGATGTCCTGGCCGCGGGTTCCGCCTACGGCAGCCAGCCTCAAAGCGGCGGCCCTGTGATGGTGGAGTATTCCAACGTTAATACGCATAAGCCGATCCACGTTGGGCATCTGCGCAACGTGATCCTGGGCGGGACGATCTGCCGCATGCTCGAGGCTGCCGGCCACCCGGTGATTCGGGCCAACTACATCGGCGATATTGGTTTGCATGTGATCAAGTGGCTGTATAACTACGAACGCTTCCATGCCGGTGAAAAACCTGCCGCGGACATTATGCGCTGGATGAGCGATATCTACACGGAGGCCGAGCGCCATTTTGCTTCCGACCCAGCTTACGAGGCTGAGGTTCGTGCCTACTTCAACCGCTGGGATGCCGGCGACGAGGAGATTCGGACCCTTTGGCTGAAAACCCGCGACTGGTCCATGGCTGGTTTTGAGCAAACCTATCAACTGCTTGGCGAACACTTCGACCGGATTTATTTTGAGAGCGAAGTGGAAGACTCCGGCAAACTCTTGGTGGAGGACCTGATCGAGCGGGGAATCGCCGAGGATGGCCGCCCTGAGAACCCTGTGATCGTGGACCTGGATAAGCTCCTGGGCACCAAGGAGGAGTACCGCGTGGTGGTCCTGCTGCGGTCTGACGGCACATCGCTTTATGCCACCAAGGAATTGCCGCTGGCGATGCTGAAATTCGAGGAATATCCGCTGGAGCAAAGCATTTACGTGGTGGATGTACGCCAGACCCTGCACTTTAAGCAGGCCAAAAAGATCCTTGAACTGATGGGCTTTGAGCCGGCCCAGCGCATGCAGCACCTGGCCTATGAGATTGTGAACCTGCCGGGAAATGTAACCATGAGCAGCCGTGACGGCACCGTTGTGCTGCTGGATGATCTGCTGCGCGAAGCAAGCCAACGTGCCCAAAACATTGTGGCTGAAAAGAATGCCGCCCTCAGCCTGGAACAGCAGCAGGAGATCGCCCGGGAAGTGGCACTTGGGGCGATCAAGTACCCGATGATCAGCCGAGAGACCACCAAGGTGGTCACCTTTGACTGGGAAAGCGCCCTGGACTTTAACGGCCAAAGCGCACCTTACATCCAGTATGCCCATGTGCGGGCCAACAGCATTCTGCGCAAAGCCGGGTTAGGGCTGGAAGCGGCGGACTTGCCGGCGAACTTTGCTTACGAACTGAATAGCTCCGAGATCAATCTCATTGAGCTGCTGACCGAACTGCCGGACCTGATCGTTCGGGCTGCCAAAGAGCTTAAACCCTCACTGATCGCCACCTACGCCTACGACCTGGCCAAGGCCTTCAACGATTTCTACAATACTTGCCCGGTTCTTGGCGCCGAGGAACCGCAGCGCGGGGCCCGCCTGGCCCTGGTGGCCGCGGCGCGCATCGTGCTGGAAAAGAGCCTTAGAATTTTAGGGATCGACGCACCGCAGGAAATGTAAGCATCGAAGATGATCTGATTTAGAGAGAAAACAGAGGCCGCCAGCTTCTGTTTTTGTTTTCTTGGAGAAAAAATCCGCAATTGTCAAACTTGCAGATGATAATAGTGTGCGCTAGACTTCCCTTTGGAAACGCACATAGTAGAATAATAGCTAAGCGTAAAACTTGACAAAAGGAGAGTAAGTTTATGAAACGCACAAGGACCATTATTATGGGAGCCGCCGGAAGAGACTTCCACAATTTTAATACCGTCTTCCGGGACAACGAACACTACGAAGTTGTTGCCTTCACTGCAACGCAAATCCCCAATATTGACGGGCGCAAGTACCCTGCCGAACTGGCCGGTGCCCTCTACCCCGAGGGGATCCCGATTCTGCCTGAAAATAACCTGGAGGGTCTGATCAAGGACCTGGCAGTTGAGGACGTGGTGTTTTCCTATAGTGATGTCCCTTACGAATACGTGATGCACGCCAGCGCGCTGGTAAATGCCAGCGGCGCGAACTTCAGGCTTTTAGGCACACACGCCACCCAGATCAAGTCCACCAAACCTTTAATCTCGGTTTGCGCGGTGCGCACCGGCAGCGGTAAAAGCCAGACCAGCCGGCGCGTTGCTGAAGTGCTCCAGAACCTGGGCTATAAAGTTGCCGCCATCCGGCACCCAATGCCCTATGGCAATTTGGTGGAGCAAAAAGTGCAGCGCTACGCCACCCTGGACGACCTGGAAAAGTACGAATGCACCATCGAAGAACGCGAAGAATATGAACCGCATATCGAGACCGGTGTGATCATCTACGCGGGTGTGGATTACGAAGCAATTTTGCGCGAGGCTGAAAAAGAGGCCGATGTGATCCTCTGGGATGGCGGTAATAACGACTTCTCCTTCTACCAATCGGACATGCTGATCGTTGTGACGGACCCGCACCGGGCAGGGCACGAGCTGCGCTACTACCCGGCTGAGGTCAATATGCGCCTGGCCGATGTGTTCATCATCAACAAGGTAGACACAGCCTCGCCCGAGGCGATCGATGTGATTCGACAGAGCATCGCCAAGGTAAACCCGAATGCCGCGATCATCGAGGCCTCATCGCCGATCTTTGTGGAAGACCCGGCGGCCATCCGCGGAAAACGCGTACTGGCTATCGATGAAGGACCCACGATCACCCATGGCGACCTGCCCTACGACTTTGGCTACTTTGCCGCCAAGCGCTACGGGGCCAAGGAAATCGTAGACCCGCGGCCTTTCGCGGTGGGCGACCTGAAAGCCACCTTTGAGAAATTCCCGCATCTGGGCCATGTGCTGCCCTCGATGGGTTACGGCGAGAAACAGATCCGCGACCTGGAGCAGACGATCGAAAACGCGGACGTTGACCTGGTAGTGATCGGTTCACCGATCGATCTGACCAGGGTGATGAAGATCAACAAACCCACCCAGAGGGTGTGGTACAAGTTGCAGGAGATCGGCTCTCCCACTTTGGATGATTTGATTTTGGCCAAACTGGGACGGAAAACCGCATAGATTAGCGCCAAACGAAAAACCGCCGCAAAATAAGCGGCGGTTTTTTGCGTTTTTTTGCAGGTGGTTTAGAACCGAGAAGGACAGAATTCTAGCTGAATAGCTGTTGTGGATTGTGGGTTAAACCTGTAAATAATCGCCTTCCCTACCTGAAAGGCGCTTGGTCTAAAAGGAATGCAAACCACTCTTCAGATCTTCTGACATGGCGAAAATCCAGGTTGATACTCAGAGGCTGATTCTCTCTTTCAAGAATTGTAGCTGTTGGCCTTGGTTCAGATGTTCCATAGGAATTTCAAAACTTTCCATCTCATCCAAAAGATATTTCCGATAATTATTTGAAGCAAGCACGATGAAATGATCCCGCTTTAGGTCGGTCTTAGTTTTAAGGACTCTTAAGACCTGATCCGCCCACTCTTGTTTAAACGATTCGCTCTTGCCAACTAGGGTAAAGTCATAGGTATCTACGACCTGATCTAATTCCAGTAAGCCGTACAGAGCAGAGAGTACATATATTGCATCTGGCTTCAGTGTGCGGGCGTATTCCAAACTATAGCGAAAACGAGCACTGGTATATAAATCTTTTGCTTTTGCCCGATGTGATACCTTCGTTTTAACACAACTAATCAGCACGATATTGCGCGTTCTATTCTCACTAGTAGGTGTGAGACGAGTTGTCGCGATTTGCTCCTTAAATGTTTGAACACCTTTTCCCGGCTTCACTGGATGATTGAGTTTGATCAGCGTACGCTCGATGGCTTCAAGTACCTCTTCAAGCTCCCGGGCGGTAATATTGCCCATATGCCCCAGCCGGAAGAGCTTACCGGCCGTTGGGCCAAGACCGCCAGCCACGATCACGCCTTGTTCGTAGAGCTCGGCGCGGAAAGCCGCATCCTCGATCCCTTCAGGGTAAAGCACATTGCTCAGGGTGACGGCACGGTGGTTTTCATCGGCCAGGATGCCAAAACCCAGGGCCTGGAGGGCGGCTTGCAGCGCGCGTGCGTGCTTGCGGTGGCGGGCATAACGCTCAGGGACGCCTTCGGTGTTGATCAGGCGCAGGCTTTCTGCCAGGGCCCAGACCAAATTGATGGCCGGTGTGGCAAAATATTTGCGCGGATCGTTCATCACCGGCAGCCACTTCTGGTAATCGATGTAATATTCCGGGATGGTGCCCAGGCTCTCGCGCCGGGCGAGCGCTTTGGGCCCAGCCCAAAGAAGGAGCATACCAGGGCAAACGCCCAGGGCTTTCTGCGAACCGGTGAAGAGCAGGTCGATGCCCATGGCTTGCATGTCCTCGGGTTCCGCGCCGGTAGCACACACGCCATCCACGATGAAAAGGGTACCCGGGTGGTTTTGCAACAGGCTGCCGATTGCATTCAGGTCAGCCGCTACGCCGGTGCTGGTATCCACATGGGTGACCAGAATTGCGGCGTAATCCTGTTTTTGCAGTTGGGCTTGTATTTCTTCGAGGGGCACGGTTTGGCCCCAGGGGCAGCGCAGAACGTCCAAACTGATACCTTTGCGCTCACAGATCTCGATGAACCGATCCCCAAAGAAGCCATGGCTCACAAGCAGCACTTTATCACCGCGGCGGGTACTGTTGGCAATGGCCATCTCCATGGCCAGTGTGCCGGTGCCGGCGATCACGAAGGTTTTGCCGGCGCAGTTAACCAGCTGCCCCATGCCGTCAATCAAGCCCTTGTAATCGGCAACGAAGCGGGGGTCGCCAAAGGCTTGAATCTCGCGGCCCATTTCTTCGCGGATGCTCGCGACAACAGGGGTGGGACCGGGAATGAAGACCATTTTTTCCATGAATACTCCTTGGGACTGATGCTGAGATTTTGGAATTATTCTAACCCAGGCAGCCCGGATGAGCGCATAGATGCAGCCAATTCAAGGTATGATTAAGCCCATGTTTATCGATTCGATCGTAATTCAAGTTGAAAGCGGCAAGGGCGGCGACGGCATCGTGCATATGCACCGTGAGAAGTATCGTCCGCGCGGCGGCCCGGATGGCGGTGATGGGGGTAAGGGCGGTGACGTGATCTTTGAAGTTCTGCCCACATTAAATGTGCTCAACAAGTTCCGCCCTAACGAGGTATTCAAGGCCCTGGATGGCAAGAATGGCGGTCCAAGCAACCGCAGCGGTAAAAGCGGCAAGGACCTGGTGATCACAGTGCCGCCGGGCACGATGATCTTCAATGAGGAGAGTACTGAGCTATTGGGCGATCTTACAGCGCCCGGGCAGCGGCTGACGGTGGCCAAAGGCGGCCGCGGGGGAAGGGGCAACCAGCATTTCGCGACATCCCGCAATCAAATGCCGCTTACCGCTGAGCGCGGCGAGCCGGGTGAGGCCTTCACACTGCGGCTGGAGCTCAAGATCCTCGCGGATGTAGGGCTGGTAGGCATGCCCAACGCGGGCAAGAGTTCCATTTTGGCTGCAGCCAGCAACGCAAGGCCCAAAATCGCGAGTTATCCCTTCACCACCCTGGAGCCCAACCTGGGTGTGGTGATGCTGGACCCTGATCGCAGCCTGGTGATGGCCGATATCCCCGGTTTGATCGAAGGCGCCAGCGAGGGGACAGGCCTTGGCATCCAATTCCTAAAGCATGTTCAGCGTACGCGCGTGTTGATCCACGTTTTGGACGGTTGGTCGGAGGATCCGCTGAAGGATTATGAGACAATCAACCAGGAATTGGAATATTTTGATGAAGGCCTGGCCCGTCTGCCGCAGATTGTGGTCCTGAATAAGATCGACCTGCCCGAAGTGGCCGAAAAACTGCCAGCCCTGAAAAAAGCGCTTAAACGCAAGAATGTTGCTTTTATGGGCGTCAGCGCGGTGGCCCATACTAACCTAAAAGAGATGTTGTGGAAGGCCTGGGATATCCTTCAGGAAACCCCGCTGGAAGCAGCTGAAGAAGCAATGCCGGTATACCGTGCTGAGGTGGACCCGAATGCCTTTGAGATCGATCAGGAAGAGGAAGACCTCTGGCGTGTGAGTGGAAAAGCCATCGAACGGGCGGCAGCGATGACCTGGTGGGACCAACCTGGCAGCCTGCGCATGTTCCAACGCAAGTTTGCCGGAATGGGCATTGAAAAAGCCTTGCGCGAGGCGGGGATCAAGGCAGGCGATACGGTTGTTGTGGGGGAATGGGAATTTGATTGGCAGGAATAAAGTAGTTCACCGACTGAGTGAGGGGGGCACCCAGGCGGCGAACTATTTTTATTAGAACATGTCATAACATGGGTGTCAAGGATTTTTATCAAAAATTATATAAATTGTAGATAGTAAGCGGCGAGATCGTAAAGTTTTTCTCGTAAAAGCCTGAGCTTGCGCGCGCGAATGCCTGGTGCTTTGGGCACACTTAAGCAGCTGCGGCGGGCCATCTGCCCGCCGCAGCTCTCAGTTTATTGTACGTCCACCAATACGGCCTTCACCAGTACACGGTTGAGGTAAGCTCCGGTTTTTTGGTCGTAATCCCTGCAGGTGAGCAAGCTGATCCAGGAACCGCGGGGGCTATCGAAAACACCGCCGTATTTCGCGCTGACCACTGCGTTACTGCGCACTTCGTAAACATAAGTTCGGCCAAACGCATGCAGGATGACCTGGTCTCCATAAGTGAGGCTATTCAGAGAGAGGAATGGGCCAGGTGTGCCGTCCGCAATGTAGTTATGGCTGGTGATCACGCTGTTGCCTGCCATCCCGGGGAAGGCGCTGCCTTCAAGCCAGCCGGCGCCTTCGCCCAGCCAACTGACATCCCACTTGCGTTCCACAAAGGGTACGGCCATGACTGGCAGCGTAAGGTCAAGGCGGGGAATCTCCAGGGTGACTTGCGTATCAGTGAACGCGCGTGCCGCAGGCTGGGGCAGGAGCCGCGTGTCCTGGCTGGGGGCAAAGCCAGTGCCTGGCAATGTGACCGGGTAATTTCCAGCTGTATATACGGCGCTGGTGCTGATGTCTTCCAGGTCGCTGCTGGATACGGTTGCGGTGTTGGTGTGGGTGCCGGGACGCGCGGTGATCGAGCAGTAGTAAGCCCAGATTTCACCTATTTCGAAGGACGTATCGTTATTGCCTTGCAGGTCGCTGCCGCGTTTGAGCGCGCAATCTGCCATGCCATCCGCCATGCTGAGGTCTAAGATGGTAGCGGTGCTGGTATTGCGGACGGTGATGCGGTAGTAGAGGCTGGCACCGGCGCGGATGCCTTCAAGGTTCTTGGTCCAGTTAATTTGGTCGGTACTGACCTCTTTGCGCAAGTCCAGAGCGGGGATGGGATTAAAGGGCAGGATAGCCCAGTCTGAAACGGGGTCCGTTTCTTTGCTATCGGCCGTGGCAGTGTTCTTGAAGGAACCCGATTCATATTCCTCCAGGGTAAGGGTATGCGAGCCAAAACAGTTCAGCATTTCCTTGACGTTCAGGGACGGCGCAGGGTTGGATGGGATGCAGGTAAGGTCGTCCAATAGCGGGTCTGTAACCAGGATATCGGTGAGCCGAACATCGCCAGTATTGGTAACGGTGATGCGGTAATCGATCTTTTGCCCGGGTTGGTAAGGCCAGCGGGTGACCACGGATTTGACAATTTTCATTTGCGGGTCTTCGCCGAAAGTGATGGTCTCGTCATCCTTTGAAGGCGGGGTTTGATCGCTGAAGGCGGTGGCCTCGTTGGTGAAGCGGCCGCTTTGTACTTCCTGCAGGGTCATGGTGTGTACGCCGGTGCACGTTACCTCTTCCTGGGGGGCCAGGCTGGCTACAGGCAGGGGCCGGTCGCAAACCAAATTATCCACGAGGGGATCAGAAACTGAGACGTTGGTGAGGGTGCTGTTGCCGGCGTTGAGGACCAGAACCTGGAAGACGACCTCCTGTCCATTGGAATATGGCGGCAGTGTGACCACGGTTTTAACGACCACGAGCGCTTTGTCCTGTACAAAGGAAATGGCGACTGAATCAGTAGCGGCGATCGATTGGTCGCTGCTAGCGGTCGTGGTGTTGATGAAAAGACCGGCATCGAATTCCGCCTGGGTGATCAGGTGGCGGCCGCTGCAGGTGACTGTTTCCTGAGGCGCCAGACTGGCAACAGGAATCAAGGGGTCGCAGACCATTACCGAAAGCAGGGGATCCGTAACGTTAACATTGCTAAGGGTGATGTTGCCAGTGTTGGTGGCGATGATTCGGTACTCCACCCATTGGCCGGCCAGGTAGGGGCCAGGAGTTTGGATGGATTTTTTGACACTGAGGGCGGGTTCGTGCGTGAAGTTGATGACTGCTGAGCTGTAATCCGGGAGGGATTGGTCGCTGGTG
>ENA-UOOH01002389-UOOH01002389.1-fermentation-metagenome-genome-assembly--contig:-NODE-2389-length-16246-cov-20.444197_pt1 | contig 16246 bp, 11 predicted proteins | sample MGYA00245778_ERZ724025 | MGnify/ENA primary metagenome ERZ724025 (study PRJEB28704, sample SAMN03018313) | fermentation metagenome | biome: anthropogenic terrestrial biome; feature: soil... | reverse complement strand
GCGCAAAACAAGAAGTTATTAACAAGGAAGAGTCGATAGTTTTGAAATTGGCTCAATATCCGACAAATACTCCGCTCTCAAGTTATAGCTGCTCCACTGTGCTTGCCTATGTGTATTACTATATCCGATAACAAACCTTTCGCGTACCAACACGACATCAGAATTACCGGGCGCACCAAACAGACAATGAACTGGAAGATCGGCAAGTAGCTTTTGCTCTTCCGCATGGACTGCCAGGTAAACTGGCAGAACCAAGAGAAAGAGCGATAGCCATAGAATGCATTTTCCCATCTTCTCTGCAACAATACGCGATTATCTGCGTGGTGGCGGACCACCGCCACGGTATCTGTTGCAGATTGCACATATTGTGCATCAGTTGATGATCAGGAGCGATTTGTTTCCGAAGTTGCAGAAAAAGTTTATTGTCAAAGAATTCGCACAGTTTCCTCATCTGGTTAAATTGTATTTGGCGGTTGTTGCGGAAAGCACCCTCAAGCACTTTCGGACAATCAAAAATTTCGTCATCAGGCTGGCGGAATCTTTCAGAACTCAAACCTTCTCCGAATTGGCGACGGATGCGGAGGTACTTGGGAAAATTCAAATCAGATTGGATTCGTCGTGATGGTTCTGTTCCAAAATTGGCTGACTGATACCCCCGTTACAATCGAAAAAGTGGCCGCGCAATGCGCAAATGGAGTTTTAGCGCCTGATTTTTGAAAAACTCAATGACGTTTTTTTAGCATGAAAAAATTATTTCTGATTTTTTTCGCTGAAAATTCCTCCATTGCTGTTGACAATCTGCTTTTATGGCTGTATAATTATAATGTCATTATATTAATAATATGAATTTTGAGTTTATTTTATGATAACGACAAAATATTCACAGACCCAGAATCGAATTATCGAGTATATTGCGAAAAAGAATATCCGCAAGGGAGAAGTACTCCCTACCGAAAAGAAAATGGCGGAGCTCTTTGGCGTCAGTATCATCACCGTCCGCAAAGCCGTGTCCAATCTGGAGGCGGAAAAGGTTGTCCGCCGCGAACAAGGACGCGGTACTTTTCTGCAGATGGACCTCATGGAAAAGAAGCCGGCAAATGGAGAACTGCTTTTTCTTGATATTATCAGCAAAGCTCCCGACAGCAGGGTTCCGATTCATTTTCCGTGGTTCAAGGAAACCGAAGATTTACTAAGGCAATACGGTTGGAATTTTTCTTCGCTGGTGACCAGCGGCAAGCCGGATGCCGTCACACTGAAGCGGATGCGCGGCGTCCGCGGCATTATCGGCACCAACCTGATCACGGCAGAATGGATTCATACGCTCCGTTCGTTGAATATCCCCACGGTAATCATGGGAGCAATCGGCACTCCGCCTGAAGGTATTCCGATTGTTACTTTTGATTATGAGAAAATGACCCGGCTTCTGGCGGAAGAACTTCTCAGTCACGGCGGCCGTAAATTTGCGCTGATTCCGGGGGGGCAGGATTATATCCCTGCTCAACAGATGGTTCAGGCGCTTACTGATTTTCTGGCGGAAAACGGAATCGGTTTTTCGGAGGAACAGGTCTGTTACTCCAAACCGGAGTCGCCGGGCTCCGCCATCCGTTGGACCAATGATTTTCTGGAGGCGAACCCGGACGTCGATGCGTTTCTTGTAGAATCGGAAGCTTTCATCCCGATGCTGGCGAGTCTTTACAATTCACCGCGCCGGCCGTTGGTTGGTATTCTTTCCACCCGGCCACGGTTCTCGAACTTTTGCCATAATACCTGCGAAGCGGTTTTTGAAGAGAATATTGCCGAAAAATCCCTGAGTATCCTGCTGAAACTGATTAACGGCGACAAAGTGCCGAAAGCATTTAAAATCGCCCCTCAAAAATCGTCCAAACTCCTATAACCAAACGAGGCCCACATGAAGAAAACCTTATTTACACTAATTGCATCTTTAGCGGTATTTGCTGTTTTATCACAAGAGCGCGCCGTCTGGATGCCGGAGGAAGCAACCGACGGGCATTCAAGCGGGGGCGAACGGATCCTCCTGCCGGTAACGCAGACCAGGCTTCCCAGGCCAACCGCCAATATTGCCGATTTCCGGAAAATCTATACGATTGACCTGAAAAAATTCGATATCAGCAATACCGGAACCGAACCTGAGGCCACTTCCAAAGGCATTAATGCCGCCCTTCGGCATGCCGGAGAAAACGGCTTTAATCGAATCGTCTTCCCCAAAGGAACCTATATGGTGCCGGAAAATGCTCCGATCGTCATCGACCTGAAAAATACCGTCATCGACTTTAACGGCTCCACTATTACCATCCGCCCGAACGGACAACCCGGGTACAGTATTGTCCAGATCATTCAGGGGGCGGAGAACCTTCGCCTGACCAATGGTATTATCCGTGGCGATCGCGACCGGCATGATTATAAAACCGTCAAGAGTACTCATGAGGGCGGTCACGGCCTCGCCCTGGTCAGCGGCAGGGGGCTTGAAATTGATCATATGCAATTTCTCGACTGCACCGGAGACGGTATCAGTTCCAGTTCAATGGGAACGCGGACCAGAGATGAACTCCTCGCCCGCATATTCTTCAGCGTATACCCCGGAAAACACCTTGAATCCGGGGCGTTCGACGAAAAAGGCGTGAAAATGCCGTCCACCACACACACTCGGACTATTGCCCCGATTAACATGCAGAAATTCGAAAACGAATTCGAGATCGGATATCTGTCCGGATATCAAGGGTTTCCATTTGTCCTCGGGCGCGTGTTTCAAGTATGTTTCTATGACGGGGACATGAAGTTTCTGGAAAAGCGCAAGTGCATCCAGTACCGCAAGATCACCCGTCCGGCCGCCGCTATGTTTATGAACTTGGAATTCAATCAACCGGAAGTGGGAGATCAGCCGTTTCATTCGGGCGCCGCGGCTAACTCCTGGGTATTGAGAATAAACAACTTTCTCCCGGCGGTGGATGTGCATTTCCATCATAACCGCGCCAGCAACAACCGCCGGCTTGGAATGGGGCTTTGCGGCGGCCAGCGCTGGATTGTCGAGCAGAATGAATTTTCCGGCAACGGCGGCACGGCGCCGGCCTATGGGATGGACCTGGAAGACGGCTGGGAACTGGTTTACGATATCGTCCTGCGCGACAATTTATTCCGGGACAATACAGGCGGTGGACTGGTTATCTGTGCCGGAAGCGAACTGCTTATCGAACGCAACCGGTTTGAATCGACACCAAAGCATGCTTCCCGTGTCACCATTTACGGCAGAACTTATAATTATCGCTTTATCAACAACTTCATCAAAGGCGGAACCGTCGGTTTCGGTACTCGTACCGGCATCGCGGAAATCTCCGGCAATACGTACGAGGACTGTGCGAGATTCTCGATTTCGTACGACAATAAAGGGGCTGCCGACGGCCTCTACCGAAAATCGAAGGGGGATTTGGTGACCACGCCGCCGCTGGTCCTGAAAAACGAAACACTGAAAAACATCAAAAACCTTGGCGGCTCCTATCTGGTGTTTGAAAATTCCAATCTGTTCAATGTAAAACTGGAAGCAACGAAAGATACCCGTATGATCTCTTTCGCCGACTGTAGAATCAAAGATTCCGAACTGATCCGCAAAAATCCTCCGTCCGGGCTTTCGGTGGATTTCAAGAATAATCAAGGGGCTTTCAGTGAAGCCAAAGGAGGATTATAACATGAAACGAAAAAATATCATTGCCCTTCTGCTGGCAATCGGAGTCGTCTCGGGAAGCAACGTCACCATCTCGACCGATTATCCCGGCGGCAATGTGAAAACAGGCAAGGAAACGGAAGAAAGCATTGAGGTTGAAGCTGATTTACGCGATACGCCCCAGCCGTGGTTCTACTGGAATTTCGAAGCCAAAGCCAAAAGTCCGGGGCGCATTCGTTTCCTGTTTCCCGCCGGTCAGGGCCAACTCAGCGCCCAGGGCCCCGCGTTCAGCACCGACAATGGAAAGACCTGGCAATGGCTCGGCAAGGACAAGGTTTCATTTAAGGAACAGGATACGGATGGCAAACGCGACAGTTTTTCCTGGGAATTTAAAAACGAAGGGGAAACCGTTCGATTTGCCCAGGGCATTCCCTATCTGAAAGCGGATTTCGACCGGATGATCGATAAATACCGGGACAATCCGAACCTGAAAATCTCTTCCCTGACCAAAACCCGCAAAGGAAAAGACGTTCCGCTGCTGATTATCGGCAAAGAAAGTTCCGATACCGGAAACATGCTGATTACCGCCCGGCACCATGCCTGCGAAGCTATGGCCAGTTATGTTTTTGAGGGATTCCTGAAAGAACTCCTGTCCGATTCGCCGTTCGCCAAAGAATTTCGCAGCAAATATGTCCTTTACGCGGTACCGTTTGTCGATCTGGACGGCGTGGAAGCCGGCGATCAGGGCAAAGGACGCGCCCCGCACGACCACAACCGCGATTACGCCCTGTCCGAGCATTTGTATCCGGAAGTCCAGGCCATCACCGAATTGGATAAAGAGAAAAAGTTCGCCGTTGCCGTTGATTTCCATTGTCCGGCAGTTCGCCGGGACATTCACGAAAGTTTTTATTTCGACGGCTACCGTTCACCGGAAAACCAAGCCAATCTGACCGAATTCCTCAAATGGCTCTCGGAAGAAGTGCCCCCCGTCTGCGGTAATACGATCAACCTGACCAAGTCGAAATTTCGGGAGCCGAGCGGTAAACAAGGAACATCTTTCTCGTATTACTTTGCCGCCCGCCCGGAAATTGCCTTTGCCGTTACCCTGGAAGTTCCTTATGCAAACAGAAATTATGGATATGACGCAGCTGCGGCCGAAGCGTACGGGCAGGCATTTTTCCGGGCAATGACGCGCATGGGGTTCGTCCGCAGTCCGAATCCGCAGCAGGGATATGCGGAATTTCGTAAAATGAGCAACACCTTGAATGGCGCGCCCGCAGCTTTTGTCGCCAAGGCGGAAGCCGTCCTCAATGATCCGAACGCCCCCCAGCTTTATAAGACGGAAGCCCACCTCCGGCTCGGTTGGATCTATCCACGGATGCGTAAATTTGCCGAGGCGCTTCAGAATAACAGCGCCGTACTTGCCTCGCCATACGCCTCAACACGCCAGAAAATGACCGCCGCCGCGCAGCAAACGCAAGCCTACTGCGCAGACCGGAATACAACAGACGAAACCATGGATCAATGGATTGGCGAGCTCAAAAAACTGAATCCGGGCGGACCGTCCGGTTACAGCGCATATGGCGATCTTTACCTGTATTCCATCCGCAAAAACAATCCGGAAGCGGCCTTTGAGTATGCTCAGAAGCAACTTGAGAATGCCTCCTCGTTTCAAGTCGGCCATGCCAGGAACCGCATCGCCGCATATTATCTGAACAAAGGGGACAAAGACAAAGCGGCGGAATACAGCAGGGAAACCGTCGAATATCTGAAAAAACAACTGTACCCGAAAATGCCGGTCGGGGTTTTCGGCCCGCAGCAGGCGGAAGAACTGGTCAATGCCCTGCTGATGATCCCCGGCACTCCGAAAGAGGAGATCATTGAAGCGGCCAATCTTGCGCTCAATCATAAATATTGCCAGAACGAGGTACGGCAGAGATTGACCGCCATCCTGGAAAAGCTGAATCAATAAAAAAACAGCGATAAGGAGAATGAAAAATGGTAGAGAATAAAAACAGGGGGGAAATACCCGTCGTGAGTGGAATTTTTACACTCATTGAACTTCTTGTTGTCGTCGCGATCATTGCGATTCTGGCGGCGATGCTGCTGCCGGCACTGAATCAGGCCAGGACGAAAGCGAAAACCGCCGGATGCCTGTCAATCGTTAAACAGCATACTTTCGGCATTCAGTCATACATGGGGGATACCGGGTTTACGCCGGCTTCGAATGTCATCATTATGGGGGCTTCGTTCAGCTATCCGCCCGATTATTCCGGGGTAAACCGGCTTTTCTGGTTTTACCAGATTCACCCGTATGGCAGCCGCAAAAAAACCGTTCTCTGCCCCTCGTCGTCCAATTCGAAAGAGGCCGCTTACGGAAACTATGGCTGTTCCCTGAGCAGTACCGGCGTCGGTAACAATGACGGCTGGGGAATGGCGGAAGCCCGAATCATCCAGCCGTCCCGGAAAATAGCGACCTATGATATTGGCTTGTCAACCGCCACTTACACGACTGCGACGAATTTGACCAGTAATGGCACTTCCTTTTTTTTGCCCGGAGGATATCCGGAATATTATACGACCGCGAAAGGAGCGGCGGTAACGGGGGCAGGTGCTTCTACCTTGTACGGTGCCACCGTCGCAGATCGGATCCATGAATTCTCGTATGGCCGACACGGCAAGAATATCAATGTGTCGTTTCTGGACGGCCATGCGGAAACCGTGCCGACACGCCGTGTCCTTATGGGGCTTAAAAACGGCTTGGGTATACCGGCCGCAGCAGTAACTCAAGAATGGTAGAAATATGATGCGAATTTTCTTTGTCCTGTCAATGCTGTTTTCGTCCTGTGTCCTGTGCGGCGGTGATACGGCGGCCAAAGTCGCGGCGGACCTGCAGCGCATGAAAATCATAAACACCGACAAAGGTTATGTGTATTACACGGTGGAGGCGATGAGCAATACCAGACGGACGGCGGATGTTTACCCCGGCGACGGCAGGCTTGAAGCCTCGTTGCAGTTCGTGGCGGCCCAAGACGAATACGAACCGGCGTCATTGGTTATTTATCCATTTCGGGACGCAGCCCGGGTTGAGCTGACGGCGGGACCATTGACTGGCCCGAATGGTACGATTCCAACCTCGGCGCTCAATCTGAAAATCGTTAAAATCTGGTATCAGACCGGAAACGGCTGGTACAGCTATTTTGCCAATGCCGGTGAACGATACCTGGTTCCGGAACTCTTGCTCAACGACGAAACGCTGGTAACCGTCGATCGGAAAAAACAGGAGAATTACCTGCGGTTAAAAACCCCGCAGGGAAAGGAACGCAATCTCTGGATCAGCGCCCCCGCAGGGGTATACGAACCGCTCAATACGAATCGGAATCTGGTGGCGGACGCCGATGCTTTCCAGCATTTTTCTTTGCAGAAAGGAGAATTCAAGCAGGTCTGGGTGACTTTTCACGCTCCGGCGGATGCGGAAGGCATCTATAACGGAGCCATCCGGGTACGTCTTGACGGTCAGGAGGCCGGTGTCATTCCGATTGAGGTCCGCGTACTGCCGTTCAAATTGCCGCCGCCGAAAACCTGGTATGATTCGGACGCTTCTTTTTTCGCGGGGGCTTACAATCATGTCAGCCTCGCCGATTATGTTCGCGAGAGTGGCGGTAATGTGGAAAATGCGGAAAAGCGGGTACGGGCGGAATACGAGAGTTTTCGCCGCCATAACCTGTTTTATCCGCTGATGCGATCGCGCGGTCCGCATACTGGAAAAGAAAATATCCCGTTCATCCATCGCCAGGCGGAACTCTATAAGGAATGCGGGCTCGGCACGGAAATATTGCTCAATGCCGTTACCGGTTTTCCCTCCTTCAAGGATTTAAAGCAGCTTCGGGACTCCGGGGCGGAAGCCGGGATCGCGGACTGTTCCATTCCCGTCGGCTGGGCGGACATCGTCCGCGAAGAAAGCGCATTCATCCGCCGTTTGTTCGGAGCGGAGGCGACCGTCTATTGCTTCGGCTGGGATGAACCGGCAATGTGGATTCTCCGGGCCGAACGTGCCCCCTGGAAGTTTCTGCATGATCACGGGCTGAAGGTATTTTCAACCGGAAGCGAACGTCATTTGCTCAATGGCGGGTTCAATGAAGACTTCATCAATTACGGCGGCAGGTTTTCGAAACGGGACGCTGAAATCTGGCATCATGCAAAGTCGAAAATCACGGCTTATGCCGATCCTCACACTGGCATCGAAAACCCGGATTTCGTCCGCCGTACCCACGGCTTGCGCCCGTACCTGGACAATAGCGACGGTACCTTGAATTACAAAGTCTGCGGCAGTGACTGGAACGATTTTATCGGAACGAAATATAATTTCCGCTCCTTTAACTGGATCTATCCGGGTACGCTCAGGCCGATTGAAACCATTCAATACGAAGCATTTCGTGAAGCCATTGACGACGTTCGCTATGCCACTTTGCTGAAGCAATATGCGGAAATGGCCGTCGCCGACGGGAAAAGCGAAAACCTCTACAAAGGCCGTGCCGCATTGCTTTTTCTGGCGCAGCTCGATTCCGAAAAATGCGATCTTAACGCTGTCCGGATGGAAATGATCCGCCATATTCTCGAACTCCGGAACCTCAAATAAGGATCAGACCATGAAGACGATACAATATCTGCTGTTGTTCGTGGCAATATCGACTCTGTCCGCGACAGCCCAAAGCGTCGGGGAAAATCCGGGCCAGGTCGGCAACCTGGCTTGCCGGGAAGCCAAAGCCCAGAACGACGAAAAGGCGATGAATGCTTTTGCCCTGTACTATTCGTTGCCGGACAAGGCACAGCATTTGAACGGCCGTGTTTTCCGGGAGGCGCTGCGTTGCGCCATGCGTTCCGGAAATCAGGATATCGCGGTGAAATGGGCCAGGGAAATTCCAGGCGCGCGACAACTTCCGGCGGAGAACGCGGCCGTGGCGGCAGTGTTTCTTGCGATGTTGGAAGGACGCGGCATCAATGTTCCGGAACTGGCGCAAATCGCTACGGACAAACGCGAAAAAGTGCTGTTGGACGTAGCCAATCTTTTTTATCTGGGGGGAGATGACGGCAAGGCTCGGCGTCTGAGTGAAACCAGGCCGGAAGCGGTGCCACATTATTCCGTCGCGATCGTGCGGGAAGCTCCGGTCGGGGTTCACGCCTGGCAACTTTCTGAATTATACCGGACAGCCAGGCGCGCCGATGAATTCGTCCCCTACAATCGCCAGGCCGCCGAACAACTGATTCTCGACGTCAACACCGTGCGCGGCGATGTGACCGCCCCCTCGACAGATCAGAAATGCCCGCTCTGGTTTCAGGTGGCGGTCGATGTCCGTGGAATTTCGCTTTATGCGGAAATACCGGAAGAGAACGCAGTCGAAACGGAAAGCGGCATCCTGCCCGGCGGCTTGATGGAAATGTATTTACAGCCGGGGGCCGGAGAATTTTACTATCAGTGGCTTTGGAAATTTTTCCCGGAGACGGTTTCGTTCCCGGAATGGATGTCCCCCCACCGTCATTATCGACAGATGCAGCCGTTTTTCAAGCACGAGATTCTGACAAAGGACAAGAAAATTTGTCTATATATGCGAATCGGTTGGGAAGCGCTTTATGATCGGCTTCCCGGAGAAGACTCGGAATGGCGCCTCGGCTTCATTCCCTGGATTAAAAGCGGCGGGTTCACCTGGGGCAATGGCGGGCAGGTTCATGAATTGAACAAATTCGGACGCCTCCACTTCAAAGGCATCACGGCAATCATGCCGGAGATCAAAAGCCGTCTGGTGCTTAACGCCTGGGGAACTTATAAGAATGCGGTCCCGTCGTTAACATATCTCTGGCAGGACGAATTTCATGGTGACCGCCAGTTCTACCGCGAAGTTCTCTCTCCCCGTTTTGAAGCGCTCGATGCTTACGGCAAGGAAGTCGCGGAAATGAATGACGAAACAGCGGAACGTCTTTTCCGTAAAGCCGTTCCGCAATGGCTTGAACTTCCCTATGTCATCGCTGACCTGCGGTGCGATTACCTGCGACGGCAGTTATTCCGTCCACAAAAATAAGGATTAAAGAATTGAGCACCAAAAAGAAACTTCGGCTGCCGGATTGCGGTATCTACATCGGCTCGGCGATTTATGTTTCGTACGCCGACTATACCGTCTGCACCGGTCGACTTTTTACCGGTTGGGTATCGGAAGATCATGATCCCGAATGGTATCTGGAAAAAACCATTTCCGAAAACCAGGGCAACCTGGTCCAGCTTTGGCCGAACGGCATTAAATCGCAGCTGAAAGCCGCTGCCTGGTGGCGCGGCATGGTACAGGATGGGTCGGAAATTCCAATGCCGGACTGGAAGGCTAAAAAAATGCTTCGTCCGGCGGAATGGGCTCCCATCGCCGCCAATAATTTCCGCAGTGGCGAAGGTATGTTGAATTTCGTCAAAAAGGCCGGGGAACAAGGAATTTATTCGATGCTCATTTATGGCACCGACCAGGTAAACCCGGAATACGCCAAAGCGGTTTCCGAATGCGGCGAGTATTTCCTGGGCGCCGACCTGGGGGAAGTTTTTACCTTCCGTTTCGAAGACGCCGATGACGCTCTGGTCAAAAGCAACAACGAAGTCCCCTCCCTGACAAAAATAACCGAAGACTTCAAGACAACCGTCCGTCAGGTTCTTGCCGAGGAGAAAAAACGCGGCTGGCGCACAGTCATGTCCACCGGAGTTTCTTTTGCTCTCGACTACGAAGTGGCGGCCGGACTGGATTTGCCGATTTTCGAAGACTATGCGGAAAATCCGGCTTCTGCGCTTTGCCGCGGCCTGATGCGTCAGTATGATTTGCAGGGCTGGGGCACCCATATGAACCACGAATGGTACTGCTGGCTTCCTTACAGTTGCAAATACCGCATGGAATCATTTCGCAACGGCATGTACATCAAATATATGTCCGGCTCGAAAATCCTGATCAACGAATGCGGCAACTGGTATCTCCAATCCAACCTCTGCCAGGATTCGCCAATGATTACCAGCGTGCCAAAAATCCAACCACCATCCCAAAAGGGAATCGGCATTGGCAACGACTTCGATTATTCCGCCGATTTTGTGGAAGAAGCGCGCCGTTGCTATCCGGCCATCAACTATGATTCGGAACCGGCGCGGCAATACCGGAAGATGATTTCTGATTTTTATGATTACGTCAAGGAAAACGGGACCCCGGCCGGACAACCCGAAGCGAAAATCGCCATCGCCAAGGGGAATCTCGATCTTGGCGGCAACTTGTTCAATCCCAATGGAGCTATCGGCAGTCATGTACTTGCCGACCGTGATCCGGCCTGGTTTGCCGGGCAACCGGAACGCGGCTGGACCACAGCTTATAATGTTTTTTTCCCGCGTCCGAATGTAACCGGCAAATATTTCAACCGGTATATTTCCGGCACTCCGTTCGGGCAGGTGGACATTATTTCCTTCTCCGGCCCCGTTACCGCCGAGTTCCTGTTGGAAAATTATAAACTATTGGTATTCATGGGCTGGAATACTTCATCCCGGGAACAGTATCGGGTTCTGAGCGATTACGTCAAAGGTGGAGGAACACTGTTTATTTCGATCCCGCATCTTGCCACCGGAGATACCCGTGATTACACCAATTATCCGGTTTCATCACTGGTCAATCACGGCGACTTTACCGAACTTTGCGGAGTCAGGATCACCGGCCGCGGACGCCGTTTCTACTGGGCGACCTGTGCTGATAAAGTCACGGAATTCGAATTTCCGTTCCCGCGCCGCTTCGGTATTATGGGGACTTGCCTCGGCAAGGTGGAAATTGTTGATCCCGGGGTCGAAACTCTGCTGGTGGAAGACGAGCGTATGGATCCGTTGCTGTTCCGTCGCCGCTGCGGTCAAGGGACCGTCTATTTCCTTAACTCCTGGAATTATCCCGGTGCTCTTGACCAGGACAACGGTCCCGGCGCGGAACTGAACTCTCCCGGCCTTATCGGTTATGTATTGCGTTCACTGGCCGCAAAAGCCCGCGGCACCATATATATTACCGATAATGGCGTCATGCCGGAAAATGAATGCAGCCATATCATGTACAGCTATTTCCCGGAGGATGGCTCCGTATGCCTGATGAACATCGACTTTGACCGGGACCATACCTTTTTTCTGCATCTGCCCCGGGAAATCCGGCGCATGACACTGCAACCCTCTGAGTTCATCCGCCTCAGGCTTTGACCGGTGAGGAATTCATATCTCCGGCGTCGCCCCGTGATTGATGGAGCAATTCCGTTAAAAATTGACAAAATCCGGAATCATTTCCCATGCCGCCGGAGAAGAAGAGTTTTCCTGTCAGGAGACGATTCCGCCTGTTTTCGGATATAACGCGCCGACCAGCGAATCGGCGGGCAATGTCAGTTCCAACCACAATTTCGAGTGGTGAAACCCCAATGATACACTATGATTTCCATAATATAACTCTATTGGCAAGCCCAGAGAATCCCATTCATAAATAACGTTATTATTACATATCGCATACAAATTAATATTGTTCATTGTAATATCTCCTGGTAAAATTTGAGTTTATTAGTGTTTTCCGGTAAAGAGGCCGTGCAAGTAACAGGGCGGACCTCTGATGAAAATGAATCCGTGTATCATTTATCTATAATCTCCGATTCGTTATTATCGGGCAGAACCAATGCGCGGAGCATGACGGTGTTCAGGGCGATGATCTCGGTCTGGTGGATCAGAATTTCTTTTTGGGCTTGTTGCTCGTCTATTGTTTCCTGGGTTGGGGGAAAGGTTCCGAGCCGCCTTCCCAGCTCCATTCCAGATCAAGCTGGATATCGGTCCAGCAGACAATCGGCAGAATCATGCTGTTGGTGATATGGAGCGCTTTCATCAACGGCCACCGGCTCTGCTCATTTTTTTCATGGACAAGCTGCCACATGCGTTTGTGATATTCGCGCATGGTCCAGAGCTCGGCGGAAGGCTGGATCGAACCATCCGGACGGATATACGCATTCGATACTTCCGGATCATAGTTGCAGCGTGGAAAAACATTGTCGCAGTAGACCCCGATCCCATAGTCCAGCCAGCGGGCGGCATTGTAGAGAAAGAAATCCTGATAACTCTTCGGCGTACTGATCAGCACACCGCAAGTGGTAATTGCCGGCATCGAAACCAGATCTTTGACCGTCATCCATTTGCGCGGACTGAAAAGCTGAGTATCCCATTCATCCTGAAATGTTTCCCATTCCGGTGTGGTCTGGTCTTGGCAATGTTCTTCCAGATAGGCAAGTACCGGGTTATTGCCGGCCGGGGCCACCATTCCGGCATGACCGCCATAGGCGTGGGAGCGGTAATATTGACGCATTGCTTCCGGCAGCGAACCGTAATGTTTTTCAAGCCATTTATCAATAAATGCGGGGTCGTGCTTGCCGCTCTCCCTGGCCTTCACCATGGCGTCAACATAACTCCAATCATTGTCGGACGGATACTTTCCGCAATAAGCGGGGCGAATCCCGAAATACGGATTGCTGCCGCCATGAGGAGGAATGGTCTGGGTGGGCTTATAAAGATCGGCGGGCATCGGTTTCACCGGGGAGGGCTGGATGCCGTAAACAATGGTGCGCTCGCCATCGATTACCGTTGGACGGTTGATGAAATGAACGCGAAGCGTCAGTACACCGTCCTTGCGGATCAGTTCCTGAACCGGTTTGTCGTTGTCAACGGAGAAATTCCGGTCATTGTCGGCAAACCAGGCCAGTCCGCGTTCCATTTCACCCAGCCAGAGATAAATGTGCATGTTACCGGCAAATTCACCGTTTCCGACATCGGAGGAGCGCCAGACAATGCCGTCGCCTTCCGGAATCTTTTGAGCCGGATTGGTGCGGATGGTTCCGGATTTGATCACATGCAGCAGTCGAATCTGCCTGGAATCAAGCGGTATGTCAAGATAAAACGTATTCAGTTCAGGACGCTTTTCCGGCGCGGGCACAAAAGTGAGTGTTTTTCTGATACATCCGTCATAATCGACAACGGCGTTCTCCCGCAACGTTAATTCGCCGCTGCCAAGCATTGATTCATACACACCTTGCGAAGCCGTCTGTTTCGTCCATTTTCCATTCCCACCGGAAAATACGATCGGTCCGCGGGGGCCGGATGCCGCATAATGAATCGGTGCACGCAGCAGATTACGCCCATCGGGAGCAACTGCCTCAATTCCGCACGGCATAAAGTGAACCCGGTTCAATACCGTCGAAACAGACTGACCGTCGTATTTTAACGCGGTAAATGGAGCAAATACCTTATCGGTGACGCCAAGAGCATTATTTTCCCACGGAAAACGACGACGGATAAAACTGTTCTGTTGCGAACTGATTATTTTCCCATTCTTCTCCTGAACCAGCGATACGGTATAGGTTCCCTCCGGCAGTTCCGGCGAAAGCGGCAGGGAAACCGGCTCCTTCTCCGTCAGGCGCGAAAACCGCTGTTGCGCTGCGATTTTACCGTCCGCTCCGGCGACGGCAACCGTTGCGGCAGCGCCCGGAAGAGTGTCCGCCACGATTTTAAGGATACCGGAGGTTGGATAAAAAGCGAGACGGAACGTTCCTGCCTGCAAGGCTATTTTCCAGCGGTTATCCATATCCAATGGAGTTTTCCAATTGAAAATGCCGCGGTAAATTTCCCTACCGTTTTCACTGATGACCAATCTGGCATCATGAGTGGCATTGGCGTGAATCTGCCCAGGCGTCGCGGCAAAATGGAACGGTTTGCTTTGTCCTGCCGGAACGGTAACGGTTTCCGTCATTTTTTTTGACGGCATATCACTGTGCTCAAAGTCCATGACGAATTCAAATATCCCGGGCTTTCCGGACGGATTGGTAATCACCCCGGTACAGTCAAACTCCTGTTTATCAAGTGCTCCGAGGCTGTCAATGCGTATCCCCGGCGCCAACGGCGTCAGGACAAAGCGAGGATATTGATCTTTATGAGTAAACGGAAAAAAAGTTCCGGTAAAGAATGGTGTCTGCTCCGACGGACGCTTCCAGTTGCGGGAAACGATCAATCCCAGCTCCCGGCCATCCGGGTTGCCGGTGATTCCCAGCTCCCGGAAAGGAACGGCGATTTCACAGATCCAGGTTTTCCGCTTCGCATCGAATCCGGAAGCGGTCGTCCATTCCAGATTGCTTGCTTCGTTACCGGGTTTTCCGCTTTCATGACAGGCATCGAACTTTGTGCCGATGGAATTGGCAATCAGTTGCCAGACCGTATCGCCGCCGGCGTCAATCCAGATTTCGATGCTGTCGTCGCGATAAACCATCCCGTCATGTTTGCGAACGGACGCCAGCAGCTTTGCGCCCTCCGGCGGTAGTTCGGATTCCATCAAAATGTAGAAATTATTCCGGTCATAACCCAGCATCACCCGTCCCTGACGTTCCGAAAGCAGAAGCTTGTGCCCTCGCTTGTATAAACCGGCCAGCGTGACCGAACAATTCCATTCCCCAGGAGAAATGGTTCCGTCGATTTGCGGGGCATGGGGCATTTGCGGCACCGGTAATGGAGCGGCTATAACGGCCAATACAGTTACGGACAAAATTAATGTCAGAATCTCTTTCATCGGGTTCCTTCTTCTGTAATTATTTAATCTTTCTGGTCGTAGAAAAAATGAATGGCCCGCGGTGACGGGGTGGAACCGTATCCGAGAACCATCCCTTTCAGTTCGGTTCGCGATACCTTTTCCACATGCCCATCCACACAAAGCATATTGCACGTATTGCCATGCCGCGGATTCCAGGCTGCTCCCTGGTTGTCATCCGGCCAGACAAAGACACTGGTATAACATCCGTCGTTGGCATTGGCGGGTGTATAATATTGAGTATTTTTGCCGACGCCATCCCCGGCATAAATCATGGCGGACGGAGCTTTGATTTGTGAACTGATTAACGCACGGTTATAAAACGTCTTGCCGCCGGTTTTAGCATTGATGCCGATGCATTGATAATTAATAATTTTGCCTATCCGATTGTTATAATCGCTCGCATCATTAATCGCGTCGGCCGCAGCTCCCGTTTCCGGTGAAGCCGGACATACCCAAAGCAATAGATTATTAGTATAGAGTCCCAGACGGTAAACCCAGAATTTCCCCAACGTAGTATCATTGGATTCTTTGGTGGTGGCGCCATCGTCAACGCTTGCATTCCATGCCGGAATAAACCCGCCTGAATCATCGCTGTACATATTCATGGCCAGACCAATCTGCTTGAGACCGCTCGCACAGCTGGTTTGGCGGGCTTTTTCCCGCGCCGAATTCAAGGCGGGAAGCAACATGCCGGCTAAGATTGCAATGATCGCAATGACTACCAGAAGCTCAATAAGTGTAAATTGCTTTTTCATCTTTCCTCCTTTAATTGTTTGTTATGGTGCATTCTGCGAAATAAATTAAATTGTTAAAATTCAATAGTTTACGTTGCATTGAAATTTGAAAAATCCTCCAACTGGTTTTATCTTACAACTTCCTTAAAACCAAAAACATAACCCCAGAAGGAGGAATGAAAAAACAA
>ENA-UOOH01002387-UOOH01002387.1-fermentation-metagenome-genome-assembly--contig:-NODE-2387-length-16253-cov-14.833807_pt1 | contig 16253 bp, 14 predicted proteins | sample MGYA00245778_ERZ724025 | MGnify/ENA primary metagenome ERZ724025 (study PRJEB28704, sample SAMN03018313) | fermentation metagenome | biome: anthropogenic terrestrial biome; feature: soil... | reverse complement strand
ATGAAAAAAATTAAATTAATGATCTTAGTATCGATCGTTCTTTTTCTTACCACTTCTAACCTGCTCGCCCAATATCAGCCAAACTGGGAATCGCTCGATGAGCGTGAAACACCATCGTGGTGGACAGATGCAAAATTTGGAATTTTCATCCATTGGGGATTGTATTCCGTTCCCGCATATGCCCCTGTGAACGAAGTGAAAGGGATCTACGAAAAATATGCCGAACATTACTACAATCGGCTATTAACCGGCAATCCTCTATTCCAAGATTTCCACACCAAATATTACGGGGGAAATTTTAGCTACGCCGATTTCGCCCCTATGTTCAAAGCTGAACATTTCAATCCGGCCGATTGGGCTGAACTTTTTAAAAGAGCCGGAGCCAAATACGTGGTACTGACATCGAAACATCACGATGGATTTTGCTTGTGGCCAAGCAAACACACGCTAAAGTGGAACAGCGTTGAAATGGGACCACATCTAGACATTATTGACACGTTATCGCTCGCTATTCGCGATGCGGGGCTGCACTTTGGATTATATTATTCGCTGCTGGAATGGGCACATCCCTTATACTCACAATCTACGATAAAAAAATGGGTAGATACCCATATGATTCCTCAAATAAAAGAACTGGTTAACAATTACAAACCCGAAATCATATTCTCTGACGGTGAATGGGACTATGATAGTAAAACCCTGAATAGCGAGCAGTTCTTGGCATGGCTATACAACGAATCTCCCGTTAAAAACACAATAGTAGTAAACGATCGATGGGGCAAGGAAACCCGAAGTAAACACGGTGATTATTATACTACAGAATATGACTTGGTACACAACCAAGAAGGCATCGGTGAAAAGGCCGATCACCCTTGGGAAGAGAGTCGTGGCATCGGCACATCATACGGTTACAATCGATTCGAAACCACAACCCATTATTTATCGTCAAAGCAATTGATTGATATTTTAATCGATAAAGTTTCAAACGGTGGCAATTTTTTATTGAACGTAGGCCCTGATGCCAACGGACTTATCCCAGTGGTTATGCAAGAACGCTTGTTAGATATCGGGAAATGGCTGAAAATAAACGGTGAAGCGATCTATTCTTCTCATGCATGGCGCAGCCGATTCAAACCGAAAAACGAAAACTTGGCTTTTACTCAAAAAGAGGAAAGTCTATACATCATCGTAAAAAAATGGAAAAAAAGAGGCTATAGTTCTGTCGAACGTAAAAAATGCAGGAAATGTTGAATTACTCGGATACAGCGGATCAATAAATTCTACATGCAAAAACGGTATACTTACAATAATCCCTCCTATTTTAACAATAGACGAGATGTCTTCTATACACGCGTGGGTATTTAAAGTAAATGGTTTTAACCAATAAAAAAGGATGCGGAATACAAATAGGGTTTTACACTCGTCCCCCATTAAAATTGAGATGCACTAAATAATATTAATTTATTAAATATCAACTAATTATGAGATTAAGAAAATTTTTAGCTATTTGCTTATTGAATTTTTTTGTATTTACTTTGACAAGTATAAATGCACAAAAGGTGTACAAACCCACATGGGAATCACTTGATGCTCATGAAATTCCGAAATGGTATGAGGATTCAAAAATCGGATTGAGTTTGCACTGGGGAGTCTATTCAGTTCCCGCATGGGCGCCTCGCTTAAATGGAATTTCTTACGCAGAATGGTACGGGAATCGTATGAAGGATCCGAAAAATCCAACGTATGCATATCATTTGGAAAATTATGGCTTGACGTTTAGTTACGATAATTTTATTCCTCAGTGGAAAGCGAATTCATATAATCCCGAAGAATGGGCTAAATTCGCTAAACAGATGGGGGCAAAATATATATTTATCACCTCAAAGCACCACGATGGTTTTTGTTTGTGGCCAAGTAAATACACGGATCGTAATGCATTTAAAATGGGCCCTGAAAAAGACATATTAGGCCAATTTTTTGCCGCGGCCCGAAAAGAGGGACTTAAAGTAGGTCTGTATTACTCGCTTTATGAATGGTATAATCCATTGTACACCGGGAAAGAAATCCCCTATGCAGGATTAAAAAAAGTGACCGGTTATGTTGATGACTTTATGGTACCACAGATTAAAGAACTGATCGATCTATACCACCCTGATTTTTTCTTTTTTGATGGTGAATGGGATCACCCAGAATCATTTTGGAAAATGAAAGAGGTGGTAGCCTATTACTATAATGAGGCTGAAAAAAGAGGGCAGAGTGTTTTTGTTAATGATCGATTAGGAAAGGGAGAGCGGGGTAAACACGGCGATTTATATAATGTTGAATATGGATATGACAATGAGAGCGAGGGTTTACTTTCGCATAAATGGTCATACTGGCAAGGGATTGCAAATACTTTTGGGTACAATCAAGATACAAACCTGGAAGATTGCCTTTCTCCAAAACAATTCATTGATAAAGTAATTATGGGAGTGAGCCAGAATGGCAATTTCGATATTAATGTCGGCCCTACTGCTTCAGGCCTTATACCCGATTATGAGCAATACCCTTTGTTGGAACTGGGAAAATGGCTTAGAATAAATGGGGAGGCAATTTATGACACACGTTATTATGATATTCAGAATGAAGGTGATGCTTATTTTACCGCAAAAAATAATTATGTCTATGCCATATATCTTAAATGGCAAGGCGAAGAATTTGTACTGAAATCATTAAAACCGGTTGAAGGCTCGAAAATAACTATGTTGGGTGTACCCGGAGAACTACAGTGGAAATGGAACGAAACAGACGGATTAATAATTAGTTATCCTAATCACAAGTCAAGACCCACTTCATGCAGTTACGCATGGGCATTTAAAATACAGGTGAAATAAACATTTTGATTTCCCAACAATAACCCGGGCGATACAAAACAAGAATAAAGCATTCTGCCGCCTTTAAGGGAGGTGCCGCATGAGCAACAATAAAACGACGATTTGGGGATACGCTCAGAAGAACTGGGTCTGATAGACAGGTCCAAGTGATAAGTACGGTCTGCAGGTCAATGCGATTCGAGGAGGAATAAATAGACATGATTCAATAATTCAAGAAAGCTGAATTTTACCTGTCCGTTCCTGTGGGAAACGACCACACTCTCCAGAAAGAGATCTAATATCTTGATGACAAATACTATACAACAGACATCATGAAATAGTCATATGCTTGATTAAATGAATTTACGATGATTACACGAAGAAATTTACTCAAAACAGGAGGCATGTTAACTACAATGCCTTTGTTTGCTCCACACATGTTCTGGGACAAACTGACCAATTATCCAATACCCTCAAAGACAAACAATATTAAACGCTTTGGCGATGGAAGGGATTGGTTCTTTAAAAAACGATTCGGTATGTTCGTTCATTGGGGACTGTATTCAATTCCCGGATGGCATGAACAACATCAATGGCGGGGCCAAATAGAAAGAGAAGAATATTCCAAACTCTCAGAAAAATGGAATCCGGATAGATTTGATCCTGAAGTGTGGCTAGATTTGCTTGAAGAAACAGGGATGGAATATATTTGCATCACTACCAAGCACCATGATGGTTTTTGCCTTTGGGATACAAAACAGACGAGTTTTAACACTACGAATACCCCTTACAAGAAGGATGTTATTGCCATGTTGGCCGACGCTTGTCACAGACGTAAAATTCCACTATGCTTGTATTATTCAATAGCTGACTGGCACCATCAAAACTATCCCAATAAGGGTCGACATCATGAATTATTACCTCAAAAGAAAGATCAACCAAATTGGGAAAACTATTTGAAGTTTCTGCGGGCTCAGGTTTACGAACTTTGTACAAAATATGGTGAAATTAACGGATTCTGGTGGGACATGAATGTCCCTGGACACATCGATTCTACTATTAATCAGATGATCAGGAGGCTGCAACCCAATGCGGTGATAAACGACAGAGGTTTTGACGAGGGTGATTTTGGTACACCAGAACGAGACTTTGAAGCCGATGATTCATCTGGATTTAGCCGACCAACTGAAGCTTGCCAATCGGTAGGGATGGAAAGCTGGGGATATCGAAACCATGAAGATTTTTATACCGATCAGCACCTGATGCGAAGCATCGACCGTTACTTAGCACGTGACTCCAACTATCTGCTAAATGTAGGGCCCATGTCCAACGGAACAATCCCGGTAGAAAGTACTGAGATACTTAAAAGAATTGGGAAATGGTATAATGCTGTTAAAGAATCCCTTGTTAATGCCAAACCGGCATCTCACCTTACTTCTAACCGGAATATTATGCTTACTTGTAAGGACAAAACCCTATATATACACCTGAATAAAGAAATACCGGGCAATGTTATAAAGTTGAAACCCATAAATGTAGCTCCAGAAAAAGCCGTTTTACTTAACGATGGAAGAGAAATAGACTTTATTATTAGATTTAATCCGTCGGACCATACGGAAGGAAAAGCTTATCTTAGTCTGATCAACCTCCCTTTGAACGAGTTTTGCAATACAGTCTTAGTCATTAAACTGACATTCAACAGGCCCGTTGAAAAACTGACTTTGCCTTTTACACCGTATGATAGAGATTCTAACTGGTATTTGTAGGACAGAAACAGGAATAAGGACTCTATATTTAGTAAGTCATTCTATATGATACTTTTAAATTTTAATAAAATAAATTAAACATTTGTGAAAAAAGAAATTATCTTATTATTTACGATGATCTTGTTTGCATCTTGTCAACAAGCAAATAAAAAATCATACGATATTGAATCCGTTGCTTCACCCAAAGGTACTGAAACTTTTCAACCTGACTGGGAAAATATTGCCGAAAACTATCAGTTTCCCCAATGGTTTACGGATAGCAAATTCGGTATTTTTATCCATTGGGGGGTTTATTCTGTACCTGCTTTCGATAATGAATGGTACGCCAGGAATATGTATCAAAAAGGGAGTAAAGCTTATGAACATCATATTGCAACATGGGGGACACAAGACAAATTTGGATACAAAGATTTTATCCCTTTGTTCAAAGCAGAAAAATTTAATGCGGATGAATGGGCTAAATTATTCAAAGCTGCCGGCGCGAAATATGTCGTTCCGGTTGCAGAACACCATGATGGATTTTCAATGTATGACAGTGAACTTAATAAATGGAACACCACTAAAATGGGTCCTAAAAAAGATATTATCGGATTATTAAAAAGTGCGGTAGAAAAACAAGGGCTTGTCTTTGGACTTTCTTCCCACAGGGCTGAGAATGCATGGTTTTTTAATGGAGGAATGGATTTCCCTTCCGATGTTCAGGATACAAGCATAACTTTATATGGCCGCCGATATGATAATCAGGCCTATACCGGTGATTTTGCCCGGGAATGGCTTGCCCATACTTATGAGCTGGTCAATAAGTATGAACCTAAATTGGTTTGGTTTGACTGGACTGTCAATGATTCGATATTAATGCCATACTTCAATAAATTTCTGGCATATTATTACAATAATGCTTTAGACTGGGGTGAAAAAGTAGTTGTGAACACAAAACAAGGCTACCCCACTAACATACAGGTATGGGACGTGGAAAGGGGCAAATCTGGAAAAATGATGCTATTCCCTTGGCAAACCGATACGTCTGTTGGTAAAAAATCGTGGTGTTATATTGAAGGAGAGGAAAATAAAACACCGAAGCAGATCGTTCATGACTTGATTGATATAGTCAGTAAAAACGGTAACTTGCTGTTGAATATCGGGCCACGGGCAGATGGCACCATCACTGAGGAGCAAAAAAATGTTTTATTATCCATTGGCGAATGGTTGAATGTAAATGGAGAATCTATTTACGGGACCGGTTGCTGGAAAAAATCGGGAGAAGGCAATACAGAGTCAACCCGAGGCTCTTTCTCGGATAACCAGGCGGTATCTTACACAGCACAAGATCTGCGTTTCACCATCAAAAAAAATGATTTTTATGTTATTGCGCTAAATTGGAGTGACAGAATCCTGGTAAAATCATTGAATAAAGAGACCATCGATGACGCAAAAATTTTAAATATCAGTTTGCTGGGATCAAAAGAAAAGATAGACTGGAAATTGACAAAGAATGGCTTAGAGCTCCGCTTTCCATCAGAAAAGCCTTGTGAATATGCCTATGCATTTAAAATCTCTTTTGATAAAAAAGTTGGTGAACATCTTCAATCAGAAGCCACCAATGAATTGATGAAACACGGGAACTGATTTGTTTTCTCAAAACCGATGAATGATCTGTTCAATGATAACTTGTTTTAAAAAGTTTCATTTAGTAACACCCATCAAAATTAAATACTCTAATTAATATGCTGTACAGGGAGATAGGAAAAACCGGAATGAAAGTTTCCAATATCAGTTTTGGAGCCTCTTCACTGGGTGGAGTTTTTCATTCCTTAAATGAAAAAGCAGGGATAGAGGCTGTTCATACTGCCCTTGAAAACGGAATCAATTTTATCGATGTGTCACCCTATTACGGCCATCTGAAAGCCGAATTTATACTGGGGAAAGCATTGAAAGGAGTCGATCGGAACCGCTATTATCTCTCCACAAAAGTTGGCAGGTACGGAAAAGATGGTGTCAATTACTGGGACTATTCGACCCGAAAGGCCATTGCCAGTGTGTATGAAAGTCTTGACAGGCTCAATGTTGATCATATTGATCTGATTAACGTGCACGATATTGAGTTTTCAGATTTGGAAATGGTCTGCAAAGAAACGCTTCCCGCGCTGATTGAACTGAAGAGTAAAGGCCTGGTAAAACACGTGGGAATCACAAACCTCACCTTGCGCCATTTCAAGTATGTAATCAATCATGTACCAAAAGGAACAGTAGAGAGCATTCTGTCCTTCTGTCATTATTGCTTGAATGACGATTCTTTGGTAGATTATCTCGATTTCTTCGAACAAAATGACGTAGGAGTAATCAACGCCTCTCCTTTTTCAATGGGCCTCTTGACGGAGCGCGGAGCACCTGCATGGCACCCGGCACCAAAACCGTTACAGGACGTGTGCCGCAAAGCGGTTAAATATTGCAAAAGCCGGGGCATACGTATCGAACAGTTGGCTGTCAGTTTTTCAGTAAGCAATCCGCGAATTGCAACTACGTTATTTAGTACAACCCGTCCGTCGTCAGTGCTGCAAAATATTGCTTGGGCTAACGAGCCGCTGGATGAGGACTTGCTCGGTGAAGTAAGGAAAATTCTGGAACCCCGGTTTCGGGACACATGGTTAAACAGTTAGCCCCAGCTTCTTCGTTTCATAATACATTTGATTGTCCCATTTTTTACAAAAAAAAGTAAAATGATTGCTGTTTCTATTTCAGGAAAAAAAAAGGTGAGGCTTATCCAAGTTAATAAGCCAAAATTGGGTCGTGGAGAAGTCCTAATGGAGGTAAAATATGTCGGGTTCTGTGGTTCCGATTTAAACACTTTTCTGGGAAAAAATCCGATGGTAATACTCCCGGTAATTCCAGGACATGAGATTGGAGGGGTGGTGGCGGAAGTTTCGGATGGTGTGCCGGACAATATCGAGGTTGGTATGGCATGTACCGTAAATCCATATACCAGTTGCGGGTGTTGCCCGTCGTGCCGAAACAGAAGGCCAAATGCCTGTCGGTTTAACCAAACATTGGGAGTACAGCGCAACGGGGCCATGTGCGAATATATCGCCGTTCCATGGGAAAAAATCATAACAGACGATGAATTATCACCATTTAATTTTGCATTGGTTGAGCCGATGAGCGTTGGATTCCATGCTGTATCGCGGGCCGGAGTCACCGATCTGGATACCGTGATGGTTATTGGCTGCGGCATGATTGGCATTGGTGCTGTAATCCGTTCTACAAAGCGTGGCGCTAAGGTAATAGTTGTTGATGTGGACGATGAAAAATTAAAGTTGGCCCAGAAAATTGGTGCTGATTATATTATAAATTCCAAGTCGGAAGATGTCCATCAGAAATTAACTCAACTTACCAAAGGGACAGGGCCTGATGTTATAATAGAAGCTGTGGGTGCCACTACTACTTACCAAATGGCAATCAATGAAATAGCTTTTACCGGAAGGATTGTCTGTATTGGTTATGCCAAAACCGACATAGCTTTTGAAACGAAATATTTTGTAATGAAAGAGATGGATATCCTTGGTTCACGCAATTCACTACCCGAAGATTTTCGTGCGGTAATAAATTATATCAGGCACAACAAATCGGTTGTCGACCTTTTTATCAGTGGAATTTACAAGCCGGAAAATGCACGTGAAGCCTTAGAAAAATGGGCTGCCAATCCGGGGAAGGTATTTAGAATCTTAATTGAATTTTAATCCTATGCAATTTTTAATCATTGATGCCCATGCACATTTATGGTTACAACAGGATACCGTGGTGGATGGATATAAAATCAAAACCCTCGAAAACGGAAAATCGCTGTTTATGGGGGAGGTTAGACAAATGTTGCCTCCTTTTATTGTTGACGGACGAAATACAGCTGAAATTTTATTATCGAACATGGATTACGGGCAGGTTTCCGCCGCTGTCGTCACCCAGGAATATATCGATGGCCTACAGAACGAATACCTGTGGAAAGTACAACTGAAGTATCCGGATCGTTTTCTTTGCTGCGGCATGATTGATGTTCGTGTGGACGGGTATCTGGAACGTGCTAAACAGTTAATAGAAAAAGGTTTCAAAGCCATAAAACTACCCGCAAACCGCTTTCTTCTTTCCGACAGAAGAATTTACCTAACCTCCGACATCATGATGCAGGTATTCAGATTAATGGAAAAAAACAAGATAATACTATCGATCGACTTAGCTGATGGAATAACACAGGTAGGTGAAATGCATGAAATCATCCGTGAATTCCCGAAACTAAAAATCGCGATCGGGCATTTCGGAATGGTTACCCGCCCAAATTGGCAGAAACAAATAAAACTTGCTCTTAACCAAAACGTTATGATTGAATCGGGGGGGATTACATGGCTCTTCAACACCGAATTTTATCCTTTCCACGGTGCTGTTTTAGCAATTAAAGAAGCTGCATCATGGGTAGGCATGGATAAGCTGATGTGGGGATCCGATTATCCCCGAACAATTACTGCCATCACTTATCGTATGTCTTATGATTTTATTATAAAATCCAAACTGCTTTCTGAAGAAGAAAAATCGCTTTTCTTAGGAAGAAATGCCGAGAAGTTTTATGGTTTTAAAGATTTAATCAGGTTGCCGTACATTAAAAATATGTCTGAATAAACGATAATCCATTATAAAATAACATTACTGTCCCGTAAAAGTGGATAAGAGTTCTTTGGAGCAATTAAAATACAGTCTTTTATCGATAAAACCATGAGGGCGACGATTTGAATCTTTAATTTTGCAGTCGGATGATTCGACAGCAAATGAACAAAGAGAAATACGTTTTCGCTCAATTAGTAGAATTTTTGAATAACGATAAGTTTCGAAAACTAGTAGACAAGTATGATGGGAACCGATATGTGAAGCACTTCACCTGTTGGGACCAACAGCTTGCAATGATGTTTGGTCAACTCAGTAATCGAGAGAGTTTGCGTGACTTGATCGTGGTGTTAGAAGCACATCAAGGTAAACGTTATCATTTAAGATTAGGTCGGCAGCCGATTGCCAAAACAACACTTGCTACAGCAAACCAAAATCGTGATTACAGAATCTTCGAAGATTTTGCTTTCTACATGATGAAAGAGGCTTGCGACAAACGTATAACCAATATTTTGGATATTCTAGGAAAGAAGTATGCGTTTGATTCAACAACCATCCCGTTGTGTCTTGCAACATTCCCTTGGGCTAAGTTTCGTAGAAAGAAAGGTGGTATTAAAGCACATGTTCTCTACGATATTGAAGCACAAGTCCTAGCTTTTTATACTGTAACGACTGCATCGAAGCTTGATTCTAACGCAATGTATACAATCCACTATGATCCAAATGCTTACTATATATTTAACAGAGCTTACGATTCATTTAAAGAACTCTATCAGATACATCTTACTGGTTCTTTTTATGTTGACCGTGCCAAGACGAATTTAAAGTATAAGGTAGCCAAATAGAAACGTAGAATGTCGAAGAATATCTTAACAGATGTTGAAGTAAAGCTAACTGGATATCTCTCCAAAAAGAAGTACCCTGATAGTTTTAGACTTATTCGAGTCTATGATGAAAAATACGAGCGCGAATTTACTTTTCTGACTAATGCCAAGCATATCACCGTAATCGATGATGCTGACCTTTATAAGAAAAAATGGTTGGTCGAGCTGTTCTTCAAATGGTTGAAACAGCACCTCAAGATAAAGAGATTCTGGGGTACAACCGAGAATACCGTCCGAATACAGATAAGTGTTGTAATTATCACATATTGCTTGGTTACCATTGTCCAACATGACATGCAATTGGATCGTTCGACTTATGAGGTTTTGCAGATTCTCAGCATCTCATTGACAGACAAAACTCACCAACATGACCTGTTCGATGAGACTAATTTCAATGATGTCAAAGAGCAACTTGACCCCCTTATTTCGGGGTTGTTTATTTAATTTTTAACTCGTCCCGATTTTAACGTAACACTAATGAAATGACATTTATACAATATGCGTATGAAATAAAATATATATTTAATTGACATTATATGCTTTAGAACATGTAATATTTAGTTTTATATTAATCTAACATCTTTAATTTTGCAATATATCCTTTGCATCAAGTACCTTTTCAATTGATAAATATTTTTACTTTCCATTTTATGATTTTTTAGGTCAATTGCATAACTCATATAAATAATGATTATTCGGAACATTCTGACAATATTTAATTATGCGAATCAGTAGTTGAAACTGTTCGCGAGTTTATTTAGTTAAAGTATTCAAAATCAATGAAATAAGCGTGATGAATATTTGCTCAATCCCCTGAAAATCATTAACTTAGAAGAAAATTACCACAAATTCTCTAAATAATGATTCCCAGGAAGAAAGAGCTTGAATTGATACAGATTTATATGTATATATGTGATTTATACGATCAGGAACTGAAATATTATTGCCAAAGATACAGCAATAATTCCAATCCAGCTTTCACCGATCAGGAAATAATGACCACCTACCTGTTTGCAGGACATTGTCAAAAGTATTTCCAAATCAGGGATATACATGGCTTTGCATCAGAATATCTTTCCTCCTGGTTTCCTGAATTGCCTTCATACCAGACCTTTAATCTCAGATTAAACCGTCCTGGTGAAGCTTTTCGGGTATTATCCGGGAGATTGATTTCTTCATTCATGCCGGCTGATTGTGACAAGGGCATATCCCTTGTCGATTCCCTACCCGTCATAACCTGCGCGGGTAGGAACAGGAAAGGGAAAGTTGCCCCGGAGATAACCTCTAAAGGTTACTGTTCTACAAGGAACATGTATTATCAAGGGTTGAAACTCCATGCACTGACTTCGCGCAGGGAAGGTGAAATCCCCTTTCCCGAGTCTCTTATGTTTACTCCTGCCCGGAATAATGACCTGACTGTTTTTAAACAGGCCTGGGGTGATTATATCTCCGATACCGTAATCTTTGGAGACAAGATATACTCTGACTTTGAATACTTCAATGATGACAGGAAACAGAAACAGAATATTGAAATGTTTACTCCCGTCAAGGCTGTCAAGGGGCAATCCGAACAGGAAAGGCAGCGCAAAAAGGCTTATGATGACCTGTTCTCCACGGCAGTTTCAAAAGTCAGGCAACCCATAGAATCATTCTTCAACTGGCTGAACGAAAAAACAACTATTCAAAGAGCGCAAAAAGTAAGATCCACGAAAGGATTACTTATACATACGATGGCCAAAATTGCCATCGCATTCATTTATCTAATTTTTTAAATGCTGATTCGCATAAATATGACATTAAAAAAAATTTGCAATATTCCTGTTATAATAGGTGTTTTGGCTTTAGGTATTCAATCTTTGGATCAATTACTGTCTCCTTTAATGCCTCCGGCAGGTAATGCAGGATTTAGTTGGATATGTTTTCAGGCATGGGCTGTTTATTTTTTTTCAGGCTTAAACTTAAAAGGTGGTGTTAAAGCATTTATATCCTATGGTTTGGGTGTTATTGTATCCATTTCGATTATGATATTAGGTGGGTGGTTCACACCATTATTAGGATTTTTTGCTTTTTTTAGCGGTAGGAATAATGACCTGCTTAGCTATCTTTTTAGAACGAAACGAGTTGACCTCTTCAATACTGGCATTATTTATTGGAGCAGGTGCTTTTTTTGCATTTATGAATTATATACCTGGAGCTACATTTGGTAATGTAGCACTCACGATTATGGTGTATTGTTTTATTGGACTGTTGTTTGGTTTCATGACTGTACTATCAAGAACAAAATATGAAAAAAGTGTTTTGAAATAAATAATCATTTTAAAACATAGTAACTAATGATTTTAAATTATAAAAAAATGAAAAGACGATCATTCTTAACAAATTCTGTCATGCTGAGTGCTGCTATTCCATTAGGTTCAACAACCCCAGCTCTTTTAACTTCCTGTCCAAGCAGCGGCAAAAAAACTACAAACAAAAACTATTCTGCCGAAGAATTAGGCATGTACTCATTCGTGGATGTTGCACCGGATGGAAAGCCATTGAAGGCAGCACTTATAGGCTGTGGTGATAGAGGTACCGGAGCAGCGACCAATTTCTTACAATCAGGATCGAATGTTTCAATTATTGCATTGGTTGATGTATTTTCTGACAGACTAGCATCTTGCAGAAAAGTCCTTTCAGAAAAATTTAATAATAATGTCGATGATAATAGTTGTTATATCGGGTTCGAAGCCTACAAACAAGTTTTAGCGAGGCCTGATATAGATCTAGTCTTGCTGTGTACTCCTACTCATTTTCGTCCTGAAACATTTAAAGCTGCCGTGGAAGCGGGGAAACATATTTTTATGGAAAAGCCATGCGCTGTTGACCCAACTGGAATACGTACTGTAATTGCTGCAGCAAAAGTAGCTACATCCAAAGGTCTAACCGTTGTTACTGGAAATCAACGTCGACATCGCCGCGATTATTGGGAAGCATATATACAAATTTGTAACGGAATAATCGGTGAAATAGTGTCCACAACATCTCATTGGAATCAAGGGGCATGGTGGAATAAATCCAAACGTCCTGAATGGAGTGATATGGAATATTGTATCCGTAATTGGTTTAATATAAAATGGCTAAGTGGAGATCATATTCTCGACCAAGGAATTCACAATATCGACATAGTTACTTGGTTTATGGGTGAACGACCTCTTAGAGCAGTCGGTTTTGGTGGTAGGGCTCGTCGATTAACAGGCGATATTTTCGATTTCTTCAGTGTTGATTATTATTATAACAATGATAAACGTATGTTGCATACAGCACGTCAAATCGATGGATGTGACGGCAATGTATCGGAACAAATTTTAGGTGCTAAAGGTATTGCTCGATTAAATGATCGTGGAGAGATAAAGATATCTGATTATGAAGGTAACATATTGTGGGAATACGATTATACTAATAAACCAGTAAAGAATCCGTATCAACAAGAACATATTCATTTGGTTGAATCCGTTCGTCTTGACAAAAAAATAAATCAAGCTGAAGATTTGGCTTATTCCACTTTAGTGGCAATTCTTGGAAGAGAAGCTGCTTATACAGGCAAAGCTATCACATGGGATGAAATAATGGCTTCAGATCTCAGGTATGGCCCAGAAAAATACGAAATGGGGCCGCTGCCAGATTATCAAGAAGGTGTTGTTCCCGTTCCAGGTAAAGATCCGACTTCTCCCATGGAGTATTAATTCTAATAAATATCAATGTTTGTAGCCCACAAAATATTCATTGCAATAAATTGAACATCAGATAAATACAAATCATTTTCAATTGAAATGCAATTCAATGATCATTAACATAGTAAATAAATGCTTAACGAACAATTGGCATGTGAGATTATTTTAAATTCTTCAAATTTCAATATTCATGTCTATGAAAAAACAATCAAAAAAAGTATCCAGAAGAGAGTTTTTAGGCATGTCAGCATTAGGACTGGCAGGATTGACTATTTTACCAAGTTGGACTACTGTAAACGGCATTCGAATAGCCCCAAGTGACCGTGTTGTTTTGGGGTTTATTGGACTTGGCAGGCAAGGTATTTCGGACTTTCAAAGTTTTGCTCAATGCCCTGGAGTTCAAATTGTTGCTGGATGTGATGTAGATTCCATAAAAAGAGATCGTTTCAGGCAACTTGTCACCTCTTGGCAAAAAAATAATCAGATGCCTGAGCGTTGCGACCAGTATGAATTTTACGAGGAGATGCTTGAGCGTAAGGACATTGATGCAATTTCTGTTGCAACGCCAGATCATTGGCATGCACTTAATGTCATTCATTCCTGTGATGCTGGCAAAGACGTTTATTGTCAAAAGCCCCTCTCTTATACTATTTCGGAAAGTTTGGCTATGGTTAAAGCTGTACGCAACAATAAACGTATCTTACAAGTTGGTAGTCAGCAACGTTCTGATCGTGAATTTCAGACTGCCATTTCGATGGTAAGGAATGGTAGTATAGGATACGTCGGTAAAATACATGTTAGAATAGGTGAACCACCTGCACCATTTAATTTACCGGAAGAACCTGTTCCTGCCAATTTGAACTTTAATCAATGGTTGGGACCACTGAATAATCCATCTGTACATTATAATCATAAGATGTGTCCGCCAATTTCTTATCCTGAATTAAAAGAAACAGGAGGCTGGGCGGTATGGCGTTATTATAGAGAAACGGGAAATGGTTTTACCGGTGACTGGGGAGCACATCACTTCGATATAGCACAAGCCGCAATAGGTATGGATGGGTTAGGACCTGTGGAATTCATTCCGGCGGGATATGAAGGTATAGCTCATGCCACACTTAAGTACGCAAACGGGCAAGTCATGACTGAACAACCTTTCCTTGAAAACAACCCTGATGCAAAGGGAATTCATTTTATTGGAGATAAAGGGTGGATTAAAGTCGCTAGAGGATATATTGAGTGTTCTGATCCGTCACTTCTAAAAAAATCTGAACAAAAGATTGATGAAGGTGAATATGAGATGAGTTCTCCCCACATGCAAAATTTTATTAATAGTGTAAAGTCTCGGAAAGAGCCAATTGCTCCAGTTGAAGTGGGTTGTTCCACCAATATTCTTTGTTGTATTTTGAACATTGCTTATGAATTTGGACGTCCGGTAAAATGGGATCCTGTAACGTTAAAATTTGTAGATGACAAAAAGGCAGAAACTCATCGTCTGTATTGGTATAAATATAGAAATCCATATGTTTTACTATATGGAAATAAGTAATAAGATAAAATACTAAAAAACAAATGTATATGAAATTTTATAAAAAATTATTATTTATTTTTTTCGGAGTAATTATCTATTCACTGAATTGTAAGGCAGCCATTGAAACATCTTATGGAACAGATAATGATAAAGATACTCTCAAAGGGAAAAAAGTTTTGTATGTTTACGGCGGTTGGGATGGACATGAACCTGAACAATGTCGCGATATATTCGTGCCATGGCTAAAATCAGAAGGTGCAGAAGTTTTTGTATTCGATAACCTTTCATGTTATACTGACTCGGTGTTAATGAAAAGTATTAACCTGATTATACAGCATTTTACACAAGGAGTAATATCTCCCGAACAAGAAAGAGCTTTACTAAATACTGTTAAACGAGGCGTGGGATTAGCAGGATGGCATAGAGGAACAGGTGATTCGTTTCGAATGAACGTTGAATTTCAGTACATGGTGGGAGGGCAGTGGGTCGCGCACCCCGGCAATGTAATCCCTTATAAGGTAAATATTGTAAACACTAAAGATAAAATAACATCGGGCTTAAAAGACTTCAATATGAAATCTTAGCATTATTACATGCATGTTGATCCAAACGTGGACGTATTAGCGACCACTACATTTACTGGAAATCATAATTCATGGATTGAAGGAGCTATAATACCCGTTGTTTGGAAAAAAGTTTATGGAAAAGGGAGAGTATTTTATTCTTCTTTAGGTCATGTGGCAAAGGATTTTGAAGTACCTGAAGCACTTGAAATTATGAAAAGAGGTATTCGTTGGGCTTCGGAAGGCCTTGTAATTAGCAAATTTACAATGTACAAAAAATGGCAATGTTGAGTGTACAAC
>ENA-UOOH01002383-UOOH01002383.1-fermentation-metagenome-genome-assembly--contig:-NODE-2383-length-16285-cov-5.728589_pt1 | contig 16285 bp, 11 predicted proteins | sample MGYA00245778_ERZ724025 | MGnify/ENA primary metagenome ERZ724025 (study PRJEB28704, sample SAMN03018313) | fermentation metagenome | biome: anthropogenic terrestrial biome; feature: soil; material... | reverse complement strand
GACATCCTGTTTATCGAGAAGCAGGATAAAGTCAGTTTAATCCACACCGGAAGCAGCGTTTACAGGGCATATCAAACCCTGGGCGAGCTGGAGGATAAGCTGGAATACAATTTCTTCAGAGTCCACAGGTCATTTATAGTGAACCTGAACAAAGTCAGCAAAATCGAAGAGGTAAGCAATAGGTCATATGAGATTGACTTTGCCGGGTATGATAAAACGGCCTTGATGAGCCGGTATAAATTTAAAGAACACAAGCATAGATTCACCCCTTTGTAGTGAGAGAAGGGGTCAGTGTTTACAAACATGGCTGAAGGACAATATAGGGCAAATGTAGTTAACATACGCTCTGGAACCACTTGGTCCGGTTATATAACTATCATTTACACCGCCAGTTAAATAGGTGTGATAACACAAGAAGCGGCCTGCTCACCTACAGTAGGCGGGCCACTTCCATGACTCAAAAAACATACGAAATCTCCTACAGCAGACATCCAGTGTATTACAGCAGTCCTTGCGGTTAGCTAGTTTTGAATTTTGTCAAAAACATTCATTTAGGATATTCAATTGAGTGGAACAGTAACTGCTAGTTGTGGTATCGTTGGACAGTTTCCTTCTGTGACACCTTCTTTGTATAGGACCATCAAAATTGGTTCAATGACAATGGCTTTGACGTCGCTGGATGGAGTTTCGAAATGAATTGTAAAGTCCCAGATTTTTTCATTCCCAACCTTTTTAAAATGTTGATCGGTAAAATACGCAACGTTCATAAATCGGTGATTTGTGTCGAGAACATTGAAATTCATTGGCACACCAAAAAGTTCAACTAAGCTCATCTTGCTTATTGGTTTGCCATCTGTCTGTAATGCCTGGCGTAGTTGCATCGAAACGTCGGTATATACCGGACCTTTGCTTACTTTATTGGCGGTGAGTGTGATTCCATCATAGGTAGTGCTTGCATTCTGTGGGAAAGCAGTATCAATGGTCTTATTAACTTCGGTACTAGAAATCGGGACAGATAACGTCCAATTTCCCTTTACTGGACCCACCTGATCAATAGGGATCGTCAGCATGCTGTTCTGAGGAGCCTGATCGGATGACAAGTCCCATCCCACATCACCACGGTACATATTTGTTGACACCAAAGAATCCATACCCACGACACTTTGAAAAGATAGCGGTTTACCATTAAGTTGAATCTTTGTTGTGGCGAGGTTAATTTGTGAGCCATAAATCGGTTCATACCCTTCCGGCACCTCTATAATATAGATTAGTAATAACCGCCTGCCATCGTAATAGACTTTTGGCACAGTCACGGTAATCCCCTTGTCATTTGCCGATGAATTAACATCCGACGCATAATGATTGAGTTTCGGGCCATTAAAGGAGTATAACCCACCAATAATTGGTATTTTTTGCAACATCGCAGCCATTACAGGTGAAACGAATCCTGAAACGCCAATCGCCATAAGTACTAATACTGCGGCGACCCCATAAACGAGCGCCCGACGTTGCCAGGCCGCCTTTCCACGTGTGCGTCTGTGGCCCTGTTTTACAATTTCGCTGCTGCTAATGACCCGATCTTGATCTTTTAATGCCCTGGAAGCCTCGGTAATAGCTATCTCAATCGGTTTTAGTGAGTTCACTGTGGCATAATTCAAATCAGGGAATCATGCATCAATGGTTGCTTAGAAAGCCCGCATGGCTTCCTCCTGCGAACCAGTAATGGTGAAAATGCTGGTAAAACCAGCTATATCAAAGACTTCCTGAACATTATCACTCAGCGCCGCCAGAACCACCTTTCCCCCCAGTTTGGCAGTCTTTTTGGCCGCCATCAGCAAAACCCTGAGACCGGCACTGCTGATATAATCCATGTCAGTAAAATCAACCACGATATTTTTTTCCCCGGCTTCCATTAGGGTTAAAAATTTTTTCTCCAGTGTCTTCGAGGTAATTGTATCTAATCTCCCTTCAATTATTAGCACCATTGCTTGATCTTTTTTATCCTCTTTGATCTTCACGTAAAAAGCCTCCTTAATTACTTAATTAGTTTTTTCATTACTAACACGTTTTGTCCTGATTCCCGCAGGTATTCTATTTCGTCCATCATATTACGTACCAGATGGATGCCCAAGCCCCCAATCGGTCGTTCTTCAATACTTTGACTAACATCTGCTTCTGCCTGTTCCAGGGGATTAAAGGCAAGTCCATCGTCATGGGTGGTAATCACCAGCGTCCCCCCCTGCAGAACAATTCCAACCGTGATTTCATGCTGGCCACCCTCCGGAAAGCCATAGCTGATGGTATTGGTCAGCAGCTCATCTAAACATAGATTAACTTGAAAAATCGCCTGCTCCGGCAGATTATTCGCTGCGGCAAAACTTTCAATAGCCCGGGCCAGGGGTTCAATCTCTGCAAGCTTATTTTTTAAACGAAATTCCAGTTGCTTTGGGCCAAGGTATTTTATTACCAGGATGGTGATGTCATCAGATTGACTGGCGCCGTTCATGAATTGTCGTGTGCCGTGCAGTATGCGCCCAACCTCTTCCCGGGCTACTTCACCGCCGAATTCCCGGAGAATATTTTCCAAGCGTTGTTCGCGCAAAAGTTCCCCGGCCGGATTCATGGCCTCTGTTACCCCGTCCGTATACAGCACCAAACTGTCTCCCGCTCTAAGCTTGACGCCGGCACAAACATATTCAAAATCTTCCATGACTCCCAGGGCCAGTCCCGGAATTTTCGGCAAGGCTTCCACTTCTCCGTTTTGCCTGTGCAGATAGGGGATATTATGGCCTCCATTACTAAAAACCAGATCTCCGCTGGAAATGGTTAATATACCGAGAAATTCTGTGACAAACATACCTGAGTCATTGTCTGCGCAGAGTTCGTTATTTACCTGAAATAATATTTCAGCGGGACTCAGCATGATGTCCGCTTTGGCTTTAATCAGGGTTTTGGTAACAGCCATGTATAAAGAAGCCGGTACCCCTTTGCCGGATACATCTCCCACCGTAAAACAGAGATGATCTTCATCCAATAGGAAAAAATCATAAAGATCTCCCCCTACCTCTTTAGCCGGTTCCAAAACGGCAAACATATCGAATTCCGGTCGTTCCGGAAAAGGCGGAAAGATCTTGGGAACAATGCTCATCTGTATTTCACGGGCGACACTTAATTCACTCTCTATCAATTCCTTGGTACGCTGTGTTTCCCGCTCCCTCATCAAGTTGTGGATGATAAAAGCAAATATGCCCATCCCCGCCGCGTTGGTCAAAATCATAGGCAGGCTTATATTCTGAATAATAGGCAGGATTTGACTGAAAGGCTTCACAATAATCAGGGTTAAACCCATGTGAAAGGCTTCCATCAGCGCCATAAACACAACCGCGCCGGTAATGCCGACAAACTCACCTTTCCGGTACTGATAGATGAGACCGCCCGCCAGACCTGCTATTACGGTGGAAATGGAACAGGGTATATAAGTAATCCCCCCCATGGTATAACGATGCAGCCCGCCTATTAAACCCGCTCCAATTCCAACCCAGGGTCCGCCGATTAATCCGGCAATAGCCGGTCCCAGATCGCGAATGTTGGCGATCGCACCCATCACATCGATGCCGCTCAAGGTGCCGTAAATAGAAAATATCCCAAATATCAAAATCATCCCAATTTGTTGGTTAAGTGCAATTTCCTTCCTGGCCATGATGGCCGCATAAGCCCTGGTTCTGGTTAAGACATAAGCCAATACCATAACTACCGACATATTTTTAATTAGATCTATACATAAAGCAATAACGCTATTTATTTACGTCACCTTCCCCCGGCAAATAGAGCCTATACCCTTTCTTTCTATACTGTAAAACTCCCCTACCTTGATAGTTGCCGTTATTTTTTCTACGCTAAATATTAAAAATCTCTTATTCGCATTATTCTCTACTAACATTTTCCCAGTCAGCCTTCACCAGTTCCAGGAGCCTTTTTGCTCTCGCAGTATAGAGCTTGATTCCTGCCCAGTTGGGCTGCCCGACAACTTTTTGCATCAACATGCCGTCTTCATCGAACCAGCGGGGCAATATTCCACCCAGGAAGTAGCCGCGTTGGCGCAGAGCGTCCACCACCCTGCCGCTCCAGGGCCAGGAAAGCTTAAGCCAAACCTGGACAACGACCATCCCTTTTTCCAGAGCCGCTTTCTCATGCCCGTCAAAAGCCCTTTCGAAGTCAGCCCCGGCCTCTGTGACGGCTATCCGGTCTACCCGGGCAAAATCAAAAATTTGCACATTTAGCTCAGTTGTTTTATTATCAGCCAGGTCTTTGACGGACAGGTTAATATCGCGCGAGTCGTCCAGGTTGCTATAGATGAAACGCATAGTCTCCCCGTAGACCGGCGGCAAATAGACGGTGTGCGGCTTGGGCTGCAGCGTTTTAAAGTCCAGTAAGGTGGCAACCTGGCCCGTGGCGCTTTGCTCCTTTTGGTAAGCCTGGACGGGCATAAGATCGACCTCTATAGCCTGGGTTATGCAGCCGAAAAAGGCCGATGCCTTTTGGGTAATCCGGTGGTTGCAGACGGGCTCCCCGTAAATAAGCTCTACACCAAATTCCTTTGCCGCCACATCTATCCCGTGGGCGATCAATTTTACAAAGATGCCGCCCCTGTGGCGATATTCCGGCAGTACCAGACCGGCGCCCAGTTCATATATCCCGGTATAGGGTGCGCTGTTGTACAGGGCGTTATGGCCGACGATGTCCCCTTTGGGGGTCCGGGCTACGCTTGAAATAGTCCGGCCGGCGGCGTTTTCTTCGATAAGACGTTCCGGTATGAGAAATGTTTTGATGGGGTAGCCGTTGCCGTAGACCACCCGGAAGAGGTGAGCAACCCCCCCGGCGTCTTCGGGACGGAAGAGGTCCACTGCAAAGCTCTGCTCCGGCTCAACGTAATACTCATTCTCTTTTAGACCAACAGCTTTTTTATCCATCAGATTAGAGATACCTCCTTCATTACTTATTTTCAAGATTCATACCCATGTTCTAACTTGCCTGCCTGCCCGGCCAAAAAAGGCATCAGCGCGGTTGCGCCAAAAGTTAATAAAGCACAGAAGTAGTAAAGAAACCTGAAGTCCCCGTGGGACAGGGCCAGGCCACCTACAAAGGGCCCACGACCCCCCCTGAAACATCTGCACGCCCAGGGTTGGTGTTTAGCCCCTTCAGGTACGCCGGTGACATATCAAACATCAGGGCGTTGAGCACGGGCATAACCACACCCCAGCCTAGCCCCAGGAAGATTGCGGGCATTGCCGGAATGGAGAAAGGGACTGATTATCGGGCGAAGGATTAAACCTGTTACGGAGAATACGGCAATAAGAAATCCGAACCATTCGGGTGAAACCGGCAGGGTGTAAAGATACAGGTAAAACTGAAAAAAACAGCCATATTGCAAATAACCAGAAAAGATATCCCGTTTAACGCTAAAAATTCCCTGGTAAACAACCTCTCGAGCTGTGACATTCCCGCCATCCCTCTCAACGGAGAATTTTCTTCAAGGCGCTGGCAAAGGCTTCCATAGCCTCGTGCGCGCCGATGCTGACCCTGATCCAGTTGGGATACCGGAACCCGGTCATGCTGCGGATCATGACTCCAAGAGTCATAAGCTTCCGGTAGGCCAGAGTGTCGCTCATCGGCAGCTTGACCATCATGTAGCACCCCTCGCCGCTCCGGTTTTCAAGGCCCAGCCGGTCAAGCTCTTTTTTTAAGTAAGTCTTTCCCGCTCTGATTAGCCGGCGGGTGCGCCAGATGTGGCCTTCGTCGTCAAGAGCAGCAACGGCCGCATCCTGGGCCAGGGTATTTACCGAGTAGACGACACACGTGCGCCGGACAATGTCCACCACTTTCAGATCTCCGGCCAGGTAGCCGATCCGCAGGCCGGCCAGGCCGTACATCTTTGAAAAGGTCCGGAATACGATCAGGTTGGGATATTCCCTGAGCAGTTTGATCCCGTCCGGGTAGTCATCTTTTTCGACAAACTCGAAATAGGCCTCGTCCATGACTACAATTTGCCGGCCTGCCACGGCGTCCAAAAAACGCCGCAGCCTGGTTTCATCCCAGTATGTCCCGGTGGGGTTGTTGGGATTGCAGATAAAAAAAACCTTGGTCCGTTCGTCGGCACGGGCGAGCATGCCCTGATCATCGAAGGTAAATTCTTTTAAAGGGACCAGACGCGCCTCGATGCCGGAAAACTCCGCCACCCATTCGTAGACGGCAAAGGTTTTGTCTGCGGTGATAATGTTGTCGCCTTCCTGGCAAAAGGCTTTGATGACAAAAGTGATGACCTCGTTGGCGCCGTTGCCGACCAGGAACTGATCCGGGTCCAGACCATACAGCGCCGCCAGCTTTTGCCGCAGGTAGTAGGAGTCGCCGCTGGGGTAGATGGCGGCGCCCGTTGGCTTGAAACGGCTTAATTCCTCAAGGGCCGCGGCCGGCGGCCCCAGCGGGTTTTCATTATTGTTGAGACGATAGAGGCGCTTGCAGCCGTAAAGCTTCATTAACTCCGGGTCCGGTTTGCTTGGTATGTAAGGTTCAAACTTTTTAACGTAATCCGGGACCAATTTGTCCAGGGACAAAACCGACATAACGCTATTCGCCTCCCCGGTGCTGGAAAACGACCACATCGGCCCTTCCACCGTAAGGCAGCACCAACCGGGGCGAAAAGCCATTATTAAGCAAGGCCGGGGTCAGGGCGGCCTGCCACGCGCAGGCGAGATCGATCTCGAAAAAAATATTCGGCAGGTCTTCAGCGCTTAAGATCTTTACATGTTGAGCCAGATTAGCAGCTGCATCGGCCCCATCCCAAATAGCCCGCAAAGTGATCTGGCGGTTGGCCCGGTCAAACTGCGGGGCAAAGATCGAATGGGGCGGGCGCTGTTCACCCTCATGCCTGGCCAGGTGAATATCCCGTGTAAAAAAGAGCCGACTGTACTCAGCTCGCAGGAAATCCTCCAGGTCGGGGTGCGCCCATACTCGGCATCCCGGATCCTCACGGAGTTCGCGGTAATAGACGGGCTGCGGCATCGTAACCCCGGCCTGGCGAACAAGATTAATTGTCCCCAGGGATTCAAAATAACCCCCCGGCAACTCGGGAGTGGGGTAGCGGCAGATTAGGCCGATGGCGTCAGTCCTGGCAATTTGCCCGATGCAGGAAGCAATTAATTCCTCAGACAGCCCAAGATCAGCCCGCTGATTGAACAAGTAGGGGCCGAAGGACTCAATAGTCCCGGCGCCGAGCCGCCGCCAGACAATGCCGCCGGCAATTTGGCCCTGTTCCCCCACCGCCAGCTTCACGCCGTACTCGCCGCTGGCCACCATATCCACAACCTTGCCCGGCAGACGAAAAGATTCTATGTACAGGTGGTCCGGATAGTGGGCCGCCACGAGGCGGGCAAAGAGCTTGAGGTTTTCCGGGCCCGGAGATGCAATGTGAAAGTCCTTGACCGGCCCGATTTCCGGGAGCTCCGTGCCGGCCGGCGCGGGGTAAGCCTTTTCTTTAATCAACACCAAACCAGGACCATGCTGCAGGTCCTCGGCAAAATGAAAACCCTCAACAAACTTCGAGGCAATCAAAAGGCCCATCTCTTCCAGGCTGGATGCGTCCCCCGATGATACCGTAGATGTCAGGTTTAAAGCCCTGAGGTTGAATTGCTGGGCTTTAAATAAAAACTTGAGCCGGACATAATACCCGCCGTTTTCAGCCTCAACCGCTATCTCCTCATCAGTATGACCGGCCCCGCAAAGATAAGCAAAAATCTCTTCGCAGGCCAGGGTCAGTTTGAGGGCTTCGGGCTCGGCCAAACCAAATGCCTTCGCCGAATCCTCGGCAAATGAGGTCACCATTCGCAAAAATCTGCGATCGAGATAAATTTTTAATGAAACGCGAGCCGGTGTTCTATCTCCCATCATAGACCCCCTTGTCGTCAAATAATTGCTCAACTAACATATAAACCGTAAAAACCAATGTAGAAACCTCTGTTTTTTGTGCTTTCTTAATTATAGCAGAATTTCCAAAACATCACTTGAATTCAGTTTTCCCGGGGGTAAAAAATTTGCCTTCGAAAGCCATCTTATTTTCTACACCAAACAAGAACGACCTCTATTATTCACATGATTTTTACATAATCAAACAACATACATCAGTACTAGTAATTATGGTATAATTTTATTACCTTAAAAATACAGCCGGGGGCTATGATTATTAGCATAAAGCTAAAAACAGACGAACAATTCGCATATTATCGATATAGCCAAAATTGGGACAGCAAACGACGGTTGGTATCCGTAAAAGATGCCGGTTGTCTTGATAATGTTTGGGTCATATGTTTTACAATTCGAAAAATAAATGCAAATAAAAGTATGGGTGATTTTCACATGAGCAAAGCGCGCCTAAAAAATGGAACGATATTTGGCCTTAGCTTTTTTTTATGTATCCTCCTTGCCCTAAGCGGTTGCGCGTCAAAACAACGTGAAATAATCGACAGCAATAATTTAAGCGGAAAAACTATAGGAGTAATGCTGGGTTATAGCTCTGACTATATTTTGACCAATGATAATAAAGATGTCGAGCTGCGCAGATTTGATTCATACAGTGACATGATGCTTGCCCTGGCCTTCCACCAGCTTGACGCAGCGGCCATGGAAAGAGATGAGGCCTATGTATTCTGTCGGCTTCAACCCGAATATATGATTTACGGCACTTTTGCCAAGAACGACCAGTACGCTTATGTGTTAAATCCCAATAGTACCGAACTAAATGAACAGTGGAACTCTTTTATCGCTGAATTTAGACAGACAGATTTATATATGGATATGTTAAAACGTGTTAAAGAATGCTCTAAACAGCCGTTTGAAAGCAAACCTGTGGAAAATACGGGAACCGGTGATAAGGTTTTCAAGGCTTTAGTACACGCTGATTGGGAACCGGTATCATACATAAATACAGAAACCAATGAATGGGAAGGAACAGATATTGAATTAATAACTCATTTTGCCAACACTATTGGCGCCAAGATCGAGTTTTATCCGGCCGGCAGCTATACGCAGGCAGTCTTGGATTTGAGCCTTGGCAAAGTTGACATCTATGCCTGTCCAGATTCATTAAGAATAAAAACAGACCTTGAAAAAGCCGGTAACGTAACTATGAGCGACTGTGTTTGGGAGAAGGATATTGTACTTGTAGTAAATACTGCCGACTATCAAAATAAAAATTAAGGAACGGAGATCGTAAAAATGGACGCATTTTTGCAAGCTGTTCAAAACTCTATTTACATCAACTTAATCTATGAGGATAGATATCTGTTTCTCCTTAAAGGCTTTGGTCTGACCCTGTATATGACCTTTGCCACCTTTTTCATTGGTACGGTTCTAGGGGCCGTATTCTGCAGAATCAAGTTAAACAATTCCCAAATCGCAACCAAAATAATAGATCTGGTATGTAATCTATTGATCAGACTGCCAACCTTAGTTTTGCTGTTGATCTTTGTTTATTTGCTTTTTTCCAACACCGATATAGACACTGTAATTATGGCCATTATTGCCTTTTCAATGAAGGCCGGCTCCTATATCATGGTAATCATGTATTCCGCGGTTAAAGCCGTAAACCCCGGCGAAATCGAAGCGGGCCGCACGTTAGGCATGAGCAAATTTAAGGTATTCAGGCTGATCACGTTACCTCAAGCCGTCAAGCATGCATTGCCCACATATAAAAATCAATTGATTATTACTTTACAAGAGACCTCTCTGGTAGGCTTTCTGGCCATCAACGACCTAACCAGAGCCAGTCAGGTTATTACGAGTAGAACCATGGATCCGTATCTATCTATAATAATCAGTGCGGTAGCATATCTGCTGATCGGAGCATTTTCCAATCTACTTTTCTGGTTTTTTGAACGTAACAAGCATTTACAGATAGACGTGGATTATAAGGTTGAAGGGGTGTAAATGGTGATCTCGATCCGCAATTTGAAGAAAAGCTTTGGTAATAATTTAGTTTTTGAAAACGTTAACGCCGAAATTAACCGGGGTGATGTGATAGTTGTTATTGGTCCCTCGGGCTGCGGCAAAAGCACATTTATCCGCTGCCTAAACTTATTGGAACAGCCTGATTCCGGGGAAATTATCATTGATGGAGTAAATATCACCAAAAAGAACACCGATATTGATCGGATACGGCAAAAAATGGGTATGGTGTTTCAGAACTTCAACCTTTTTTCCCATAAAACCATCCTCGAGAATGTGACATTGGCGCCGATCAATGTTTTAAAAATACCTAAAAAACAAGCCATCGCCGAAACATTTACATATCTGAAAATGGTTGGTATTGCCAACCGCGCCGACTACATGCCCAATCAACTTTCCGGAGGGCAAAAACAAAGAGCCGCCATTGCCCGTTGCCTGGCCATGCACCCGGAAATAATACTTTTTGATGAACCAACCAGCGCCTTGGATCCGACCATGGTTGACGAGGTATTATCCGTAATTCGCAAGCTTACCAAAAGCGGCATGACCTGTGTAATTGTCACCCATGAGATGAATTTTGCCAAAAATATTGCCACTATGGTATTTTATATGGACGAGAAGGGCATCTATGAAAGGGGTACCCCGGAGGTAATTTTCAATAATCCCCAACGGGAAAAAACAAAAGTATTTATAAACAAGCTGAAAGTTTTAGAATATGAATGTCAAATAAAAGACATTGACATTTATGAGTTTGTAAAGATGTTAACCGAGTATTGCCAAAAATATGACCTTAACAAATCGGAGCGAGATAATATAAATCTAGTGATCGAGGAACTTATCGTTTATATTATCGACGGCGCCAAGCAAACTGATCATATTGCTTTAACTGTTAGATATAATGAGATTACCGGTGAGAAGGAAATATATCTACGTTATACCGCCCCTGACGGCAACATTATTGAAAACGAATCCTTTGATGAAATCAGCCGCCGTCTCATTAAAGGATTTACCAAGGAAATCTCGTACAGCCAAAAAGATAACACCAATGTCTTAAAAATGATTATGAAAAGCACCGCCGCTGAAGATACCTGTGGCAAATATAAAACTGTCTAAATAAGACCGGTCATTTATCGGGTTAAAGCAGAAAACTTCGTAGTTTCCCTTTCATTTGTCTTCCTCAGGCGGTGTTCCGTATGTAACATGCTGATGTTTATGGAAAACACATTGCCGGTGGTCATCAGATAATCAAAAAGAATAAAGAGACTTGCCGCCATCGCCAGGCCTTCGAGAGGGATACCGAATTTCTTAAATACAACCGTGAAAAGGAAGGCGCCCATACCCTGCGTGGGCGGCACGGCCACAGACATAATCATACAAAGCAGAACCATAGCTGCTATATCCGCCACACCAAAATTGATCCCGTAAAAATGCCCCACAAATAAAGACATCAAAAATAAGGCCGGCACCACATACGGTTTGGAAAACAGAGCACCTACAGGTATGGAAAAGTTAACCAGATAGTCACGAATACCCTGTTTGGTGGTGGCAATCATGGTATGAGGCGCAAAGGTAGCGCTCGAGCTGGCGGTAGATACGGCAATCAGCAGGATAGAGCCGATAGTTTTGATGTATCCTAGCGGATTTTTCTTTTCAATGACAACAATACTCAACAGGCAAAGTAAAGTAATTACTACAGAACAGACACATATAAGCACAACGACACCAAGAGAACTGAGGAGCGCCCTGCCGTCTCCCGACAACAGCATGTTGAAAATACAAATAAAAATCACCCAGGGCATCAGGGAACAAACGGCATCTAACAAGGTGGACAAAACCAGGTTTAATTCGGTTATCACCCCGGTTAAAACGGGGAAGCGTCCTTTCAGGGTGAGCATGGCAATGCCCATGATGACGGCGAGGAAGATCGTTTGTAAGGTATTGCCATCCAAAAAAGATTTAAAGATATTTGTGGGCACAATATCAAACAACATTTTGGCAATCTGGGTACAAATTCCTTCACTAGCGCCTGCAACGCTACCACCCTGCAGGGGAAAATAAATCATCCCCGCCAACACGGCAATTACCCCCGACACAGCCGTTATTCCCACAAACCAGCTAAAGAGTATGCGAAAAATGCGTTTCATCTGGGCGATATTTTCCATGTTAAATATACTGGCAATTACCGACACAAAGAGAAAGGGAATGACGATCGCATTCAGCAATCCGAAAAAAGCGTTGCTCAAGGGGGTCAATATTGAGGCAGGGAGGATTGCTTGCATGGCGGGGGCAAAGCGGTTCACGGTCAGCCCGCAGATTATGGCGGCGATAAGGGCTAAAGCAATTGCAGCAACGGGATTTAGCCCTTTTTCTTTCAACGTAAAGGTAACCAAATTACAGCCATTTTCATAGCTATAGGTGACTGTCGAAAGCCCAATTAAAATATTCTGGCCGATGAAGCTGAATTCATCATCCGCGTCTACATCAGACGGGGACAGCGGGTTGGATGGCGCTCCCCGGTGAGATAATGATATAGTTATGGTTTTAAACCGCTTGCGCAACTCGATTTGAAAAGTGTCACCTGCGGCAGCAGCCTTCGCCCAGTACACAATCGTCTCTTCCGTAAAGAGTTCGGCTTGAATCATGTCACGGCTGGCGCACTTGTATTTTTTTAACAGACCACGAACAAAATTTGTGGCGGCTTCAATATTTGCTATTTCCAGCCTAAAATCTTTTTTCTCCGCCATTTTATGATGCCTGCCCTTACTTTCATTGGCTCCAAGGGGGAAGCAGGGGAACGGTTTGCCCGCTTTTATCCAGCCTTTTCAACTCCGCATTCTTGGACACCAAGTGGTGTGGCTACTGACTGTAGGTAGTGATTATACTCTATTTTGCTCACTATATATGGTTACGCTTTAAAATGAAAAAAGGCTTTTGCTTTGATATCAAAGTCGCAGGAATACGGTAGAAGTGGCGCCATCCCACCGCACCCCGACCCCGCCTATCTGCGCGATGAAACGCAGCGGTACCAGCATTCGCCCTGCCTGGAGCCGCGCCTCAACATCCATAGGGACATGCTGATTATTAACCAGCGCTGTAGAAGATCCGGCTTTGATAATCGCAATAGTTCCAGGCCAGCTGACCGTAACTTCCTGCCGCTCCCAATCCCAGCTTACCTGTCCGCCCATGGCTTCCACCACTTGGCGCAATGGCACAATACAACGGCCGTTTTCCAGAAAAGGAGCCGGATTTAGAGAAAGGTGCTGATCATTTAGCAAAACACGCGGCGAGCCGGCCGGATTTTCATTGGCCCCCGGGTCATAGCTTAAGCCATATCCCAGGGGATAGAGTTCGTCCCCTTCAGTATTTGGAATGGCTACCGGCAATTTTCCGCTTGGATTTAACTCGCCAAAAACGGCCATTATGCCGGCCGGAATACCCGGACCTTCGGCCCGGCCATAAATGCAGATATAGGCAGGTATATCAGGTACATACATAATGTCATAAGGGTTCCTGATGGCTACTACAGCTACTGCTTTGTGCTGCTCCCGGCAATAGTCAACCGTATTTAGCACATAGTCGGGCGTCCAGTTTTTCCCGGGGGTGCGGCTGTCGACATCGTAACTGGAAGAGCCCAGCACTACATAGTCGGCGCCGTCAATGGTCTTCTTTTGTTCATCATTTAAGGCCGCCAGATCGGTATAGGCAAACCCTTTAACATCTACCTGCAGCGATTTATCGCTAATAATTTGCATTAGGCTCTGAGTCATCAACTCCAGACGATCCTGCCACGGGGCCAGCAGCACTACCTTTTTACCGTTACTAAGCTTGAAAGGAAGGATATTACCTTCGTTTTTGAGCAAAGTTACCGCCTGTCCGGCCACTTCTTGCTCCAGGGACCGGTGCTGTGAACATCCCACTACGTTCAGTGCGTTATTAATTTTATCTTCTGGAGGCCGGCTTACTTCATCACCAGGCTGCAGTCTGCCGTTATTAATTTCTAACACACCCAGCTTTAGCTTCAGAGCTAATATCCTGGCCACTGATTGATCAATCGTGGCTTCCGGCAGATCACCACTTTCGACTGCTGCCAGCATGGCTTGATAAGCGCGGCTTAAGTCGGACGGCATCAAAATAATATCTGTACCGGCTTGAACCGCTCTGATTACGGCATCCTCCGGACCAAAGTGATCGGTAATGGCCTTCATTTGCAAACTATCGGTTACAACCACTCCCTCAAAGCCCAACGTATTCCTGATTAACCCGGTAAGCACTCGGGCGGATAAAGTCGCCGGTACATAGATGGGAGTGTTATCCAAGCGAGAGATAACTGTTGATGAATCGATAGCTGGAAAAGTTACATGGGCCGTCATGATCAGATCAACCCCACCGTTGATGGCGGCCTGGAAAGGTTTTAACTCTACCGCGTCCAGACGCGAACGGTCATATGGAACCGACGGCAGCCCCAGATGGGAATCTACGGCCGTATCGCCATGGCCGGGAAAATGCTTGGCCGTGGCGGCTACTCCGGCATCATGCAGCCCCTGTATATATGATACTCCCAGATCGGAGACCAACTGAGGGTCGGATCCGAAAGACCGTACCCCGATCACCGGATTATCAGGATTGACATTAACATCAACTACCGGAGCAAAGTTGATATTTATCCCCAGCGCATGCAATTCCGCGCCAATTGCTTGACCCACGCGACGGCCGGCTTCGGTGGAACGGGTGGCCCCCAGGGCCATATTCCCCGGCATTACTGTCCCGGATTGCAGGCGGTTGACCACCCCGCCCTCCTGGTCGACGCCAATCAAAAGAGGAATCGCGCCGGCCGCCCGCTGCAGTTGATCCACCAGCCGTACAGTTTGCCCGGTGTCAACCAGGTTTTCCCGGAAAAGAATCACACCGCCAAGATGATGCTGCTGTATGGCCTGAACAATTTCCTCATTGATCTCGGTTACATTTTCGCCATCCCATTGGCGAAAATCAGGCATAAACATCTGCCCAATTTTTTCTTCCAGACTCATTCCTTTTACTATCGCCGGCAGTTGTGCCGCAGCATGCGGGGTTGCATCCGCCCGGGCCGCTCCTGGCACAATCATACTGTAGATAGTTAACATAATAACTAGTAAACCCGCCAGCCATCGATTAATTTGCATCTTCCACACCCTTCTCATTACTGATCCGATTACCCTTAAATCTCCAGACACTATTCTTCATTTTATACGCCAACCAAAAAAAACCTCTATTATTCGTGCAGATTCGCGTAATTTTTCCAGGGTGTCAAGAGGAGTTTGTCGAAATAGCAAGAGTGCAAAAAGCCCGCCGACAGGCGGGCTTGCATAAGTTCGTGTAGTCGCATTGATATGCGCGGATCTTCAGAATTGTTTCCCGTTGTGCGGGGTCATACCCCTGGCGGAAGGGAGGCCCCGGAAAGGGCTTCCTCCCGTCGATCAAAAAAAATTAAACTTTTGTAGGTTAAAAAGCAATCATCTATTTTTTTATTAATATAGCTTTAACAAAAAATATCAAACGAAAATGGAGTGTAAATAACGGAATGCTTATAAATTTGAAAAAGTAACATCCGAGCATGACTCTTGATAAATGGATGGATTTGGCATATTCGAGCGTCAGGCCCAGCATCTGCACAGCATGACCTTTCCTCCGCTCGCTCGGGCAGACGGAATAGCCTATGTGCCCGCCGTAACTTGCCAGAAAATAATTGTCCAGATTATGGCGGATGTCGACATCCTCAATCACAAATTCCCGGTTATGATAATCTGTTTTGGATAAACGCCTCACTATTTTCACACCGGTCTTTTCAAATTAACACTGCAATGGCTCCTGATCGTTCGTAATAAAATAGGCATCATAGCCATATCAATAGATGTGATAATCATTGCTTCCCATTAGGCTCATGATATCAACGATAAATTGGAATTTAGCGGCATTGCGCTTGCTCATTTTCAGAGTTCCGGTTCGCATTCCTCAAACAAAATATCCCCGAATAGGGATGATCATCGCTTGGCGGAGTGATTTCTTCTAACCGACCTGATTTTATCAAAGCCCTTGCTTTTTGATGCCGACAAGGTACGTGAGGATAAAATCAATCAAGTCATTGAAAAACTGAACAGCGTTGAAATTGACACCGGCTACCTTGTTTCCAGGGTCTCCCGGTTAGAAAAAACAGCAAAGTAATACTGTTTTCTACCAACCCCGGCCACAGCGCCGGGATCGGGATTTTGCTCTTCTCCTGGATGATTAAAACTAAATCAGTTTTTAATTAAGA
>ENA-UOOH01002382-UOOH01002382.1-fermentation-metagenome-genome-assembly--contig:-NODE-2382-length-16292-cov-4.216296_pt1 | contig 16292 bp, 13 predicted proteins | sample MGYA00245778_ERZ724025 | MGnify/ENA primary metagenome ERZ724025 (study PRJEB28704, sample SAMN03018313) | fermentation metagenome | biome: anthropogenic terrestrial biome; feature: soil; material... | reverse complement strand
GAGAAGGCCCTCCCCAAGTCCTGGCTCCCACGAAGCCGACGGAGGCAAGCATGGAGACGAAGGAGATCTTCAAGGTGCTCAACTCCCTGGCCCACCTCGACACCGACGCTATCTACACCTGCGACGAGGCGCTCGAGCAGATTGACGTCCTGTCGATCAAGGACCAGCTCACCCGGTTCCGCGACGACCACCACCGGCACGTGCGTGAGCTGTCGGACGCCGTCCGCCGGCTCGGTGGCCAGCCGCCGAGCTTCTCGAAGGACTTCAAGGGCTTCTTGATCCAGGGGATGACCTCGGCGCGCAGCGCGACCGGCACCGAGGGCGCCCTCAAGGCGATGAAGCTCAACGAGGAGCTGACCAACCGCAACTACTCGAAGGCCATCAAGATGGGCTTCCCGGACGACCTCGAGGCGCTCATCGAACGCAACTACCGCGACGAGCAGCGCCACCTCGCGATCATCCAGCAGTGGATAACGACCGCGGCCTGGGAGCAGAGCGGCGCCCGGGTCTAGCCCGGCCGCGCGCTCCATCGAAGGACGGCCGCTCTCGGGCTCATTCGCGCCGGGGGCGGCCTTTCTTCACCTCGGCCTCGAGCTCGCTCCTGTCGGGCAGCAGCAAGGAGATGCGGGTTCCCACGGGCGCCTCGCCGGCGCTCTTGAGCACGTGGCCGCCCTCCACGAAGGCGATCGAATAGCCGCGGGCGAGCACCGCCAGGGGCGAGAGCGACTGCAGCGCGGCGGCCGCGCGCGACAGGCGCACGCGCTCTTCGCCCGCGCGCCGGACCGTCGCCTTGTCGGCCCGCTCGCGCAGCGCGGCGAGCCGCTGCCGCTGCTGCGCGATCGCCCCGGACGGCTGGCGCGAGAAGAGCCGGCGCTGCAGCCCGTTGAACCGCTCGCGCCCCCCGCCCAGCCCCTGGGCCATCGCCTCGCGCAGGCCCTGCTCCAACCCGGTCACGCTTCGGGTCAGCCGTAAGAGCCGCGCGCGCGGATGCTCGCGCGCGAGCTGCTCCTCCAGGGCGCGCAGCCGCGCGCGCCGCGCGCCCGTGCCCGTCAGCAGCGCGTCCCGACAGCGGTCGGCGCACTCATCGAGGGCCAGCCGCTGGTGCGCGACTGCCCGGCGCGGGTCGGGCAAGCGGGCTGCCCGGTGCTGCAGGCGCTCGCGCCGCAAGGAGACCTGCCGCAGGGCGAGCTCGCGCAGGTGGCGCCGGTGCTTGTCGAGCGCCCGCAGCAGCTCGTCGCGCACCGGGGCGAGCGTCTTGGCGGCGTCGGTCGGGGTCGCGCAGCGCCAGTCGGCGACGAAGTCGCTGATGGTGAAGTCGACCTCGTGGCCGACCGCCGAGACGACCGGCACTGGACAGGCGGCGATCGCGCGGGCGACCTGCTCCTCGTTGAACGCCCACAGATCCTCGATGGAGCCGCCGCCCCGGGTGACGACCACCACGTCGACCAGCCCGCTCGCGCCCAGGCGCTGCACGCCCTCGGCGATCTCGGCGGCCGCCCCCTCGCCCTGAACGCGCGCCGGGGCGAGGAGGACCGGAATCGGGAAGCGCTCGTGAAGCACGCGCACGAAGTCCTGGAGAGCGGCACCGGAGGCCGAGGTGACGACCCCGATGCACCTGGGCAAGTAGGGCAGCTTGCGCTTGCGCGCGGGGTTGAAGAGCCCTTCCTGCGCGAGCTTCTGCTTGAGCTGCTCGAAGGCGAGCGCGAGCGCACCGGCGCCCTCCGGCTCGAGCGACTCGCAGATGAGCTGGTGCTGGCCCCGCCGCGGGTAGAGCGAGACCCGGCCGCGCGCGATGACGGCCAGCCCGTCCTCGAGCGCGAACTTGAGCCGGGACGCATCGCTCGCGAAGAGCACGGCCGCCAAGCACGCGCCGTCGTCCTTCAGGGTGAAGTAGAGGTGGCCCGAGGCCCCCCACGCGCCGTGGAAGTTGGAGACCTCGCCGCGCACCGAGACGCGCGGGAAGCGGCCCTCGATGAGCCCCTTGAGCTCGCCGGTCAGCTCGCTGACCGAGACGATCCGCTCCGGGCCGGCCCTGGGCCTGCCCCCGGAGAAGAGGTTGCCCTGGGCCTGCGGCAGCTTGCGGCGCGAGTCGATCATGCCCTCAGCGCTAGAACCCGCCACCGAGCGACCTGATGTGCCGCTTGGACTTCTCGTGCAGCTCGTCGTCGGCGGCGGTCATGGAGATGACCTGCTCGAACTCGCGGCGGGCCTTCTCCGGATCGACCGTCTTGTCGACGTAGGCTTGCTGGAAGAGCTCCTTCGCCTTCGCCTTGATGGTGGCCATGTGCTTGCTCGCCACCGGGTGGCTCGGATCGGCCTTGAGCGCCTGGTGGAAGGCCTTGAAGGCCTTGGACCAGTTGTTCGAGCCCATCGCCTGGATGCCTTCGCGCACGCTCGACTCAGCGAGCTTGGTGCCGATAGGCCCCATGAACGGGCTAGAGGAGCCGCCGGGGATGGCCTTGAGCAGGGCCAGGGCCTTGGAGGGGTTCGAGTCGAGGTTCTGGTTCGCGATGCGGAAGGCCGCCAGCTTGTTGGCGAGCTGGCCGCACTTCGGATCGTCGCAGGCCGAGGCGATGCCGATCGCCTCGTCTAGCTTGCCGGCCGAGAAGGCCTCAAGCGCCTTGGCCGAGTAGTCGACCTGCTGCACGACGGGCTTGGGCCTGGGCTTGGGAGGCGCGCCGGCCCGCTCGATGTCGTCCCAGAGCTTCTTGGCCTCGGCGTTCTCCGGATCGACCGCGAGGACATCCTCGGCGGCCAGGCGGGCGATCTCGAAGTCGCGGCTCGCGAGCGCGCCGCGGCCGGTCATGAGCCGGTCGCCTATCTTCGCCTTGAGCGCTTCGCGCAGCGTCGGGACGCGGTCGGAAAAGAAGCTGTCGGAGGGGACCGTCCCGAGGACCTCGGCGGCCTTGGCGAGCTCGGCCCTGCCGAGGAGCTCTTCGGCCTTTTCGATAAGCTCCTGGTTGGCGACCTCGCGCTGGGCGAACTCGAGGCGGTTCTTCGCGTCGCGCGCGTCGTATTCGACCTCCGCCGCGCGCTCGAGCGCGAACTTGAAGGCCTTCGAGGCAGCCCGAAAGTCGCCCTTCTTCGTCGACTCTTTGCCCGCCTCGATCGCCTCGTTCATCGCCGCCTCGATGTCGGCGATTTGAGCCTGCTCGGCGGCGATGGCCGCCTGTTCTACGGCCGCCTGCTGACTCTTCTTGACGAAGACGAGACCGGCGACGAGCACGCCGACGACCGCGGTGAGCGCGATGAGCGTCTTGCGCCGCTTCCTTTGCGCGGCGCCGCGGTCGGGGCCCAAGCGCCCGGTCATCCTATCGTCGGCTTCGGGCATGCCCCGTGGGCCGGGCCGACGGCTCAGGTTGCCGGTCGTCGGGCGCGGAGCGGGCGTCTGGCGCCCCCCAGGCCCCGGGCGCGTGGCGGGCAGCGGGCGCGGCGCGGGGCCGGTTCGCGGCGGGCCTGCCGCCGGGCGAGCCGGTCGGGCGGCGCGCGGGCCAGTGCCGCGCGGGGACGGGGACGGGGCCGCTTCCAGGCGGAAGCAGACCTCGGTGTCGCCCATCATGAACACATCGCCGTCCTGCAGCTCGACTTCACCCTCGATAGGCTCGCCGTTGATGGTGGTGCCGTTGCCCGAGCCGAGATCGGACAGGGTGTACCCGGCGCCCCGGCGCCGCACCATCACGTGGCGGCGAGAGACCGAGATGTCGGAGATGACGATAGTGCAGTCGTTCTGCCGCCCGATGACCGTCTCGCCGGGCCCGAGCGCGAACTGCTCGCCAGCCTTCGGCCCTGCGGTCACCTCGAGCTTCGGGCTCGCCAAAGGCCGGCGGGCGCGCAGGCCGGGGGCGGTCGTGTCAAACACCACCGTGGCCCCGTCGGGCGACTCGTCGCCGGCGACCGCGTCCATGAGGACGGTCGCGCCCTCGGGAGCTCCCTCGTCCTCGAGGAGGGCCTCGTCGGCGGGCATCGGTCTGTTCGGCTTGGGCATGGCTTCCTATCCGTGTTTCCGTGGCCCCGGCTCGTCGTTCGGCTCGGCCCGCGCTCTACCCGTACTCGTAGATCTTGTCCTGCAACCTCGAGCGGCACGAGTGGTCCTCGCCAGGGAACCACTGCAGGCCATCCTTGTACTCCTTGAGAGCCCGCTCCCACTGACCAAGCTCCTCGAACTTCTTGGCGTTGAGCATGATCTTGGCGCAGTTGTCGTCAAGCTCGCGCTCGGCGTCGCGCAGGCTCGTCTGAACGAGGTTGTACAGACCGGGCTTGGGCTCGACCGCCTCGAGGAACAGCAGCGCCTTGTGCAGGTGCTCCCAGGCGTCGTACGTGTTGCGCGCGGCGATCTTGCGCTGCTCCCAGAGCACGATGGCCAGGTCGTAGCGCTTTTTTGCCTCGCGCTCGCACTCGCCCTCGGGGTTGCAGCCTGGCAGCGGCACCATCTTGAGCTTGACCTTGGAGATGGCCCAAGGCTCGTTGCCCGGGGGGTTGAAGCTGTTGTCGAAGACGATCTCGTTCGGGATGCCGCTCTTCAGGTGTTTGCGCGGCATCTTGATGCGCTGCTCCTTCGAATAGTCGCCCAGCCCGGGGGCGACCTTGCCGATGAGCACGCCGTTGAGGGTGATGTCGACCTCGTCCTGGCGCTCGATCCCCTGCGACTCGAACGAGATGTAGTAGACGATGGGGATCGTGTCCGAGTGCTCGAACTCGAAGTGCAGCTCGTTGATCGTCAGGACGGTTATCCCGAGGTGGTCGCCAAAGCCGAAGACTTTCTCCTCCTGCGATTCGCCTAGGGAGAAGATGGTCTTCGACTCGTCGCTCATCTCGTAGATCGCCTCGCCCTTGGGGAGGGCGACCTTGACGACGAGGCCCAGCAGCAGCACCGCGAGCAGGCCCGCGCCGCCGAGCAGGGCCTTGCGCACCACGGGAGGCTTCTCCATCAGGAAGAGCTTGACGCGCCCGACGAGCTTCGAGTTCTCGCGCAGCACCCTCGCGCGCTCGGAAGCAGACAGGGCCGAGGGGCCCTTGGAGGCCTTCGCGAGGGGAGCGGGCCGCTTGCGTGCGCCGGGGGCCGCCGGCAAGGGCCTTGCCTGGGCTTGGGCGGGCTTGGCGAGGGCGGTGGAACGGGGGCGTGGGCCGGCGCTGGGGCTGCTCGGGCGGCGGACCGCCATCGCGGTCGTCTTGCGGCCGGCCTCCCCAGGATCGACCTGCGGATGCCTCTTGGGCGAGGGGGCGAGGCTGGAGGTGTCGAGGATGCGGGTCGAGCCGTCGTCGGAGGCGACCACCTCGAAGCTGAGCACGACCGGGCCAACCGCGATCTCGTCCCCCGACTGCAGTTCCTCTTCGCGCGCGGGGTTGCCGTTGACCTGCGTGCCGTTGGCCGACCCGAGGTCCTCGACGAAGAAGCGCCCGCCCTCGTCGCGGATGATCGCGTGCTTGCGCGAAACGCCGGCGTCGTAGAGGACGATGTCGTTGTCGGCCGTGCGCCCGATCGCCACCTCCGGCTGATCGAAGCTGTACTGTCGGCCTAGCTCCTTGCCTTCCTGGATGGTCAGCGAGAATCCCATGAGTCGCTCGGGGCCTTCCTCAAACGCCCTATACCGTCGCCAAAGCTCGGCGCGACCGACCCCAGAGTCGGAAGGTCGAAACGGGCGAAGGCGAATTGGGGCCCACCATTCTGTCACAGACCCGACGCGGTCCGCCAGAAAGAGTCACGGGCACTCTGTCCATACGTCAACCGGCCCCCGGAGACAGCTCGCTCTACTTTCGAGCGAGCCGAGGAGCGCTAGTCGAAATCGCCGCCGAAGGTAAACCGGAAGACGATGGGGCCGAAGAGCACCATGAAGACCGTCGGGAAGATGCAGGCGATGAGAGGAAAGAGCATCTTGACCGGCGCCTCGTTGGCCAACTTCTCGGCGCGCTGGGTGCGCTCGATGCGAAGCTGGGTCGACTGGATGCGCAGCACCTTGCCGATGGAGGTGCCCATGCGGTCGGCCTGGATCAAGGCGGAGACGAAGCTGGTGAGTGCGGGCAGGTCGACGCGGGCGATGAGGCTCTTGAGCGCCTCCTCGCGCGTCTTGCCCATCTTGAGCTGCTTGATGACCAGGATGAACTCGTCGCGCAGCGGACCGCCCTTGCCCTTGTCGACGACCTTGCCGAGCGCGGCGGTGAAGTCGAGGCCCGCCTCGACCGACAGGGTGAGCAGGTCGAGGTTGTAGGGAAGCGCACGGGTGACGAGGAAGTGGCGCTTCTTGACCTGGTCGGTCAGCCACTGAGAGGGGAACCACACACCGAACAGCGCGAAGACGATGCAGAACAGCAAGTTCTGGTCGAGGGCGTTGAGGACGACCAGGCCGCCGAGCATGCTGGCCACCCCGCCGAGCTCCTGCAGGGCCATCACCTCCTCGGGCTTGAGCCCGGCCGGCTCGCCGGCGGTGATGAGCTTGCGGCGCACCCTCGCCTCGTACGAGGGCCACATGAAGCGCCGGTTGATGACGCCGAGGTGGCGCAGCACCACCGCGCGCAGCGCGCTGATGAACGAGGACTTCTCCTCCTGCACCTCGCCCATCACCCGCCCGAGGAACAGGTCCCAGATCCCAAGGCCCAGCATGAAGGCGGCACCGGCAGCCAACGGGACGCTAAGGACCGTCAGGAGCATCGTGAGGGCGGTGGTCTGTTCGCCGGGTACTGGAGGCATCTTTCCTCACAGGCGCGCGAGGCGTGCGCCGAACCGCTAGACGTCGATGGCGACGATCTTGCGAATGAGCATGATCCCGAGGAACTCCATGACCGCGATGGCGCCGATCAGCATGTAGCCGAACCAGTGGTCGAGCATCGGCTCCATCAGGTCGGGGCGCATGTAGTTCATCACCACGCCCAGGAGGATGGGCAGCGCCGCCACGATCCAGCCCTGCATGCGGCCCTGGCTGGTGATCGCGTCGATCTTGCCCTCGAGTCGGAAGCGCTCGCGGATGGTGTTGCTGATCGTCTCGAACATCTCGGCCATGTTGCCGCCGAGCTGCCGGGCGATGTTCGTCGAGACGACCACCAGGTCGAGGTCGTCGGAACCGACGCGCTTGCCCATGTTGACGAGCGACTCCTCGAGCGGCACGCCAAGCTTGACCTCCTTGACGAAGAGGCCGAACTCCTGGGCGAGCGGCGGCGCCGACTCCTTGGAGATGTGCTCGATGGCCTGGGGGAAGGTCAGGCCTGCCTTGAAGGCGTTGGCCATCGCCTGCAGCGCATCGACGAGCTGGACGTTGAACTTCCGGATGCGCCGCTTGCGGTAGTACTTGATGATCATCATCGGCAGGAAGAAGCCGACTCCGGCGAGCACCACGCAGATGACCGGGTTGAAGATGAGGTAGCCGAGCACCGCGAACATGAAGAAGGTGCAGATGTTGAGCACCATCACCTGCCGCGCGTCGATGAACAGGAACATGTCCGACAGGTCATTCATCGAGCGCGTCACGTAGCGCTCCTGGTACTGCTCGTAGGCCTTGGTGAGCACCCCGAACATGACCAGCGCGAAGAAGAAGACCGAGCCGGTGGTCAACAGCAGCGTCAGCGCAGCAAACATGGCGCTCCCGAGTCAGGAGGATTCAAATCGCCGGACCTAAGGACCGTCCTCGGCCTTTCCGGCCGAGCCGCCGCTCTTGGTCTCGGTGCCGCGGATGACCTGGATGGTGCGGTAGCGCAGCGTCTGCAGCGCCTTCATGCGCTCGCCCGTCAGCAGGGTCTGGATAGTGGCGCGGCCACGCTCCTCCTGCACATCGATGTCCTCGGGGTTGCGCAGGGTGAAGGTCAGGTTGCCCAGGTCGTCGGCGAGCGAGAGGATTTCGGCCTCTTCGGGCAGCACCAGGAGGCTGACCGTCTGGTACTCGCGGTCGCCCTCGGGGATCAGGTTGATGTTGGTGGTGCCGGTGATCTTGCCGGTGGCGAGCACGACCACGTTCTGCATCAGCGTCACCGCCAGGTTCTCGCCGCTCGTCGGGTCCCGGAACGAGCCGATGATGTCGATGTGGTCGTTCGGGCGCACCCAGCCGCCGACGCTCATCTTCGAGCTCTTGACGTCCAGGGTCAGGGCGCGGCCCTTCTTCTGGACGATGGTCGAGAGCTTCTCTGCGGCCTTCGAGGTCTCGAACTGCGACCACAGCAGCGCATCGCCGGTCTGCAGCGGCACGAGCACCTTCTGACCGACGATGTAGCTGGCGCTGTCGGGCTTGACGACCGAGCTGGTCACGAACTGCTCGGGGATCGGGCGCTGGCTCACCATCTCGTAGGTGATGACCGTGCCCTCGCCGACGTCCTGATTGGCGACGATGACTGGCACCAGGTTCCAGCCGGCCTTGACCTCTTTTTCCTTGCGCTTGATCGCGGTGAAGGCAAAGGCGCCGGCCAGTACGCCGAGGATGATGGCGATAAGCAACGGGGTCTTACCCTTGAGCATGGACTCTGTCCTCCGCGACAGCGGCAGTCGTTGGGGCGCGAGTTGGGCTTGCCTTGAAGCCACTCAACCGCGCGGTCGCGCCTATCCTACTCAGCACGCCGTTTTGCAGTCAACGCGGGTTTTCGGGCACTTGGACCGCGCGGACTTTGTACGCCATCGCCTACCGGCCCGCCCGCGGACGCCAACCGCCGGTGCGGGCCGCCTGCGCGTCGCGTACTTGCCGCCCTTTCACTCTTGCCCTCCAGAAGTGGCCAGCGCAGCGCGGCGCCGAGAGCCGGCCGCACTTGGCCTCGAGATTCGCTCCGGGCTCCAAGGCATGCACCGGCCGCCTGCGCTCTTCCCAGGCACGGGCGGCCCGGCCCTCGATCGGTCGCTCCGCGGCCAGCGACCGCCTCGCGTCTCGGCCGTCGCTCGCGAGGCGACTACCGCTGCTCGAGCGGCCCCTGTGCCTCCTCGAGGGACCTGGCCGGAGCGAGCTTGCTGCGGTGAACCTCTGCTGGAGCGGCAGCCGGCCAGCCAGCCCCCCGAGTTCCCGACTGCCCGTCGGCAGCTTCGAGGGCCGCCTGGGCTCGAGCGCGGCCACTTTCGGCGAGCTGCGCCGACGGGTGCGCGGGGAAGAGGGAAACAAAGCGTGCGTAGGCGCGCTCCGCGGCCGCGGCCTCGCCCGCGAGCTCCAGCTCGCGTGCAAATACGAGCAGCGCTGCGGGGGCGCGCTCATCGTCGGGAGCGACGGTCGCGAGGAGCTTCTCGAGAAGCCGTGCCGCGCCGGCGTGATCGCCGCATCGGCTCAGCCCCGCGGCCGCCTCGAGCTCATGGGGAGGTAAACAGGGCCGCGTCGAAGCGGCCGCTCGACGAGCCCCCAGCCCGCGAGGCCGTCGAGGGCGCCAGCTCGGCTTTCGCGCTGCCACCCGCGAGCTTCTTCTCTGCCGCCCTCTGCTGCGACGGCTGGGCCGTCCACGATTCGGGCGCCGAGTCCTTGCCCGCCGCGGGCGCCGCCGTCTTCCGGGCCGAGGCCTCGGCCTGCGACTCGGGCCGGGGCGAACGCTCAGGCGCCGGCCGCGCGGGCCGGTGCGGCTCGTTCGCGTCCAAGTCATCGCCGCGAGCCGCTTCCTCGGCCTCGAGTACGAGAGCGGCGTCAGCCGGCGGCCCCCTGCCCGCCCCCATGGCGCCGTCGGCCTTCGCCTGTTCTTTGTCCCCGAGCACCTGCGCCCGCGGCCGTTGGCCAAGCCGGCGTTTGGCGGTCGTTCCTTGGCCAGAGCCGAGCTTCTCGACTCTCTCCTGCGAGACGGAGGCGACCAGCGGCGCTGCAGGCGGGGCCGCTTGCGCACCCTCTCGCTGCGACAGCTCTGCCGCGGGGCCAGGCTTGCCTGGAGCGAGCGCCACGGGTCTTTGCTCGCCCAGGCCCGCGGCCGACGCGGCTGCGCCCTTGGCCCCATGCGGTGCAACTACCACAAACACAACAAGATCCCGCGGGGCTCGAGTGGTCGAAAGCACGAAGACCAGCGCCAGAGCCAGTCCGCCGGCGGACAGCGCAGGCACCAGCCAGCGCCACCTCGATGGCGCAGCCGCTCCGGCGCCCTGGCGCGCGGCGGCCTTCTCCGCGAAGGCAAGCAGCGATTCGAGCCCGGTCTCGGGCGCGGGTTCGGGCTCGAGCACGCGCATCAGCCGGCGCGTCCCGGCCATCGCCTCGAGCTCCGCGCGGCACTTCGCACACTCGGCCAGGTGGCCCTCGACGCCGGCGCGCTCGGCGCCCACGAGCTCGTCGTATGCGTAGTCGAGCAGGAGCGCATCCACGTTGGCGCAGCTTTCGGCTTCCCGGTTCACGGCCCGACGGCTCTCCTTCCAATCCGAATCAAGTGGCCAGCGATCGCGCGCCGGCCTCCTCGGCCATGTCGCCCTCGACGCCCATTGCAGAAAGGGTCTTTCGCAACCCTTCGAGCGCATACCGCATGCGGCTTTTGACCGTGTTCTCCGAGACGCCGGTCACCTCGGCGATCTCCCTGAATGGAACCCCGTGATACTCGCGCAGGACGAAGACCTCCCGCTGCTCCGCGGGCAGCCGGTCGAGTGCCTCTTCGATTTGAGGCCGAAGCGCAGCGTTGTGCGCATTGCGATCCGGCGCGGCGTGGACCGAAGCGAACCGCTCGACGAGCGGCCGCTCGTCCGCCCCGTTGCCCGCCGAGGCTTCGAGACTCTCTGCCTTGCGGTAGCTTTCTTTGCGAAGCGCGTCCATGCACTGGTTCCTCGCAATGGTGTAGAGCCAGGTGGTGAATTTGGCCCTCGGCTCGTAGCCGGAGGCGCCGCGAATGACCTTGAGCCAGGTCTCCTGCAACAGGTCCTCGGCGCGCTGGCGGTGGCCGCACAACCGAAGCAGAAAGTTGAACACCGGCGTCCGGTGCCTGCGGACGAGCTGCTCGAAGGCGCGGGCATCCCCGGCCTTGAATCGGAGCATCAGGGTCTCGTCGGCGAGGCTCTCGGTCACTCTCTGCAATCCCGGTCCCCGGTGGTGGACGATGCCAGGGCACGCCAATCCTACTCCGAACGCCTCCGTCAGGTTCCTGAACCCCTCTGTCCTCCGTCTTCAACGTCCGGCGGAGCGTTCGGATCTACCCGTGGTCGAGGCCGCAGTCGAACGGCGAGCTCCACGCCCGCGGCGGAGACGAGCAGCAGGCCGAGCTGGAGCGCGGCGAGCCCATGGAAGGGGACCCGCATGTGGAGATAGAGGGTGCGCGCCAGCGCGGCGCCGAGCAGCAGGCCGGTGGCCAGCCGAAGCGCGTTGGTGCCGGTCCGCGGATTGAAGCGGCCCCGGCCCCAGTCGACCAGCGCCGGCAGCGGAAGCACCAGCGCAACGAAGATGTCGCCGAGCCAGCTCATCGGGGCCCGCAACGCGATCTGCGCCGCGATGAGCCCGAAGAGCAGCGGGTAGAGCCCGAGGCACCTCGAGCACACCATCCACCTCCCGAGGCGCACGCAGCGATGTTGGTGCTCTGCGGGGTGATGGGAAATGAGGAAGGGGGTCGGCTTGTCCATTGTCGACAGAAGGCTATCCGACCTCGCGGGGCGCAAGCTGCTGCCCGGGTTTGAGTGGCCAGAAGCAGGCCACCGAATGCCCCTCGGCGACCTGCGAAAGCACAGGCTCTTCTTGAGCGCAGCGAGCACGCGCGAACCGGCAGCGCGCGCGGAAACGGCAGCCCGCTGGTAGCTCGAGCGGGCTTGGCGCCTCGCCTTCGAGGAGCTGCCGCCCGGCCAGCCGCCCGTTCGCTCTGGCGGCCCAGAGCGCCCGGGAGTACGGGTGAGCCGAGAGTGCGCCGATTCGCTGGGCGGGCACAATTTCCACGAGCTTGCCGGCGTACATCACCGCAACCCTGTCTGCCAGATGAGCCACCATCCGCAGATCGTGGGAGATGAAGAGGTACGTCAGCTCCATCTGCTCCTGCAGCTCGACCAATAGATTCGCTATCTGCGCCTGCATCGAGCCGTCGAGGCCCGTCAGCGGCTCGTCGGCGACGACGAAGCTCGGGCGAACCGCGAGCGCTCGAGCAATGGCGATGCGCTGGCGCTGCCCGCCCGAGAGCTCGTGGGGAAAGCGATCGAGCAGGCTTTCGGACAGCCCTACCTCGGCAAGGAGCGAGACCGTTCGCTCGTGTCTCTCCCGGCCCGAGCAGAGCCTGTGGGCGAGGAGCGGCTCGCTCACGGCCTGGCCGACCGACATCCGCGGATTGAGCGAGGCGCTGGGGTCCTGGAAGACCATCTGAAGCCGCCGCCTCAGCGCCCGCAAACGCGCCGCCGGCACCCCCGCGAGATCCTCTCCCTCGAACCGGACCACGCCCTCGGAGGGATGGACCAGCCGCAGCAGCGCCTTGCCGAGGGTGCTTTTTCCGCACCCGGATTCCCCGACCAGCCCGAGCGTCTCGCCCTTGAAAATGGCGAGGGAAACGCCGTCGACCGCGCGGACGGCGCCTTTCGAGCGGCGGAAAGACCCGCGCGAGCCGTCGAAGGCGACGCGCAGGTCCTCGGTCTCGACAAGCGCCTTCACGGCCGCCCCTTGTCTTGGGCCACCTCGTCGAGCGGCCTGAAACAGCGGACGCGATGCGCCTCGGCGACTTCTTGGAGTTGCGGCGCGCTGGTTCGACAGCGCGCGTCACCTCGGGCGCAGCGGTTCGCAAATCTGCACCCTTCGGCGACTGACGCAACCTCGGGCGAGGCCCCAGGAATCACTCGGAGCCGGGACCGATGCCGCAGCGCTCCCTGCGCCGATTCGTCGGGAAGGCAGTCGAGCAGCGCGCGCGAATAGGGGTGCCTCGGCTTCTCGAAGACTACGCGCGCGGGCCCCTGCTCGACGACCTGGCCCGCGTACAGGACTACGACCCGATCGCACAGTTCGGAGACTGTCAGGAAATCGTGACTAATGAGAAGCACCGCGAGGCCTCTCTCCTTCCGCAAGCGGCCAAGCAATGCAAGGACTTGCGCCTCGACCGTGGGGTCGAGGGCGGTCGTCGGTTCATCGGCAAGGAGCAAGGCAGGATGGCCCGCCAGCGCCATCGCCAACACCGCTCGCTGGCGCATCCCCCCGGACATCTGGTGCGGATAGGCATCGGCCCAACGCTCGGGCGAGGCGAGACCTGCCTCGTGAAGCGCCTCGCTCGCTCGCGCGCGCGCCTGCCGCCGGTTCAGCCCTTCGTGAAGCCGCGCGACCTCCGCCACTTGCTCGCCGATGGTCAGGACCGGGTTGAGCGCGCTCGCAGGCTCCTGAAACACCATGCCTATCCGCTTGCCGCGCACGCGTCGCATCGCGGATTCGGAGAGTCCGAGCAACTCGACCCCCTCGAGCAGCACTGCCCCCGCGCGCACCCGAGCCGCAGGCGGGAGCAGGCGCAGGATAGAGAGCGCGAGCGTGGTCTTGCCACAGCCGCTCTCGCCCACGACCCCTACGGCCTCTCCTTGATGGACCTCGAGAGAGACCCCGTCGAGCACATGGCCTTCAGCCCGATCACCGCCGAAGATTACCCGCAGTTCTTTGATCTGGAGGAGAGGAGCAGCCACGGGCCGCTCCTCAACCGAGTGCCTTGACGACGCTGCTGCAGTCGAAGACGCCCTTCTCGATCAGCAGCAGGAGCACGGTGGCGTTCAGCCGATCGGGAGGAATGGCGAGCATCGACACGAGGTCCTCGGGGCCGATCAGCTTCTGATTCAGCAGCAGCTTGACTATCAGCGTGCTGAGCGTCTCGGGCGAGACCGCGAGCATCTCGATGAGGTCATCCGAGGTGATCGCTCCCTTCTCGAGGAGAAGCTTGACCGCCACTCGCCCGAGCCTGTCGACAGGAATGGGCCTGCCCTCGCCGACGCGACCTTCGGCAATACACCTGAGCCCAGCGAGCACGGCGAGCTCGAAGTCGGAGGGCACGGCAGGGGCCGCAGGGGCGACTTCAGGAGGCGGCGCTGCGGAGCCCGATGCAGCGGGCTCTGAAACCCCGTCGGCGAGAGGGATCTCGATCTCGTCGTCGAGCGCCGCCTGTGGGGCCGACGAAGGCTCGACGGGCAGCGCGTCGTTTACGGGCGAATCCTCGAACGAAGTACTGGCGCCTTCGGCACCGAGATCGCTCGGTGAGGCGCCCCAGTCCAATGGGCCCAGGGCGTCTTGCACCGAGGGGTCCGACGGATCGCAAGCAGGGGCAAACTCCTGCGCGTTGGTCTCGAAGCTGCTCTCCCCTGCGGCGCTCGGCGCGGTCTCGTCGGGCTCGGACGGTTCGGCCGCCAGCTCGAACGAAGCGGCCGCGGCAGCCTGGGAATCCAGCGTCGTCGCGTCGAGATCGACTACCGCGACCGCCGCACCGGCCAGGTCCGCAGGCGAGGAATCGGTCTCCGTCTGCTGCGAGAGAGCGTCTGTCGCCCCGCCTGCAGACCAGGGATCGACTTCGTTCCCTGAATCGCTCACCGGAGAAAGCTCGCAGCCGGCCGCCTCGTCCTCGAGGCCAACGGGCCTGTCGGGCTCGCTTGCCCGGTTCTCCAGGTTCGCGAAATCTTCGGCAGTTGGAACAGCCTCGGAACCGGAAGGATCTTCGATCGCGGGACCGCTCTCGCCCTCTTCGGCGTCGGAGGCCGAGGGCATCGAGTCCCAGCCTTCCAGCTCGGCCGGCTCCGGCGGCACAAGCGACGCCCCACCCGCCTCGCCTTCGGCGCTCTCCTCAGGCAGCAGGCCGGCAAGAGGCTGCTCGCCGTCGAGCGCGAGCTCTGCTGACCGTGCGGCACTCGGCTCGTCGGCCCCAAAGCCGGCTGGCGTAGGGATTGACTCCTGGCCGAGCGCATCTGCGTCCGGCGGGACGGCGATGCCGCTGCTCATCGACCCGGATTCGTCGCCGGGCTCGGCGCTTGGTTCACCTGTCTCGAAGGACGAGAAGGTCGAATCGCGTTCGGCCTCGCCCGCCTCGAGCGCGCCGGGGGCCTGCTGCGATTCGACCTCGACCCCAGCGTCGAGCTGTTCGAGATCCACCCCTTCGACCGGTAGCGCGGCGCAACCGGGTTCGGACGCGACCTCTTGTTCCGGAGTCTCTCCGGCCGGCGAAAACTCGTCGGCGACCTCTGCGATCGGGGAGTCCTCGAAACCCCGACCCGCTGCATCGGCCTCTGGGTCAAAGGCCTCCGCGGTCGGAGAATCCTCGAGCAGCGAAACATCAGCGCTACCACCCGGCAGCTCCGACTCTGCTTTGCCCAGCTCCCCGGACTCGACCTTTTCGAACGAAAGGCCCTCGAGAGCCCCCGACGCTTCGAGTGCGTCCGTCGCGGCATCGGGTGAGAGGGCCGCGGATTCGTCAACCGAGGGGACGACGACCGCGTCTCCGGCATCGGCCAAGAGACCCTCGGTGGCCGAGAGTTCCAGGTCTTGGACCGTCATCGCTGCAGCGGCCACAGGGTCTTCCTGAAGCGCCCCCTCGGAGAGTCCGAGGTCAAAGCCCTCGGCTGCCGACTCCGCTGTCGGCGCCTCCTCGTTCAGAGAGGAAGCCTCCGAGAGCGCGAGACCGACGCTCTCATCACCAGCGGCCGGCTCGGGGGCTGCGGCCTCGGACAGGGGCGCATCGAACGGGGAGAGCCCCTGCCCGTCCGCCATCTCGCTCGATCCGGCAGCCGCATCCTCGATCGACATGCCCTCCGAAAGCGCAAGTAACTCGAGCTCCGCGACCTCAGCGCTCGGCTCTTCAGAAACCGAAAGACCGATCTCGTCGGCGGCCGGATTCGAGTCGAGAGCCGTGCTCTCTGGAACAAGAGTTTCCGAGAGCGGGAGCTCAAGGCCTTCAGCCGTGAGGTCCGGCTCGATGGCTGCAGTCTCCTGCACCAGATCTTGCGAAAGAGTGACACCAGCACCTTCCGCCCTCTGCTCAGCCTCGAAATCCACGACTTCGGATATCGCGTCGGGCACTGGGTCGAACAGCGGGTCCGACATCGCATCGGGCATCGCGTCGAACAGCGGGTCCGACATCGCATCGGGCATCGCGTCGGACAGCGGGTCCGACATCGGTTCGGACAGCGTGAGGTCGAGCCCATCGGCCAAGTGCGACTCGATGGCCGCAGCTTCGGGCGACGGCGCTTCGGACACCTCGAGAGCCGGCTCTTCGCCCATCGGGTCAGACCCGACGTCGAGTGCCTCAGCCGAAGTCTCTCCTCGCTCCGAGAAACCAAGCCCTCCAGCGGTCAAGACCGGTTCTGGCCGCGCAGCCTCGAGCGTTGGCTGCTCAGGCGCCGAGAGGTCGAGCCCCTCGCCGAACAGTCCGGCCTCGAATCCTTCGGCCGCGGGCTCCGGCGCCTCGGGCACCGAAGGACCAGGGGCGTTCGCGGCCAGGTCCGATTCAGTCGCTGCAAG
>ENA-UOOH01002378-UOOH01002378.1-fermentation-metagenome-genome-assembly--contig:-NODE-2378-length-16300-cov-4.002031_pt1 | contig 16300 bp, 13 predicted proteins | sample MGYA00245778_ERZ724025 | MGnify/ENA primary metagenome ERZ724025 (study PRJEB28704, sample SAMN03018313) | fermentation metagenome | biome: anthropogenic terrestrial biome; feature: soil; material... | reverse complement strand
ATTATGCAGTTTTAAATGCATCCTTATCGATTAATAAACTGCATGAAGATGCTGACTTTTTTGACACTGGACGAAATCGCCGTTTATGAAAAAGCCGAAGGAGTAAAGATCAATAGCGCCAAAGAACGCTTAGCCTATGAATTGACCTTGCTGGTACATGGCAAGGAGGAAGCAAACAGCGCGTTATCCGCCGCCAAAGCGGTATTTTCCGGACAGGGCAAAGGCATGCCTGAAACCAAAGTGGACGCTTCTGCTCTGATTGACGGGGAAATGACCACGGCGGATTTGATAGTTCTGTGCGGACTGGAAAAATCCAAAGGTGACGCCAAGCGCACCATTTTACAGGGCGGCTTGACGATAAACGATGAAAAAGTCACTCAATTCGATACTAAAATCACGCTTGCCATGTTGGAATCCGGTGTAGTGATGAAGAAAGGCAAGAAAACGTTCCATAAGGCTGTATTGAAATGAACCGATTTGAAATTGCAGGTTTGACGGTGGATATGGATCCTCATATGTCCATGCTGAAAAACCGGGCGCGGCATTATGCCAATCATAAAGCGGGTGAAGCGGATATCACCATTCCCTATCGGGAAGAATGGTATCGGGAAAAGAGCAAACTCCATCCCACTCTCACCTTTGAGGAAAATGAATATGTCTGGAGTGGCGAGGAGTTTTACTTAAAGCTTTTGCTGTTCCGCGGGTTCATGCTCCATGCTTCGGCGGTGGTGTATGACGGGAACGCCTATTTGTTTTCAGCGCCCTCCGGCACGGGAAAATCCACCCATACGAGCCTGTGGCTGCAGCGGTATCCCGGCAGTTATATTCTCAACGACGACAAGCCGGCGATTCGGCTGTTAGACAGAAAATTCTATGCCTGCGGCACCCCTTGGAGCGGTAAATACGACATTAGCCGGAATGAGCTGGTTCCGGTGGCGGGACTGGCGTTCATTGAGCGGGACGAGGCAAACCGGATCACCACCATGTCATCCCATACTGCCCTGTTCAAGCTGTTATCCCAGACCGTCCGTCCCTATGATCCCCGGTTTATGGATAAACTGTTGGATTTGCTGGATGTCTTTTTGACAGAAGTACCCATATATTATTTGGGATGCAACATCACCATGGAAGCCCCCGAAACCGCCTACAACGCCATGAAAAAAAGATGATTCCTTTTCTAATTTCATACAGAAATTTCTTTGATATCACACAATACCCCGATGACTTCCGTCACCGGGGCATTTTTTTATCCGCAACTGATATACTTTCATTCGTCTCATTTTCGCCCATTTAAGGGACTTTATGAGACTTCTACCGTAACCCTCCCCACATATTTCACTCCTTGTTTTTTCTCATCCGCCATACCCCTCTATGGCTATTTACCTTTGCCCAATTTATCCATTGTTTACATGTAACGCCCGTTTCACGGCACAATGCCAAGCTTCCAGTAAGGCAATCCGCTCGCTTTCCTCCATGGCAGGGGTAAACACCCGATCCGATAATAACAGGGAAGCAATTTCTTCTTGGGAAGAAAAAATCCCCGCCCCCAAACCGGCCAAAGCGGCAGCACCCAAAGCGGTGGTTTCAATCACCTGGGGACGGTGAATCTCCACCCCGGCTACATCCGCCTGAAACTGCATGAGAAATCCGTTGGCACTGGCGCCCCCGTCCACTCGCAGGGAGGTAAGGGTCACCCCCATCCGGCGCATTTCCTCCAACACGTCGGCGGACTGGTAGGCAATGGATTCCAAAGCCGCCCGCACCACATGATTGCGATTGGCACCCCGGGTCAGACCCGTGATTATCCCCCGGGCATACATATCCCAGTAAGGCGCCCCCAAGCCCGTAAAGGCAGGTACCAGATAAACCCCGTTGGTATCTTGTACCGCCAAAGCGCAGGCTTCCGAAGCGGCGGCCGTGGGAATCATCTGCATTTCATCCCGGAGCCACTGGATTACCGCACCCCCGGTAAACACCGACCCTTCCACCGCATATAGGGTTTGCCCCGGCAATCCCGCCGCCTGGGTGGTCAACAACCCATTATCGGAAAGAAACATCTTCTCTCCCGTATGGACCAGCATGAAACAACCCGTTCCATAAGTATTTTTCACACTGCCCATGGTAACCCCCCCCTGTCCGAACAGAGATGCCTGCTGGTCCCCGGCAACCCCGAGGATGGGAATCTCCACTCCGTCCATTTTCATGGTACCATAATGGTCGCAGGAAGCTTTCACGGTAGGCAGCATAGAAGCAGGAATACCGAATACCTTGAGCAAATGCTCATCCCACTGCCCGGTAATGATGTTAAACAGCATGGTGCGGGATACATTGGTTATGTCGGTGGCATGAACTTTTCCTCCCGTTAGCTTCCAGATGAGCCAACTGTCCACCGTCCCAAACAACAAATCGCCTTTGACCGCCAACTCCCTGGCTCCCGGCACATGATCTAAAATCCAGCGGATTTTAGTGGCGGAAAAATAGGCATCGGGCAAAAGACCCGTATTTTTCCGGATATAGGATGCCAAAGGCGTCCCTTTGATTTGGGCACAGTCGTCCATGGTACGGCGGCACTGCCATACGATGGCGTTGTATATGGGTTTTCCCGTATGGCGGTTCCACACCAGCGTGGTTTCACGCTGGTTGGTGATACCCACAGCGGCAATAGAAAAAGGGGAAATATCCTCCATCAATTCCTCCGCCACGCTGTATTGGGTGGCAAAAATCTCTTCCGGGCTGTGTTCCACCCATCCTGCCTTGGGGTACACCTGAGTCAACGCCTTCTGACGCATTTCCACAACCTGTAGATTGGTATTAAACAAAATCGCCCGGGATGAGGTCGTACCCTGATCCAATGCCAACAGGTATCGTTTCATAGGATTCCCTCCGCAAAGGCAAGAATATCGCTGCATACTTCCTCGAAAGAATCATCGTTGAGGATTTCGTGTCGCATGCCTTTATATAATTTGAAGGTGACGTTTTCTATACCGGCACGCTTCATTTTTTGATAGACTTTTGCCACACCCTGCCCTCTGTCTCCCACCGGATCCCAATCCCCAGAAATCAATATATACGATTTGGTTTTATCCAATGATTTGGCCCATTTTCGTTTGTTGATGGAAATCAATCCCGAAAACAAAGCGGAAAATCCCCCGGTGGTAAAGGTGAATCCGCACCCCTCATCCCGGATGTAGCTCTCCACTGTCAGCTCCCGATTACTCAGCCAGTCATAGGGCGTACGCCGATCGGGAACGGCTTTGGCATATGACCCGATAGACATGGCATGAAGCAGCTTGCTGGGTTTGCATTTTCTTCCCACTAAACAGCCCAGTTGTGCCAAAATTTTTCCCCACCGCAAAGCCGGGCTGGGTCCGGCAGTACCCATGAAAATATACCCTTTCGCACACTCTTCATAGTAGGCTGCCATGAAACGAGCGACAAAAGAACCCATGGAATGTCCCATCAGAATCAAGGGAAGCGCAGGATATTGTTCCTGCATCTTGGCGTTGGCGGTCACGTGGCAGAAAGTCAGATATTCCCACCCGTGCTTGTGGGCGAAATATCCTCGTATACCCTCGGATAAACCATGTCCCGGATGGTCGATACCGAAAACCAAAAACCCGTGATCGTTGAGAAAACGGGCAAATAAATCATACCGCTGCAAATGCTCACTCATACCGTGGCAAATTTGAAACAGAGCCTTGACTTCTCCGGCAGGTTTCCAGATATGTAAACAAACTTGCCCCTCCCCTTCGGGGATGGTCATCATTTCCCGGGTATACATTCAAATGCCCCCTTGTAAAATTCGCTTGGCATTGAGAGAGAAAATTTTTTCCTTATCTCTGTCGGTAATGAGGGTTTCGAGCATCACCCCGCCGATGAACATAGCTGGATTGCAAATGGGAAAATCTGAACCGAAAACGATTCGCTCCGCCCCAAACGTATCCACCGCCCGTTTTAATAGCCCATGTCGGAACAATCCGGTACCCGACAGATCAAGATGGTAATTTTCGCTGTGCTTCATCCGCTCCAAATGGCGCATAAAGGCACTATATTCCCCGGGATGGGCGGCGACAAAAGTCAAATCAGGGTGTGATTTCACCATGTTGTCTTTCTTGTCCCCATCGGAAGTATGAAAACTGACCCCCATATGATACGCCTCGGCCACATCCAATATTTCCAAAAAAGCGGGATCGTCATACTCTTTCCACCCATCCAAATAAGGCACCAACTCCCCAATCAGGCGAACGCCGGCTTTGGCGGCTTTTTCAATTTCTTCACAGGATTCTTTTACAAATAAAGGATGCACGTGAATACCGGGAATATAAAAATCACCGTATCGTTCTTGCAGGGCATAGGCAGAGGCATTGTTTCTTTGTATTTTTTTCCACATGTCCCCGGGTTCGGTATAGCAGTCGGTACTGACCACCGAACCACAGATTTTATGTATTGCCAATCCTTGCAGGTACTCTTTGGATGATGCCGTGGTCATAGGAATTACGGCTTTGTGATTGCAAATATTCTGACCATCCGTCAGAAAGGGATGGGTATGAAAATCAATGATTTCAAACATATATATTCCTCTCTTTCGGGTACATTATATCACACCGTATTTTCAAATGCAAAAAAATCGGGAACAGTTATGAACTGTTCCCGATATACGGTAATACATGTAGGAATGAAGGTGTGAACACTTACTCTTCTTCATCCAATTCTTCCTCTGCGTCTTCCGGTTCTTCCTTGTCATCCAACATAGCGAGGATTTCTTTTTTGGGGCGGAATCCCACCGCTTTATTGGTGGCTTCTCCGTTTTTCATAACGACCATAGTCGGAATGCTCATCACACCGAAATCGGAAGCCAGATCCCCTTCCTCGTCAATATTCACCTTGCAGATTTTATAGGTTTCTCCATATTCACGATCAATTTCCGCCAACACGGGAGCCAACATTCTGCAGGGACCGCACCAATTGGCATAGAAATCCAGCAACACCGGTTTTTCCGAAGCCAATACCTCTTCATCAAAGTTGTTTTTTGAAACATAAATCATATCAAGCACCCCTTTTTTTTCTACAGTATACCCCGGTAATTTCCTTTCATCCGTAATGATGTCACATAGGCGCAAGATATCGTGGATGGAAAGCCCGCGCCGGGCACCTCCCAGATCCGGGCATCCCATACGTCCCGGAAATGACCTCCGTCGAATTTTAGGGGTGTACCCCTTTGTCATTTAGTACAGTCATTGTCAGACTTCTTGATCGTCGTTGGTCACATCCCCGTTGCCACTGACGGGAATGGCATCGCCCAAATACGTGGGCAATGGCTGAAAGACACAAAGCGCATAGTCTTTGGTACGAGCAATGATTTCTCTGGATTCGTAATACAGTTGTCTTCCGGCCAATTTGATTTGGGATGCTACACCATAGGCTTCAATCCCCAGTTCCCGGGCATTATACACCGCCCGGTATAAATGATATTTCTGGGTCACCACCACGATTCTTTGCGTGCAAAAAATTTCTTTGGCACGGTACATACTTTCATAGGTGGAAAACCCCGCATGATCCATAAAAATATCTTCGGAGGGTACGCCATGCTGCATGGCAAATTCCTTCATGACCCCCACTTCGTCATACGCAATTTGTCCATGGTCTCCCGACATGAGCAGTTTTGGGGCCACTCCCGCCTGATACAGGGCAATACCCGTGAGCAAACGATCGGCGAGCATTTCGCTGGGAGACCCGTCCATATTCAATCCGCAGCCCAAAACGAGAATACAGTCCACTTCTTCCATTTTTTCCGCTTCCCCAACAGTCAGCAAACAGTCTTGATAAGCGGATTTTACATGGTAGTTCACACCAAAGAGAAAAGCAGCGAAAAGCACGCAAAGCACACCCAAAATCAGAGCGATTTTGAACAGGATTTTCTTATTAAAGACAAATTTGAATTTTGTTTTCGGATCTGTAACTTCCATATTTGACTCCTGGTATTGTATGTTAGATGGTTGTTCAATACCAGTATAAATGAATTCGCGCCAAGATGCAAGGGAAATTTATCACGGGCAAAAGCGCACCGAACGGTGCGCTTTTGTGAAAAACACTTATACTTCTTTTTGATTGGTTTCATCCCCATTACCGGTAACCGGGGTTTCTTTCCCCAAATAGGAAGGCAAAGGCTTATAAGCGCAGAAAAAATAATCTTTGGTACGGGCAAAGACTTCTCTGACTTCCTGGATGTACCGGGTTTTATAGGTGTGCAGATCTGCGGACACGCCATAGGCTTCCATGTCCAGTTTCCGGGCATTGTATACCGCCCGGCATAAATGAAATCCCTGGGTCACCACCACCATTTTTTTCACACAGAAAATTTCTCTTGCCCGGAACATGCTGTCATAGGTGGACAACCCTACATGATCCAAAAAGATATCTTGGGAGGGTACCCCTTTTTTGATGGCAAATTCTTTCATGACGGTAACTTCATCATAGTCCTCTTTTTCATGATCTCCGGACATAATCAATTTGGGTGCCACACCCGCTTCATAGAGGGCAATGGCCGTCAGTAATCTGTCGGTCAGCATTTCGCTGGGTTTACCATCTTGTTTTAAGCCGCACCCCAGAACCAGAATGCAATCCATGTTTTTTAAGGCCGCCGCTTCTTGTTCCGAAACCAGATAACCGCCCGAGATCGTTTTGATATGGGTATTGATGGCATACATCCCATATCCACAGGAAACACTTAATATAATGAACCACATGATCATTTTCACCTTTAGCGCGGTACGAATTAACTTTCTTTTTTTTGGAACCATGTACCCTTTTTGTACGACCATACCCATTCTCCTGTAACAGTTTTGTTACTATCATGGGCGATTTCATTCAATCCTATACAAAGAAAATAAAAATCAAATCATCTTTGGCGATGAATGTAACCGCAGGCAATCCGACTGCCCGATTCCCCGGAAGGCTGGGTATGAAAATCATCGGCCTGGGAATGGATGATGATGGTCATACCGATGATCTCATCCACCACAAAACGGTCTGTCATCACAACATTCCATGCATACCCCTCATTGACAAACAAGGGTGGCAGATCCCCTGCATGATAGGGATGAGCCTGCTGGTAGGGATTGTAGTGGGCGCCGGCGTTGGCGAAAGGATCATTGATATTGCCTGTACAAGAACTTCCCTCGTGGATATGGGTACCCAGTACGTTATAGGGATTTTCCTCGCTTTGATACGGGAGGTTTTGTGCGGTCACACATACATAAACGCCGGTATGGGTTTGCCAGAACCAGGCATTGCCCCTTATGTTCGGAAAAGCAGGGGAACCGTAAATATCCGCATGTGCGTCAGGTCTTCTGGTTGCGATATGGTGCAAAATACCTCTGGTGGTTAATAAATTATTTACCATACATCATCACCTCTGATAAAAAAATGGTTTGTTTTATTTCAGTATATGCACTCCTCCCCACTCTGCCGACAAAAATTGTATTCATTGTATATTGCTTTGCATAAATTTGGTAAAATTGGAAATACTGAAAGTATAACCGTGAAAGGAAGGAAAAGGTATGAAGGAACAGGCCGAGAAAAAGAAAGATACCAAACAAAAAGACGACAGCAATCGAAAGCAGGGTTCACAAAACGTAAAGCAAAACCCCGACAGCCGTGCCCTTCGTGACGACTTCGGAAACTCCGATACAAAGAAAAAATAACCTCAAAAACCGCACCCCCATTTCTCCGGGGTGCGGTTTTAATACGTTCATACCCTCCCTATAGGCATAATTTATAATCATTATCGTATATTTGTTTGATATTTTATAAATTTATTATAAAAATCTATTGAAAATCATTAGAAAGGGAGTAAACTATAAGTGGGTATATATAGGATTCATGTTAAGAATTCATAATGCGAAGGGACAGATCCATGAAGTTCAATATATTGGTTGTGGATGATAAACCGGAAATGCTACGTTATATCAAAAGCATTCTGGAGGAATTTTATACCGTCTATTTGATAGCCGACGGCGTAACCGCCCTTGCCTATTTGCAGAATCATACCCCGGATTTGATTATCATTGACATCAACATGCCGCAAATGGACGGCTTCACATTGTTGGAAAACATCCATACAATGGATTCACTCAAGAGCGTTCCCGTAATTTTCCTGACCGCCAGCGCCAACCCGGAAAATGAAATTCGGGGTCTGCGTTTGGGTGCCAAAGATTTTATTTCCAAGCCCATCCGCCGGGAATCTTTGCTGCAGCGGGTGCAAATGCAAATTACCCAGGGAAAAGCCGAGCAAGAAATTAAAAAACGCTATGAACAGATGAAGCAGGAGGCGGAAAAGGCCCGCATTTATGCCATGCAGGACGAGCTGTCCGGACTTTGGAAAAGAAACTACATCAAAGCCTCTGCCGAACAATACATAAAAAAAGAGAAACGTCCCTGCGCGTTGTTCATGCTGGATATTGACGATTTCAAGCGGATCAATGATACCTACGGGCATCAGACAGGAGACAACCTGATCAAAAAATTCGCCTTCATTCTCCAGAAAAATTGTACCGAAAACATGATCATCAGCCGTGTAGGCGGGGACGAATTTTGCGTCTTTATTCCCAATGTTTCGGATAAAGGGGCATTATCTGCATTGGCAGACGGCATTTTCCGGGATTTGGATACGAATGTAAACATGAACAACGATACCAAAATGGCGGGCATTTCCATGGGTATTGCCGTAATACCCGAAAACGGAAAGACTTTTGAGGAATTGTACAGTGCGGCGGATGATGCCCTGCTGGAAGCCAAGCGTAGGGGAAAGAACACCTATCATTTTGCTCCCATTACACACAACGCAACCAAACATGAGAAAATGGATAGAGTACATGATCTGTTGCGAGGAAGAAGTACTGACAGTCAAATTTTGACAGTGAAATTCGGTGAAATCCAAACCTTATATCATTTTGCTCGTTTGCTCAAAGAAAAAGGGGCCGCTGAAACCCACGTGCTGATCATTTCCTTAGAAAATATCCAAAAGGAAAGCCGGGCGGAACTCTTCGACAACCTGATGCATGGGCTGATCGCGGGAGTCAAAAATCTCACCGCCCTAGCAAAAAACGGAAATACGCATTTGGTCGCTCTGGTCTTTGACTGCCTCCCAGAAGGAATGATGAAAGCCGTCTTTGATTCCATCCAAAAAGCATGCGGCGCAGAAATAGCTGCCAATTTGAAAATAGAAATGGATTAAAAAGGCACATGAAAGAAAAAAGAATCAATCATCGGACTATGACGATGACCACCATCGGGATACTGTTGTTGGTGTTGGTACTGTTTACCCTTTTGACTGTATTTGCCGCCGAGGGAAAAAAGGCGGAATACAATACATGGAAAAAACGGACTTCCTATGAAACCACCGCTACAGAGTTATTGGAGATATCAGGCAATTTAACGGATTATGCGCGTTTATTTGCGGTAACCGGGAATAAAAAAGTATTATTTTCGTATTTTCATGCCTTGCATGATATCGCCTCCGACAGGCACATATTGGATTCCCTGGAAGAAATGGCGCCGGACGAAACGGCAATCGCCTCTTTGTACCGGGCTTTGAGAAAATCCCAACCCTTATTAGATGCTGAAATGCGGGCAATGAAGTTGAAGATACTGTCCATGGGCATCACCGAAACGAGCAACGCCTTGCAGGATGAAACAGCCTCATACATGAATACGGTTCTTGCCTATTCCCTATCCCCGGAAGAAATGGCTCTTTCTGCTGCCCAAATGGAAGAGGGGGCATTGACTTTGGTGTTTGGCACTCGATATACCCAAACCGAGCAATCCATGTATAAAACAATAAACAGTTTTTTTTCAACCGTGTCCGAACGTTTGTCCCGGGAAGTGGATGCACATAGAATGCGCCAATATTACATCAAGATGGCTCAGCACATCTGTATGGGTGTTTTTGTTTTTTTGTTGATGGGTATGATGTTTTTATATCGAAAGTATTATATTATCCCCATTAAGCGATATTCCAGATCCATCATGCAGGAGATCCCCTCCCAGACGCCTCTTTTCCCTTCCGGTGCCAAAGAACTGATTTTGTTGGGACAGCAGTTCAATCGGATGACGGAGAAGATCAAACTCTATGCCTGGGAAGCAGGGCAAAAAAGTGAGCAGAGAGGTCAGATGATCACGGCATTGACCACCTTGTATACATATTCCATGTACATCAACCTGACCAAAGACCGCTATACCGTTCTCACAGGAGATATGCATTCTCTGTTGCCCGCTTTGCCCATGACTGGAAAGTACAGCGATTTCATGCATGAGTACAAATCCACCATTCTCAGCGAAGATCGGGATTATTATGCACTGTTGAACCGTGATAACCTGCTGGATGCCTTTTCCCAAGGAGAGCAGGTTTTGCGCTATGAGTTCCGTCAGAAGCAGGAAAACGAAACGTATCGCTGGTATGAAACCCTCCTGGTGCGGGTTGCGTTGGAAGCGGATGAAGATATATGGATCATCTGTGTGCAAAAAGACATGGAAGAACAGAAAAAACTAGAGGAAATGCTGGAAAAAAACCGAGAGATCATACGCACCATTACCTCGGAACATTTTATCATTTTTCTGGCGGATTTGGAACACGATACCTATGAAATCATCCGTGACGGTGGCGGCTATGTAAAGAGTGCTGATAAAGAACGTTATTCCGATATTATGCAACGCATTTTTAAAAAATATGCCCTGCCGGAAGATCTGCCCCATCTTACCCCCACTTGGGATATCAAGACCATTCGAAGCCGTATGGACCGGGGGAAAGACCACATGTTGTTCCCCTTTCGCAATATAAACGGACAGTGGTATGCCTTTGAGTATCGTAAATCTGTGCCATATTCCAAAGACAAGCCCCACGTCATTGCTTCCATCCGCCAGTATGAAAATGAGATGAAGCAGTTGGAAGATGAACGGGCATTGCAATTAAAAGCGGATATTGCAGCCCAGAATGAAACCATCGCCCGCCGTTCCAATGAACTGAAAAGCATGTTTTTGGCTAACATGTCTCACGAGATCCGTACTCCTATGAACGCCATTGTGTGTATGACGGAAATCGCCCTGCGGGATCATCCCGGCGATACCATGCGTTCCCATTTACAACAGATCAAAGCGAGCAGCCAGACGCTGTTGGAGTTAATCAACGATATTTTGGATCTGTCTAAAATCGAGGCGGGCAAAATGGAACTCATGCCGCATGGGTACAAAGTGGCAACCCTTGTCAATGCCAGCACCTCCCTGCTGGAACACAGAGTGGGTAGCAAAGAAATTGACTTTTCCGTGGATGTCGATGAAAATGTCCCCTCCGAACTCTATGGAGACGATTTGCGCATCACCGAGATCATGCTCAATTTAGGAACCAACGCCATCAAGTTCACCCATTCCGGTTTTGTGACCATTCACATCAAGACGGATAAAACCGACCAGGAAGATACGGTGCTTTTCACCATATGCGTGAGAGATACGGGTATCGGTATCCACAAGGAAGATTTGGATACCATTTTTGACACCTTCCAGCGTTCCCATCTGTATCCCAACAAAACTGTGGAAGGCACAGGACTGGGGCTTTCCATTTCGAAAAAATTGTCCCGGCTCATGGGCGGCAATCTGACTGTCACCAGCGAACCGGGAAGAGGGTCGGAATTTGTATGTGTCATACCCCAAAAAATTGTGAATTTTACCCCCATAGGCAATCACTGGAGACAGGAATCGGTGGAGGAAAATATAACCGCCCTCTTTGATTTCATCGCACCCGAAGCCAACGTGCTGATTGTGGATGACAATGCGGTGAATTTATCGGTTTGCGAACAACTCTTAAAACCCTATCAGGTGAAGATCACCACAGCCCGAAGCGGCTTTGGAGCTTTGGATGCAGTCAAACAAAAATCCTTTGATTTGATTTTCATGGATCACTATATGCCTCGTATGGACGGGGTAAAAACCACCCGTCAGATCCGGAAAATGGAAGGAATGTCCTTGGGGGAACTGCCCATTATCGCTTTGACCGCCAACGCCATGAAAGGCGCTGATGTCTTTTTTTCTCAAAACGGCATGAATGATTATGTCTCCAAACCCATTGATATCAAGCTGTTAGAGCAAGCGCTGCACAAATGGTTGCCGGCGGAAAAGATCCAAACCATGGTGAACAAGGAACAAGGCCGGGATAAAAGCTTCGGTCAAATTGAAGGGTTGGATATCAAAGAAGCCATGCAATACTTCGCCAACTGGAAATCATATCTGGATAATTTGTCCACCTTCCACAGGCTGCTGCCGTCCAAGATAGAGAAAATCCGGAGTGCTCTGGATAAAAACGATATGGATACCTTTATCATCGAAGTCCATTCCACCAAGAGCGATTTGCAGCTCATCGGGGCAACGGAAGAAGCATTGTTGGCGGAATTGGTGGAAAAAAATGCCCGCATTCTGCAAAAAGAAAAGCTATGGCAGTACACAAAAAGTTTTTTGTCTGCCATACAGCGGCATTATGAACTCCTCAAACCCTATTTTAGCAAGGATGCAGTCGATGCCACCCATTGGTTATGCGTGGAGGAATTTGATAAAAAGCTGTCAAACCTGAAACGCTTTGTAGAGGATTTTGACTCCACCGGGGCGGACAACTGGCTGGAAAATATGAAGACCTATATCATACCTCCCGTTCGAAAAGCACTGTTTGAACAACTGTCCAAGGCCATTGTATCCATCGATTATGCTGTCTTAACGAATCAGCTCAAAGACATTCCTTCTTCTTCCGATCCATAGAAGATATAAGACGCAAAAACACCCATCAAACGTGATTCTTTTGATGGGTATTTTTTATCGTTATGAGGAAAGCGGCATGACATGTACTTCCTATTTCTGCTGTTTGATGGCTTCAAACTGATCCGAAACCATCATCAGACATTCGATCAGCTTTGGATTAAATTTACCGCATTCCCCCCTGAGAATCATCTGTATGGCTTCTTGGTGGGAATAGGCATCTTTGTACACCCGTTGGGAAGTGAGGGCTTCATACACATCCGCCAGACCCACTACCTGGGCACAAAGGGGAATATGGTTCCCCGTCAGACCGTCGGGATACCCTTTGCCATCATATCGCTCGTGGTGATAGCGGCAAATGTTATAGGAGTACACCTTTTTCATATCGTTGCCGAAATTGGGAATCAACCGGGTAATATCCGCGCCAATGATGGTATGCGACTTCATCAGCTCAAATTCTTCCGGGTTCAATTTACCGGGTTTGGACAAAATGTTATCGGGAATACCGATTTTTCCGATATCGTGCAGAGGAGAAAGGTTGACAATTTCTTCGATCTCGGTTTTGTTCACTTGCAGTTCGGGCATATGCTGTGCCATACATTCCAGCAAACAGCGGGTGTATCTTTTTATGTTGTGAACATGTTGTCCGCTTTCTTGGGAACGGTGTTCCAAAAGGGAGCTCATAAGATCAATGGTTTTCCAGTACTGTTCCCATTGCTGATTGATTTGGTATTTCAAAAAATGGCTGACATTGATGGGTTCGTTGACCGATTCGGTCACATTGCGGAATACCATGACCACCAGATGCGAATTTCCCTCGTGGTTTTGGGTGGAAAGCATCAATTCCTGCATGGCTTCCCCTTTTTTCGAATGCAGCCGATACCGGATGCTTTTTTGCTGATACCCGTTTTTAGAGGGAGTATTGGAAAGAAAATCTTCCAGATCTAAGAAAATTTTCACATAGCGTCTGTCGGCAGGATGTATGCGGCGGCATAATTTTTTTACAAAATCGGCAAAAACACCGTTGTTTTCATTGATAAAACGGATTCCGACCGAACCCACGGAGGTATAGGTATTTTTATCCACATCCACATAATACGTGCCGTTGAAAAATTCACTCATATCCTCCATGACTTCTTGGTGAAGCCGGAGACGGTTCATCACAATTTGCATAGAATGGGTGATATCATGGCAAGTGGACACCACAAGGGGAACCCCTTTTTGGTCAAATATCCGTTTTCCGTTGACGATAATATACATATATTGACCTTGTTGATTGTGAATGCGAATCACCAAATCAAAATCATTTTTCCCTTGCCTTAGCATGTTTATGGCAGTGGTGTAGGCATCCGCATCCTCGGGGTGAATAAGATGCAGCACATGTCCTCGGCAGGAATCATAAAAATCATGAAACGTGGAATAACCCAGGATGGTAAGAAGCTTTTTGTTAGCGTATAAAAGCCGACCGGACAAAAATTCATCGATCATGACGCCGGTGGTAATCATTTTACAGATGCTTTCAAAAGAGCTTTCAAGAACCTGATCCAGCTGAAAGGACTCGGTAATATCCCGAAACATACACCCGCAAAAGCCCTTTGTAAAGGGAAAAACGGAGCATTCCAAATACCGTTTCAAGGGCTGAGCATAGACATGATGCAAAGCCGATTTTCCCTGAAATGCCGCCTGACTAAATCCATCTATACAATGTTCCTCCAGGGGAGTGAAACGAGAAACGAACTCCTTCGGATCGGTAAAATTCATCAACATTTTTGCAGCAGCATTGGCATACACACAGTATATGTTTCCCTTGTTGTCAAAACCAAGCAATACAGCAGGGGTCAAATTATAATCAAAAATCAAAGAAAATTGCTGCTGTTCACTGTATGTAAGGGGGAAAACGGATATATCGGAGGAAGAGCTAACGATCATACTGTAATATTCACACCTTTCGATTTTTCTGTTTTTCCTTATAGAATGCTATTGAGCAACATCACCGCTGAACAAACCGGCGAGACGGACAGCGAATATTTTCCACCCATTATACACCACGCTCCCCCTATGAGCTTCCTTGGAAAAACGGTTGGTACGGAAAACACCGGCGTCTCGGCACCGTATCCCACATTCTTCGAACCTAACTTCCTTGCCTGCCGATATCGTATACCACGGGCTCGGCAGGCACCGTAGACATCGGTCTGGAAAAATAATACCCTTGGACGTAATCCACCCGCATTTCTTTCAGGATTTGCAATTCTGCTTCATTTTCCACCCCTTCGGCGATGGAGTAGACATTGCATTCTTTGCAGTAATGAATGATGTTGGACACAAACGACCGATTCTTCCGGTTACGATCCAGACGGGTGGTAAATTCCATGGGAATTTTAAGCACATCAAAATTCACCTTGTACAAGGTATCCAAATTGGCGGCATTTTGTCCGTAGTCGTCAGCAACCAAACGTATGTGATGTTTTTTTGCCTGCAGAATCCGGTCCTCCAGTAGATCATCGGCGATTTTCATATGCTCCACCATTTCCAGATACAAACAATACCCATTGTCATGCAGGAGGTCGGCGATCCACAACAGATCATCGTTCATGGGCGTATTGCCCAGAATGTTGACGGTGAAATTGGCCATAGGCAGCTCGCCCGATTCCAGCATGCAGCGAAACTTCTTGTAAATGAGCATATCCAGTTCTTTGTCCAGACCCTGGCTCATGCAGTCTTTGATCAGCATGTCGGGATTGGGATACACTTCATGGGTAGACCGTACCAGCACTTCGTACATGACTGTTTTCCCGTTTTCCAACGATACGATGGGCTGAAATACCAAACGGATTTGCTCCTCCCGAAAAATAGCGGGCAAATAGCGGGTGCGCAGCAGACGATCCAGATGCTGTCTGTACGCATAGGAAGAAAATTCATACGGATTGCCGTCTTTTCCCTGTTTGAGTTTCATCATGCAGAACATCAGCTTGTTCAACACTTCACGGCTTTGCCCAACCGTCCGGATCACGCCGGCATATTCGCAGAAAACGCCAAGCTTGGTTTCAAAGGAAACAGATTCGTCCCCCACCGGATATATGCGGGACGTGATTTCCTTCACTTCCTCCATAGCGCCATGTAAGGCTTCTTCGGTTTTTATGCCGTACAAAACCAGAATGTATTCCCCTTTGGTGACAAAATACATTGCGCTGTTTTGGAAAGTGTTTTTCAGAATATCCACCAACATCCGTTGGCACTTGGCTTCAAAATCCACATCGTACATCGAAAACCCCGAAAGGTTTACGCCGAGGAACATGGTCATAAAAAGAATTTTTCCTTTGGTATGAGGCGCGTTGTCAATGAGATTTTCTATCAGATTTTGATAGGTCTCCAGTCCCGTCTGATACTCTTTTGGGGAGGGGTTATAAAGCGATGCATGTCCGGGTACCGCGCCGGTGATATGGCTGATATACCCCCTGTAGCTGTTGAACCAAAAGGGATGGCAAGCATATCGAACTTTAGACCT